>WNEY01001294.1_pt1 | contig 17446 bp, 14 predicted proteins | sample 5400531 | NCBI WGS metagenome assembly WNEY01 (sample SAMN13153338, study PRJNA577476) | soil metagenome | isolation source: 200 cm saprolite under Douglas fir tree site 1 | place: USA:California | collected 2015-04-18
GATCTCGAAGAGGCGCTCAGCCTCTCGGACGAAATCTATCTGCTGTCGCAAGGGCCGCGCGCGCGCATCACCCAACATTACCCGGTACCGATTCCGCGGCCGCGCGATCCGGTCCACTCGCGCACGCACCCCGCCTTCGCGCCGCTCTACGAGAGGCTCTGGGCAGACCTTTCCCGCGAAGTGGATCACCGGGCGGAGGCGGCCTGATGCTTCTCGATCCCCGCTACGCCTGGATGCGCCGGCTTGCCGCGTTCGCGGTTCTGCTCGCGGTCTGGGAGGCGGCCGGACGTGCCGGCATGCTCAATCCATTGTATCTGCCGAACCCGAGCAGGGTTGGCGGGGCGCTCGTCGAGCTGTTCTCGGATGGCCGCATCTGGCCGCATCTCGACGCAACGTTCACCGCCGCGCTTGGCGGTCTCGCACTCGGCATCGTCGTTGGCATTTTGCTCGGTGTCGTGGCGGCCCTCGTTCGGTTCATCGCGGAGCTGCTCGAGCCGGTCATGACTGTCCTCAACGCCATCCCACGCGTGATCCTCGCGCCGCTGTTCGTGATCTGGCTCGGCATCGGACTGGCCTCCAAGGTCGCGCTATCCTTCATTCTCGTGGCGGTGCTGATCTTCTTCACCGTGTTCACCGGAATCCGGCAGGTGGACCGCAGGCTTGTCGAGCGGGTAGTCACGCTGGGCGGCGACCGTTGGGCGCTCGTGCGACACGTCTACCTGCCGTCGGTCGCGTCCTGGGTGCTCGGCAATCTGAAAATCGCGATCGGCTTTGCTTTCACGGGCGCCTGCGTGGGGGAGTTCGTGGCGGCGACGCACGGCCTGGGCTATCTCTTGTCGTTTGCGCAGAGCACCTACAACGCCGCCCTGATGTTCGCGCTGATTCTTCTGATCCTCGCGGTTGTCCTGGTGATCTTCGGGCTTGCCGGCCGGTTGGAAAAGTATCTGCTGCGTTGGAACTGAGCGTGGATCACGTCGCCGTGTCCGGTCTACTCACCCGCATCAGAGAGCAGCCGCGCGAGGTGTTGGACGCCATTGCCAAATCGATGAACGTTCGGGCGTCGGAGCCGGCCATGCAGGCAATCTGCGCGTGCTATCTGGCGCGGATCGCTCTTCCCGAGGGCGCACGGGTGCTCGAGGTCGGCTGCGGGAACGGGGCGGCGACCAAGCTGATCATGAGGCACATCGACCCGGCGCAGCTTGTCGGGATCGACCCGTCCTCCGTGTTCATCGAGATGGCGGGCGAGGCATTCGCGGGCGACCCGCGGGTATCGTTCGCGGTCGGCGACGCCGTGGCGACCGGGCAGGCGGACGCCTGCTTCGACCTCGTTGTCGCGCACACGGTCTTCTCGCATCTCGCCGACCCGGAGGGAGCGCTGACTGAGGCTCGCCGGGTTCTCAGGCCGGGCGGGCAGCTCGTTATTTTCGATGGCGATTTCGCCACGCTGACCGTCGCCCTCTTCGATGGCGATCCACTGCAGACGGCCGCGGCCGCGGTGCTGCGCAACTTGGTGCACGCGCCCTACATCATGCGGCGGCTTCCCGCTCTCCTCGCTGCAGCGGGCTTCAGCGTGCAGTCGGTCGAGCCGCACGGCTACGTGCAGATGGCGAGCCCCGACTACCTCCTGACGCTGCTCTCGCGCGGCGCCGCCGCTGCCGTCCAGGCGGGCGAGATCGGTCGGGAGCTCGTCGACAGCTTCGACCGCGAGGCGCGTCGCCGTGTTGCGAACGGCACATTTTACGGAGCGATGCTGTTTCTCAGCCTCACCGCGCGCAAAGCCGGCAAGTGAGCGGTCCGAGGAGCGCAGCTCAGGCCGGTCTGCCGCGCGTGCGCCGAAGCGTGGCCCTTCGCCGCGGCTCGGACGATCAGTCGCAAACCTGGATGCGCGGCCGATACCAAATGCCCCGATACCCGTCCCAAACCGGCGCGCCGCGGGTCCAATAACACGTGGGCACTAGGTAGACGGGAGCGGGAGCCACGTAGACCGGGGCTGGCTCGTAGTAGCGAGGTCCGCTCGCCACCGCCGCTCCAAACAATGTGCCGACCGCCAAGCCGCCAATGAGGCCGGCGGCTACGTCGCCACTGCCGGCAACCGCGGTGCGAGGCGTCAACGTCAGGCAAAGACTGCCTGTGATCAACAGGCCGAGCAGAAGTTTTCGCATTTTGGGGCCCCTCCGAGTGCCAATGATCCTGCACCGCATGGATTAAGCCAAAATTAACGGCCAGATTCCGGCTGCGTTGCCGCCATCATCGGGGTTATTCCCGCGGCGATTATCCCCAAACGCAGACTCTCGGACTGGATGTTCCACCGATGCTTCTCGCCCGCGCCGACGAAGTCGTTGAATAGCTTCCGATCTGGTGCTGCTGCTGTCGCAAGGGCGCGTCTGGGCGGGACTTTGCTCGCAGTGAGGGACGGCTGTATAGATAGCGGGCATTGCAAGAAGGAAACCAGCATGGCCCGCATCGGCGGCGACACCGCGTCGAAATCACGCATGCAATACCGCGGGCTGCGCGGCTGGCTCGGCGCGGTCGACAAGATGGGTGAGCTGCACAAGGTCGACGGCGCCGACTGGGACGTCGAGATGGGCGCCGTCACCCACATGCTCACCGAAAAGAGCCGCGGCAGCGCGCCGGCGATCCTGTTCGACAACGTGCCCGGCTACCCTGCCGGCTACCGCACGCTCTATGGGCAGCTGTCCTCGGTGCGGCGCGTCGCTTTGACCCTCGGCCTGCCGCTCGATTACGAGCGCAAGGTCGACATCGTGCAGAAATATCATGCGCGCATGCAGGAGCTCAAACCGCTGCCGCCGCGATTCGTCAACGACGGCCCGATCTTCGAGAACGTGATCGAAGGCGACGACGTCGACGTGCTGAAATTCCCGGTGCCGCGCCATCACGAGCTCGACGAGGCGCGCTTCATCGGCACCGCCGACTGCGTGATGACGAAGGATCCCGACAACGGCTGGTTCAATCTCGGCGCCTATCGCAGCCAGGTCTACGACGGCAGGACCGTCGGCTGCCAGATCACCGAGGGCAAGCACGGCCGCATCCATCGCGACAAGTATTTCGAGCGCGGGCAGCCGATGAAGGTGGTGATCCTGTGCGGCCAGGACCCGCTGTTGTTCATGCTCTCGTCGAGCCCGCTGCCCGAGGTGGGCGAGATGGACATCGCCGGCGGCTTGCGCGGCGAGCCGATCGACGTGGTGCGCGGGCCCTATACCGGGTTTCCGATCCCGGCCGACTGCGAGATCGCGATCGAGGGCGAGACGGTGCCCGGCCAGGTCAGGCCGGAAGGTCCGTTCGGCGAATGGATGGGCTACTATTCCGACGACACGCAGGCGCGACCCTACGTCGACGTCAAGACCATCCTCCACCGCAACGATCCGATCCTCACCTGCGCACCCCAGCACAAACCGGTCGACGAGACCGGCCTGCTCAAGGGCATCGCCGGCGCGGCGCAGGTCTGGCGCGCGCTCGAGGCCTGCGGCGTGCCCGAGGTGCTCGGGGTGTGGAACCACGAGGCCGGGCCGGCGACCCGCTTCACCGCGATCCAGATCAGGCAGCGCTATCCCGGCCACGCGCGGCAGGCGCTGCACATCGCCGCGTCCTGCCAGGGCGGCGCCTATGCCGGCAAATGGACGGTGGTGGTGGACGAGGACATCGACGCCGGCGATCTCGACCAGGTGCTGTGGGCGATGTGCACGCGGTTCGATCCGCTCACCGACATCGACACGATCCAGAAGGCCTGGGCCTCCAAGCGCGACCCGCTCTTTCTTCCCGGCAATTTCAACAACCGCATCCTGATCGACGCCTGCATCCCCTATGACAAGAAGCTCAAAGGCACGTTCCCGGTCACCGTCGACGTCAGCGCCGATCTGCGAAAGAGATTGCGGTCCAAGTTTCCACAGCTGTTTCCGAAAAACTGATCGGGTAACGAAAGTCGTGCACGACTTCCAGGATTCGCAAATTCATCGTCATGCCCGGGCTCGTCCCGGGCATCCACGTCTTACTTGCTTGAGGTGGCAAAGACGTGGATGGCACCGCAACTCGGGCTTGCCCGAGTTGCGCATCGTTAAGCGCCGCAAGTCGGGTTTAACCCGACTTGCGGTGACAAGCCCGGCCATGACGCGGAGAGTGTCGATGCGCGCCAAGGGTTTCACGGCCGCCGTTCTGCTCGCCACCCTGCTGATGCAGCCCGCCTGCGCCGCCGGAGTCGAGGACTTCTATCGGGGCAAGAGCCTTTCCCTGCTGATCGGCTACAGCGTCGGCGGCGGCTACGACGCCTATGCGCGGCTGCTGGCGCGCCACCTCGGCCGGCACGTTCCCGGCAATCCCGCAATCGTGGCGCAGAACATGACCGGCGCGGGGAGCCTCAAGGCCGCCAACTATCTCTATTCCGTCGCGCCGCGGGACGGCTCGGTGATCGGTACGTTCTCGCGCAGTCAGGGCATCGCGCCGCTCATCGGCAAGGCCGAGTTCGACAGCACCAGGTTCACCTGGCTCGGCAGCATCACCGACGAGGTGAGCCTCTGCGTCGCGCGGCGCGACGCCCCAGTAAAGACCTTCGGCGACCTCATGGCCACGCCGGCGACCTTCGGCAGCGAAGGCGCCGGTTCCGACCCGAGCATTTTCGGGCTGTTCTTCCGCAACGTGCTCGGCGCCAAGATCAAGCTGGTGACCGGCTATCCCGGCACCAACGAGATCCAGCTCGCGGTCGAGCGCGGCGAGGTCGACGGGCTGTGCGGGTTGTCGTGGGGCACGCTCAAAGGCCGCTATCCGCATTGGCTGCGGGACAAGAAGATCAACATCCTGGTGCAGGCCGGGATCCGCAAGCAGCCGGAGCTGCCCGACGTCCCCGCGGCGACCGAGCTCGCGCAGACGCCCGACCAGATGCAGATCCTGAAGCTCATCCTGATCGGGCAGGCGATGGCGCGGCCGTTCGCGGCCCCGCCCGACATTCCCGCCGCCCGCAAGGCGGCGCTGATCGAAGCCTTCGAGCGCACCACCACTGATCCGGACTTTCTCGCCGACGCGCAACGGCTCGATTTCGACGTCAATCCGGTCACCGGGGCCAGGCTCGATGCCTTGCTGGCCGAGGCCTATGCGACGCCGAAGGACATCGTCGCCAAGGCCGCCAAGGCGATGTCGGATTGATGCGGCGACCATGACGCGATTGATCGGAGCGCGCATTCCTCGCCTCGAGGATCGGCCGCTGCTCCTCGGCCAGGGCCGCTTCGTCGACGATATCGCGCTCGCCGGCGTTTGGCATGCCGCGTTCGTGCGCAGCCCGCATCCCCACGCCGCGGTCCGCGGCGTCGATGCGTCCGCCGCGCTGGCGCTCGCCGGCGTGCACGCGGTGCTCACCCTCGACGATCTCGCGCCGGTGATGGCCAAGCGCCGGATGCTGCGCCATTCCAATTCCGGAACGCCGCTCGACCGCTACTGGTCGTTCGCGCTCGCAAACGGCGAGGTCTCCTATGTCGGCGAAGCGGTGGCGGTGGTGCTCGCCGACGACCGCTATGTCGCCGAGGACGCGGCGGCACTCGTTAGGGTGGATTACGACGTGCTGCCCGCGGTCGCCGACTGCCGCAAAGCAGTCGCATCCGGAGCGCCCGCGGTCCGCCGCGAGCTCAACAGCAATATCGCCTCGATCACCACGGTCGCCTACGGCGATGCGGAGGCGGCGTTCCGCACGGCCGCCCATGTCTTCCACGAGGAGCTGTGGCAGCATCGCGGCGGCGCCCATCCGATCGAGGCCCGCGGCCTGCTGGCGGAATGGCGCGACGGCACCATGACGGTATGGGCCTCGACCCAGAAGGCCCACGACCTCTATCAGTCCCTGACCGCGCTCGTCGATTTCGAGGAGAGTCGCTTGCGGGTCGCGACCCCCGACGTCGGCGGCGGCTTCGGCCCCAAGCTCTGCGTCTATCCCGAGGACATCGCGGTCGTGGCGGCGGCGAAGCGCGTGGGCCACTCGATCAAATGGATCGAGGACCGGCGCGAGCACTTCACCAACGCCGCCCAGGAGCGCGACCAATATTGGTCGATCGACGTCGCGGTCGGCGCCGAAGCGAGGCTCATGGGAATTCGCGGACGGCTGATCCATGATCTCGGCGCCTATGCGCTGCAGGACGTCAACATCCCCTACAATTCGGCCTCGATGATCAGCGGGCCCTATCTGCTGCCGGCGCTGTCGATCGAGGTCACCGTCGCCGCCACCAACAAGACCCCGGTCTCCTCGGTGCGCGGCGCCGGCTATCCGCAGGCGGCCTTCGCGATGGAGCGGCTGATGGACCGGATCGCGCGCGAATTGCGGCTCGAGCGCGCCGAGGTCCGCCGCCGCAACCTCATCCCGAAGGAGAAGATGCCCTATACCAAGCCGCTCAAGGCGCGCTCCGGCGCCGGCATGCAATATGACAGCGGCGACTATCCGGCCTGCCAGGCGCGGGCGCTCGCGGCGGCGGGCTGGGACGACTTCGCGCGCCGCCAGGCCGCCGCGCGCGCACAGCGCCGCTATCTCGGCATCGGGCTCGCGCACGGCATCAAGGGCACCGGCCGCGGACCGTTCGAATCGGGGCGGGTAACGGTGTCGAATACCGGGCGGGTCTCGGTGTTCACCGGCGCCGCCGCGATCGGGCAGGGGTTGCGCACCGCGCTCGCGCAGATTTGCGCCGGCGAGCTCGGCATGCGCGCGCAGGAGATCACCGTGGTGCCGGGCGACACCGGCGGGGTCTCGCTCGGGCTCGGCGCCTTCGCCAGCCGCCAGACCGTCACCGCCGGCTCCTCGGTGCTCCTCGCCGCGCGAGCGGTCGCGGGGAAGGCCAAGAAGCTCGCGAGCCACCTGCTCGAAGCGGCCGAGCACGACCTTGAGATCGCCGACGGCGAGGTGCGCGTTCTCGGCGCGCCGCAGCTCGCGGTCAAGCTCGGCGAGCTCGCGCGCATTCTCAAGGGCGCGCCCGGCTACGGATTTCCCGCCGACATCGATCCCGGGCTTGAGGCCAACGTCAATTGGCGCACCGATGCGCTCGCCTATGCCAATGCCTGCCACGTCGCCGAGGTCGAGGTCGACGTCGAGACCGGCGGCGTCACCCTCGTCAACTACGTGGCGGTGCAGGACTCCGGCACCCTGATCAACCCGATGCTGGTCGACGGCCAGGTGCGCGGCGGCATCGCCCACGGCATCGGCAACGCCATGCTGGAATGGATGGGCTTCGACGAGAGCGGGCAGCCCGTCACCACCACGTTCGCCGACTATCTCCTGCCCGGCGCGACCGAGGTGCCGGCGATCGAGACGCACTACCTGGAGACCCCGTCGCCGCTCAATCCGCTCGGCGCCAAGGGCGTGGGCGAGGTCAGCACCATCCCGACCGCGGCGGCGGTGATCTCCGCGATCGAGGACGCGCTGCAACCATTCGGCGTGCGCATCGCGCAGACCCCGGTCACGCCGCAGAAGCTGGTCGAGCTCATCGCCGCTTGCGTAAGGTCTTGAACCGTCCACTCGTCATGCCCGGCCTTGTGCCGGGCATCCACGTCTTGTTTGTTGACGCGTTAAGACGTGGATGGCCGGGACAAGCCCGGCCATGACGTGGAGAGAGTCTTAAGCCATGCGAACCGGTACCGATTATCTGCGCTCGCTCGACGACGGACGGCAGGTGTTCGTCGACGGCGAGCGCGTCAAGGACGTGACCAGGCACCGCGCCTTCCGCGAGGCGGCGCGCTCGGTCGCGCGGCTCTACGACATCGCGGCGGCGCCGGAGCTGCGCGAGCGCATGACCTTCGTCTCGCCCAGGACCGGCGAGCCGGTGCTGCGCGCCTACCAGATCCCGCGCAGCCACGCCGACTTGCGCGCCCGGCGGCTGTTCTCGGAGACCTGGGCCGAGGCGACCTTCGGCCTGATGGGGCGCACCCCCGATCACGTCGCCGGCTTCTTCTGCGGCTATGCGGCGTGCCCGAGCGTGCTGGCGGCGGGCGGCCAAAAATTCGCGGACAACGTGGTCGCCTTCTACGAGCACCTGCGCGACCACCACCTCTATGCGTCCTATGCGATCGTTCCGCCGCAGATCGACCGCAGCAAGCCCGCGCACCAGCAGAGCGACCCGACGCTCTACGCCGGCGTGGTGAAGGAGCGCGACGACGGCATCGTCGTCTCCGGCGCCCAGCAGCTCGCCACCGCCGGCGCGATCTCCGATTTCATCCACTTGAGCTGCATCCATCCGCTGCAGCCGGGCGACGAGAACTACGCCAATTGCCTGGCGGTGCCGGTCAACGCGCCGGGGGTGAAGCTCTATCCGCGGCGGCCGTTCGCGACGGCTGCGACCAACGCCTTCGACTATCCGCTGTCGAGCCGCTTCGACGAGAGCGACAGCTATGTGGTGTTCGACAACGTGCTCGTGCCGTGGGAGCGGGTCTTCATCTACCGCAATCTCGAGGTCTCGCGCGATCAATGGTGGAAGACGCCGTCGCATCTCTACGGCAATCACCAGGCGCAGGTGCGCTACGTCACCAAGCTGCGCTTCATGATCGGGCTTGCGCAACGCATGAACGAGATGACCGGCAACGCCGCGAACCCGGCGGTGCAGATCATGATGGGCGAGCTCGCGGCCCTGGTGTCGGTCTACGAGACCATGCTGCTGGCGCACGAAACCTCCGCCACCGTCGACGCGCAAGGCGTGCTCTGGCCGTCGCGGACCGCGCTCTACTCGGCGATGGCGCTGCAGTCCGAGCTCAACGGCCGCATGCTCGAGATCATTCGCGAGCTCACCGGCTCGGCCATGATCACGCTGCCGTCCTCGCTCGCCGATTTCGAGAGCCGGGAGACCGCGGGCGACATCGAGCGCTACATGCGCTCGGCCTCCTCCGATGCCAGGAGGCGGGTCGCGCTGATGCGGCTCGCCTGGGACTTCATCGGCTCGGAATTCGGCAGCCGCCACCAGCAGTACGAGAAGTTCTACGGCGGCGCCTCGTTCCTGGTGAAGCAGAACGTCTATCGCAACTTCGACTTCAAGCGCGCCTGCGCGCTGGTCGATGCCGCCCTCGACCTGCCGCCGCTCGCGGAGGATTGAGGTTGCGCTCCGTTCGCCCTCATGCTGAGGAGCAGCGTAGCGCAGGCGCGCACATGCAGCTCCACAAGCACGGCCGCGCTGCGATGCGTCTCGAAGCATGAGGGCGCCGTCGCCCGCCGCCGGATCCGGGCCGCCCCCATGCTTCGAGACGGCGCAGCGCAGGCAGAGTTGCCTGCGCTGCGCCTCCTCAGCATGAGGGCGGAATAAACGTCGACGCGATGCCCACCCTACGGCGCCTTCCACAACGGCGCGAACTGCGTCGCGACCACGCTCTCGTAGGGCGTGTCGCCCTTAAGGATGCCGATGTCGCGGCAGAACCGGTTCATGCCGGCAACGAAGCTGTCCGAGATCGTCGCGTCGTAATAGGGCAAGTCGCGGCGGATCAGCTCGGCGATCAGCTCGGCCTCGGCCGGCGGAAAGAGCTTGCGGCCGATCGCGGTCGCGCGCGCGGCATCGGCCTTCAGCGCGGCGTGCGTCTTGACCATGGCGCGCACCGCACCGGCCGCGGTATCGGGCGAGCGCTCGATCAGGCGCTCGGTGGTGGCGATCGCGGCCATGGTGAAGTTGAAGGCAGGCGCCGGCCCGTCGCCGCGCCGCACGTCGAGCACGACGGTGCCGACGCCGCGGCGCACCGCGACCTCGGCGCCCATGCCGTTCGCCCAGAAGCCGTCGATCTTGCGGTCCTCGAGCGCCTTCGCCGCGGTCACGCCGAAGTTGACGCCAGCGCCGACCGCGCCCGGCACCGGCGCGATGTTGACCCGGTCGCGCTCGAGATCGAGGCCGGCCTCGACCAAGAGGCGGCGAAGGCCGACGTCGACCCATGGCGCCGCGCCGATGCTTTTGCCCTTGACCACGCTCACGTCGCCGCGCCGGCCGCCGAAATCCTTGTGCATGACCAGGAACCAGTACATGCCCTGGCCCTGCGCGCAGAGGAGCTTGGCGCCCCGCCATTGCGGGAACGCCGACAGCGCTGCATGGGCGGCGCCGCCGACGAAATCGACGGCGCCGTCGCGCAGCGCCGCGTAGCACTTGTCGACGGGGTAGATCAGCTCGAGCGAGACGTCGAGGCCTTGCTCGCGGAACAGGCCGAGCTCGATCGCCGCGATGGCGGGGAAATACGAGTTCGAGATCATGTCGGGCACGGCGAGCTTCATGACCTACTCCCGTTTCACCGGCGTGTTCATCGCGACATCGCCGCGCCGCTCGTTGGCAAGATTCCTGCCGAGCTCGAAATAGTCGCTCTTCACCGCCATCGCCGCCTGGCGCTCGAGCTCCGCCGGCCAAAGCCCTAGATCGTAGCCATGCCAGGGCGGCTGCGGGGTGAGCGGCGGCAGGCCGAGCCGCTCCCAGATCACGCGCGCCTGCTCCATGAACTCGCGCCTGGGCAAGGCGACCGGAGCAAAGGTGCCCTTGAGCGTGGCGTTGATCAGCACCGCCGCGCTCTCGCCGCCATCGCGCGGGCCGCGCGGCCCGTGGCCGGGGTGCTTGTGCGGGACCACCCGCAGATCGTGCTGCGGCTGGCAGCGGTAGGACATCGCCCAGAACAGGGCGTCGGCGTTGTCGGGCTCGATGTCCTCGTCGACCGCGACGATCCATTTGCCGGCGAAGCGGTGGAGCGCGGAGGCGCCCTCGAGCGCGCGCCAGATCTCGCTCTCGGGTGCGCCGCGGGCGAACTGGATCGCGATCACGGCGTAGAGGCTGGTGAGCGGCTCGTGCATCGCGACCCGGCGCACGCTCGCGATGCCGAGCGCGGAGCGCAGGTGATCGAGGTAGAGCGGCTCCATCGCCACGCGGCGGATGACGCTCGATTCGCTCGGGCTGACCTGGCTGATGAAAGAGGTGAGGATCGCTTGCCGCCTCCGCGTGATCGCGGTCACCTCCATGAAGGCGTTGTATTCCTGCAGGTTGACGTAGCCGTGCGACTCGCCGAACGGCGCCTCGGGCTCGAGCAGCTCGGTGTCGATCAATCCCTCGATCACGATCTCGGCCTCCGCCGGCACCAGGAGGTCGACGCTGCGCGCGCGCACGACGTTGATCGGACCGCCGGCGAGCGCGCCTGCGACCGCAATCTCGTCGAGATGCTCGGGCATTTTCTGCACCGAGGCGTAGGAGATGACCGGCGGGCAGCCGACCACGACCGCGCAGGGCAGCGGCTCGCCGCGCGCCTTGCACTTTTGCCAATGGGCGAAGATGCCGGCGGAGAGCTCGACCGAGGGATTCATGCCGAGCCGGCGCGGCGCCTTGAGCTGGCCGCGGTAATTGCCGACGTTCTGGATGCCGGTCTCGGGGTCCTTGGTGATGTAATGCCCCGCCGACAGGTAGGGCGCATTGTCCCATCCCGGCGTCGAGATCGGCACCGGCAGGCCGTCGAGCGCGCCGCCGTCGCGCTCGAGATCGGCGCCGGTGACGACGAGCTCCTGGCAGGGCGCGTCGGCGACGAGGCGCGGGGCGATCGGATCGGCGATCGCCTTGACCCAGGTCGGGCCGATCTCCTCGAGCGGCTTGCCGAAGCCGATGCGGTAGACCGCGCGGCTCGCCGCCAGTCCCGCGACCAGCACCGCGATGTCGAAGCGGCGGCCCTTGCAATCGGTCGGCTGCGTGAACAGGAACGCCTTGCGCTCCGCCTCCGCGATGCCGCCGCGATACTGCCAGCGCACCAGCGGGTGCATCTCGGTATCCTTGTTGATCGGCTCGTCGACGATCGTCAGCAGCCCGGCCTGCGCCAGCGCCAGCACGTGCTCGTGCAGGTCGGGATAGCTGCGCGGATTTTTCGGCGGACCGTCGCGATAGCGCTCGAGCACGGCGGGCGTTCCCATCGGCGTCGGCGCGCGCACGCTCACCTTAGAACAGAGCCTTGATCGCGGCCGCGGCGGCGAAGGTCGCGGCATCGCCGTCGACGAAGCCGGTCACCTGCAGGCCGAGCGGCAGCCCCTGGTCCTGCAGCACGGGCAGCGAGACCGCGGGAATGCCGAGCAGCGACGCGTGCACGGTGCAGCTCGGATCGCCGGTCGATTCGAGCCCCATCGGCGCCGCCGCCGGAGCGGCGAGGCTGATGCAGGCGTCGCACTCCGCCGCGAGCTCGGCATGGAGCGCGCGCGTCCGCCCGCGCTGCGCGAGGTCGTTGCGATAGTCGTCGAGGCTCATCGCCTCCGCCTCGGCGAGCCGCGCCAGCATGGCGTGGCTCACTTTGCCGGCGTCGCGCTCGCGATAGACGTTGAGCGGCCAGCGCGATTCCCAGCCGTTGATGCGCATCGACAGCGGCCGTGCCTCGGCGATCGCGGCTTCGACGCCGGCGACTTTCGGATGCGACTGGCGGGTGACGATGTCGACGCCGGCCGCCTTGATCCGTGCGATCGCATCGGCGATCGCCTCCTTGGCGCCCGGCGATGCCGACGCCCATCCTGCGGTCTCGAGGAAGGCGAGCCGGCGCGGCTGCCGCGGCGCCGGCGCCGCGTCGGGGCCGAACAGGCCGGGATAGCCGGGATCGCCGCCGGCGCGAGCCGCGATCTCGCGCGCGACCTGCCAGGCGTCCTCCAGCGTCGAAGCCAACACCCCGGTCGCGCTCTGGCTCAATCCGTCGTAGCTGCCGCCGCGATTGAGCGCGCCGACCGTGACCTTGAAGCCGATGCAGCCGCAATAGCTTGCCGGGCGGATCGTCGAGCCGATCACCTGCGTGCCGAGCGCGGCGCTGAGCATGCCGGCGGCGACGGCCGCGGCCGAGCCGCTGCTCGATCCGCCGGGCGTGCGGCGCAGGTCGTGCGGGTTGCGGGTGCCGCGCGGCTCGGTGGCGGCGAATTCGGTGGTCACGGTCTTGCCGACGATGACCACGCCGGCTTCGCGCAGCGCCTTGACGCTGGCGCCGTCGCGCTCGGAGCGAAAGCCGGCGAACAGCGGCGAGCCCTGCTCGGTCGGCATGTCGGCGGTCTCGATGATGTCCTTGATGCCGATCGGCATGCCGTCGATCTTCGAGAGCGGCCGCCCCGCGCGCCAGCGCGCGGTCGAGTGGTCGGCGGTGGCGCGCGCGCGCTCGAGGTTGAGCGCGACGAAAGCGCCGATCCTGGGCTCGAGCGCCGCGAGATCGGCGAGGCAACGCTCGAGGAAGTCGCGCGGCGTGTCGGCCCCGCTCGCAAAGCGCGGCGTCGCCGCGAGATAGGGCTTCACCGAGGATTTGAGCTTGTCGTCCGGCGCCAGCATGGTCGTGCCTCCCTCGATGTAGCCCGGATCAGCCTTCAGCGCGTTTACGCGCGTCTTCGACGCGCTATGGCGAAATCCCGGGCCCTACCAGGCCGCGAGATTATCCCGCATTTCGCTTCGCTTCATGCGGGCTACGATCTCGGCGCTACTTCTTCTTGCTCTCGTCGTAATAGTGAATCTCGTAGAGCAGGCAGCCGCGCTCCGATTTGAACGGCCCATGATAGACGCCCGGCGGCCGGCAGGCATAGGTCGGCGCATTGAAGGATTCGCCGCCCTTTCCGTCCTTGTCGTTGCCGACGACGAGATCGCCCGAAATCAGATAGACCTCTTCCCAATGGTCGTGCACGAACGGCGCCGTCGTGTAGACGCCGGGATCGAAGCGCAGGAGCCGGGTGCGGCCTCCCATCTTGCGCTGCTCGTCGAGGTCGCTCGCGAGAATTTTTTGCTTGATGCCCGCGGGATAGCCGGGCGGCGTCATCCAGCCCGCGCTCATGTCCACGCGGGTGAATTCGATATGCGGCTTGCTCATCGGCATCCTACATTTGATTTCATTAAGTTTTTCGAGTTGTCACGTACGCCATTACGTACATTGTTAGCTGTCTTTCTATGTCCCATGTTGGCCACATGTTGGCCTTGACGGGCTTGCCGGCCATGGTAGGTTCCGGCCATCCTGAGAACGCCGCGCCGACACTCAAATGACGCGGGGCACGTTCAATGGCACTGCCTGAGATTGTCGCACCCTCGACAACAGGACAACAGCGGGATCGGGCCGTTTTACCCCAAGGCACCGATGGGCACCCAAGCCATGGTGCCATCATGCCCGCTACTCTTGAACCGCTCGCACTGTCGCCGCGCGACGCCGCCGCGCTCCTATCTATCAGCAAGCGCAGTCTGTCGCGATTGATCGCCGCTCGCAAGATCATCGCTCGCAAGGACGGGGCGCGCACGCTTGTCGATGTAGCGTCGATCAAGGCGTACTACGCGGCGTTGCCGATGAAAACCGATCATGCGCCTTCCCGCAATGGCCTTACGCTTTTGAATTGAAAACATTCGGCGCGCCCCGCCGCGCCCGTGCTCCGCAGCGACCTACGGGCCGGCTGTAGCTCGGCTGCCGTTGCCGATAGTCGATCGCATTGCTTGGCCATCGGTTCGGCCGCTTCGGCAAGGCGATTGATCGTTGCGACCATGGCGCGAAGCAAAGCGAGTGTTTGTCGCGGCGTGCGCTTCATGCCACTTCCACTTGCTGCCGCACCAGCATGTCAAGCGGTTTCTCAGATAGGGCTTGCCTCCGAATTTGTCGGGCTGTCTTGCAAATGTCCGGCCATAGGTCCCCGCCCATGTCGGGATCGAACCGCTTTTGCAACAAGTTCGCCGCACGCCTCCACAACGTATCAGCGTAATCCGGCGGTGTTCGGCCGAACCGATCTTTCAGGCCCCAATCCGTGTCCGACATAAGCCAAGTCCATTGTACATCGTCCGCGATGGTGCGCCATCGCCAGATGGCTTGCGCTACTGCGCCAGCGGCTCCGATCATTCTCGCTTGCACTAATAATCCGTCGCATGCCGCTTGTCGGACGAACGCGACCAGCCCATCCGTCAGGCTCGGGCCAGATATGTGCATCGGCAACAGCAAAACCTAGCACGCCACATGACGGCATGTCCCGCCTCGTGCATCGAAGCTTCATGGGGTCGCCATGCGTAGAGGCGTGCATCTTTTCCCGTGCTCATGCCGATCCTCTCGAATTTGGAGCGGCGCGACCGCACTTTAGGAAACGGCCGCGCCGCGCTCTCGCCGAACGGTCACACGGTAGGAGCCGCGCGCATTCTGCCGGCTGTAGTTTGGGGCATCGGGCTCGCTTTTGCCGCCGGTGCCATGTACGGCCACGACAAGGCAGCCCAACGCCCGGAGCCCGCACGTTCCGCTCGATCACGGACGAGATGTCCATGTCGATGCAGCGGACGACTCAGTGCGTGATCTGACGGGGCGGTCGGGTGCGTCCAGCCGACCTCCCGCCGTTATGTCCGGTCCGCCCCAATTGCTATCGCTGGACGGCCTGCCCGGCTGCGAGCTATCGTGGAGAGGAAATCAAAGAAATTTTTCCGTATTTGGGGCGTGCGGCTACGTCGCACCAGAGGCCCGTAGCTCAGCTGGATAAGCACCAGACTACGAATCAGCCTGGTCCATTCGAAGCTGTTGAAGAGTCGTACATTTATAGAGCTTCTGTAATTTGCACTGAGGCTCTGCGGCGATTTTCTCGTCTTCCCGTGACACCGCGAGAACCTCGCGCTGATATTGGCGCACTAGCCATTCACCGCCTCTCGATCAACGATAGCGCTGGCGCTCGCGACTCTGCGCCGCCGATATTAGGGCCCGGCTCATCTCCCAGCATCCGTGATTGTCCACACGAGATCGACAATTCGCCGACGCAGCTTGACGTCGATCCGCATGAACCCCTTGGCTAGTGCGAGGCCATCTCGGGTGCTGAGGAATCCTATTAACGAGGCAACCGAAGGATCCGCATTTTCCGTCGAGCAGGAGGTTGATGCAGTAGGAGCGCCGTCGAAGAAAGATGCCGGCGGGACGTGCAGAATGTGAGCGATTTGCTGCAATCGACTTGAGCCAATCCGGTTGGTGCCGTTTTCGTACTTTTGTATCTGCTGAAACGTGATGCCGATTGCATCCCCGAGTTTTTGTTGGCTCATTCCCAACGTCTTGCGCCGGATGCGCACCATGCTGCCGACATGCTTGTCGATCGGATCCGGAGATTTTTTGATCATAAGCACTTCAACGGTGTGTAGGTTTCTGGGTTATCGCTGAAAGCGAATTGCCTCATACTTGTATTCTCACTCAGAGCCACTGCGTGATGACTACCGACATCGCCCCATGTATGCGGCCGTGATTTCTAACTCATTCCTTGCAATACCGTTTCATCTCTACGTACCCTCACGGCCACTTGGGGACAACCGACGGCATTGCACATGCTCAAGATGACTAGCTATTCCTTCGCTCTGGTTCCGGCCGTCTCTCCGTCGATTAGACCCGTCACGCTCTCAAACAAGGCGGGGTTATTAAGTACAAAGAACAAGCCTCCTCGACCATTTTGACTTCTGCCACATTTTGGGGTGAACGCCGTACCTTGCTGGTTCATATCCCCAAGAATGGTGTAATGCTTACTCCCGGAGATAGAGACCCCGACCTTCGCGTGATTGGCGCTGCCGACAAGCTTGAAGTCGGTCTGTTGCCAGTGTCCTGTCAGTGCAATTTCAACCGGCCCTGGGGTCTCGAGCTGCTCGTGATCCCAGCAAGTCGGCTTTCTCGATTTTGTTGAATATATTTTCGGCTCGGCCCACCATGTTGCCGTCCTCAGTGGAATGCCTCCAAGAACTGAAGAAACCATCTGCCATGGCGGCACGTGGAGACCTGATGGCTTTGAAATTAGGATCACTTTGCTCGATAGCTCGTCCTTAGTATATGTCGTGCTGTCAGACTTCTGCCCGAGACTGGCCACCAAGTGCTCGACCTCCGGTGGTCCGCCGTTTTTCACGATCTGTGGATCGTCCGGATCTGTCACCACGCTCGCATTCTTCAATGCTGCAAGAACCTTCAACAGGTCACTCTTTGAGAGCCGCAACGCAAAAAAATGCTGTGCGAATTTAAGATTGTTGTTCTGTATACATCCCAGCGTGTTCCCGTCCGCCTTGCGCGGAATCCTTTTGCCTCCGGCGGCCGGCCAGGATGGAGTGGTTACTTGGAGCACGAATCCGTCACCGGCGTCATTCCAGGCAAGCATGCCCTTGGAATGCCTGTCCTTGCTCAAAAATGAAGGCGTTTGGCCAGTTGACATACGTGCCGACTCGGTGGCAGAGTCGGGAAAATGGCCCTCCTTAAACGTATCCTTGTCGTCGTCTTTTGCACGACTATCGGGCACGGGATCGTATTCGCCTTTGATCTCGACAAGAAAGCGGCGGCCATGATTTCGGTCGCCATGACGCCCGAGAAATTGGAAGCAATTTCTTGGATAGTTGCTGGTCTCATCGGGCTGATCGGACTCCTAATTTGGGAGGGTCGTCTCAGCATTCTGCGTCTTTTCTGGACATGACTTTTGGTCAGAGCAAGGGGCGCTCAACGCACGCAATAGTTCACATACTCAGAGCCCCTATGATGAAAAAGATTGGGGGCTGACGCGGGC
>WNEY01001417.1_pt1 | contig 17439 bp, 11 predicted proteins | sample 5400531 | NCBI WGS metagenome assembly WNEY01 (sample SAMN13153338, study PRJNA577476) | soil metagenome | isolation source: 200 cm saprolite under Douglas fir tree site 1 | place: USA:California | collected 2015-04-18
GGCTGAGCTTCAGATCTTCGTTGCGTTTGTGGCTGTGAAGGCTGCGCCGGCTGCGGGGGCAGTTCGCTTGGGGTTTGCTGATTGGCAGCAGTGGGCGGCGGCGTTTTCTGTACACGAGAGGGTGGGGGTGTCTTTTCCTGCGCGTAGCCGAACAGTGAAACAAGCGTCACGAGCAACAAAGCCTGCAGTAGAGATTTCATCGGTGGTGATCTCCGTCCCTGGCCTAGATTTGAATCGCGTGGATGGGCGCGGTTTAGGTAGACGAGAATTCTAATGCCGGCGCACAGTACTGTAAAGGCGCAGAGTTCATTTACGCGCGCAGCCCGTCTCCGGCGGCGCGCAGGTTGGCCAGACGCATCTCCGAGTATTTGCGTGAGAGGATCACCCCGTGTGCACCCGCATTGAGGGCTGCACGCACAGCCTGGCGCACGTCCTCAGGTTGGGTTTTTTTCTCGTTGTCTCCGGTGGGAATGTCGATATCAATGCCCGGCCAGATTTTGATCGCTTTATCAGCAGAATCTTTTTTGTCCGCGCCTTGCACGCCGGCGAGGGCACGCCGGGTTTCCCGGTCAACATAATCGGCGGAGAGGCCGCTGTGGGGAAGATCGCTGAGCTTCGACTCTTTGTAGTTCAGGTTCTTATACATGAGATCAAGAGTGGCATCGGGAGAGAGGTCGGCAAAGATGCTGTGGCTCAGGCTATCTATACAAGAATTCGGGGCGAATGGATTTGGCGAGGCGGTAAATGTTCTTGTAAGCGTTCTTCTGGCCGTCGTTCCATAACTTTTCCCAGGCCAGGATCTCGGGATATTGCACGAGTAATCGCCAGTAAGAAACAAAGTAACCATCCGCGGGGCGGGTCCCGCTGCGGCTGTCGCGCACCAATGCCGCCAGCTTTGTGTAACCCTCTCTGGCGCGCTGCGGGTCAATGCCGCGCGATTTCGCTTCCGACTCACAGAATTGACAGAAGCACGAGATCTCAAGGGGATCATGGCGGGCGCCGCCGGCAGAGGCGCCGAGTGCGTTGCCGAATGGTCCCTGGCGCTCGCTGCCCCACATGATGCCGTCAATGGGATAACTGCGCAGGTAATCTTCGGTTAATGCCTGCCAGAAGGCCTGCACTCCAGGGTTGTGGAAGCACGCGGTGCTGGCGCGCTTGCCAGACAAGGTGACTTCCAACAGCGGTTCCAGGCCCTCGAGGTCGCGGCGGAATGAATCCTCATACCAGCAGAAGGTCTTCATCCCACGCGATTTCGCTTCGGGCACAATTGCGGCGACGACGTCAAAATCACCGTAGTCCGGCGCCTGAATTTTCTTGAGAGGAGTGTGGGCGTAGTACCGCTCGTGAGTGCGGGCAAAGTTGCCGCCGTGGTAATCGGTGTCGTACTCCTGCTTGCCGTGGTCGGGCAGGGGCTGTCCGGGGACTTGGCGGCCGGCAATGCCGCGTCCGTAACTGTAGGCAGCGAGGAATAGCGTATTGATTCCAACTTCGCGCTGGAAGCGGTCGAGCACCGGAGCGATGCCTTCATCAACAAAGGAGACTGCGCCTACCTGGATGCCAACCATGCGGTCGCCGCTGGATGGTTGCTTCGAGGTGCTTGGTTCCAGAACGGGAGCTTGTGCCTGGCGGGCGTCGCTTTGTGGAGAGGCGGGCTGTGCTCTTAGGGGAAGTCCTGTGGCCAGGCCGGCGGCAGCCAGCAGTTTTGCAAATTCCTGTGCAAATTCCCGGCGGGAGAGATTGCTCATATATATATGAGGATGGCTGACGAATACGCTCATCGGCTGGCCAGGGTATTCGTCGCACCATACCCTCCTTCGATTGAATTTTCTCGTCTAACGTGAATCGCCCGATAAAGGCCGCCACGGATTTTATCAGCATTGAGCAAGAGAGAAGTGCTCACCCCCTCAGAAATAGTTTCATATTGAAACAAATTCCATATTCGGAATATAGTGCTCCTTAAGTTATGCAAGTGTGTTGTGGACTAAGGTGATATGAAGTTATAAAAGTAGTAACTTGGCGCTGCAGCGCGGCGCGATCAGGAGTCTCAATGGGCGAAGTAACCAGGCTAAAGGGCGTTTTGTTCACCACAGATGCCCATATACTCCGCGTAATGCACCAGGTACTCGACAATTTCGAGATCGATACCGAGGTCTGCTTGGAGTCCGCCTCAGTCCTGAATGCGGTTACGACCATGAAGCTCGATACTTTAATTATGGACTGGATCGGCACCTACGAATCCACTCGAATCTTGACCGCGATGCGCAGTTGTGAACAGAACGCCAAATCCACTGTCCTGGCCATGGTCAAAGGAGACCGTGAGATGCAGGCTGCAACCCAGGCGGGCGCTAATTTCATTGTGTACAAGCCGATGGATGTGGACCAGGCAACTCGCTTTGTGCGTGCGGCCTACGGAAACATGCTTTTGCAGCGGCGGCGGGCTGCACGCGTTGCGGTAGACATTCCCGTGGTGGCGAATGTTCTCGAAAAGGGCCAAGTGGAGGGCAGGATCATTAACCTGAGTGTTCGTGGACTTGCGTTTCTATGCAACGAGGAGATCAAGGTTGGCCAGGAGCTTGCGATAGCATTCACACTTGCGGGAATTGCCGCTCTCGTTCACGTAACTGGCAAAGTAATGAATGTGATCAAGGCCGATGGTCTGACCCGAGTGGGCGTTGGCTTTTCCTTCGTGCCGCAAAATGAGTCTGATGTGCTGGAGCAATGGATCTCAGATCACCCGCCTGTGGTGCCCAAACAATCTGCCGATTCCAGCAATGGCAAAAGTGGAAACTAAAGCCGAATAGATCTACCGAATCCATCCCATCAGAGCGGACTATCGACAAGACAATCCCGAACCGGAACGCTCCCGTTTCTTCTGACGACGTGCCGGCGAGCGCGTGCCGCAGTTTCATCAACCAGCCGGCTTCTTTTGCCGTTCAGACAAATGCTGTCGCAGGCGCTGCAAGACTTTGTCAGTATTACCCGCGGCAAGCTGCCGGTCGATTTCCTGGAGTGCGAAATACACGATATCGTGATGGTGCAACTCTTCGTTGTTTAATTCCTGGCTCAATTTGAGCCAAAGTTTATGCAAAAGATCGATCTCTGCCGGAGTGAGGTCGGGGGAGTGCGGTCCGAGAAAAAAGAAGTGCGTTTTGCCGCCAGCGCCATATATCTCAAGCATGATGTGCGGACGTGGCTGCGGCAGCCGCTCCCAGACAAGCCCGATCATGCGCGCCTGTTCATGGACCGGCATTTTAGAGGACTCTCCTAACACGATCACGCTGGATTGCAAGCTGGCTGCGGCAGAAACAATGCCGTTACAGAGATTGTTGGTGGCCGCGACTGCCAGGCGAACAGGTGTACCTTCTCTTTCGGCCAAAGCCAGCACCTTTGTGAGAAGCAACTGCTCAATGCTGGTGACAAGCTGATCGGGGGCGAAATCATGCTGTGGCGAGGGCGAGGCGGTAAGCGCGCGGAAGTGCAGCACGACGATGTCCTGCTTTTCCGCGTTGACCTGGGCCAGCACCGTCGCCAGGTGCGAAAGAGCGTGATAGTTGCCGGCAGGAACCAGCACATTGCCGGGCCGGCAACCGAGGGCTTCCGGCGTGAGACTAGATTCGGGAGTCAATTGGAACTGATCGACATCTCCGTGCCGGGCGTCGCGCCTTCGTGTGAATCTTTCCGAGATGGTAAAGACGGCAAACAGAAAGACGGAGAATGTAATGCCAGAGATGGTAGCCACCTCTTTGGTGAGAAGATTGGTAACTGCGATTCCAAACAGAACCAGTGTGATGATTCCCAGTCCTAAAGGAATCTCAACGCCGCGAAAATTGACGTTGAATGGAACCCGAAATTCGCGAGAGCCAGGCTGCTTATAGCGAAGCATCAGCACAGCAAAGCTATTGAAGACAAAGCTCCACAAGACGCCAAAGGCATAAGCCTCGCCTAAGAGATAGATATGTCCGCGGCTGAGAAAAATGGTAAGAAGCTGAAGTCCAGCAATAAGGTTGATGAAGCGGTGCGTGGTCCCATATTTGCGATGGGGATGGCGAAACCAGTCGGGCAGAACGCCGTCTTCTGACACGCGATTCAGTACGCCGTTGGAGCCGACAATCGCAGTATTGGCCGCGCCCGCCAGGATCAAGACACCGACCAGAACAACGAAAAGATGAAAAATGATTCGTAGTGTGAGCGGGCCGGCAAGGTGCATGGTCAACCCGCCGATAAGATTGTCAAAGAAACCCGCGCGCTGCGCGTCGGGAATGATCATCACCGCGAAGAACGAAACCAGCGAGGTAAATACCAGGCTGTACATAAAGATGACGAAGGCCGCTTTCTTCAGGTTGGGAAGCTTGGGATGCTCGATTTCACGATAAACCTGCGCCAGCGTCTCTTCGCCGCTCATGGCGAGAATGGAGTGGCCGAGGGCAATGAAAATCCCGAGCAGTCCGAAGGTGTAGGGAAGCTGGCTGCCGCGCAACCATCCCAGAGTTTCGGGTGAGAAGTGCAGGTTCTGCGGTAAAGGCCAGGGCGGCATGTTCGCTCTGTGGCTCCAGACAGTGTAGGTACTCCAGGCGATCAGCAGAACCACCATGACCGTGGTGACGTACATCACCCGAAGAGCCTTCTCGCCTCCTTCGGGAATTCCCTTGATGTTGACACGGCGAAAGTAGAGGACGACAAGAGCAGCAAATACAGCCGCCGTAAGGTCACGAGGTAACTCGATGTTCAGATGCGCATAGTGGAACAGCTCGTTCAAGAACCCTGCAAGATACTGGCCGGCCGATACGCCACTGATGGGTCCGGTGAGAATGAAATCGAACATCAACGCCGAGACTGAGATCTTGGCCATGGTGCCACCCATGGCTTCTTTGACCACGCGGTACACGCCTCCGCGGACGAACATGCTGCAGCTTTCCATATACACGGCGCGCACGGCATAGGAAAAGAGCATGATCGCCAAAATGAACCAGGGCGCGGTTTTGCCGATCGCGTGTTCCGCGATGCCACCCGCGTAGTAGGCCGACGATGCCAGATCGTTCAGAACAATTGCGGCGGCGCGCCAGAACGAGATGAAGGTAAGCATGGCCGTGGTAGCCACGACCACCTGGGGCAGAACACGAGTTGCACCGCGGGAGCCGGCCTTTTTGTCTTTTGTGAGCGCCATGTGACTCGCCAACCAATACAGCGTACTACTTTGTCTGAGATGAAAAAGAGCCGCAAGAAGTCAGCTCCCGGCTTCGGATGAACGCCTCTAGTGAGGTTCTACGGTTGATGTATCCCGTAAGCACCGGTGCCGGAAACAGGCAACGTACCTCAATCCGCAGCTTTGGGAGATCTTTCGCGGGAAGACCATGGCTTTCTGCTGTCCGGGGTATTGCTAAGCAATGCATCGGAGCCGGGAAGGTAGCGCTGAGCCCTGTCATTATTGGCGAAAAGTGAGATGAGAGAGGGGACTGCTTGGATCACTGGGGATACTAGTTTCCTAACCCAGAAGCAGTGTTTCACCCGCGTATTTATTGGGTAAAGTCCGTCCCGGTGGGGGGGGCTAGCTGGGCGTGATTTACGGGCGTATTCCAGCCGAGAATTGGTTGTCAAACATTCATGACCAGCGGACACCTTAGGCGATGAAAATGGATCCGCTGAGCGGGTGCCGCCCCTCCAGGGCTCGCTCTCTTTTTCCCGCTTACCCACCACTTCGTGGTGGGATTCGCTTCGCTCTGTCATGGCTCAAGCCATGACCTACCACTCTCCGCCGCGCCACCCCAGCACGCGCGGCGCGTGCCGGGGACTCCGGCTCGACCCCGGCTCCGGGCGCTTGGAAGCATCTCAGAAGGGCGCGTTTGCGAGCACTGGAATTCCACCATGGCTGAAACAACATTCGATTTGTCAAAGACCAACCCGGCATAGGCCTGAGCCATGCATTTTCGAGGCAAAGACAGGAGCAGCGCCCCGGCATTTCTGGAATGCCAAGACAATAATGACCCAAAATTGCCAGGAAATTCAACAAAGTGATATCACTTGGCGTGAAGTTCCCAATCTGTTTGCCGGCGATAGCAGGCCCCACGCTTCGCAAAAAGCGCGAAAGGATGGGGCACCCGGCCTCTGATCCCTTGATTTGTGGCAGTTATGGTTGATTGCCGACCACCGCGGCCACGCCCACGTGATCCACCCATTGCGGGTTGTTTTCGTCAGAATCCTGATAATAAGAGATGGTGCTGGTTGGCCCGTCAAGATCCATGATCGCGTAGCCGTGATTGTAGAAGCCGCCGTTGTTGCCGAGGTTAATGTTTTCGACGAGTATTTCCGGATGTTTTGGGGCCCGCGGTGGCTCGCCGGCTGCAGGTATGGCCACCGGAAAACCTCCGTGCCCGATGCAGCGCATGAGAACCCCCATTTGCTTTTTGTAGATCACGCAGTCGTGCTCGTGTCCGCACAGCCAGATTGCCACTTGCGGAAGCAGCGGCCCGATTTGGCCATTCAACTTATCATTCACTCCCTTGCCCGGAGTAATGTCTTCAAAGGCGCTGAACAACTGGTGATGTGACAAGAGCACAGTCTGCCGGCCGCCGGCGGTGTCGAGACGCCGCTTGAACCAGGCGACTTCGGTATCCTCAAGGTAGGTGGGCGCTGAACCTTCCGGAATGTTGTCGTGAAGCCCGGTGTCGAGGGCAACGAATTGCCAATTCTTGTTGCGAAGACAAAAGTAGCTCGCCGGCTGCCCGAGCTTGTCAATGAGGTTGTAATAAGGCTGGCCGCCGGCGAACATGTCATGGTTGCCGGCCAGGGTGAACGACGGCTGTTTTGTAATGTCGAAGTAGTTGTTCCAGATTTGCAGGAAGTAATTCTGCGCTTCAAAGTCAGTGCAGGAATAATAGATGTCACCCAGATGAATGATCACATCGGGCTTTTTGCGGGCGATCTGCGCGAGCACTTGCTTTGCAATGTCGTCGCCCGTGCCCCAATCGCCAACGATAGCAACCCGGGCCTTGTCAGCCAGCTTGCCGTCGATTACAAATTGATCAATGTTGGTGTAGACACGATACGGCACTTTTCCTTTTTCCAGCTTGAACTTTGCATACTCGGCGGCAGCTTCCATCCATCCCGGATCGCATTGCCCATACTTCTCAAATTGTTCCTTCAGCAGGGCTTCTTGCGTGGTGTTTCCCGTGATCTTTGCCCAGGCCAGCTTGCGGGCCACGGTCGAGCAAAATTTTGCCGTATCGCCCAGGCCCTCGGTTGCTACTGGTGTGGAGGGAAGGGTCGCCGGCAGAGGATTTCTTTCATGCTCAGCCGTCAGATCGAGGGCCGCCGCACGCACCATAGAATGGCCGGTATCAGGACGCGTGACTGTGCCAGTGCTGCCGATATCCAGCGAGCGCGTGGCCGCAGTCTTTTTTGCCACGACCTGGTCAACGGCAGATTGCCAGAGGGATAAGTCAGGATCACGAAACTGTTTGATCTTTGCCATATTCTTTTTCCTAGACGGACATGATGGTTCTCATCAGGTCGATTAAGCCGGCGCCCTGAAAAGCCGGGCTCCTGCCAAGGTCGGTTGCATTTTTGAGAAAGACTTCCTTTACCGCCTGTGGGTCTCCACGATACTCAGGATGTGCAGAGAGAAATGCCGCGATGGCGCCGGATACGTGAGGAGCTGCCATGCTGGTCCCGCTTCGTTCCTCGTACTCGTATCCCTGGTCAATGTGAATCGAGCACGAGATCACCTTCTCTCCGGGCGCCACCAAGTCCGGCTTTGGACGACCATCGCCGGTCGGACCTTTCGACGAAAAATAGGAGATGCCAAAGGTGTGGGGCTTCGTCTTGTGGACCGAGCCGACCGCGATTGAGTCTTCAGCATTGGCGGGATCGCTGATGGAGAGGCTGAGCCACGCGGGGACTTCCTGCCCATTCTCGAGTTTGTTGGTTCCGTATCCGGAATTGCCGCAGGAAATCACAACCACAATCCCTGAATCTATTGCACGGGTTACTTCGTCGCAGAGAGGACTGTGGCCGCAGCCATACCATTTCGGGTCGAAGGGGTAACCAAGACTCAGGTTGGCGCCGTCGATCTTGATGCTGCGGCTCGACTGATTCAACTTGCGCAGATATTCAAGCGCACGAATGGCATTCGAAGCAGAGCCCGAACCGTCGTCGTCGAGGACCTTTACATTTACCAGGGTCGTCAGCGGGGCCACCCCTGAAGGAGAACCGCCGAGTTCGATGACCTCCGGATCGTCGCTTTCTTCGATAAACGTTGCTGCTTTGTACGGCTTCCCATCCACTTTGGCTTTGGCGCAGCCGGCGATAATGCCGGCAACGTGTGAGCCGTGTCCATTTTTATCTTCCAACGCGGGAGAGTTAGAGAAATTCTGGCTCAGATTTGGATCCACAGCTCCCGCGAAGTGCGGGTGATCTGTCTTGATGCCTGTATCCAGGACTGCCCAGGTAATGCCTTTGCCTCGAGCTTCGAAGGTCCTCCAGCAAGCTGTGGCTTTGATTACCTCGGTGGAATCAAGCAGATGGCAGTAGGTGGTCTCATCTTTCCAGATTCGGAATACCCATTCTCTCTTCTCAGCGAGTTCGAAGATGTCTTTTGGTAACAAGCTGGCGAATACGTAGAAGTCACTCTCCTTGACGTCGTAGCCCTTTTCTTTCAGGAAGGCCTTAACCGACTCCTTCGCATGAGCGACACCGATGTTGGGTCCTGAACTTCGTTCGACGAGGGTGATGATTACAGGGACGGGCTTTGGGTTTGCCTGGTCCTGTGCATCCATCGCCTCCCGCACCGGAGGCGAGATCAGGAAGTTCTTGAACTGTGGTCTTGGCGGTTTGCCCATCTATCTCCCTTCAGTTGCGATGAGCTTAGCTACACGTTCCGCCAGCGCGCCAATGGTGCGTGAAGGATTTACACCCAATGCTTCGGGAATGATAGCGGCATCTGCGACATAGAGGTTCTTGTAGCCGAATACTTCGCCGGCATGATTGACCACGCCGTTGAGAGCAGTATCGCCCATGCAACAACCGCCCAACGGATGTGGCGTGACCAGGTATTTGAGAACCGTCCAGGTAGGCGGCACGACCGGATGTCCGCCGGTGGCTGCGGAGAGCTTCAAATGGGTCGCGATAATGGTTTCAATCACCTCGCGCGACTTTCCGATGTCCCACATCATGGCGAGAGAGGGTTTGCCGGTCAGGAACTCATGATGCAGGCTCAGGATGCCATTGGCGGCGTCCACGCCCTGGGCGAACCAGGGCATAACGTTGTGAAAAGGCTCATCATCGTCATCGCTGAGCATATGGCCGAAGGCGTCAATCAACATCTTCGCGTAGAGTCCGCTCGCGTGTTGACCTGTTTGCAGCGCCCGCACGTAATCTGCGAGCAGGTCGGGGAAGCCGCCATCTTCAATCCAAAATGACTGGCCGGACTCGCTGCGGTCGAGGAAATCAATCGCGCAGGCAATCGTGGGGCCGGTGCTCGGTAGAGGGTTGAGATGCGGATAGAATGCCGGAGTAAGAAAATCGCCATTGCTGCTCCAGTCATGGCCCAGGAAGGCACTGATGTTGGGCAGCGTGCCGCTTAGATCGCGGCAGCGCAGCAGCAACTCGGTCGAACCCAGGGAACTGGCGGCCACAATCACGATGCGAGCTGTCTCGTTGCCGGGAACGCGCTGGCCGGTATCGAGCCGGTCAAAGGAAACACGATAGCCGCCGTTCACGGGCTCGATGTTGGTCACCAGCGTGAGCGGGCGCACCTCGGCGCCTTTTTTCTCCGCGGCGGGAATATAGTTACGGTCCAGCGTATTCCGTGCGTCAACCTCGCAGCCGATGTCGCAGTTACCCAGATGCACGCAGGTTCCTTGTTTCACCCCTTGCGCATTGACGAACGGTTTGCTTTTTGCGACATTGTGCGGATCGTCCTGGTCGTAGCTCCAGTTAGGATCGAAAGAGACGGCAAGCTCCAGTTTCTTAAAGCGGTCACCGTGTCCAATCTTGCCGGCGCCATCTTTCATCAGCTTCATGCGCGCGGTCCACTGGTTGTCCGGGACCTGCTGCACATTCATGAACTTGGCTACCGTGTCGTAATATGGCTTGAGTTCTGCGTAGGTAATTTCTTTCGGCCAGCCGTCGTCAAAAACCGCTTTCGGCGCTTCGCACGAAATGTTGGCGTAAATGAGCGAACCACCGCCAACCGCTGCGCCCTGGGCCACGGCGATGCTGGAAAACGTATGAAGTTCCAGCCATCCGTTCTCTTTTTCGGGGCAGTCGTTGTTCCAAATCCACTTATCTTCGGCCTCACGGGGATAGTTGGTTTTGTCCCATCGCCGGCCGCGCTCGAGAATCAGGACTTTGTATCCGGCCTCAGCCAGCCGGCATCCTGTGATGGCTCCGCCGAAGCCGCTGCCAATTACGATGACATCGAACGTCATGCCTGCGCTCCCACTTTCTTGATGTAGGTGTCCCAAAGCTCGCCCAGGAAAAAGCGCCCGAATGCGGTGGTGGCCTTCAGGCTCTCGCCAACACTGTCGGCGTTGAGGGCGGTGAAGGTGCCTGTCATCTTCATGAGCTCGCCTGGTGTAAGTTCCAGGATTCCGGCGCCAACTACTTTGCCGGTCTTATCCACACCTTCGTGTAACGTTGTGTACAGGGTGGTCGTGTCTTTCCAAACATCGAACAGGGGGTGTACTTTCACATCTTTTTGGCCCGCAAAATAATAAGACTTGTTGTCGTGTGTGATGCCCCACTCGTAAACCATCAGCTTCAGCTTCGGGTCTCCGCTGGGCGAAAAAAGGTTAAACACGCCGCCGAGAGCGGGGATATCCATGCCGAAGGGCGCCCAGTCCATGCGAACATCAAGCCTGCCCAGGTGCTTGGGATCGGCAATGAAGGCATCGAGGTCGTCGATGGTAATCGTGCCGTGCATGGTGAGAGGCTGAGATTTGCCCGCTTTGGCGCCTGTCTCGGGATCGGTTTGGTTGAGGGCGAATCCACCTGACATCACTTCGCTGAACATCATTCCCAGCTTGTCGTTGCTCATCTTGTCCTTCCTTTTCGTTTTGCAACTGCCAGTTCAAGGCACAGCTCTGAAAGAGGTTTCTTGTTGTAGGTACAAATGGATCTTAGAGAATTTTCCGGCCGCAATGTCCTCAGGCAAGCGCACCCGCTAAATCGGGCCAAATCTCGGTGGCTGCGCCTTCTCCGATGTAGCAGTCGAGGTGTCCGAAATCCTTGTAAACCGTCCGGCGATAGGTGTCTTTCCCATTGGCATCGCAGAGAAGATCGAACGTCTGCTCCGTGCCCTGGGGAACGAACATCCGGTTCTCGGCGCCGGAGATGAAGGTGATAGGCAGTCGCAGCCGGTCCAGGTGCTTATGGTCCTCGTCTGTAAGGATATTTTTTTTGCGGGCCCAGTTCGCGACGTCCTGCAGAAATGCGGTCAGGCACTCCGGCACCAGGTCGCCGATGATGGCGTGCGTTGCCGCGTTCACGCGCGAGTGAAAAATCAAATCGCCAAAAGTCGCGCTGTGCCGCGGACACACAGGATTGTCGCAGGAGTATGACTTGGGCAGAATGTGCGACAGGAAAGAGACCGCGATATCGGCCATTTTCCCATTTTTGTCTGCGGGCCTCTGATGCATCATCTCACCCGAAGGCAGCAGGCGGTCCATGCGGGTCTTCAATTTCAGCGCTCCCACCGGCGTCATGTGCAGGTGCAACGCTACTTGGCTGGCAATGAACGAGCTGATCTGCCCAGGGTCCATATACCCGCGTACCAGCGAAAGAAGGAAACAGGGTGACGAGAGGCAATGAGCCAGCACTGAAACCTTTTTGCTGTTCGTACGCCGCCGGACCTCAGCGATCGCCGCCGGCCAGTCATAGTGGGCAACGTCATCCAGCGTGTAAGGCTTGTTGTGCGCCGCGAGCAGCGGGCTGGTCCGCCAATCCACCAGCCAGACATCGAAGCCTTTGGCGACCAGGAACTCCACAAGGTTTTGCGGTACGGTATCAATGCAGTAGGAAAGGGCGGTCATCGCAGTCCCGGGCGTAATCACAACCGGACCGCGTGTGCCGCCGCTGGTGTGGTGCATCAGCAGGGCGTTGCCGTCTCCGGCGGTGAAATCGATTCTCTCCAGTGGAGGAACGTCGAGCTTCCTGCGGGTCCCAAAGTACGAGGAAAAAGACTGCAGCAAAGAACCGTTGTTGTCAGCCATTACAACCATCCAATCTGCCCAAGTTGGGGCTGCCGGGTTGACTGCTCGCGCAACGTGGGTATATCCACGCGCTGGTGGGAGAACGGAGAGAGATAGTTATACCATCTCGCCTGACAAGGTCAAGGAAATACAGTCAGCCAGTCGCGCAGTTTCTAATCCGGAAAATTCCTGAAATGGCACGGCTGCCGGTTATCTCCCAAGAGCGTATTCAGTAGTGAACTTGAGGTTAATAGCGTTTCAGTTGTCCGTCCAACCTTACGGTTGTCGGCTTTTACATTGCTGCCCGTGACCGAAGCGGCCAGGCGTGAAACGCCATTGGGCGCGGCTGCACTACCTTGGGTGTCCGGCTCACGGCGTGCAATCTCAGCCGTGCATTCGCGCAATTCCTGAAATGGAACGGTTACTGAAGCTGATTAGGGTGTGCCGCGCCATTTGTGCTTGCAAAGCGCTCTTAGTTACTTCATAATCTCGGCTTCAATTTTTATCCAAGTCGAGATCATGCCACCAGCAGCGATGTGTGCAGCCCCAGTTTCACAGCGGTAAGCGGAAGGAGACGAAATGGGAAACGAAGACGGCGCGACGCATAATGGACTCAAAGAGCTGTTTGAATATCCGTTCATGTCCTGTCTGACAGACAGGCGGACGCGGCGTGTTGCTCGCGGAACCTCAATCAATGCAGGTCCGCTCAGCTACACCAGCCCCAACCAGCCCGATCCCCTCAGCAAGCTTGAGGAAGCGATTCTCATCGTATCCACAGGCATAACCGGCATATCGACCCACGATGGTCCGCTGATCAGGCCCGACGGGATTCCGGAGCTGGCCACGCCATTTCTCAACGTTATCGCACGCTCGGCCAGCAGCGCCGACAATTGCCAGGCAACCAGCTTTTTCATGATCAATGATCAGGGCATCTTCCTGGTGAAGCAGCCCAAAGGACGCGATGCCATCCCCTTCATCAAAGACCTGCCCCCGCGCTGGGCCGACTGGAAAGAACAGGATTGGATTGCCGCCGCAGACGCCGTCAAGGTCCAGGTATCAACCCATCGCTTGGATTTCCCCCGCGATTATCCTTATTACCTGGGCTGGAATGCGCAGATATCCAATCGCCCGGGAACCACAATGTTCCTGCCGGTTGTGGATTGCACCTGGCAATACATCAACGCCATCCTTATTCTGGCTTCGGAACCCGATGGCAAGCGGCCATTGTTCATCGATGATTTTCGCTCCTTTCATCCCTCCGGGTTCATAGAGATCATGGCATGGCTGGGCAGCAAGTTAGGGCTGAGCCCTGAGATTCCTTATCAGCCCTGTGGCGGCCTCAAGTGGATTCGCAACAAATTCGTGAACAAAGACAACGCCGCTCCCCTGGGATTCGGGCGCGCCCTGCGCACCGACTACGAGTGCTTCTTCGCCATGCAGAACCTCATGTTGGTAGGCCAGGCCTTGGGCATCGGCGGCTGGATTCACGGCTCTGTCTTCCCGCCCTATCTCTACCAGACCGATCCTTCCAAGGGCTGGTATGGGTTGGGCTTCCGCATGTTGGAACCCAAGAAGGTGAAACCAACGCCTCCGGTTCCTGCCTCGCAGCCTAACCCGGTTGGAATTGACGGAGTTCTCGAGGGTCTGTGTCCTCCCTATGTCAAGACAATGGATGAGGCCGTGGATCGCGTGGTCGAATCCAAGTACGGTCCCAGTGGGAACTATGGTGACCAGAAGGTGTTCTCGCTGCCCTACCGCAAGCCGCAAAATGCCGAGGACTATGTGCGCGAGGGCACAAAATATACGCCGCAGGCGATTGCCTACACCAAGGACATTTGCAACTACATCTACGACACCTACGGCCGCTTTCCCGCGCACGTAGACACCTTTTACACTCCTGGAATGTGGCTACAGTTTTCGCATCTCGAGATCGAGTACTACGACAAGTTTTTCGACGCCAGACTCTACCCAAGGCAGGCAAAGCACGATGCCATGTGGCATGGCCGTTGACGAGCTCTGCTTGAAAGTACCCTTGAAGTGTGGACCAGCGTTGCTGGAAAGCGCAGGAGAACAAAGATCATGATTCGGGCATTGCAAATCGCCGCCATCACACTCACGGCTGTGTTCCTGGTCGCCGTGGTGGGATTCGTGCTGATGGAAAAGACATGGGTGGGCAAAGAGCTGGCCACTCCTGAAGGCTACTTCCTGTACGGCTCAACCGGCACCGAGCTGATGCCGTTGCCCGTCTTCCAGGTTTTGCCTGACATCTTTCCCGATCAGTTCCAGCCCGCGGGCAAACAGGCAGGAGACTGGATCGATCAGTTCGGTTTCATCCGTGGCAAGGAAGGAGTCAATGAAGGACTTCCTTTGGGGATGAACGTAAGCTATTACCGTCCTAAGTCCGGCGCTCCCTCGCCCGTTCTCTTTGTTGGATTCAATTGCTCGGCATGCCACACCGCGAAGATCCGCCGCTTTCCCGGCGACGAGGGCATGACGGTCTATGGAATGGGCAACCCAACTATTGACTTGGTGGCATTCGGAGAAGCTGTCAAAACCTCGTTGCTCGATGAGCAGCGGCTCACTCCAGAGATTATTGCTTCGGCCTATGAAGCCAGGTATCACAAGTCTATCGGCCCGCTCGATAAGTTACTGATCATCGTCTGGCTGAAGGGAGCGCGCAAGCAGATACATGCGGAGTTGCCCCTGCGTGATTGGCCGCGCGGCGGACCCGAGCTGAGGGATTCAAGCGTGCTTCCCAGCGGCCCTGGCCGCAACGAGCCCATGAAGGAGACAATACGCTTTCTGATCGACCGCACTCCTTCGCCCACCGGAGGTTCATCAGAGATTCCGAGCCTGTACCATCAGGAGCGGCGGGACTGGGCGCAGTACGACGGTAGCGTTCGCGACCCGTTGACCCGCAATTCTCTGGCGGCATTGGGTGTGGGCGCATCGGTATATAACCTGCGCATGCCGGGAATTCTGCATACCCTGCAGCAATCCTATGAATACTTTAAGAAGCTCGACGGGCCGAAGTACAGCGAGGTTTTTCCCAACCAAAAGATCGATGCCACGCGAGCGCAGCACGGCCGCGACGTCTATCTTCGCTATTGTGGCGAGTGTCATGGCTGGCCCGGTGCGCCGGGTGAGTGGGTGAAGGGCAAGCGCCAGGGCGAAGTGGTGCCGCCGCAAGAGATCGGCACTGACGATGCACGCGTCAATTTCCGCTATTACAACGAATCAGCCCAGCTTATCTATGACTTCTTTCCTGATGGCCATCCGCTCAAGCCCAAGAGGGAAGACGTGCGCGCCGGCCACGGCTTTATCAATTCGCCCCTCGAATCGTTGTTCACCCGCGCGCCTTATATGCACAACGGAAGCATTGCAACCTTGGCGGAGCTTATTAACCTGAAGCCGCGGCGTGCCGTGCTCTATCGTGGAGCCAACCTTTACGACCCGGCTGACGTAGGCTTGCTGATTCCAGACAAGCCAGACGTCAAAAACTATTTTCGTTATGACACTCAGGCTTATGGGAACGGCAATCGCGGACACGACTATCCCTGGCCGTACAAGGGCAAGGGCTGGAATGAAAATGAGCTGAAAGACCTGCTCGAGTATCTCAAGACCCTGTAACCGCAACGAGGAGATTGATTATGAAAGCCGGCGACTCCACACCTTATCGCATAACACTGGCAGACTTTACTGTTCCATTTGTCTCCTTCGGTGTTCTCCTCGGGGTTGCGCTGATGGCCGCAGAGACAAAAATGGATCTGGGGATGGCCAGGACCGTTTATACGATTTGGGCAACCGCGGCCCTCGTCATTCCCGCGCTGTGCGCCTTCGCATTGCCGGGAAACTCGGAGCGCATCCGCAACACCTGGCTGCTGTTCTGGACGTTCTCGTTCATCGTCTACCTGGTTCACATGGGCTATGCGGTTTTCTCGGTGTATCACGGCAGCATGCAGGAGTTTCTCGCTGGGCAAGGCATGTTTGCCGCCGTCAATAATGTCATCTTCACCCTGTTGTGGGCGCTCGATGTCTTACTCGCCTGGTTCTATCACCGCGACACTCGATGGTTGCGATTTGAGCGCGTATTCAGCCACATCTATATTGGTTTGACCTTCATCCTCTCCACGGTATTCCTGAAGCATGGATTCATCAATGTGATTGGGATTATCCTGACCGCCTCCGTGATCATCTGCCTGATGATGCGCTTCGACGCCAGACGCACTGCCGAGGCCAGCCACAGCGCCACCGCCAACTAGAGCTTTTTCAACGTGGTTGTACCTTTTCGGCGAGATCACGTGTCAGGGTTCGGATTTATCAGCCTGCCCAGAGCGAAGTCACTGAGTACTGAGTACTGAGTACTGAGTACTGAGTACTGTATCGCTTCACTTACTGAGAACTGAGAACCGAGAACTATTCTTACAGCCGGCAGATCAGCAATTCACGCTCATAAATCATCTCGGGCGGAAGATGCGAGTGCAGCTCGATGAAGAGCTCTTCGTGGGCCATAACTTCAGCGCGCCAAGCGGCCTTGTCGACCGCTTGCAGCTCCTTGAATTTTTCTTCCGGGAACCCAAGGCCCTTCCACTCGATGTCTTTGTAGTGTGGCGTCCAACCGATGCGGGTCTCTTGTCCCAGGGCGCGGCCACGGACACGGTCCACGATCCATTTGAGCACGCGCAGGTTTTCACCATAGCCCGGCCACAAGAACTTGCCTTCAGCATCTCTTCTGAACCAGTTGACATGAAAAATACGAGGTGTCGCGGTAAGCGAGCGCTGCATCTTGATCCAGTGCCGGAAGTAGTCGCCCATGTGATACCCGCAGAATGGCAGCATGGCCATGGGATCGCGGCGCACTTTGTTGAGCTGTCCGGTGGCGGCTGCTGTGGTCTCCGAAGCCATGGTGGCGCCCATGTAGACGCCGGCGCTCCAGTTGAATGCCTGATAGATGAGCGGGATGGTGGCAGCGCGGCGTCCGCCAAAGATGATGGCGCTGATCGGCACTCCTTCTGGGTCCTGCCAGGCAGCGTCAATCGTAGGACACTGCGCCGCCGGCGCCGTGAAACGCGCGTTGGGATGCGCAGCCTTTGCCCCGGTCTCTTTTGCGATTTGTGGTGTCCACCTCTTGCCCTGCCAATCAAGACACTCGTCAGGCGGCGCCTCGGTCATTCCTTCCCACCACACTCCGCCTTCAGGAGTGAGCGCTACATTCGTGAAGATTGTGTTTTTGGAGAGCGCCGCCATTGCGTTG
>WNEY01003297.1_pt1 | contig 17419 bp, 16 predicted proteins | sample 5400531 | NCBI WGS metagenome assembly WNEY01 (sample SAMN13153338, study PRJNA577476) | soil metagenome | isolation source: 200 cm saprolite under Douglas fir tree site 1 | place: USA:California | collected 2015-04-18
CGTCGATCAACGATGAGTGCGGCCTCTTGATCAAGAACAACGGGATGCCGCCGTCGTTAATGATGCCGTACAACCCCCCCTACTACGAGGCTCTTCACGAGCGGTATGGCTTCACGAAAGCGAAGGACCTCCTCGCCTTTGAAGGCGGCGGCTCGGCGCAGCCACCGGAGCGGTTCCGGCGGCTGGCCCAGCGCGTCGCGCAGCGCGCGGGAATTACGCTGCGCCCACTGAACAAGAAACGGTTCGCCGCAGAGGTCGAACTCGTGAAGGCGCTGTACAACAAGGCCTGGGAGAAGAACTGGGGCTTTGTGCCGCTGACGGAAGCGGAGATCGACCACCTCGCCAAGCAGCTCAAGCCGATCGTCGTCCCCGATCTGGTTGTGTTCGCCGAGCGCGGCGGCGAGGTCATCGGATTTGGCGTCGCGCTGCCTGATTTCAACCTCGCGCTGCTGCACAACCGCTCGGGCCGCTTCTTTCCGGGGATCCTCAAGGTCCTGTGGCACGCCCGCAAGATCAATCGGGCCCGCGTGCTGCTCCTGGGCGTCATCCCGGAATTCCGGGGCAAGGGCATCGACGGGACGCTGTACGACTGGGTCTGGCAAGCCTGCGTCAAACATGGCATGCCGAGCGGCGAAGGCGGTTGGATTCTCGAGGACAACGCGCCGATGACCAAGGCCGCGCTGCAGCTCGGATTCCACATCTCCAAGACCTACCGAGTCTACGACAAGCCGCTGTGAACGTCTTTGTGACCGGAGGCACCGGCTTCGTCGGTGCTCACCTGGTCAAGGCGCTGTGCGCACGCGGTGACACCGTCACGGCCCTCGTGCGACGCCCCGCGCTTGCGGAGCAGCTCGGATGGGGACCCGAAGTCCGGCTCGTGCGCGGCGATCTCGACGCCGCGACCGCCCTGCGCGACGGGTGCGCGGGAGCGGACGTGGTCTATCACGTCGCCGGCAAGATCGCGGCGCGGAGCGCCGCGGAGTTCATGGCGACGAACCGAGACGGAACGGCGAACGTCCTCGAGGCCGCGCGTGACGGCGGGGCGCGACGACTGCTCTTCGTCTCCTCACTCGCGGTGGCCGGTCCCACGACGCCCCGCCATCCGATCGACGAAACCCGTCCGCCGATGCCCGTCACCGACTACGGGCGCTCCAAGCTCGCTGCCGAAGTGCTGGTGCGCGCGACGCCTCCCCCGCTCGCCTGGACGATCGTCCGGCCGCCGGTGGTCTACGGGGAATGGGACCGTGGGACCCTCAAGATCTTCCAGCTTGCCCGGCGAGGCGTGGTGCCGGTGTTCGGTGACGGCTCGCAGGAATTGTCGGTCATTCACGCTGAGGATCTGGCGCGATCGTTGATCGCGGCAGCCACTTCACCTGCTGCGGCCGGCCGTATTTATTTCGCCGCGCATCCGACGACGACGACGAGCCGGGAGCTCGTGCTGGCGGCGGGCCGGGCCTTGGGGGGGGGGGAGGAACGGACGCCGCGGATCGTGCCGGTGCCGCCGCTGGTGGCGCGCGGTGTCCTGTGGGCGGTGGGCACCCTTGCGCATATCGCCGGGCGCGCCACCTTGCTGTCGGCCGACAAGGGGAACGAATACCTGGCGCCAGCCTGGACCTGCCGGAGTGATGCCTTGACGCGCGACACCGGCTGGCGCGCAGAGATCGATCTCGAAACCGGGTTGCGTCGCGCCGCGAATTGGTATCGGGAGGTGGGATGGCTGTAAACAGCCGGGGCCGCAACTGGAGTGTGAGCGAGTCGTTATGGCGCGGCTTCACCGCCATCGACCTCGCGACCGGTGCCTACGTCGCCGTGGCGACGGGCGCCGTCTTGCTCTCATTCCGTGGTGATGGAATTCCCGGCTGGCCGTGGATCCTGACTGCGCACACGCTGATTGCCGCGCTGGTGCTGTTGGCGCCGCGCGCTCGCCGCACCGGCCCGCTCGGCCGGTTCCTGGGCGACTGGTACCCCATGCTGCTGCTCCCCGCCCTCTATGGAGAGATCGGCGTGCTCACGCTAAGCGCCGGCTTTCAGAACGATCTCCTGATCCAGCGGCTCGAGACATGGGTCTTCGGCTCGCAGATCTCGTATCGCTGGATTCGGGAGTCGCCCGACGTCATGGTGTCGTGGGTGCTGCACGCGTGCTACCTGGCCTATTATCCGATCCTCTACGCGTCTCCGTTCGCGCTCTGGATGGTGGGCCGGCGCGACGCGTCGCGGCACACGATCTTCGCCGTCATGGCGACGTTCTACCTCTGCTACCTGGCTTTCCTCTTTTTCCCGGTCGCAGGACCGCGCTATGCGTTTGACCTCGCCCACAATCCCGCCACCGACGTCGGGCCGGCGCGCTTCGCCGCGTGGCTGCTGGATCGCGGAGACTCGTGGGGCGCCGCGTTCCCGTCCTCCCACGTCGCCGCGTCGGTCGTGGCGACGGGGATGGCGCTGCGCTACTGGCGCGCGCTTGGGCTCGTGCTGCTGCCCTTCACCGCAGGCCTGATTCTGGCCGTGGTCTACGGACAATTCCATTATGCTGTTGATGCGCTCGCCGGACTGATCGTGGCGGCGATGATGCTTGGAGTCATGCAGACCGCTGAAGCGCCTGAACCGCAGCGACTGGCGGTGGCCGACTACAGAGTGGAGTCCGGCAGCCGCGTCTAGTGCCCCATGTGCATGCGCGACATCGGCTCACCGACCGCCGGTTTGCCCACTGGCCCCATGAAGTGATGCAGGTCCCGCTGATAGAGTGAGTCGCTCTGGTTCGTCGCCGGCCACACCGCCTTGCGATCAGGCATAAACAATCCGCCCACCACGCCCATCCCCCCGTTGGAAACCGTGAGACCGGTTGGATTGTCGTAGATCACGCGCACGCGATAGCGGTGCGTGGGGGTGATGCGCATGCCGATGCCCGTCAGGCCGTAAAGCCTCCCCATCGGCACCGCGCTGGGCTCCCCGGGACGTGCCGGAGCGGGTTCTCCGTGCCAGAGCAGTCTGCCCGTCGTCGCGTCCCAGAACTCGATCGTCCGGCCGTACTCGTGCATGTGGCCGCCGATCACGATCACCTTGCCCGCGACCGCCGGACTTCCTTCATATGACCGCTCGCTTCGTCCCGGAGGCAGATCGAACGACTTGTCTCCCACGGGAAAGGCAACGTCCAGTTGCCACGGGACTACGCTGAAAAACGGCCAGGGCCGATGGTCGGGCACATAGCTCAGCACCAGCCGGACGCGCACGCCGCGATAACTCACCGCCGTCGGGTTGTGAACCATGGCATTCACCAGGATGCGCTCGCCGGCGCGCATCGGGGCGCCAAACAGCAGCCATGGGAATCGTATCTCGCCCGTCTCCCGCCCCGACGCGAGAATGCGCCGCGAGATGGGAAGGAAGAGCTCACGCTCGGCCGGGTCCATCACGTTCATGTGATGCAACAGATCGTTGGGCAGCCGGCGCTCGTGTTCATCGACGACTTCCGCATGAAGGGCGTAGACCGAGCCATTCACGGGGAACTGGGCGACCGACGCTGCCTCGTCCACGACGGTGCCGGCAGGGAGATCCACAGCAGGCAATTCCAACGTCAGCTCGTCGCGCTGCGGATTCTTCGTGATCGTGGTACGCTCCAGCCCGCTCCAATCGTCCCACGAGACCGGCGGCGTCACAGGATCCGCACTCGCTGCGTACACAGCGACGGCCAAGCGGAGCGCGGCTACGACCACGAAAACACGTGGAGGCATCGGCAATCTCCTCACCGAACCAGTTGTTCCGCTGCGGCAGCGATTTTGGAAAAGGGAACGCCATCGAGAACGACACCGGATGGGACGGCGACGTCGAGGCGCTCCAATATCGTCGGCATCAGATCCACTGTACGAATAGGAGCGTCCGGAAGAGCCACGCTGGCGGCGATCGGGACCTCCATATGTTCCGCAATGAGACTACCGTGGCCGGCCCGATGCTCCGGGATTTCCCACGGGCCCCGGAAATCGGCACCCGGCGCGGCCGCCAGGACGAGATCGCCGGCCCGGGGTGTCTGGAAAAGCTGAAGCAATTGACGGGGTGCGTCCGGCACGTCGCTGTCCCTCGTTCGAGACAGAAGCTGGCGGTCATCGAGTTCTACAGACCCTCCCAGCCCCAGCGGATCGCCCCTTTCGGGCTGGTAGCGAATTAAACCCGACGTCTCAGTCAACAACGCGACGCCGTTTTGCGTTCGCACCACCACATCCCCTTCGTCGGCTCGGCAGGCGGCGAGCCGGACGGCCGGCATCGCGAGGACGCGCTCGAGGATACCGGTTGGGATTCTCGACGCCGTCAGCGGATGCTCCCGACCCGAACGAGGATCGAAATAGAGTTGCACGCTTGCATTGCCCGACACCATCGTGGCCACGCGGGCACGCCGCCGCCAGACGTGGAAGGGGTGCCGCAACGTGCGAACACCGTCGCGTTCCAGCCGGACCGCGGTGTCGGAATGCTCGCGCATGACCGTCATCCCGTGATCCGACACGACGAAAAATGCCGGGCGGTCGCCCGTCTTGCCGACCCGAGCGACAAATGCACCGAGCGCACGATCGACGAACCGATAGCTCTCGAGAACCGCCGGATGCCACGGGTCCTTGAGATGCGAGATCCCGTCGACGCCGGGGAAGACAACAAAGAGGAAACGCCACGATTCGCCCGCGGCGTCGAGCCAGGCGCGCGCGACTGCCCGGTCCAGCACCGGATACGTCCCCACGTAATGCGCCGCCGAGCCCAGGACGGCGCGGCGGAAAATGAGACGGTTGGCGCCGGGACGAAGTCCGCGGATCAGTGGCGTGCAGATCGCGATGCTTTCCGGGACGAGGTCGAAGAGCGACGGAGCCGGGGCGATGTCGCGGTTCAGCCAGCCGGCTTGTACGCCGCAGTAGCTGCGCGCGGCCCGCCATTGCGCGCGCCATCCGCCGGCGGCACCGGATCGATCGAGCCACCGAATGCCCGGGATTCCAACGCTGCCGGGATAGCGGCCGAACAGGAACGGGATGTACGCGACACCTGTCGTAGAGGGAAACACCGTCGTGCCGGTCGAGAGACCGCCGGGCTCGATGACCCAGCGGGCGAGATTGGGGAGCTCGCCGCGCCCCAGTAGCTCCCGCAGGACGTCGCAACGGGCGCCGTCGATGAGCACGAGCACGGCCCTGCGCGAGCTGGTCGCCATCAGTGAGCCTGGGCGGGGGGCGCGGGGGGCGCGGGGGGCGCGGGGGGCGCGGGGGGCGCCGCACTAGGCTGGGAGGGTGGCCGCTCCCAGCAGAGTCCGAGCGGTTTGCAGAAGGCGACGGTTGTGACGGTCGCTGCGGCGAGCAGGATCACGACGATGGCAGGCCAGATGGGATCCTGCAGTCGAGGCACCCAGAGGGCACGTTGAAACGCGGCCGCGTCGGGCCAGCGCCGCTCGGGCGCGGGGCTCAAGGCGCGGCGCAGCGCGTGGCGCAGGCGACCCGGTATCGCGGACCAATCGGCGGACGCCGGGTCTGCGCCGGTGGGCCACGGCCGGCCGCTCAGGGATTCGTACAACACGGTCGCGACGGCGAAAAGATCGGTTGCCAACGCGTCGGCCGACGGTGCACCACCGGAGACGAGGACCGGCCGTCCTTCTTCGAGAACGATCGTGTTGGGTGTGATTGCCCCGTGCCCCGTGCCGCGCGTGTGTGCACTATCGATCGCCGACAGCAGTCCGCGACAAATCTGCGTGGCTTCCCGGATGGAGAGCGGACCGGAGCGGAGTCGGGCCGCGAGCGTTTCGCGTGTCGCGTTCATGCTGTCGCGGAATATTAAAACAGGAAAGCGGCCCCGGCACCAGCCGGGGCCGCTGTTGTCATGTCACGCAGTGACTACTCAACCTTGATCGCGATCTTCATGCCGAGTGCGAGGTGCGGCGTACAATAGCCCTTGTAGGTACCCCTGGGCGCGTTGGCGAACGATACGTCATACGTCGCGTTCGGGTCCGACAGGAACGGTCCGGCCAGGTTGTCGACGGTGTTCTTCATCCCGGCGTTGAGGGCTGCCGCGCCCCCCGCCGGAATCGAGTCCGACCAGAATGTGATGTTGTGCGGTCCGCCTGACACGTTCGTGAAACGCACGGTTGCGCCGGCCGGGATGGTGATCGAGCTGGGCTCGAACGCGCCACGAGTGCTGCCGTTCCCGGTCATCTTCACCTCGACGACTGGACCGGACGTCACTGCTGCGCCGGGCGCTGCCGGTGGCGCGCTCTGCATCTGTGACTGGTTCTGGTCGCTACCCTTCTTGCCACAGGCGAGCGCGCCGATGGCGACGACGGTCGTGAGCAAAGCCAAGCGCATTGCGGGACTCCTCCGAACGTGGGCTGGGAACTGGGGGCGAGTGTCGCTGGTAGTGTCGCTTGTGAACTGTTTCACAATAGCGATCAATATAGAACGGGGACCGCAAAACGGGAGCCCTCCAAAGACGCAACTGCCCCACGCCATTGCGTTTCGGGCCGTAACTCCAATATTGGGGCGCCATTTTCCGACCCCCCAGCGTGTGGAGGCGTTCCGTGCGACGTACGTTTGCGATGCTCGCACTCATAGCCGGTGTGGCGACAACCGCCCAGGCTCAGAGCTGGCAGTCCGAATTCGGACTGCAGAGTGGCTATTCCCGAATCAAAGCGGCCGGGACGAAAGCCCCGGATCACATCGACGTCTTTGGCGTGCCCGGCTTCAACCTGCCGGGCGTGCTGCCCGGAGGCGCGTCGCTGTTCGCGATCTTGCCCTGGAAGAACAAGATCGCGGTGGAGACCTCACTCAGCGCCCTCCAAGGCAATGCCCTCGGCATTTTGGGCGACGCGACGTTCTTCAATCTTGGCGTCCGGGGCGATTACGCGATTACGCCCAAGTTCTATGGAGCCGCCGGCGGGGCCGTCAATTTCGTGGAGACCGGCGGCCAGCACGAGACGCAACTCGGCATCCACGGGGCGGTCGGGTACCGCTTTGGTTTCGTTCGCGGTTTGCGCGGCCGGATTGAGGCCAGCGCGCGGTTCTACGGGAAGTCCAAACTGCTGTCGCCGGTCGACGTCTACGCCCTCGAGTTCGGTGTGTCGAAGCAGCTTGGCGCACGCAGTCGCACGAGCGCGCCGGCGCGCCCGTCCACGCGCGCGTGGCAGCCGCTGCTCGGCGTGCAAGGCGGCTACACGCGCTCACATAGTGTCGGCGGTGGTGCGGACTTGACCGCGGTAGCAGTTCCCGGCCTCGGCGGGGCTGTCACGGTGCTCGGGACGCCGGCGGGGCCGCCGATCTTGTTCGCGATCCTTCCCATCGGGCCCAAGATCGCGGTCGAACCCGGGTTGGACATTGCTCGGGTACAGACGTCAGGCACAACCATCTTCGGCGGCAATTTGTCGACGCGGCTGAACTATGCCGTCTCCGGGGGATGGTATGCGGCCGCGGGCGGCAACCTCGTGTACATCAAGACGACCGGCGTAGGCGGGGAGACGGTGACGGGAATGAACCTCGCCTGGGGATACCGTTTCCCATTGACCAGCGGACTGGGTGGCCGGTTCGAAATCGACTACTCGATCTTGAGGAAGAACGCGAAACTCGGCTTACCTCCCACGAATACGCTGGGACTCCAATTCGGCGCGACAATGCCGCTGAGATAACAGCAACCTCTCGTAGCGACGCGCGGCCCCCGGCAACGGGGGCCGTTGCGTTTTTCGACGGGCGGGACGACACTAACGCCATGCCGGATTCCACACTACCACAGATTCCCCCGCAGGAGCTGGCCGAGCGGCTCGACCGCGGGGAGCCACTGCAGGTGCTCGACGTCCGAACGCCGGACAAAGTCGAACGCGGCCACATCGCTCTCGGATCCGAGCTCGACTTCCGTGCGCATCCGAACTCCAAGCTCTTTGCGCTACCCGACGTCGGCGCGCTGCAGCTCGACATCACACGGCCCATCGCGGTCGTCTGCGGTCACGGCAATTCGAGCAAGAAGGCGACGGCATTCTTGCGCGAGCGGGGCTATGAGGCGTACTCGGTCGTTGGCGGCATGGCCGGCTGGGAAACGGTGTACGTGGTCCGCCAGCTCACCCCCACCCCTTCCCTGGCGCACGTGGTTCAGCTCGATCGCGTGGGGAAGGGGGCGCTGAGTTATGTGCTGGTGAGTGACGGTGACGCGGTTGTCGTGGATCCCGGCCGCCACCTCGAGCGCTACGACGCGCTGCTGACCGAGCTGCGCGCGACGCCAGCGGCGGTGGTCGATACGCACATTCATGCGGACTACTTGAGCGGCGCGCGCGCTGCCGCGGCGCGCTGGCAGGTTCCGTACTTTCTGCACGCTGACGACGCCGTTTCTCCCTACGATCAGAAGCCGGGTAGACTCAGCTATCATGCGCTCGGCGACGGCGACACCATCGCGTTTGGGCACGCCACGCTGCGCGCGGCGCACGTGCCCGGGCATACCCTCGGCAGTATCGCGCTGCTCGCCGACGACGGCCTTGCCCTCACCGGCGATTTTTTGTTCGTAAGGTCGGTCGGCCGACCTGATCTCGCGGGCCTTTCAGAGTCGTGGGCCAGACTGCTGTGGCAAAGTCTGGAGCGTGTGCGACAGACGTGGCCGGGGGACCTGCTGGTGCTCCCCGGCCATTACGCCGGCGAGGTCGAGCGGCGCGCCGATCGCGCAATAGCCGCCCGCTTCGATGTGATCAGCGCTACCAACGAAGCCGCCGCAATCCAGGATGAACGGGTGTTTCTGCAGTGGATCGCCGACCATCAGGCTGCCTTCCCCGATGCCTATCGCACGATCAAGGAGACCAATCTTGGTCTCGTCGATCCGTCTGACGCGGACGCGGAAATCATGGAATCGGGTCCCAACCAGTGTGCGGTAGCGTAGTCCCAAGACTCTGAAGGGGTTGTGACCACGGGTGTGCAACAGGGCGAGGGGCGTGCGTCTCTCATGGGTCCCTAACCAGGTGCAGTCCATGCGTACGTCGCGGGTGTTGGGAGCCGCCGTCTTGCTGTGCACCATCTCGTCCGCCTTGCTCGCGCAGGGTTGGATCGACCCTGTGCGGCCCGTCCCGCAGGTCCCAAACGGACCGGTCGAGCGCCTCCGCAGTGCAGTGCAGGTCAGCATCAGCGGGCGCGTTGCCCGGGTCACGGTGGAAGAGTGGTTCCGCAACAACGGCCCCATGCTGAACGAGGGGATGTATCACTTCCCGTTGCCAGGCGAGGCCGTGTTCTCGAGCTACTCACTCTGGCAGGGCGACCAGGAGCTGCGCGGCGAAGCGATGGATGCGGCGCAGGCGCGCTCTATTTACGAAGCCATTGTACGGCAGAAACGCGATCCCGCGTTGATCGAGCTCGCCGGCCAGGGGCTGATCCGCGCGCGCGTGTTCCCCATCGGACCCGGTGAGACTCGCAAGATCACATTGAAGTACACGCAGCTGCTCGACCGCGCGGGCGATGCCTGGCGGTTCCGCTACTTGGGCGACCGTAATCGTCAAACCGCCCCGCGCAGTTTCCGTCTCGAAGTCGATAGTGCTGCGCGCTTCGGCGATCCGTATTCTCCCACGCATCAGGTCCAAGTCACGCGCCGCGACAATCGGCTCGAGGTGACGCTCGCGGAGGGAAGTGCAGCCACTGGCGACTTCGAGCTCTTGTTGCCGCTGGCGCGCGGGCTGATTGGCCTCTCGCTCGTGCCGCATCATCCCGCCGGCGAGGATGGCTACTTCATGCTGCTGCTCGCTCCCGGCGCGGCGGCCGACGCCGCAGCGCTGCGTCGCGACGTCGTCGCCGTGATTGACGTCTCGGGTTCGATGTCGGGTGAAAAGATCCAACAGGCGAAGTCCGCATTGATTCAACTGCTCGGCACGCTCCGGGAGGGCGATCGGTTCCGGTTGGTCGCGTTCTCCGGCGGTGTGCGTCGCTACGCGCCGGGATGGACCAGCGTGACAGTGGATGCGCGCCACGACGCCGAGAGCTGGATTCGCAGCCTCGACGCCGAGGGCGGGACGAACATCGCCGGTGCACTCACGGAGGCGTTCGCCCAGGCGCCCGCTGAGCAGTCGCTCGGCGTCGTCGTATTCCTGACGGACGGCCAAGCGAGCACCGGCGAAACGGACCCCGAGCGAATCGCCGCAAGCGCCGAGCAAGGCCGCGGCAAGTTCCGTGTGTTCTCGTTCGGTATCGGCGACGATGTGAATACATTTCTCCTCGACCAGCTGACCGAGCGCGCCCGGGGAACGACCGAGTACATCCGTCCTGCCGAGAACATCGAACGGGCCGTCGGTGCGTTAGCCGCAAAAGTCGCCAGTCCAGTCCTCACCGACGTCACGATTGCCGCGGGCTCGGGTATCGAGTTGTATGACATGCAGCCGGGCAACCTCCCGGACCTGTTTGCCGGGGATGAAATGGTCGTGTTCGGCAGATATCGGGGAGCAGGGAGCGGTGAGCAGTCCGTGACGGTCCAGGGCCGGCGCAATGGCCGTCAGGAGGAATTCCGTACGACCTTCGCGGATCGCGATAACGATGATGCGCGGTACATCGAACAGCTGTGGGCCGCGCGCAAATCGGGCGCGCTGTCGCGCGAGATTCGCCTGCGCGGTCAAACGCGCGAGCTGATGGATGCGTTGAAGCAGCTCGCGCTGCGGTACGGCATCTTGACCGAGTACACGTCGTATCTGGTTCAAGAGCCCAGCGTCGTCCTGCGCCGCCAGGCCGAGAACCGCGTGATGCAGGCACCGGCTGCCGCCCCAGCGGATCAGGCAGGCGCGGCATCCGTCGAAAAGGCCGCTCGGGATCGTTCGATGACCGAATCGATGCACCTGGACGCCGTCGTCGTTACGGCGGTAGACGGGTCATCGCTGGATGAAATGCGTCGCGCGCGTTCGGGCATCAACCCGACGCAGCGGATCGGGGGCCGGCTCTTCATCATGCGCGACAGCACCTGGACCGATCTCGGTCATGGCGACTCGCTGCGCGTGGTCAGCATCGCTCCGTATAGCGAGGCGTATTTCGCGCTGCTGAAGGCGCTCCCGGATCTGCGGGAGGCGGCTGCGCTCGAGCCCGCGGTCCTGGTGGCCGGGCGGCGCGCGAGCATCAAGATTGGAGAAGGGGGCAAGACTCGCTGGTTGCCGGGCGAACTGGAGCGACTGGTGCGCGACTTCAGAAGCTGAGATTCGAGTGCCCGAAGACATTGCCGAGGTGTATCGCAACACCTATCCCGCGCTCGTGCGTTTCCTGTACCGCAAGGTCTGGGACGCCGAGCGCGCGGAGGATCTCGCGCAGGAAGCGTTTGCGCGTGCCCTGGTCCATCGGCCGGAGAATACGCGGGGATGGCTCTTCGTGGTGGCGGCCAATATGGCGCGTGATGAAGCGCGGCGGGCGGCGCGGGAGAAACGGCACCTCACGCTGTTGAAGAGCGAGCCGGACGCCGTCCATAGCTCGCCCGAGGAGGACATCGATGCCGAGACGCGCACCAGACGCGTGCGCGCGGCGCTCGACGAGCTGACGCCGCGGGACCGTGAGGCGCTGTTGCTATGGGATGCCGGGATGTCGTACGACGAGATCGCCGCACAGACGGGATTGGCGCGCGGCGCGATTGGAACCACGTTGGCGCGCGCGCGCCGGAGATTGGTCGAAGCGTATGATACAGGACTGGAAGGAGGACAGCATGTCGCACGTGGATGAGGGAACGCTGCACGCGTACCTCGACGGCGAGCTGCCCTCTGCGGAGCGGACGGCGCTCGAGGCTCACCTCGCGGACTGCGCGACGTGTCGCGCGAACCTCACCGAAGAGCGGGCCCTGCGCGAACGGGCCACCGCGTTGTTGGGATCTGCTCGGCCGGCCGAGCGTCCGGCGCCGCCCCTGGAGCAGCTACGGCGTGAGTCCAAACGTGCGCCCTGGCATGTCCGCAGATCATTCGCTTGGGCGGCCTCGATCGCGCTGGCATTGGGAGTCGGCTACTACCTCCGAAACCCCGTCGCGGAGATGTCACGATCCAACACGCCAGCGCCAGAGTTTGGATTGTACGATCGTCAAGCCGTACCCTCCGCGACCCCGCTGGCGAAGGCACCTCCTGGCCGTCGGTCTGCGCCCCCCCCCCCCCGCACCGCAAAGACTCAGCGGCGACGAGAGTGGCACTGCGTAGCAATGAGGCGCTGACTCACGCAGGCCCGCCGAGCACTGCGGCGGCACCCGCAGTCAGACCACGTGCCGACTCGCCAAGCGCGAATCTCCCTACGGTCGATGGAGTGCTAGCGGACCGTAACCAACCCGCGCTGGCGCAAGCGAACGCGCGGGGTGCCTATAATCGATCTGCGCGAGAGTTGGTCGATACGGCTTGGCCGGTGATCAACCAGCCGGCCGCGCGGTCAATCCTCGGCGCAGAACCCGTCGGTCTCCCCGGCCTCACAACGCGGAAGATCCGTCGCAGTCCAGGCTCCGACGGAACCGTCGTCGTCGAACAGGCACTCGATGCGTCCACCGTGATTCAGATCTTTCAGCGGGCCGCGAGCGCGGGGTCGCTGTCCGACTCGACAAGCTATGGCTTCACCGGAGGGTTCGAGCGCGCGCGTGCGAACCGTCTCGCTCGTTTCGTGGGAAGATTGCGCGTGGAAATCACGGGTCCGCTGTCGGCGGACTCGCTCAATCGGCTGCTCGAGCAGGTCGCGCCGCTACCCTAAGACTCGCCGCGTCTCCAGCTGATCAGCTCGGCGACAACGCTGACGGCGATCTCCTCGGGCGTAACAGCACCGATGGGAAGACCGACGGGCACGCGCACACGCTGCAGGCTTTTCACCGGAACTCCCGCCGCCTTGAGTCCCTTAGTCACGACCACCTTCTTGCGACGGCTGCCGAGCAACCCGACGTAGCCGGCCGGCGACGTCGCGATCCGCTCGAGGATCAATGCATCGTTGCGATGTCCCCGCGTCGCGATGACGACGGCGTCAGCCGTCGTGAGCCCATAGCGCGTGAGTGCAGTGTCCACCTCCGCCGCAAGCACGGCAATGCCATCGCCAAAGCGCGAGGCATCGGCGTACTCTGAACGATCGTCGATCACTACGACCCGGAAGCCGGCGGCCGCGGCAGCCCGCGCGATCGCGGTCCCCACATGCCCTGCCCCGAACACAAACACGCGCGGGGCCGTCAGCAGCCGCTCTTCCATAAAGCGCCCGTCACCCGTGAGGGTCGCCGCCGCTCCGGAGAATCCGGTGCGAGCGAGCGGCTCGAAGGTTTTCTGTGGCCCCTCCCTGCTCCAGTCCGTCGCGGTGCGGACCAGCCCCGCCTCTGCTGCGGCCGCCGCATCGAGGACCCGCACGTACATCTCGTCTGCGAGCAGCGGCTCGACGAAGATCTCCACGGTACCGCCACAGGAGAGGCCGAGATCACCGGCGAGATCCGCGTTCAGATGGTGGGTGAGGAGCGACGGGCGCCGGCTGGCCTGGGCGTCGAGCGCCGCGCCGATCACGTCCGCCTCCACGCAGCCGCCGCCGACTGATCCGATCAATCGCCCTTCGGCGCCTACGAGCATTTTGGTTCCGGCGGGAACGGGCGTCGAGCCGCGCGCGCGCGCGACCGTGGCGAGGGCCCCGGAGCGGGACTGCCGAATGAGATCTGCGGCGGCCTGCCAGACGTTCATAGGTCACAAACTAAACTCCCGGGGCTGGATCTGCCCCGGGAGTCTTTGGTGTCTCGATGCCTTGGCTACTGTACGACGAGCGTCCCGCTCATCCCTAGGGCTGCGTGAATCGTGCAGTGATAGGTGTACGTCCCTGCCTGCACGGTGGTGGAGTAGTCAGCGGCACCGCCGGCCTGGTTGCCAGAACCCGCGGGCGTCGTCGGTCCCCCAGTCCAGGTCACGTTGTGCGTGACGGCGTTCGTCGCCCAGTGGAAAGTGATCGTGCCTGCCGAGATGGTATCCGGCGTCGGCGAAAAGGAATTGTTGGCAACGTCGATCGTCGTCGAATGTCCGCCCGGCGGAGGCGGGGGCGGGGGCGGCGGGCCCGGGGGCGGCGGCGGAGGCGGGTTACCATAACTCGGACTGTTGCTGCACGCTGCCGCTAAAGCAATCGCCCCAATCGCCAGCAAACGAACCATCCGCATAACGCCTCCAGGGAGGAATGAACGTGCTACTCCTACACCGAGTGCCGCCAAACGAGTCAGCTGTAGTCTTAAGGTGATACGGTGCTGCGCGCTAGTGCTGCTCACGCTCCAGCGCGTCTGTGGCAAGCCGAGGCGAGATGATAGGATAGCGACCCGCGAACCACGCCCACGAGAGAAAGAAGAGCCCACCAAAGAACAACGCCACGCCGATCTCCGGGACGCCCAGCGCCGGCCCGGCGCCATGATTGATCGCGGGCACGACTTCGAGATAGCGCTCCAGCCATATCCCCACGAGACTCACCAGCGCGAAACCCACCATGGTGGGGGCGAACAGCTTCGGCTTCACGCCGAGTAAGCCGATGAACGGGATCAGGAAGACCAGCAGGAACACCGCGATCCCCACCGGTCGCCACACTCCGTACAACCGGTAGAAGATGAAGTACGTCTCCTCGGGCAAATTCCCATACCAGATCACGAGAAACTGCGACCACATCAGATAGGCCCAGAAGACCGTGAACCCAAAGCACAACTTCCCGAGGTCATGCTGCTGGCGCGACGTGTAGATGCCGGTGAGGCCCATCGCGCCGCGCAACACAATGGACAGCACCGCCAGCATCATCAGCGCGGCGAGGAAGCTGCCCATGAAATAAAACGCGCCGAACAGGTTGCTGACCCATTTCGTCGACAGCGACATGATCAGATCGTAGCCGAGCAGGCTGTACCCGAACGCGTAGGCGAGGATGAGGAACGCGGCTTCGCGCGAGATACGGGCCGCATCCTCCGTTCGCGCCACGGCCTCGCCGCTGGTCAGCTCGCGCGCGTCGGGAGCCGTGTCGTGACGGACGAAGCGCCACGAGAGCCACGACAACGCGGCCAGGATCGCCGCGTTGCGCAGAAAGAACCACTTGCTCGTGAGCCACCAACCGATTTCAGGACGGGGTTCGTGAATCCACGTGAAGATGTATTGCCGTCCGATGATCAGGCCGATGAACAGCAGCAGCGCCACGGTCGTAAAGGCGGCACCGGCCTCGGCAAACCGGATGATGACGCCGGACCAATGTCCCTTGGCCAGCTTTTGGGTCGCCGCGAAGACCACCATGCCCTGTGCCAGCCCCACCCAGAAGACGAAGTTGGCATGGTACGCCCACCACGTCCGCTCGGGATGCCTGCCGAGCAGGCCCAGCACGAGGATGATGCCGCCAACAATCGCGGCGATCGCGCCGAACAGCGCGAATCGCGCGACCGGGGCCTGGCGTGCTTTCTGAACGAGATCGGCGCGACTGATCGTCGCCACGCTCACTGATTGGCTCGGGCGTTCAGCTGGAGGCTGCGCACGTAATTGACGAGATCCCAACGGTCGCTGCCGTGAATCTTGTCGCCGTAGCGTGGCATCAAGCCGCGGCCCATGCGCTGCGCTTCGACGATCATGCCGTAGATCGCTCCGTCAGTCATCTTGGGTCGCGTTGCATCGACGACCGAAGGAATGCCGGGGAACGGACCACCACCCGCCAGTGACACCGGGCCGTTGCCCTGGCCCCGCTCGCCGTGACATACCTGGCAATAGGTCTGATAGACCCACTGCCCACGATTCAGCGACTCCGCGGTGCGTGTGCGCGGATTGACCAGCCGATCGGCGGTCTCGCGAGTCGGCGGGAGCTCCCCACCCGACACGGGAACCGTGCCGGCGACGGGGGGAATCGGCCGGGCGTACGGCTTGATGTTGCGCTGGTGACGCATCGTCGCGAACCAGCCGATTTTGTGCACCACGGTGTCGGGCTCGCAGGCGCACAGCAGCGTGAGCGCAGTGACAACCAGCAGGCGTCTACCCACGACGGGGCTCGCAGGCGCACAGCAGCGTGAGCGCAGTGACAACCAGCAGGCGTCTACCCACGACGCACTTCCTCAGCCCCGGCGTCGCGCAGCAACGACTCGATCTTCGCGGCCTTCTCGGCTCCCCCGGGCACGAATATGCCGAAGCGATCGTTCGTGAACCGCTCGTCGTACTGGATCGTGCCCGCGCGTCGAGCGGCGAACGCGGAGTTGAACAGGATGCCGAGGATGGTGGAAAGCGCTCCGAACAGGATCGTCATCTCGAACATGATGACGACGTACGGTGGGATCGACCCCACAGGCTTGCCGCCCACGACGATCGGCCAGTCGGCCGACATCCAGAGCGTCAACCACGCCCCGATGGCACAGCCGGCGATGCCGCCGATCAGGGTGAACATGCGGACCGGGCTCACCGCCTGGCCGAGCACGTCTTCGATTTCGTGGCGCGGGATCGGCGAATAGACGGTGAAGTCGGTATGCCCGGCCGCCCGGAGCTTCTTGATCGCATCCAGCGTCGCGTCGAGATACTGGAAGACGCCCAGGACGCCGGGCGTGGGCGGCGGATGGAAGATCTCCTGCAAGGGCTTGGGCAGAGGCAGGCGCAGATGTGTCGTCATTTGCGCACTCCCGCCCGGGCCGCCTGACGCTTAGGCGCTGGGAGGACTTCCTTGACTTCACTGATCGAGACGGCCGGGAAAATCTTCACGAACAACAAGAACCACATGAAGAACCATCCGAAGCTCCCGGCCATGATGCCCCAGTCGGCCCAGGTCGGATTATAGACCGCGTTGGCCCAGGGCTCGTATGGCTCGCCCGCCAGCGACACGACGATGATGACGTAGCGCTCGAACCACATGCCGATGTTCACGAAGATCGAGATGACGAACAGCGCGGTGATGTTCGTCCGGATCTTTTTGAACCATAAGAGCAGCGGCAGGAACCCGTTGCAGATGTACATGGTCCAAGAGGCCCACCAAAACGGGCCGAACGCGCGGTAGTAGAACGCGGCCCGCTCGGTCGGGTTGCCTCCATACCACGCGATAAAGTTCTCTGTGAGGTAGGAAAACCCGACGATGGAGCCGGTCAACAAACAGAGCTTCGCCAGGTTCTCGAAATGCTTGACGGTGATGAGCTCTTCCAGGCCGAACAGCTTGCGAATCGGCGTGAGCAGCGTGATCACCATCCCGCACCCCGAGTAAATCGCTCCGGCGACGAAGTAGGGGGCGAAAATCGTGGCGTGCCAGCCGGGGACCAGCGCCATCGCGAAGTCCCAGGACACGACGCTGTGCACCGACAGCACCAGCGGCGTCGCGAGCGCCGCAAGGTAGAGGTAGCCGCGCGTGTAATGCCGCCACTGTTCGTTGGAGCCCGTCCACCCGATCGACGTGAGCGCGTACAACTTCTTGCGCCACCCGGTCGCCAGGTCGCGCACCGCCGCGATATCGGGGATCAAGCCCATGATCAGGAACACGGTCGAGACGGTGAAGTAGGTCCCGATCGCGAACTCGTCCCAGAT
>WNEY01001298.1_pt1 | contig 17418 bp, 11 predicted proteins | sample 5400531 | NCBI WGS metagenome assembly WNEY01 (sample SAMN13153338, study PRJNA577476) | soil metagenome | isolation source: 200 cm saprolite under Douglas fir tree site 1 | place: USA:California | collected 2015-04-18
CAGATAGTCGACGAAGAAGTCGGCCGCCTGTACCTCGCGGTTGCCGCCTGGGCCGCTGACCAGCATCGTCGCGTCCAGCGCGAGCGCCACCGCGGGTAGGTCACCGGCCGGGTCGGCGTGGGCGAGCGAGCCGCCGAGCGTGCCCCGGTGCCGGACCGCCGGGTCGGCCACGGTGCCCGCGGCCTCCGCCAGCAGGCCGCAGTGCTCGGCGATCAGCGGGTCCTTGGTGATGTCGTAATGCGTGGTCCTGGCCCCGATCAACAGTGAGTCACCCGCGTCGGTCACGCCGCGCAACTCGCCGATGCCGCCGAGGTCAACCAGCAGCTCTGGATAGGCGAACCTGAGCCTGAGCAACGGCAGCAGGCTCTGCCCGCCCGCGATGACCTTGGCGTCGTCGCCGCCCGCGGCCAGCCTTTCGACCGCCTCCATGACCGAGCCCGGACGTACGTATTCGAACTTGGCCGGGATCATGCCGCACCTCCATTCGCTCGAGCCGCCTCGATGGCCCGCCATACCCGTTCAGGCGTGCACGGCATCTCTATGTCGTTGATCCCGAGCGGACGGAGTGCGTCGATGATCGCGTTGACCACCGCCGGGGTCGAGGCGATCGTGCCGGCCTCGCCGACGCCCTTGACCCCGAGCCGGTTCGCGGACGGTGACTCGGTCCGGTCGGTCACGAACGACGGCAGGTCGGCCGCCGAAGGCACCAGGTAGTCGGCGAGCGTCGTGGTCAGCAGGTTGCCCGCGTCGTCGTAGACGGCCTCCTCGTAGAGCGCCTGCCCGATGCCCTGGGCGATGCCGCCGTGGACCTGGCCGTCGACGATCAGCGGGTTGACGACCTTGCCGATGTCGTCGACCGCCACGTAGGTCCTGATCTTGACCATGCCGGTCTCGGTGTCCACCTCGACCGCGCACAGGTGCGTGCCGTGCGGGAACGAGAAGTTCTCCGGGTCATAGGTCGCGTCGGAGTCCAGCGAGGGCTCCATGCCTTCGGGCAGGTCGTGGGCCGCGAACGTGGCCAGCGACACCTCCTGGATCGAGCGGCCCTGCTCGGGGTCACCGCGCACCTGGAACCGGCCGCCAGTGAACTCGATGTCGTCCACGCTGGCTTCCATCATGTGGGCGGCGACGAGCTTGCCCTTCTCGATCACCTTGTCGCAGGCGCCGACGACCGCCATCCCGCCGACCGCCAGCGACCGGGAACCGTAGGTGTCCATGCCCTTGTGCGAGATGGCGGTGTCGCCGTGCAGCACCCTGATGTCCTCGAACGGCACCCCGAGCTGATCGGCCACGATCTGGCTCCAGGCCGTCTCGTGGCCCTGGCCGTGGGCGCTCGATCCGGTGACGACCTCGACCTTGCCGGTGGGGAGCATTCGGATCGAGGCGTGTTCCCAGCCGCCGGCCCCGTAGGACAGTGAGCCTAGGACGCGCGACGGGGCCAGGCCGCACATCTCGGTGTACGTGGAGACGCCGATGCCCAAGCGCACCGAATCATCGCGCGCAAATCTTTCTTCCTGCTCGGCTCTTAGGTTTTCATAGTCGATCAGTTCCTTGGCGCGTGCCGTTGCCGCCTCGTAGTTGCCCGAGTCATAGGTCAGGCCGCAGATCGTGGTGTACGGGAACTCCTCGCGGGAGATCCAGTTCCGCTCCCGTATTTCGAGCGGGTCGACGCCCAGGTGAGCGGCGAGCTCGTCCATGATCCGCTCGATCGCGAAGGTGGCCTCCGGTCGGCCGGCGCCGCGGTAGGCGTCGGTGGGCATCTTGGTCGTGAACACGCCCGTGCACTTGAACGAGTACGCGTCCATCTTGTAGATCGCGGGGTACATGAACGCGCCGAGCAGCGGAACGCCGGGCGTCACCAGCATGAGGTAGGCGCCCATGTCGGCGAGCAGGTCGACGGACAGGCCGCGGATCCGGCCGTCGCTGTCGGCGGCGAGCTTGATCCGCTGCCATTGGTCCCGCCCGTGGTGCACGGTCATGTTGCCTTCGCTGCGTGACTCGGTCCACTTGACCGGCCGCCCGACCTTGCGCGAGATCAGGATCGCGAGCACCTCTTCGGCCGTGACCTGGAGCTTGGAGCCGAACCCGCCGCCCACGTCCGGGGCGATCACGCGGATGTTTTGCTCAGGGATGCCGAAGAAGGCGGCGATCGCGAACCTGAGCACGTGCGGGATCTGGGTGGCCGACCACAGCGTGACCTCCTCGCCGACCCAGGCCGAGACCACCGAGCGTGGTTCCATCGCGCAGGGGATCAGGCGCTGCTGGCGGTAGTCGCGCTCGATGACGATGGGGGCGTCGGCGAATGCCGCGCCGATGTCGCCGTTGGCGAATACCCAGTCGTAGCTCTTGTTGCCCGCCTCGTGGACCTTGGGGGAGCCGGGCTGCAGGGCGGTCCTCATGTCAAGGACGGCCGGCAGCGGCTCGTAGGTCACGTCGATGCTGGCCAGGGCGTCGGCGACGGCGTAGCGGTTCCTGGCGACCACGGCCGCGACCGCCTCGCCGACATAACGGACCTCGTCGACCGCCATCGGCGGATGCGCCGGGATCACGATGTCCTCGGTGACCGGCCAGGCGCAAGGCAGGCTGCCCTGCTCGTCGGCCAGGTCGGCGCCGCAGAAGGCGGCTATGACGCCCGGCTGCTTCAGCGCCGCGGACACGTCGACCGAGGTGATCTTGGCGTGCGCGTGCGGGCTGCGCAGGAATGCCATGTGCAGCATGCCCGGCAGCGTGATGTTGTCGGTCCAGTTGGTCTGGCCGGTAATCAGCCTGGCGTCTTCCTTACGGCGACGTGCTTTGCCTAGCTCGGCGGTGGGTGTTTCTGCGGTGGCTGTCATTGGCCCGCTCCTGCCTGCGCGGCGCGCTTCACTGCGCGCACGATGTGCTCGTAACCGGTACAGCGGCACAAGTTGCCCTCAAGGCCGTCGCGGATCTGCTCGTCAGATGGGTTCGGGTTGTCGTGCAGCAGGTCGGTGCTGGCGAGGATCATCCCCGGCGTGCAGTAGCCGCACTGGAGCGCGTGCTCCTCCTTGAACGCCTTCTGCAGCGGGCTCCATTCGCCATTGGCCACCCCCTCGATCGTGGTGATCGAGGTGCCGTCGGCTTGCACGGTGAGCACCGAGCAGCTCTTGACCGACACGCCATCCATCAGCACCGTGCATGCGCCGCAGTTGGAAGTGTCGCACCCGATGGGTGTACCGGTCTTTCCTAGAACATCCCTGAGGTAGTGCACCAGCAGCAACCTGGGCTCTACCTGGTCGACGTAGTTGACGCCGTCGACGGTCACGTTAACTTGAGTCATTCCATGGCTCCTCAACAAGACGGCTGGTGCGCCTGTTGCCCAACTTAGAACTACCGACCTGTCCAGCACTAGACCCACCCCTACCCCCGGCTAGCCCATCCAAGGGTTGTGACGGTCGGCAGGGAAGGGGAGATCGCAAACTCCTAAAGTTTGCTGCCGTAGTTGGCTTGGTCGACGGCTAACCGAAACGGCCGTTCACATAATCGGAGGTTCTGGGATCGACCGGGTCGTTGAATAGCTTTTCGGTCGGTCCGGCCTCGACGATGTAGCCCGGTGTCTGGTCGGTCGCCAGGAAGAACGCGCACTTCTGGGAGACGCGAGCGGCCTGCTGCATGTTGTGGGTGACGATGACGATCGTGACCTGGCTCTGGATCTCGGCGATAGTCTCCTCGATCCGCCTGGTGGAGGTCGGGTCAAGCGCCGAGCACGGCTCGTCCATCAGCAGCACGGCCGGGCTGACCGCCAGTGACCTGGCGATGCAGAGCCGCTGCTGCTGACCGCCGGATAGAGAGCCGCCGGGCGCCTTCAGCCGGCGGTGAACCTCGTTCCACAGGCCAGCGCGGCGCAGGCTAGCCTCCACGAGCTCGTCTTTGTGCGAGATCTTCATCCCGGACAGCTTGAGCCCGCTGATCACGTTGTCGTAGATCGACATGGTCGGGAAAGGGTTCGGCTTCTGGAACACCATGCCGATGCGCTTGCGTACCTCGGTCGGCCGGTTGCGCGGGTCGTATATGTCGTCGCCGTCCAGCAGCACCTGGCCAGCCAGCGCGGCGCTCTTGATCATCTCGTGCATCCGGTTCAAGATGCGCAGGAACGTCGACTTGCCGCAGCCCGACGGTCCGATCAGGGCCGTGACCGTGCCCGGATCCATCGTGAGCGAGACCCGGTCGAGCACTTTGTGATCGCCGAACCAGGCCGACACGTTCTTGGCGTCAAGACCTGACAGCTGGCGGTCGTTCGGTATGGCTGCCTGGGTCAGCGTCGGCGGCAGGGTCGCAGTTGGATCGCTCATCTGAACTCCGCTCGGGTCTCAGTACACATTAGGCAGCACCGCCGCGAGGGCGTGATAGAGGTTCCAGATCACCACGAGCACGACCGGTGAGGCCGCCAGGTAGGTGGGCCAGCGCGCCCAGCGGGCCGCGCCGAACGTAGCCAGCGCGGAGACGCCGACCAGCACCAGCGCCCACAGCAGAGCCAGGAACAGCGCGTTATAATCCCCGGACAGGGCGGTCTCATCGGTGAAGATGGCGGGCAGGCCGCCGGGCTCGGGCAGGACCGTCGAGGTCAGGTCGGCGTCGAGGTACTTGTAGTAGGTCGGCACATAGGGCGACCCGGCGGTCAGCAGGAGCAGGCGGTTGGGGGCGGGATCGACGATCAGGTGACTGCTGTCGCCGAAGGCCGCGACCTTGTAGATCGACTTGCCCTGAGCAGTAATCGCGATGATCTCATCGCCGACCTTGAGCTGGTTCAGATGCGAGAACGGTGCTCCGAATGTCGCCAGCCGCCCGTAGATCTCCGACACGCCGGCCTGCCCGGGCATCGGGGTGCTGCGCACCAGGCCGGGGCCGGACATGAGGTTCTCCGGGCTGGTGCCCTCTACCACGACCATGTTGCGGATCCCCTGGCTGGGGAATTGCAGGATCGCGACCGGCGTGCCGGCCGCGACCGGGCCGGTGGGAGCAGTCGCCAGACCGAGGTTGTAGCGCAGCGACTGGTACATGGTCTTTTGGTTGCGGGACTCGATCGTCGGTGAAAAGCCGAAGAGGTAGGCGGCGAAGCCCAGCAAGAAAACCGACAGCAGCAGCAGGCTGATGCCGACCGTCCGCAGCGTTGGGTTGACGGCCGGTTTGGCTGGCGGGCCGCCGATAGCGAGCGGGGTGGCGGCGAGCGGATCGACCGCCGGCGGAGGTGGCGCGGGCTGCTCAGTGGCCGCAGCGGGCTGGCTGGTCAACTGCCTGGCCCCTGAGACACCTGTCGCCGTCGGCGCCTCAGCGAGGCACTGAGCGCGGGCGGCAGCGCTATGGCTGTCAGGATCGCCAGGGCCGTCAGGATGCTCAGGATGGCCGGGCTCATGTTCTCACTCGAGACGTTCACGACCGTGCCAGTTACCGGCGTACTGCCCGCCACCGGGACCGGCCCGGTGGTCGGTGCCGCGCCGGGATCGACGGGGTTGGATGCGGTGCCCGGGGTGGGCGCGGTGGTCGGCGCCCCTGAGCTTCCGGCTGGCTGCGTCGGCGTGGGGCTGCCGCTGCCGCCGGGCGTGGTGGCCTTGCCGTTCACGACCACGCAGTTCAGCGGCTCCCCCAGCTTGTCGCAGGGTGACGGCTGGGGGGCGTCCTTGAGCAGCGTCAGCACGCCATTGGTGAACGTCGGGTTAGCGCAGCCCTTCAGCGTGGTCAGGTTCGGCCCGGCCACGTGGCCGGGAATATGGTCGGACTGGAGCAAGCCCCCCTTCACCAGGTTCAGCGGCAGCGGCGAATAGCCGAGCTGGGCCAGGTTCTGCTGGCCGGCGCAGAGGATGTAGTTTGCGAACGTGCTGAGTGTCGCGCCCTTGTCGTTGTTGAAGCGCGGCGGGATCTTGCTGGCCTCGCGCGGTGCGATCAGGTAGCTGTAACTGGACACCGGATAAGACCTCGGGTCCTTGTAGGTGTAAACGTCGTCGAGGTTCTGCTGGAGGAAGTCAGGGCTGCTCTGAACCTCGTTGATGTGCGCCTGGGTCAGGGCCACGGCGACGTTGGACGCCGTCGGGAGCACGTAGTAGCCGGCCGGGTTCAGCACCTTCACGACGGGATAGTGCGAGTTGATGGCATACGCGTACTCGTCATAGCCGATCGCGCCGTTGGCGTAGCTCGCGGTGATGTAGTCCGCGACGGCGGTGGAGCCGGCCTCGCCCTTAGCGGTCCAGCCCGGACCGTTGGTTGGGTAGAACTCCGTTTCCGGGCAGGCCCCCTTCACCCGGCCTTGAGTAACGCGCGTGCAGAAGGCATTCCACTCCGACGGGAAGACGTGCTCCAGCCAGCGAGTGAAAAAGAACGTCGCACCCGATCCGTCGGTCCTGACCACCGGGGTAATAGGGAGGTTCGGCAACGGCTGGCCGTAGTCGTGGGTGATCTCCGGAGCGTCCCAGTTGGTGACCGCGCCGGTGAAGATGTCCATGATCGTCTTTGGTGATAGCCGCAGGTTGGTGACCTGCTGACCGCCGACGGTCAGGTGATACATGAACGCGGTGCCGCCGGCCGTGTCCGGGATATAGGAATAGCCGTAATGCGAGATTTCCGGCGGCGTCTGGGCGATCTTGTCACCGCCGTTACGGAACGGCGGGTCAGTGCCGGCGAAATCATCGAGACCCTGAATGAACTGGTCTCGGCCGGTCGCCGAGCCGATCGGGGAGTAGTTGATCGTGATGCCGTTGTTTGCCAGCGTGGAAGTCCACTGGTCGATGGCGAGCGCGGCCCACGATGATCCCGAGCCGTTGAGCTGCGCGAACTGGCCGTCGAATTTGATCTTGCCTATGACCTTGGCCGGCCCGGTTCCTGAGCTTCGGGCCGTTCCGGCGCCTTGGGCCACGTCCGCGCCCAGCGAACCGACCGAAACCAGGGCGGCGATCGCGGCGCCGGTTATCATCGCGCGCCGCATCCGCGTCATTGCCCACGATCTGCGGGGCGGTGCTGGCCAAGGGGGACGACCCCCTATGAACCCCCGCATGTCACTTACTCCCTCTTGCTGGACCTTGGCCCCGGAATCTTCGCAGCCGCTCTAGCAGCGTGCCCGGTCCCGTCGCGACCGCGCCAATGGATGCGCCAAGTATGGCGGCGAGCCCGGCGAGGATCAGCACCGCAGGCAGCGCGTAACGGGTCATCCCCGCGGTGGCCGGGGACTTCAGCGCGATCGTCGAGATCGTCGGGGTGACGGTCGGGAACGGCACTGAGGTCGTTGGAGTGGCCGTCGGGGTGTCAGATGAAGTCGTCGACGGGACCGGGTTGCCTGCGCCGCTGTCGGTCGGCGCGGGCGTTGTCGGGGTGTCGGTTGGCGTTGGCGTCGACGTGGTGGCGGTCTGGTTCAGCACCTCGTCGGCGACGTGCTTGGCTTGCGCGCGCAGATTGGCGGGCAGCGGCAGGTAGCCGAACGGCAGCCGCCCCGGCAGCTCGCCCTTGTTCTGCCCGGCGCTAGTTACGTAGTTGAGCCACCTGGCGATCTTGACGGCCTTCGAGTGGTCGACGCCGCCGATCGGAACCAGCGCGTACACCACCATCGTGAGCGGGTACGCGCCCTTGATCTTGCTGTTCAGGTTGACCTGCTGAGTGATGCCGTTCTTGGCCGTCGTCATCGCCCTCAGCGCGGCGGCCATGGACTTCGGCGTCGGCGTCACGAAGTTGCCAGCTCCGTTCTGGATGCCCGCGGTCGGGAGCAGGAAGGTCGCTGCATCGGCCTCGTCGGTGATCCCGAACAGCGAGCGTTGCCCCCGCAGTTCGCCCGCGAGCGGATTGAAGCACTGCTGGTTGGGCGGGCAGCCGGTGGTGACCGGCTGGAAGCCGTTGCTGCCCGGCGGCTGACCCAGGAGCATGGCGGTAGTCACGAAGTTGAGCGTCGCGACCGGTGTGTAGGCCGCCTGGAGCAGGAACGAATTATCCCGGCCGGTGAACGAGTCGAGCGGGTACTTCACGCCCTTGTAATGGGTGTTGACGTGCATGCCCCACTGGTCCTTGTGACCCTTGAGGAAGGACGCGGCAGCGGAGTTCGCCTTGATCCAGCGAGTGACCTCATAGGTGATGTCGCTCTGCCCGCCTGCGACGATCGGAGCATTGGCGAGACCTTCGGCAATCGCGTCGTTCGGTTCATCGACCTTGTTGAGCCGGAGGAACTCCTTGTCCGAGAACAGATCTCCCGGGTTCCCGTTGACCGCCCTGTCGCACGGCGCCGTGGTACTCGGGCTGCATTGCAGTGCGTAATCGGTGTACGAGGTAGTCAGAAGTTTGGCGACAAGTCGCTGGTTCAGCCGGATGCTCGTATACGGCTTTCCGTTATTGGGGTCGTCGAACCAGTACACCAGTGCCGCCGCCGTTACCCCGACCGGAGCGTAGGCATACTTCCGGTCTCCCGAGACAACGCTCTGAGCCGGGTTGGTGGTCAGCGCGACATCGGCCAGATTGTCCAGGACAGTCTCCTGGATCGCGGTCGGCTCGCCGACCGAGGAGTTCCACGCCACGGTGATCGGGTTGAGCTGCCGGCACAGGCCGGTGTCCCACTGCGCCATGGCGTCGGCCATCAGTGGCGAGCCGGCTATCCGCAGGTCGGGGTTGCGGATCTGGCCGCAAGGCAGCACCGGGCCGAACTTCAGCGGCACAACTACCCGCTTGGCCCAGGCGCACTTGTTTGAGTTGCCGCCGAAGGTCGTGATGCCGAGCGCCTGCTGGTCGTCCTGAGAATGATTGGCGCAGTTGATCCCCAAACCGCCCTGCGACGGGACGACCACTATGGAGCAGGCATGCTTTGAGTCACAGCCGAGGAACGAATTCTGCAGGCTGTTCTGGATCTGGAAGTCGGCCGTTCCGGTCCCGTTCCCGGCCGTCGTCGTGTACACGGCATTGCTGTTTGAGCCGAACTGCTCCTGGTAATTGTTCGCCTGCCAGCACTGGGATACTTTCGTCGGGTGCGTACCTTTGCACTCGACGATTTCCACCGGGTAAAGCGAAAATTGATATTGGTAAAAGGGTGATCCGCCCTGCAGGTTGGTCGGCGTGAATCCGGTCCAGCTTACGTGCACCATCTGATTAGTGAGATCTTTCGAAACGCTCACTGTCACGGTGCTGGACTTCGGATAATTCTTAGCCGTTCCCTTTGGGGTAATGGTATGCCAGTTGAGCATCTTCGGTCCCTTGACGGTTACCGATGTGCCCTTGGACTTCGATTTGCTGGCCAGCTTCACCGTATGTGACTGCGCCGCCTGGGAGTGGGCGGCGGTCGGCAGCAGCAGCAGGCCGAGTGCCATCGATATCGCGCCGGCTAGCGCCGTGATCTTGCACGGGCGATTCATGTTCGACTTGCCTCCCTGCTCAGCCTGCGCTGCCGGCGCTTGCTCAGTTCACCGGGCGCGGAGCCGCCGAGCGCGCGCGCGATGGTAAAGAGCACCAGCACCAGGATAACCAGCACGAAAGCCGCGCCGAATCCGCGTTCTACATCAGCGGCGACGGCTCCCTCAATGTGTACATAGTTCCAGATATATAGCGGGAGATTGGTCTGGGGCCCGCTGAGCGGATTCAGATTTAGGACTTTAGTAAAACCGGCGGTGAACAAAACAGGTGCGGTCTCGCCGATTCCGCGGGCCATCGCCAGGACCACGGCGGTGACCAGGCCGGCCCGGCAGGTCGGCAGGACGATGCTCCATACGGTCCGCCACTGACTGCCACCGAGCGCGTAAGACGCCTCTCGCAAGGTGCCGGGAACGAGCCGGATCACTACTTCGGAGGCCCTCGCGATGATCGGGATCATATTCACGCTGATCGCGACCGCCGCCATTAGGCCGGTCTGCGAGAAACCCAACGACAAAATGAACAAACTGTAAACGAACATGCCTGCGATGAGGTCTGGAAGCGCGGTCATCGCCTCGACGATCGTGCGGACCGGCCGGGCTAGTCGGCCTCCGACTTCGGCGAGAAACAGCGCCGCCGTGATCCCGAGCGGGAGCGAGATGAAGGTCGCGATGCCCAGTTGCTCAAGCGAGCCGACCATGGCATGAAGCACACCGCCGTCGTGCAACGGGCTGAGTGGCCCGGCGAACTGCATGGTGGAGGTGAGGAAGCTGAAGTTCTTGACCGCTCCCCATCCCCTCAGCAAGGCATAGGCCGCGGTCGCGACTACGATCGCGATGGCCAGCGCTCCGCCAGTCGCGAACGCGACCGCCGTCACCCGGTTGACGGCCTCAAGCCGGTCCCATTGCAGCATTGCCAGCACGGCGTAGAACGCCAGGTACACCACGTACCACGAAAGCCAGAATCCGAGCGCGCCGCTGAACGGGAGCACCTGCTCGTAGAGCAGCCAGACCAGGCACAGCGCTGCGATCGCCGCCCCGGCGGTCGTCGCAGCGCTCTCGGCGGAGCCGGTCTGCAGCGAGATCGGAGTGTCGGCCGGAGCCGTAGCCGTCAGCGTCATGTCGTTGAATCCCCTCGGCGAGCTGACAGCTCAGTCGGCCGTTGCGGCACCAGATCGTGATCTGCCGATCACGATCGCGGCCAGGCTATTGATGAGGAGGGTCATGGCGAACAGCACAAGCCCGGTGGCGAACAGGTACGAGATGCCCTCGGAGCCGATATCAAAAATGTGCGTCGCGATCTCGTCGGTGATCGAGTTGCCGCCGGACTCCAGAATCCGCGGGTCGAAGGTCGTGTTGGGCACCAGAATGAACGAAACCGCGACCGTCTCGCCAAGCGCGCGTCCGAGGCCCAGCATGCCCGAGCCGATGATCCCGGCCCTTCCGAACGGCAGCACGACCGTTCGCACCATCCCCCAGCGGGTCGCCCCAAGCGCATAGGCCGCCTCTCGCTCGCCCTGCGGCGCCTGCGAGAAGGCCTGCCGGGAGAGCGACACGATGATCGGCATCACCATCATGGCGACCACGACTCCGGCGATGAAGGTGGAGCCGACGAAGCTCTGCGGGGTGAAGGCACTCTTGAAGTGAAAGAAGGGGATGAACCCTAGGTGCTGGCTCAGCCAGGCATCGGTGCCGAGCATCCGCGGCATGAGGAAGAGAAAGCCCCAGAGCGCGAACACGATGCTGGGGATGGCCGCGAGAAGGTCGATCACCGCGATCAGCGGCCGCTTTAGTGCTTGCGGCGCGTATTCGGAGATGTACAGCGCGGCGGCGAGGCCGGCCGGGACCGCGATGACCAGAGCGATCAGGGCAATGGCGATGCTGTCCGGCAACAGCGCGGCCACGCCGAACTGCTTAGAGCCGTACAGCAGCGTCGAGGTGGTGAGGAACTTGAAGCCCTCGGCGCGCAGCGCCGGCAGAGACTGGATGATTAGGAAGACCAGGATCGACCCGGTGATCAACAGGACCGTTATGCCGGCGCCCCGCAGTATCAGCCGAAAGATAAAGTCGGCGGGCGAGGGCCTAGCGGAGATGACCCGCGGTACGTCCTCGCCTTCGGTGGGCACGGACAGCACGCCGGTCGGTGCGGCGGACATCTTAGCCTGCCTCCGATCCCCCCGCACGACACCGGATGGTGCCACTACTCTCACTCACGTTCCGACGTTTCACTGTGCTGGACACGCATGTCTATACATGGTCCAGAAAGTGAACTAAAGGTTAAAATACCTATCTTGTTAGGGGACAACTGTCCAGGTCAGCTGGCACTTGAGGCGGCGTTGAGGCCGGGCCGTTTGGCCCGGGCTCACTGCCAGGGGCTGGGTTGCACCACGCCGCTTGGAGCTAACTGCTTAGTGCGTGTCACCGCACTTGTTGGTGGCGTCCCGAATTGGCTCATTTAGTGCGCACTCGGTGAACTCCGGCAGCCGGGTTTGGTGCGCGAAAACTGGTCCTGGCGGACTGTGAACGGGCAAGTGCAAGCATGGAAGCCAGAGTGGTGAGTCATCTCAGGTCACATCATTCACGCGAATGCCATTTGACCACGCTCGCCCCGGGCCCGGGTCCGCCGTGATCATCTTCCGGAACGGATGAATAGGCGGTTTCATCTGGATTTCCGGGGATGAATATGCACATTCATCTTTCGGACCCACTCCCGAATAGCCGCCTGTGCCTGTTTAGTCCGTTAGGTGAACCCGTCCTGGCGGAGCCGGGAGCCGGGCGCCGGCCTGCGCGCCGAGTTGGCCGGGCTCGTCTCGGCAAAGACCGCCCGGTCGGCGGCTCGGATTAGTGCGCAAATTCCGCCCTCGCGGACTGTGAGCATGCAGGTCAAAGCCTCGCGTCAGCCCCGAGATCCAGAATCGTGAGCCAACTCAGGTCACTGCCAGGGGCTGGGTTGCTATCGAGGCAGGAGCGGCTGCGGTTTCGGAGCTGGGCAGCCCAGGGCGGACTGGGCTGGCGCGGCTAGGAAGCGAACCCGCGCAAATTTTTCTTCTAACTAAAGAGCGGGAGTGGCGCCAGAGGACCGGCACCACCCCGCTTGGAGCTAACTGCTTAGTGCGTGTCACCGCACTTGTTGGTGGCGTGGCCGGTGGCCGTGCCCTTGCCGAAGACTACGAAGCCGTAGTTCAGCAGGATGGGCTTGGCGGCGGCGCTGCAAGTGAAGCCCTTCGGCCCGAAGAACTTGGTCAGGCCCGACGGGATACCGTTCGACCCACCATGCTTCGGGAACGGAACGACGATGAACAGGCTACGGGTGAACAGCTTGGTGAAGCCGGGGTTCACCACCGGGCTGCCCTTCTTCGGCAGCGGGAACGGCTTGGTCGGCGCGGTCCCGTTGACCTTGTCCAGGACCATGGAGCCGTGGGTGTCACAACCGAACTGGTTCTGCGTCTTGCTCGGCTTGCAGGTCTTGCCGCTTACCGGCTTGCAGAAGTGGTTCAGGCACTTGGCGGAGTGGTAACGCTCGGCGATGTACTTGCCGATCGAGTACGGGAAGATGGTGTCAGGCTTGTTCTTGTTCAGCAGGGCGTTGACGCCCTCGTTCTCCTCGATTGTGCCGCCGGGGACCTTCTTGGTGGCGCCGTCGCTCACGCAGGTGCCGGGGACACCCGAGGAGATGCCGATAGCGGCGAGGAAGAATTTCGCGGTGCCAGACCCGGACTGCGGGATGAACGCCTTGATCGGAGCGTTCTTGCCGCCGACCTGCTTCCAGTTGGTGACCGCGCAGGTGTAGATCTTGAACAGCTTAGCGGTGGTGAGGTTCGCCGGGGCCTTGCTGCCCGGGAAGGTGGCGTAGGTAACCGCGTCGCCGCCCAGCGCGATGAACGAGATGCCGCCTCGCGAGAACGCCGGGTCGGTGGTGGCGCGGTCACGCGAAGACCGGGCGAAGTCCATGCACGGGTGCCCGCCAGTGGACGCGTTCTGCGTGGTCAGGGCAGTGATGCCGCCTGAGGAGCCGTTCGGCCGGGCGATCTTCTTGCAACCCTTCTTAAGCGTGATCAGGTCGCCGATCGCGCCGGTCTTCGGGTTGGTCGCGTCCCAGCTGTAGAGCCTCGGGCCGGTCTTGTGGGTGGCGTTGTAGCTGACGGAGAACTGGTTGAGTACGTTCTGGATGGTGTCAGAGCCGACGCCGACGACATCGCCAGCGGCCGGGGTTTTCGGCGGGTCGGCCATGGCCGGAACCACAGTCATAGCAGTAGCGATCACCGCGAGCGCGGCCCCCGCTATCAGCCTCGTGAACGTGCGCATGATTACTGCCCCTCCTGCGTACGAGCAACTTCGCGTGCCTAAAGCAGGCGCGCATCGCCAGCCAACTGGCTGACGGCCTTAGCCTCGCTATGGGACAGCATTGCGGCAAGAGCCACAGATGAATTTTTTAGTGAACAAAACTCGTCTTGCGAATGAAGTCGCAGGTAGCAGGCGGGTACCGGGCTACTCAGGCGTTACCGCACATCAGGTGCAGTAACTTTCAAGACGGTTTTTAATAATCTATCTTGCCGGTATTATTTACCTTGCGTTCATGTAGTTTCAGGCAATTCCGTGAGGTTTGGAAGTATATAACGAACTCCGGAACTATTGCGAACTATGCTGTACCGAGTACCTGGAAGGCCTCGGCGAGCCGTCCTTCTGGCAGGTTCGCCATAGTTGCCTGTCTGCTCAGCCATCCGCGCAGCAATTGCTCTAGGTCCACCTCCCCGGTCTGGCTCTCGTGAGCCCTGAGCGCGGCCAGCTTCTTGTCGAACGTGGCGGTGACGTCGACGAAATGCTGGGCCTGCGGGCTGGCGATCAGCCAGACCTCGCGGACCGTCCAGGGCTCTAGGTTCTCCTGAGCAAGCAGTTCGGGGAATGCGAACTGGTTCCTCGCGTCGGGGTAGACGGCATCGAGGGCCGCGGTGCCGACCGCCCGGTGGTCGGGGTGGCTGGCCTGGACTCTGGCGTAGTTGCGCTCAGGGGAGGACGTGAGCACCCGGTCTGGCCGCACCTGCCTGATTACCCGCGTCAGGTCCCTGCGCAGGGCGATCGTCGGCTCGACGTAGCCGTCGGCGTAACCGAGGAAGCGCAGGTCGTGCACGCCTACGCACTTGGCGGCCGCGGTCTGTTCGGCCCGGCGCAGGACGGTCATGTCCGCGCGGCTCACCGACGGATCGCTGCCGCCCGCGTCGCCGTCGGTGACGATGCAGTAGACGACCTCGATACCGGCGTCCGTCCACGTCGCGATCGTGCCCGCCGCCCCGAAGTCAACGTCGTCGGGGTGGGCGGTGATTACCAGGATTCGTTCGATCTCAGCGTCGTCTAGCACGTCTTGATCGTAAAGGGTGGCGCTGGCTGGCCCGCTCGCCGGGTTGGACGCCCCGGCCGCCCGGCACCAGCCTCGGGTTGCGTGGTCAAAACTGCTGCAAATTTTTATAAATATTAAGATTTTTAAAGCTTTGCGGTGGTTTTGACCTTGTCGGTGCGAGTGTCGTAGCTGCGGACCATTTGGTGAGCTAGTCGAGAGCTGACATCACGTGCTTGACCCTGGTGTAGTCCTCGAACCCGTACATCGACAGGTCCTTGCCGTAGCCGGAGTGCTTGAAGCCGCCGTGCGGCATCTCGGCGACCAGCGGGATGTGCGTGTTGATCCACACGCAGCCGAAGTCGAGCAGCCGCGCCATCCGCATCGCCCGGCCGTGGTCCGACGTCCAGACCGAGGATGCCAGGCCGTATTGCGTGCCGTTGGCCCAGGCTAGGGCCTGGTCCTCGTCGCTGAACTGCTGCACGGTGATGACCGGGCCGAATACCTCGTTCTGGATGATCTCGTCGTTTTGCTGCAAGCCGTCGACCACGCTGGGCTCGAAGAAGAAGCCGCGCGAGCCGGTCTGCTTGCCGCCTGTCTTTACTTCTGCGTGATCGGGGAGCCTGGTGATGAACCCGGAGACCCGCGCGAGCTGGGTGGCGTTGTTCAGCGGGCCGAAGTCGGCTCCTTCTACATCGGGGCCGCCGACGGTCTGCCCCTGCGCCTGCTCGACCAGCGCGGCCACGAACTCATCGTGCACGCCGGGGCCGGCCATCACTCGGGTTGCGGCCGTGCAGTCTTGGCCGGCGTTGAAATAGCCGGCGATGGCGATCGCCTCGGCCGCCTTCGCCGGATCGGCGTCGTCGAAGACGATGACCGGGGCCTTGCCGCCGAGTTCGAGGTGTACCCGCTTGAGGTCGGCGGCCGCCTGGGCGGCGACCTCCATGCCGGCCCGGACACTGCCAGTGATGGACACCATCTGCGGCGCCGGGTGCGACACGAGCGCACGTCCGGTGTCGCGGTCGCCGCAGATCACGTTGAACACGCCGGCGGGCAGGTGCTCGCTCAGGATCTCGGCCATCATCAAGGTGGTGACCGGCGTGGTGTCGCTTGGCTTGAGCACGACCGCGTTGCCGGCCGCGATGGCGGGTGCCCATTTCCACACGGCCATCATCATCGGGTAGTTCCACGGCGTGACCTGGGCGCAGACGCCGATCGGCTCGCGCCTGATCATCGAGGTGAAGCCGGACATGTACTCCCCGGCGCTGCGGCCTTCCAGCATGCGCGCGGCGGCGGCGAAGAACCTGATCTGGTCGACCATCGGCGGGATCTCCTCCGACGTGGTCAGAGCGATCGGCTTGCCGGTGTTCTCCGACTCCGCCGCGACGAGTTCGTCACCCTTGGCCTCGATCGCGTCGGCGATCCGCAGCAGCGCGAGGCTGCGTTCGGCGGGCGTGGCGTCGCGCCAGGTCGGGAAGGCCTCGGTGGCCGCGCTGAAGGCCGCGTCCACATCGGCCTGGCTGGAGACCGGCGCAGTGGCGAACGCTTCTCCGGTAGACGGGTTGATCAGCTCAGCCCTGGTGTCGCTGGCCGCGTCGGTCCACTTGCCGCCGACAAAGTTCCGCAGCTCTTTCATGGCCGGTTCTCCTTAGTCTCCGCTTAGTTCCGCTTAGTCTCCGCTTTTCTCCGCTGTTGGCGTGCGTTCCTCGCAGGCCCACGGGCTGCCGTAGTCGGTTAGCAGGTCGAGGAACGGCTCGGCAGGAAGCGCCTCAGGACCACGTACCCCGGCGCCCGACCAGGTACCCGAGTCAATTAGCTCGAGCGCGACGACGGGGTTGACCGCTGTCTGCCAGACGACCGCCTGCGAGCCGTACTCGGCCATCGACCAGGCGTTATCCACCACGTGGTACAGGTACACCGCGCGGGGTGTCCCGTCCTTGCCGGTTCCGGTGACCCAGGTGCCCGCGCAGGTCAAGCCGGACATCTTGTCGCCGAGCTGAGCCGGGTCGGGCAGGCAGGCGGCGACCACGTCTCGGGGCGCGATCCGCTGGCCGCCGACGCTGACCGGCCTGGTGGAGTCGAGGCCGAGCTTGTGCAGCGTGCGCAGCACGCCGATGAACTCCTCGCCGAGGCCGTACTTGAACGTGACCCGCTTGGCCTTCACCCAGCGGGGGATCAGTAGTACCTCTTCGTGCTCGACGTTCACGCACTCAACCGGGCCGATGCCGGCCGGGAAGTCGAAGACCTCGGGCTCGCTGAACGGCTCGGTGGTGAACCAGCCGCGGCCGGCCTCCCAGATCACTGGCGGGTTGAGGCATTCCTCGATCGTCGTCCAGATCGAGAACGTCGGCGCGAAGTCGTAGCCGGCCACCACCAGGTTCGCCCCGTCGCGCACACCGACCTGGTCGATCTCGCTGAACATGGTGTCGGCCGCGTGCCTCGCGAACACGTCGGACAGGCCGGGCTCGACTCCGATGCCGACCAGCGCGAGCTTGCCTTTTTCCGTCCAGGCGTCGGCCAGCTCGAACTGCTCGTCGCCTAGCTTCACACCAGTACGGCTGTAAGGGGCATCGTGGTCTGGATGGGACAACGACATCGCCATGTCCAGATAATTCGTACTCGTCCGCAAAGCGGCGCGGTACAGCGGCATGACGAACCGAGGATCGGTGGCGTTCATCAGGGCGTCCGCCGAGTAAGCGGTGAGCAGATCCGCGACCGCCTGTTCGTCCCGTGCGTCGAGTTGCAGGGCGGTGAAGCGGT
>WNEY01001300.1_pt1 | contig 17407 bp, 17 predicted proteins | sample 5400531 | NCBI WGS metagenome assembly WNEY01 (sample SAMN13153338, study PRJNA577476) | soil metagenome | isolation source: 200 cm saprolite under Douglas fir tree site 1 | place: USA:California | collected 2015-04-18
CAATACCTCGACTTCATGCACTTCACCTCCGAGGCCTACTGCCGCTCGCTCACCGAGCCGGCCGAGCTCGAGTCGGAGGTGCAGGCGATCGAGGTCGGCCCGCTCCGGATCGCCGCCTTGCCCGGCGAGGTCTTCGTCGAGATCGGGCTCGCGATCAAGGAGGCCGCGACCTCGGAGCCGCTGCTCCTCGTCGGCTTCGCGAACGACGACGTGCGCTACGTCATGACCGACGACGCGTACGTCGCCGGCCAGTACGAGACGGTCGGCACGCCGCTCGCGGCAGGGAGCGCGGTGGCGATGATGGCGGCCGCAAAGGACGCGCTCGTGCTCGTGTAAGCCGACTATGCGACAGGAGGACTGATTGGATCCGGACAAGCACAAGGGCAAGGTGGTCTTCATCACCGGGGGCGGCAGCGGCTTTGGCCGCGAGACCGCGCTGCGCTTCGCCCGCGAGGGCGCCGGACACGTCTGCATCGTCGATCACTTCCCCGACCGGCTCGACAAGGTCGCGAACGAGCTCCGGGCGGCAGGGGTGAAGGCGACTCCGATCGAGGCGGAGCTCGCGGAGCTCGCCGAGTGCGAGCGCGCCGTGCGGACGGCGCACGAGGAAGCCGGCCGGCTCGACGTGGTCATCTCGAACGCGGCGGCCTGGACCGAGGAGCCATTCCTCGAGATGAAGCCCGAGTCCTGGCTCAGGGTCATCGCCGTCGATCTCAACGCCTCCTTTGCGATCGGCCAGAGCGCGGCGCGCGCGATGGTCGAGCAGGGCACGGGGGGCGTCATCCTGTACACCGCGTCGATCTCCTCGCTGGGCGCCTCGCCGCTCTTCGCCCACTACTGCGCGGCGAAGGCCGGCACCGTCTGCCTGATGAAGACGATGGCGATCGAGCTCGTCAAGCACGGGATTCGCGTCAACGCGGTCAGCCCCGGCCCGAGCGATACCCAGCAGTCGGTCGACATCGTCGGCGAGGAGACGATGGCGAAGTTCCGCGAGTCGTTCCCGGTCGTGCCGATGGGCCGCCTCGGCAGGCCCGAGGACATGGCAGCGGCGTTCTCGTTCCTCGCGTCGGACGAGGCCGCCTACATCACGGGCGTGAACCTGGTCGTCGACGGCGGCCTGACGGCACACGCGTACTCGGTCCCGGAGGTCTGACGATGAAGCTGACCAATGACGTCTACCTCGTCGGAGGCGGCGACTACGGGTTCAACCTCACCCACCGGCTCGACTGCCACACGTACCTGATCGACGGCGGCGACGAGCTCGCCCTCGTCGACGCCGGCTTCGGCCCCGGCACCGAAGAGATCCTCGCGTTGATCGAGGACGACGGCTTCGATCCGGCGCGGATCGGCAAGATCGTGATCACCCACTACCACGCCGACCACGCCGGCGGCTCGGCGGCCATGAAGCGGGCGACCGGTGCCGCACTCTACGCCGGCGCCGAGGCGGCACCGACGATCCGGATCGCGGACGCGGATCAGATCGGGCTCAACTGGGCGAAGCAGTTCGGCTTCTACCCGGCCGACTACGAGTGGGAGCCGGCCGAGGTCGAGGAGGAGTTCGGCGACGGAACGAAGATCCGCGTCGGCGAGCTCGAGCTCGAGGCGATCGCGACCCCGGGCCACTGCAACGGCCACTACTGCCTTCGCCTCCGAGGGCGTGACCGGACGTACATGTTCACGTCCGATTGCGTCTTCTGGGGCGGCGCGATCATCCTCCAGAACGTCCCCGACTCGAACGTCCAGCTCTACGCGAAATCCTGCAACCGTCTGGCCGAGCTCGAGTGGGAGGCGATGCTGCCGGGCCACCATCTCGTTTCGCTCAGGAACGGGCGCAGGCACGCGGAGACGGCTGCGCGGGAGTTCAACCGGATCGGGCTCCCCCGCGACCTGCTCCGCTAATCCATACGACGAGAAAGAGAGGCAACATGTCCAGTTCCACCACCACAGCCGTCGTCCGCGACGACGTCTCGACGGCCGCGCTCGATTCCTGGCCGATCGCCCCCGAGCAGGTCGTGGCGGGCGACCCGCAGGCCTCGGGCGCGCTGCTCTGGAAGTCCGCCGACTCGAGGCTCGCGAACGGTGTCTGGGCGTGCACGCCCGGGACCTTCGACTGGGTGCACGCAGACGAGACGCTCTGCGTCGTCGAGGGCCGCGCCACGATCACGCCCCAGGGCGGCGAGCCGTTCGACATCGGCCCCGGCTCGGTCGCGTTCTTCCCGGAAGGGACGAGGACGCGCTGGCAGGTGCACGAGACGATCCGCAAGGCCTTCCACCTCCACTCGGAAGCCGGGCTTCCGTTCTAGAGGCGGCGGACGGGAATGGCAGGCCCGGCCGACGGGAGACGACGCAAGGCGCGCGCGGCAGTCGTCCGGCTCGCCGACGTCGCCGAGGCAGCCGGCGTCGGCACGTCGATCGTCTCGCGCGTCCTGAACGCCGACCCGACCGTCTCGATCCGGCCGGAGACTCGCGAGCGCATCGTCCGGGCCGCGCAGGAGCTCAACTACCGGCCGAACGCGTTCGCGCGCGGGCTGAAGCTCGCGCGCACGATGACGATCGGGATGGTCATCCCGAACCTCGCCTACCCGGTCAACGCCGAGATCATCCGCGGAGCCGAGCGGGCCGCCGCCGCGGCCAGCTACGTGATCCTCCTCGCCGACGCCGACGAGTTCCTTCAGACGGGGGAGGCGTACCAGCGCCTCCTGCTCGAGCAACGGGTCGACGGTCTGCTGATCGCGAGCGCCTCGACCGCGGAGCCGTTCATCGCCGACCTCGTCAGCCAGGGCCTGCCGTTCGTCCTCGTCAACCGCCGCGTACCGCACGTCGGCCCGTGCGTGAGCGTGGATGACGGACGCGGGATGCAGCTCGCGGTCGAGCACCTCGTCGGCCTCGGGCACCGGCGCATCGCCCACATCGGGGGGCCACGCGACGCGGACACGGCCCGGCGCCGCCTCGCAGGCTTCCGGGCGGGGATGCGGGCGGCGCGGCTGCGCGTGCCGGCGACGTACGTGGCCGAGGCTCCGTACGAGGAGGAGGGCGGGGAACAGGCGATGGCCCGCCTGCTCGAGCTCGACCCGCGGCCGACAGCCGTCGTCGTCTGGAGCCTCGCCGCGGCGATCGGCGCCCTCGCGGCAGCGAACGCGCGCGGGATCCGGATCCCCGAGGAGCTGTCGATGGTCGGCTTCCACGACGCGCCGATCGCCGCCTACCTCCACCCGCCGCTCACGACCGTGCGCATGCCTCTGCGCGAGATGGCCGAGCGGAGCGTCGACGTCCTGCTCGGCTTCATCCACGGCACCGACAATGGCCCACGTGCCCGAAACATCGTGGTTGCGACGCCGCCCGTCCTGATCGAGCGAGCCTCGACGCAGCCGCCCCGGCGCACCGCTTGACCGAATCGCCGTTAGCCCGCCGGGCTGCTCGTCCAGCTCCTCGTCGTCGACGGCGGCCTCACGAGCCAGATCTATGACGTGCCGACGGCGGCGCCGGTCTCTTGACACCGAGCGGCGGGAGTGTCAAGATCGCCCCCGCGGAAAAACGTTTTTCCCCACCACCCGGGGTTGCTGTGCCCCCGGGCACGAAGGAGGATTGAGGTGAAACGAGAGGGAGACGGGGTCGACGGCCTCATCGAGGAGTACGTCGAACGCAGGATCGATCGGCGTGAGTTCTTCAAGCGTGCAGGAGCTCTCGGGCTGTCGATGAGCGCCGCCTCGGCGCTTCTCGCCTCGCCAGCCTTCGCGCGCGGTTACCGCGGCCAGCGCGCCGAGGTGACCCGCGGCGGGACGTTCATCGAGGGCTACGACCGCGATTTCACCAAGATGGACGCCGTGCAGAGCGGCTGGGCCGACCCAGGCTACAACGCCATCTACGAGTACACGATGATCCGCGATCCGAAGGGGAAGATCGTCCCCGCGATGGCCGAGTCGTGGAAGGTGTCGGCGGATGGGCTCACCTGGAGGCTGAAGATCCGCGACGGGCTCCGCTTCCACTCGGGCGCGCCCTGCACCGCGAAGGACGTCGTCGACAACTTCAACGTCTTCCGCGGTCCCAAGACCGGCCAAAACGCGATCTTCTGGCCGCCGATGACGATCAGCGAGGGACCGAACAACACTGTCGTGATCAAGCTCAAGAAGCCCGACGCGGCTCTGCCGGAAACGCTCGCGACCGAGTATTCGATGATCGAGCGCCTCGCGACGCGCAAGCGGCTCGGGGCCAAGTACGGCGCCGTGGGCGAGGACGGAACAGGCCCGTTCACGCTGGCCGAGTTCACGCCCGGCAAACAGGTTCGTGTCCGCCGCTGGGAGAGCTACCCGGGCTCGAACATCCCCTACCTGCAGAATCACGGCAAGGCCTACGTCGACGAGGTGCGCTGGGTGCCGATCGTCGAGCCGGCCAACCGGGCGAACGAGATGGAGAGCGGCACCGTCCACGCGCTCAAGAACCCGGCCCCGCAGGACGTCAGCCGCCTCAAGGGCAACAGCAAGCTCGTTGTGCTCGAGTGGCCGGCCCTCGCGAACTCGTTCATGAGCCCGAACTGGACGCGGAACGACCTCGGCTTCAACGACATCCGCGTCCGCCAGGCGATCTCGCACGCAATCGACCGCCAGGCGATTGCGAAGACCGTGTTCTTCGGCGCCGCCACGGCGACCTACGGCCCGATCGCGCCGAACTACAAGTACTACAACCCGGCCGTCGAGAAGTTCAACCAGTTCGACCCGAAGCTTTCGAGCAAGCTGCTCGACCAGGCCGGCTGGGTCAAGGGCTCCGGCGGCATCCGCGAGAAGCAAGGCAAGAAGCTCTCCTTCACGCACCTCGACTGGGCCGCGCAGGCGCAGGGGAAGCTGATCATGGAGGCGATCGTGCCGATGCTCCGCGACGTCGGCATCGACATGAAGGTCAAGTCGCTGGAGAGCGCTGCGTTCTTCCCCGCCTATCCGAAGTCGGAGTCGTTCGGGTACGAGTGGCTGTGGTCCGCTCCGGTCGACGTGCTCGTGATCTTCAACATCATCCCCTCGCCCGCGTACAACGGCAAGCTGCCCGACCTCACGGCGGCGTTCAAGTCCTGGCAGACCGCCCGCACGGACGCGCAGCTGAAGGCGGCCGCCTTCAAGTCGCAGGCCATCTGGGCCGAGAAGCTGCCGAAGATCCCGATCGTGACCCGCAACGACATCTGGGTGTACAACAAGAAGGTCCACGGCTGGCGCCCCACGCAGACGATGCTCTACCCGCTGTACAACGACGTCTGGGTTGAGAAGTAGGCGGATCGCCGTTCCTCGTCGGCCGGTGGCCTGGCGCGAGCCCGGCCACCGGCCTAGATTCTTTCTCCTGATGGTGCCGCTGTGAAAAAGTTCGTCTTTCGTCGGCTGGCGCTGGCGATTCTCCTGCTCTGGGTCTCCTCGGTCGTCATCTTCTACGGGCTGCGCGCCGCGCCCGGGGACGTCACCTCCCAGCTAACGAATCCGGAGATCTCGTACTCGACCTACCTCGTCGCGAACATCAAGCACCAGCTCGGGCTCGACAAGCCGTTGCTCGACCAATACCTGAGCTTCGTGAAGAACACGGTCGAGGGGCACCCGGGCATCTCGCTCATCAACGGCTCCCCGATCACGACGATCATCGGTCGGGCCGGCGTGCAGACCCTCAAGCTCGGCGGGGCGGCGACGCTGCTCACGTACCTGATCGCGATCCCACTCGGTCTGCTCGCCGCCTGGCGGCGGAACTCCGTCGTCGACCAGGGCTCGATGTTCGTCGCGGTGCTCGGGATGGGCATCCCGAACTTCTTCCTGGCGATCCTGCTCATCCACTTCTTCGCCATCGACCTGAAGTGGCTGCCCGCCGCCGGCTCGGGCGGCCTGAGCTACCTCGTGCTCCCGGCTGTCGTGCTCGCGGCGCAGTCGATCGCGATCAACCTGCGCCTGGTGCGGTCATCGGTGCTCGAGCAGCTCGGTCGCGACTACGTCCGTACGCTCCGCGCGAAGGGCGTGTCCGAGGGGCGGATCGTGGCTGTCCACGCCTTCCGCAACGCGTTGCCGCCAATCCTCGCTCTTGCCGGAATCACGATGCGCGACCTGCTCGCCTACACGATGATCGTCGAGGTCATCTTCCGCTGGCAGGGCCTCGGCTACCAGCTCGTGCAAAGCATCCTCCAGCGCGACTACACGCTCTCGCAGGTGCTCGCGGTCCTGCTCACGCTCTGCGTGATCCTCTTCAACTTCCTCGCGGACGTGGGCCAGCAGTACGCTGACCCGCGCGTTCGCGAAGGCGGCAGAGCCGCGTGAGCATCGCGGCCGCCCAGACAGCCGAGTCGATCGAGCTCCTCGCCGGGGCAGGCCGCCTCCGGGACTCGCTGGCGCTGCTGCGCTCCAACAAGCTGGCGCTACTCGGCACCACGGTCACCCTCGCATTCATCCTCGTCGGGCTCCTCGGAGCGGTGATCGTGCTCGTCCCGAGCTTGCAGCACCTCTACCTCGATCAGAACCTCTCCGCGGCGCTCCGGCGGCCGTTCAGCCCGGGGCACATCCTCGGCACCGACAACTTCGGGCGCGACATGGCCTGGCGGGTGGCCGCCGGCACCGGGATCTCGCTCCTCGTCGGCCTCGCCGTCACCGGGCTCTCCGTGCTGCTCGGGATGGCTCTCGGTGCGATCGCCGGCTACTTCCGAGGCGCGACCGACAGCGTCATCAGCGCGGTCATCGATCTCACCTGGGGCTTTCCGCTCCTGCTCGTGGCCGTGATCGCCGTCGGCATCCTCCAGCCGGGACTCACGCCGGTGATCGTCGCTGTCGCGCTCGTGAACTGGGCCGGCTTCGCCCGCATCATCCGCGCCGAGACGATGTCGCTCCGCGAGCGCGAGTTCGTCGAGGCGGCGCGGGCCCTCGGCGTCTCGAATCTCCGGATTCTCGTGCGCCACATCGTGCCGAACACGATCGCCGCGACGCTCGTGATGAGCTCGTACTACGTCGCCTACACGGTGATCGCCGAGGCGGGGCTCTCGTTCATCGGCATGGGGGCGCAACCGCCGACGCCGAGCCTCGGCCAGATGATCGCCTCCGGGCGCGACTACCTCTACGTCGACTCCTGGATGGCGATCATCCCAGGCATCGCCATCGCCCTGATCGTGCTCGGCCTGAACACGCTCGGCGACGGCCTGCGAGACATCTTCGACCCGCGCATGAGGCGCTGGTGAGCGTGCAGGCGCAGACGGCCGCCGCCGCAGTCGCAGCGAGCCCGGGCGCCGCCCTGCTCGAGGTCGAGGGGCTGAGGACGCAGGTGAGGATGCGGCACGGGGCCTTCGACGTGGTGGACGGCGTGTCGTTCTCCGTGGAGCACGGCGAGATCCTCGGTCTGGTCGGCGAGAGCGGCTGCGGGAAGACGATGACGGCGCTGACGCTGATGCGGCTCCTGCCGGTCTCCGTGCAGGTGGTCGGAGGGCGGGTGCTTCTCGACGGGCGCGACCTGCTCGGTCTCAGCCCATCCGAGATGCGCCAGGTGCGGGGCAAGGACGTCTCCATGGTCTTCCAGGAGCCGATGACGAGCCTCGATCCCGCCTTCACCGTCGGAGACCAGATCGTCGAGACGATCCGCGCGCACGCTCGAGTCGGCAAGCAGCAGGCGCGTGCGCGAGCCGCCGAGGCGCTCGAGCGGGTCGGGATCCCGAACGCATCCCGCCGCATCGACGACTACCCACATCAGTTCTCCGGCGGGATGCGCCAGCGCGTGATGCTCGCGATCGCGCTCGTCATGGAGCCGAAGCTCGTCGTCGCCGACGAGCCTACGACCGCCCTCGACGTCACGATCCAGGCGCAGATCCTCGAGCTCATCGCGGAGCTGCGCCGCGAGCTCGGCATGAGCGTGATCCTGATCACCCACAACCTCGGCGTCGTCCACGAGATCGCCGACCGCGTCGCGGTGATGTACGCCGGAGAGATCGTCGAGACGGCGCCGGTGCGGGAGATCTTCGACGACCCGAAGCACCCCTACACGCAGGGGCTCCTCCGCAGCCTGCCCGGCCTCGCGACCAGGGGCTCGCACCTCCCGGTCATTCCCGGCCGGGTGCCAGAGCTCACCGAGCTCCCACCCGCCTGCCGCTTCGCCCCGCGCTGCCCGAACCGCATCGCACGCTGCGACGAGACCCATCCCGACGTGAAGCCGATCGGCCCAAGACATGAGCTCCGCTGCTACAACCCGACGCCGTTCCGGCGCTGAGCCCCTGCTCGCGCTGCGCGGGCTGACGAAGCGCTTTCCGGTCGAGCGCGACGTGCTCGGCCGCCCGACGAGCTGGCTCTCGGCGGTCGAGGGCGTCGATCTGGACATCTCGCCCGGCGAGACGCTCGCGCTCGTCGGCGAGTCGGGCTCGGGGAAGAGCACGCTCGCGCGGCTGATCCTGCGGCTTCTGCCGGCGACGAGCGGGACGATTCTCTTCGACGGGACGGATGTGCTGAAGGCGTCGGCGCGCGAGCTGCGCTCGTTCCGCCACCAGGCACAGATCATCTTCCAGGATCCGTTCGGCTCGCTCGACCCGCGGCTGCGCGTACGAAGCATCGTCGAGGAAGGGATGGCCCACCTCGGGCTCTCTCGAGCGGAGCGCCGCCGCCGCGTCGCCGAGCTCCTCCACCTCGTGCAACTGTCTCCCCAGGCCATGAACCGCTTCCCGCACGAGTTCTCCGGCGGGCAGCGGCAGCGGATCAGCGTTGCCCGCGCGCTCGCCGTCAACCCGAAGTTCCTCATCGCCGACGAGCCCGTGAGCGCCCTCGACGTCTCGGTGCAGAGCCACATCCTCAACCTTCTGTTGGACCTGCGCGAGCAGCTCGACCTGACGTACCTCTTCGTCAGCCACGACATGTCCGTCGTCCGCCACATCGCCGACCGGGTGGCGGTCATGTACCTGGGCAAGATCGTCGAGGTGGCGCCGGCGGAGGAGCTCTTCCGGAACCCGCTCCACCCGTACACGCAGGCGCTCCTCTCGTCCGTCCCCGAGCTCGTGCGGCACGGCATCGACCGCCGGATCAAGCTCGAGGGCGACATCCCGAGCCCGATCGATCCGCCCGCGGCCTGCCGTTTCGCCGGGCGGTGCTTCCGCACGATCGACGTCTGCCGGCAGGAGGTGCCGCCGCTCGAGAAGGTTGACACCGCCGGCGAGCACCTCGTGGCCTGCTTCAACTCGATTCCGCTCGCGGATCTGGCCGTGAATGGACGTCCGGCCGATTGAGCTGACGGCCGCCGACGGGCTCGAGCTCGTTGGCGAGCGCTGGGGAGCGGGCGCGCATTGCCTCGTCCTCGTCCACGATGCCGGACTCGATCTCGACTGCTGGCGCCCGCTCACGCCGCTCGTCGCCGCACGCTCGGACTGCTCGGCGCTCGCAATCGATCTGCGCGGGCACGGCGGCTCCGCCGATCCCTCGGATCCGGACGGCTGGGTGCTCGACGTCGAGGCAGCGATCGCTCTTGCGCGCGACGAGGGCGCGGCGAGCGTCTCCGTCGCCGGCGCGGGCCTCGGGGCGCTCGCCGCACTGCGGGCGGTCGAACGCGGCCGCCCCGACGCGCTCGCGCTCCTCTCGCCGGGCCCTCTCGACGGGGCCGACCTCTCGGCGCTCCGCGGCGCCGGCGTCGACAAGCTGCTCTTCGTCGGCGCCCTCGATCCCGACCGCGCAGAGGCGGCCGCGGCGATTCGCCGCGCCTCGATCGGGCAGGCGCTCGTGGTGAGCCTGCCGACCCGCGAGCAGGGGACCGACCTGCTCGCGGGCGCCTGGGCCGCCCAGGTCGAAGAGCACCTCGCCGCCTTCTTCGACGAGCGACGCAGTCTCGTGGGCAGGCGCGAGCTCGTCGCTCGCCGGCCGGCCCCGCCCGAGATCTTCCAGGGCGGCGAGACCTGAGGCCGTGGGACTGGACATCACACCGGAGGCGCTCGAGCGCTTTCTCGCCGCCGGCGAGGGGCCGGTCGTGCTCGTGAACCTCCTCAAGCTCAAGCCCGGCGGCGAGGAGGCATACCGCCGCTACGGGGAGGCGGTCAGTCCGCTGCTCGCCCGCCACGGCGCCGAGCCGATCTACTCGGGTAGAGCGGCAGGAGCACTCATCGGCGACGACGAGTGGGACCTCGCGGCCGTCACGCGCTGGCCGAGCCGTGCCGCCCTCGCGGGACTTGTCCGTGATCCCGACTTCGAGGCCGCGACCCAGCTTCGTTACGCCGCGCTCGAGGACGGCGTCCTCTACGCCTTCACGTGATCCTCCGCGAGGGCTTCGACTACGAGTTCTCGCCCCTCGATCCGCACGGGGCGCACATCGATCCACCGAGCGTGGCGGTCTACGAGACCTTGCTCGTCAAGGGACCCGACTGGTGGGGCCATTCGCTGCTCGCCGCGTCCTGGCAGGTGAGCGAAGACGGGCTCGAGTGGCGCGTACGACTGCGACCCGCCTTGCGCTTCCACTCGGGCGCTCCGTGCGACGCCGACGCGGTGGTCGCGTCGCTCGAAGCGCTGCGCTGGAATGCCCAGCCGGGTCGCCAGCTCTGGTACTGGGATCCGGTCGACACGGTCGCGGCCACTGACCCGTCCACGCTGGTCTTCCGGCTCCACTACCCGTACAGCCGACTGCCGGCCCTTCTATGGGGCACGCACACCGCGGTCTACAACGAGCGGCTGCGGGCAGCGCAGACAGACGACTTCGGGCGGGCGCTCGCTGACGGGACGGGTCCGTTCAGGCTCGTGTCGTGGTCGCCCGAGCGGATCGTCGTCGAGGCCTGGGACGAGTATCCGGGGGCGCCGGCGGGCTTCCTCCAACCGGGCCCACGGCGGATCGAGCGGATCGAGTGGATCTCCTACCTCGACGAGGGCGAGCGGCTGGCAGCGCTCGAGCAGGGCGATATCGACTGTCTGCACGGCCCTCCGCTCGACGCCGTCGAGCGGCTTCGCGACGACCCTCGCTTCGTCGTCGTCGAACAGCCGCAGGCCTCCAACATGTACCTGGCGCTCGACTGGCGCCGGCGCGAGCTCGGCTTCGACGACCTGCGCGTCCGGCGAGCCGTCTCGCTCGCAGTCGACCGCTCGGAGCTCGTCGGGCGCGCCCTCGCCGGGCACGGCACGCACAGCTTCGGGCCGCTCCCGCCCGGCGACGAGTTCTATGAGCCCGCTGTCGACCGCGCTGGCGGCCACGATCTCGCCCAGGCCGCCGCACTTCTCGACGAGGCGGGCTTCTCGCAGGGTCCGGCCGGCGTGCGTGAGCGCCACGGCCATCCGCTCGCGTTCCCGTGCGTCATCCAGGACGACTCGGTCTTCCACGGAGTAGCCGAGCTCGTCCGCGAACAGCTCGAGCGGATCGGGATCGTGCTCGAGCTGCGAGCGGTGCGGCCCTTCGCGCCCTTCTACGAAGCGGCCGCCGGAGGCCCGGCGGCCACGATCTCGAAATGGCTCTGGCAGGACCCGATCGATGCCATCATCGGCTTCAGCGCGACTTCGAACGCTCCGTTCCCGAACTGGGAACACGCCGCCGAGCCGACGCTCGACAGGGCGTACGAAGCGTGGCTGCGGGCGGGTACGCACGACGAGCTCACGACGGCCGCTGCGCACATCCAGAGAGTCTTCGCGGACACGCTGCCGTACGTGCCCCTCCTGACTCCAAACGACATCTGGGTGCACGCCGCCAACGTCCACGGCTGGCGCCCATTCCCGGCGAACCTCTACCCCTTCTACCAGGGCGTGTGGCTCGATCGCGAGGCCGGCGCATGACGTAGCCGTGAGATTGTTCTCGTAAGGGGCGAGCCGTCCCTCCCGGCCTGGCCTCAGTCGATTAGAAACCCGCCGGTGACGTCGATCACCTCGCCGGTGATGTACGACGCGTGCTCCGAGCACAGAAACGCGACGACGGCGGCAACATCATCCGGCTCGCCGTAACGACCAACCGGTATCTGGTCGAGCATGCTCGGAAGTCCCTCGATCATGGGTGTTCTGATCAACGCCGGCGCGACCGCGTTCGCAGTTACTCCGTGCTCGGCGTATTCGTTCGCGATCGCCTTCGCCAGCGTCATGATGCCGGCCTTTGATGCGCCGTAGGCGGCACTGTTGCGCTTGCCGCCGGTTATTCCGGCCGAAGAGCCGATCGCGACGATGCGACCGTGGTGACGCGCGCGCATGGCGGGAATCGCCCGCTGGATGCAGAGAAACGCCGAATCGAGATTGACTGCCATCGTCCTCCGCCATGACTCGAACGTCACGTCTTCGAACGGCTCGACCGTGTAGATCCCCGCGTTCAGGACGAGGATCGACACGTGCCCGAGCTCCCGTTCCACCCGGGCGAAGCCATGGTCGATTGCGCGTGGGTCGGTGACGTCGCAGGAGATGCCGAGGACGCCGCTGACCTCGGGCTCCTCGAGGTCGAATGCCGCAGTCAGCGCTCCTTGGGCAGCAAGCGTCTCCGCGATGCGGCGACCGATGCCCCGGGCCGCCCCAGTGACGATCGCGGCGCGGCCGGCGAGCCCGTCGAGCCGCATCGCCCTGGCGTCGTGCCCAGCCACGGTCCCAGACTAGATCACGTCCGGCGGCGGCCCGCGATCGCACCCCGGGGTGCGACGCCCGCGATTTGCGATGCTGGGCTCGCGGGCCCGCGTGAAGGCTCAGCGAACGAGAGGGAGAGAAGAGATGAAGATCACGAGGATCGAGCCCATCGTGCTGCGGCTCGATCAGGTTGATACCGGCCGGGCCGACGGTACGCAGGATGCGTTCCTGCTTCGAGTCCACACCGACGAAGGGATCGTCGGGATCGGTGAAGCGGACACCTCGCCCTATCTGGCCCGGACCGCGATCGAAATGCCGTCTTCACACGCGATCGCACGTGGCATCGGCGAGCTACTGCTCGGTCAGGATCCACTCGAGATCGATCGACTCTGGCAGCTTGTGTACGACGGGAGCTCGTACTACGGGCGCGGCGGCGTCGCGCTGCACGTGATCAGCGCGGTTGACATCGCCCTGTGGGATATCGCGGGCAAGGTTGCCGGGAGACCGATTTGCGACCTGCTCGGCGGCCGCCGGACCGACAGGATGCCGGTCTACGCAAGTCAGGTGATGCCCGAGACGGCGGACGAGGTCCGTGCGATCGCAGAACGGGCCGTGGCCGCTGGGTACGGCGCGCTCAAGCTCGGCTGGGGCCCGCTCGGCCGCGACCTCGGCCGCGACAGCGAGCTCGTGCGCGCCGCCCGCGACGTGATCGGAGACGATCGGGCGCTCATGCTCGACGGGGGACATGCCTATTCGGTGAAGCGCGGCCTCGACCTGCTCGATCGACTCGGCGACGTTGGCCTTTATTGGCTTGAAGAGCCACTTGCGCCGGATGACTACGAGGGCTACCGGCGCTTGTCGGACGGTGCCTCTGTGCGGATCGCAGCAGGCGAGGCCGATTCGGGCATCGGGCCCTTCCGCGCCCTCGTCGAACGAGGTCACGTAGACGTTCTGCAGCCGGACCTCGCTCGCTGCGGCGGCTTCACCGTCGCACGCCAGATCCGCGAGCTCGCGCGCGGGCGCGGCACGGAGGTCGTGCCCCACTGCTTCTCGAGCGGCGTGCTCGTCGCCGCATCGCTGCATTTCGCCGCGACGCTCGACCGACCGACCTATGCCGAGTACTCGGTAGCGGACTCGCCGTTCGTGAACGGGATTCTTGCCGACCCGTTCGTTCTACGAGAGGGGATGCTCGACGTTCCCAGCGGACCGGGCCTGGGGATCGAGCTGAACGAGGATCTCGTGGCAGCGATGCGAGTCGACTGAGGCGGCTCACTCTTCGGCGAGCGTCCGGATCGCTGTCGCGATCCGCTCCACGCTCGGCAACCACGCTTCCTCGAGCGCTTCCGAGTACGGGATCGGGGTTTCGTCCCCGCTCAGGAGCCTCGGGCGCGCGTCTAGGTGCTCGAAAGCCTCTTCGACGACGCTCGCGATTACGCTCGCGCCCCAGCTCCCCGCGGGCGGGCACTCCTGCACGCAGAGCATGCGTGACGTCTTCTGGACGCTCCGCACGATCGTCTCCACGTCGAGCGGAGCGAGGGTGCGCGGGTCGATCAGCTCGACGTCGACCTCGCCGGCGAGCAGCCCCGCGGCCTCCAGCGCCCGGTGGCGCATCAGCTGGGTTGCGACGACGGTCAGGTCCGCGCCCTCGCGGACGACCTCGGCGCTCCCCAGTGGTACGAGGCCGTCGGGGAGCGGCACCTCGCCGCGCGTGGCGTACAGGGCCTTGTGCTCGAAGAAGAGCACCGGGTTGTCGTCCCGGATCGCGGAGCGGAGCAGTCCGTAGGCGGCCGCCGGCGTTCCCGGCACGCAGATCCGGAGCCCCGGCACGTTGAGGAACCAGTTCTCGACCGACTGGGAGTGCTGGGCGGCGAAGCCGACGCCGCCCCCGTTCGCCAGCCGCACGGTCACCGGCACCGAGGCCTGGCCGCCGGTCATATACCTGAACTTCGCGAGCTGGTTCGCGATCTGGTCGTGGCAGACGCCGGAGAAGTCGGCGAACATGACCTCGGCCACCGGCCGCAGGCCCGTGATCGCGGCGCCGAGGGCGCAGCCGACGATCGCCTGCTCGGAGATCGGCGTGTCGCGCACCCGGCGTGAGCCGAACCGCTCGAACAGGCCCTCGGTGGCTTTGAAGACGCCTCCGGCCGCGCCGACGTCCTCGCCGAGCACGATCACGTCCTCGTCGCGCTCGAGCTCCGCCGCGAGCGCCGCCGTCACCGCTTCCCGATAGGTCAGCTCGCTCATGGGTCAACCTCTGGCCCATGAGCGTGGGGAGGGGGCGTGGGGGAACCGGGAAGTTCCCCCACGGGAGCGAGCCGAAGGCGAGCGACGCTGATCATCCCAGCACATGCTCGAAGCGCTCGTCGGGCTCCGGGTCTGCCCACGCCATCGCCCGGGCGGTCGCCTCCTGGACGGCGCGCTCGGCCTCGGCGCGCACGCCGGCGAGCTCCTCGGGTGAGACGACTCCGTGCTCACCGAGGGCGCGCTCGAAGAGCAGGATCGGGTCGCGCTCGAGCCAGCGCTCGAGCTCTCCCGCAGGCCGGTAGGCACCCGGGTCGGAGCGCGAGTGGCCCTTCTGGCGGTAGGTGAGCGCCTCGATCAGCGTCGGCCCCTCGCCGGCGCGGGCGGGCGCGGCGGCCGCCGCGACGGTCTCGCGCACGGCGAGCACGTCGTTGCCGTCGATCTGCTCGGACGGCATCGCGTAGGAGGCGCCCCGGTCGGCCAGCCGCGGCACCCGCGTGGTCGAGGCTACCGGCGAGTACTCGCCGTAGAGGTTGTTCTCGCAGACGAAGATCGCGGGCACTTTCCAGACGGCGGCGAGGTTGAGCGCCTCGTGGAAGGCCCCGATGTTCGTCGTCCCGTCGCCGAAGAAGGCCAGGCTGACGCCCCCGGTGCCGCGGTACTGCGCTGTCAGCGCCGCCCCCACGGTGATCGGAAGGTGCGCGCCGACGATCGCGAACGAGCCGAGCGCGCCGACGCTGAAGTCGGTCAGGTGCATCGAGCCGCCCTTGCCTGCGCAGAGGCCGTGCGCTTTGCCGAGGATCTCCGCCAGCGAGCGGTCGAGCGGTGCTCCCATCGCGAGCACAGCGCCGTGCCCGCGGTAGGTGCACGTCATCGTGTCGCCGGGGCGGAGGGCGCTGCACGCGCCGACGGCGACCGCCTCCTGTCCCTGGCAGAGGTGCGTGCTGCCGCGGACGAGGTTCTGCACGAAGAGCCGTTGCACCTCGTCCTCGAAGAAGCGGATCTCGAGCATGCGCCGGTGGAGGTCGAGCAGGGTCTCCCGGTCGATCGCCTCCAGCCGGTCCGAGGTCACCGTCATCGCGACGCAGCGAGGAGCGAGTTCCCGCTCTCCGGGTCGAACAGGTGGACGGAGGCGGGATCGACCGCGAGCTCGAGGCGCTGGCCGGGGCCCACGGCGCTGCGGGGGTCGAGGCGACACGCGAGCGCCCCGGCGAGCTCGATGGGACGCTCGCCGATCTCGGCCACCTCGAGGCCCTCGACACGCACGTAGGCGAAGGTCTCGGGGCCGAGCTGCTCGGCGATCTCGACCTCGGCCGGGAGCAGGGCCCTGCCGTCGGCGGGCCCACCGGACGCATCCGAGAAGGCTTCGGGACGGAGGCCGACGAGGACGGCCGAGGACCGGGCCGCGAGGCGGCTCGTCAACTCCGGCGCCAGCGCTATCCGGTAGGGGCCGAGCTCGACGGCACCGTCGCTCAGCGCGCCGTGGACGAAGTTCATCGCCGGGCTACCGATGAAGCTTGCGACGAAGAGGTTCCGCGGCGTGCGGTACAGGCCCTGAGGCGAGTCGACCTGCTGGACGACACCTCGGTCGAGGACGGCAACCCGCTGGCCGAGCGTCATCGCCTCGGTCTGATCGTGGGTGACGTAGAGCGTCGTCACCCCGAGGCGGCGGTGCAGCTTGGCCAGCTCGGCGCGCATCTGCACGCGCAGCTTCGCGTCGAGGTTCGAGAGCGGCTCGTCCATCAGGAAGGCCTGCGGATGGCGGATGATCGCCCGGCCCATTGCCACCCGCTGGCGCTGGCCTCCCGACAGCTCCCGCGGTTTCCTGGCCATGAGCTCCTCGATGCCGAGGAGGGACGCGACCTCGCGCACGCGCTCCCGCGTCTCGCCGGTCTTGAGGCGCTGCATCCGGAGCGGGAAGGCGATGTTGTCGCGAACGCTCATGTGGGGGTAGAGCGCATAGTTCTGGAAGACCATCGCCACGTCTCGGTCGGGCGGCTCGACGTCGTTCACGACCCGCCCGCCGATGCGAATCTCGCCCTCGGTCACCTGCTCGAGCCCGGCGACCATGCGCAGCGCGGTCGTCTTGCCGCAGCCCGAGGGGCCAACGAGGATCAGGAACTCGCCGTCCTCGACGGTCAGCTCGACGTCGTCGACGGCCAGCGTGCCGTCGGCGAAGCGCTTGCTGACGTGGTCGAGCTCGATCGAGGCCATGGCGTCTAGCTAGCCGCGACCCGCAGGAGGCTGGAAGAGCTCGACCGTGATGCCGTCGGGATCACGCAGGTAGAGAGCGTAACCACCCGCATTGATCCCCGTGTCGACCTCGACCGGCGCGCTGACGAACGAGTCGACGCCACGCCCGCGAAGCTGCTCGTAGAGCGCAGGCAGGTCGTCGACGACGAAGCAGAGATGCGAGGCGCCGACGTTCCGCGGCTCGACGTCGGCTCTGCCGCTCTGCGGCGCGAGGTACTCGAAGAGCTCGATCACGTGATCGCCGCCCGGCACCCGGAGGTGCGCCATCCGCACGTGCGCGTCCGGGTAGCCGACGATGGCCGCCAGGTAGCCGCCCTGCTTCTCCTGCGTCGCGAGCACCTCGCAGCCGAGCAGGTCGCGGTAGAAGGCGAGCGAGCGGTCGAGGCTCGAGACGGTGTAGCAGGTGTGATGGAGCCGGCTAGTCCCTGCCA
>WNEY01001301.1_pt1 | contig 17406 bp, 17 predicted proteins | sample 5400531 | NCBI WGS metagenome assembly WNEY01 (sample SAMN13153338, study PRJNA577476) | soil metagenome | isolation source: 200 cm saprolite under Douglas fir tree site 1 | place: USA:California | collected 2015-04-18
TGTTCGTCACGCACTCGATCAACGATGCACGACTCACCTTGCTCATCGCGGCCATCCTGGTCGTGTTGATCATCTTCGTGTTCTTGCGAAACGTCCGCGCCACGATCATCCCGGGGCTCGCGATTCCGGCGTCGATCGTCGCGACGTTCGCGATCATGTATTTCCTGGGCTTCTCGATCAACAACTTCACGCTGCTGGCGCTCACCATCGCCATCGGTATCGTGGTGGACGACGCCATCATCGTGCTGGAGAACGCCTTCCGGCACCAGGAGGAGCTGCACGAAGCGCCAGAGCAGGCCGCAATGAACGGCACCAATGAGATCGGCTTCGCGGTGATCGCGACGACCATCGCGCTCGTCGCCGTCTTTACGCCGCTGGGATTCCTGCGTGGCACCGCCGGCCGGCTGCTGAGCGAGTTCGGCATCGCAGTGGCTGGCGCCGTGGTCATCTCGGGGTTCGTGGCGCTCACGCTGACCCCGATGCTCTGCGCCAAGATCCTCCGCATGTCGCACTCGCATGGCGAGCTGTTCCAGATGTTCGAGCGCGGCTTCAACGCGCTGTCGGAGCGCTACGCCGGGCTGCTCAGGCGTGCGGTCGACCATCGCGCCGTGGTACTCGGCGGGACGCTGGCGCTGGTGGCCTTGTCGGTTGTCGTATTTCTTGTTTTCCCCCCGACTCGCCTGCAGAACGAGCTGATCCCCGACGACGATCGTGGGTTTTTCCTCGTCGTTGTGCGTGGTCCGGAGGGTGCGTCGCTCCCATATACCGATGGCTACGTGCGACAGGTCGAGCAAATCATCGGTCGGACCCCCGACGTCAACGGGTACTTCACGATCGTCGGCGGCTTCGCCGGAGGGGTGAACAGCGGGTTCATCGGCGTCATCCTCAAGGACTTTGGCGAGCGCCATACGACCGTCCAGCAAATGATCGGCGGGCTGTTCCCCCAGCTCATGGGCATCTCCGGCGTCCTGGCGTTCCCGTACGCTCCTGGAGCGATCGGCTTTTCGCAACCGATCCAGTACGTGGTGCAGAATCCGGATTTCGCGAAGCTCTCGGAAATCATGGGCCCGTTCGTGGGTCGCGCCTCGCAGGTCAAAGGCCTCGCGAACGTCCAGACCGATCTCTTCGTGAACAAGCCGGAGCTGCGGGTCACGTTCGATCGCGATCGCGCCGAAGATTTGGGCGTTCCGGTACGCGACGTCGCGTCGGCGCTTCAGACGTTCCTCGGCGGCCGCCGGGTCAGCACGTTCACGCGCAACGACAAACTGTACTACGTCATGGTCCAGCTCGATCCTAAGGATCGCGCAACGCCGAGCGACATGCGGGGGATCTACTTGCGCGGCAAGAGCGGACAGCTGGTCCAGCTCGACGCCTTGGCCAACGTCCAGGAGGGCGTGGGCGCGCGGCAGATCAACCACTTCAATCGCGTGCCGGCCTTCACGCTGTCGGCGTCGCTCCTGCCGGGGTTGGCACAGGGCGAAGCGCTCGACTCGCTCGATGGGGTGGCGCGCCAGGTGTTGCCGCCCGGAAGCACGACAGCCCTCGCGGGCGAGTCCCGTGAGTTCCGCGAGAGTGCTGGCGCGTTGTACTTCGCGTTCGGCATCGCGCTGCTCGTCGTGTTCATGGTGCTGGCATCACAGTTCGAGTCGCTGGTGCACCCCTGGACCGTGCTGCTGGCGGTGCCGCTCGCCATCACCGGCGCACTCGCGACGCTGAAGCTGGCGGCGATTCTGCACCGGTCGGGAGCGACGATCAACCTGTACAGCGAGATCGGCATGATCTTGCTGATCGGCTTGGTGAGTAAGAACTCGATTCTACTGGTCGAGTACACCAACCAGCTGAAGGCGCGCGGGCTCGACACCGTGTCGGCCGTGCTCGAGGCCGGTCGCATTCGGCTGCGGCCGATTCTCATGACATCGGTGGCGACGATCATGGGCGCGGTACCGGTCGCGTGGGGAGTGGGGGCGGGCTCCGCGGCCCGGAAACCTCTCGGATACGCGATCGTCGGGGGCGTGTTCTTCTCGACGGCGTTGACGCTGTTCGTCGTGCCCGTCGCCTACATCCTGCTGGACCGCTTGACGGCGCGAAAGCCGAGCGGGGTGCGGGTGACTCGACCCGTGGAGGCAGACTGATGCTGGCCCTGCTCGCGGTGCTCCAGCTTCAGACGGCCGTCGCCGCGCTCCCGGCGGCCGACTCGTTGCCGATCGTGACGCTCCCGGAAGCGCTGCGCCGGGCGACCGGATTGGACCCGAACTACGTCGCCGCCATCGGCCAGGTGGACAACGCCGTGTGGGCGCGGCGCAGCGCGTTCTCGGTATTCGTGCTTCCCTCGGTCACCTTGAACACCGACGTCACGCACACGAATCCGGCGGGCTTCAACTTCGTGACCTTCACCCAGGAAGCGAACGCGGTGACGGCGCAGGTGACCGCGCGGTATGACCTGTTCACCGGCGGTCAGAAGTTCGCCGAGCTGTCCCGCTCGGCGGCGGCCCTGGAGGGCGCCCACGCCGGCGAGCTGGTCGCGCGGTTTGCGTCGGCGCTGCTCACCGAGTCGGACTACTACGCCGTCCTCGCGAACGCGGAGCTGCTCCGCGTAGCGCGGGAGCGCGCGCAGCGCGCCGAGCAGCAGCTCGCCGTCGCGCGAGCGCGCGTGGTCTCCGGAGCGGCGGTGCAGACCGACTCGCTGCAGCTGCGTCTCGAGCTGACACGCGCGCGGGTCGCGCGCCTGGTGCAGGAGACCGTGCTTCGCGTCGCGCGACTCGAGCTGGGGCGCCGCGTCGGGGCTGCGGGACCGGTCGACGCGGCACCGCTCGACACGGCGCCCGCGGCGGAGCTGCCGCTCAGCCTCGCCGATGCGATCGCGCAGGCCGCGGCACAAGGGCCGAAATACCGCGTGGCACAGGCGAACGAGCGGGCGGCAGCGGCGTCGTTCCGCGCACGCTTGGGCGACTACCTGCCCCACGCGACGCTCAGCGCCAATGCCCTCGCGTTCGACAACCGGTTCTACCCCAAACTCTTCGACCGGACCTCTCTGACGCTGAGCGTGTCATTCCCGCTGTGGGACAACGCCCGACGGGAGCTCGCCCTCTCGCAAGCCCGCACCGACCGCGACGTCGCCCGCGCCGTTCGGCGGGACCTGGAGCGCGCCGTGCAGCACGACGTGACCGCAGCGTACGATGGCTACCTCACGGCGCGCGCCGCCGCCGGGCAGGCGGGCGAGGGGCTGCTGGTCGCGCGAGAGAACTTCCGCGTGCAGCAGAGCCGCTACCGCGCGGGCGCGAGCACGATCCTCGACCTGCTCAAGTCCCAGGCGGACCTCGACGACGCGGAGGCGGCGCTGGTTCAGGCCCGCTACGCGACCCGGCTCGCGCTCGCGGGGCTCGAGAACATCCTCGGCCGACGGCTCTTTCCCGAACAGGAATAGCGGTGATCGGACATGATCAAGACACGTGATGGACTCTGGGTAGTGGCAGCTTTCGCGATCGCAGCGGGCGCTTGCAGCAAGAGCAAGGCGGGCGGTCGGGATCCCGCGGGTGGGGGTGGGGGCGCACCCATGGGCATGCCGGTGGAAGTCGTGCTCGCCCGCGCGGATACCGTACGAGACGAGATCAGCGCAACGGGCCAGATCGAAGCCGTACAGTCGATCGACCTGCGGCCCGAGGTGGAAGGCCGCATCGTCGAGATCCTGATTCGCGAGGGACAGGAGGTAGATCTGGGCACGCCGCTCTTCAAGGTGGACGACGCCCAGCTCAAGGCCCAGGTCGCCCAGCTCGAGGCACAGCGCGATCTGGCGCAGCAGGCGCTGGCGCGCGCCAAGGACCTGGCGCAGCAGAACGCGTCGTCGGCCGCGGACCTCGAGAAGGCCGAGGCCGAGGCGCGCAGCGCGCAGGCACAATACGACCTGCAGCGCATCCGGCTCGAGCGCACCACCGTCCGGGCACCCTTCGCCGGCGTGCTGGGCCAGCGCTGGGTGAGCCTCGGCGACTACGTTACCAGCAGCACCAAGCTCGCGTCGCTGCATACCGTGAACCCGCAGCGCGCGGCGTTTCAGGTACCCGAGCGGTTCGCGCGTCAGCTGCGGCCGGGCCAGCAGGTGTCGTTCCGCGTGGCGGCCATCGGCGGGCGTGACTTCACGGGCGAGGTGGACTTCGTGGACCCCGTGATTCAGCTCCCGGGCCGCACGATCCTCGTGAAGGCGCGCGTCCCCAATCCCGCGCGCCTCTTGCAGCCCGGGATGTTCATCGAGGCCCGGCTCGTAACGGCCGTGCGTCCCAACGCCGTCGTCATCCCGGAAGATGCGGTCGTGCCGGCCGAGGGCACGAACGCCGCCTGGGTCGTAGTTGACGGGAAAGCTGACCGTCGGAAAGTGAGCCTCGGCGTCCGGACCCCGGGGTTCGTAGAGGTCACCGACGGCGTGAAGGCAGGTGAGCCGGTGGTGACGGGCGGCCTGGCGATGCTCGCCCCGGGTGCGCCGGTCATGCCCCGCGTCGTGGAGCGGAAGCCGGCGGCGGCGACCAGCCAGCCCTGAACGGAGTCAGCCCAGCGGGACCAACCGCGCCCGCGGCGGGATCCCCGCCTCGAGCTCCATGATGCCCACAGCCGGCTTGAGCTTGAACCGGGGATGCCCCGCCCCACCGGGATTCATCACGGTGACGGTCCGGTCCACGAGCTCGAGCAGCGGCTTGTGCGTGTGGCCGTAGACGATGATCTCGGCCCTGGGAAACGCGGCATGCAGGTTCTCCGGCGTCGGGTGGCCGAACTGATCGCCATGCGTCACTACGACGGCGAATCCATCGAGCTCGAGCTCCGCCACCTGCGGCAGGCGGGCTCGCAGCTCGGACCCGTCCGAGTTCCCGTAGACTGCCGTCACCGGCGCGATCGCCTCGAGCTCGATCAGGATCTCGGGCCGGCCGACGTCCCCGGCATGCAGAATGTAATCGACCTGCTTGAAAACCTCGAACACCTCCGGCCGCAGCAGCCCATGCGTATCCGAGATGACGCCCAGCCTCACTTCCCTTCCCAGCGCTTCACCAGGTTGATGTCGAGCCCCAGGTGGTCGAGCACCCGCTGCACCACGAAGTCCACCAGCTCGCGCACCTGCTGCGGCTTGTGATAGAACCCGGGCGCGGCCGGCAGCACCACCGCGCCGGCCTCCGTGGCGAGCGTGAGGTTGCGGAGATGGACCAGGGAGAGCGGCGTCTCGCGCGGCACGAGGATCAGCGTGCGCCGCTCTTTCAGTATCACGTCCGCTGCCCGCTCGATGAGCGAGCGGCTCGTGCCATGCGCGACTGCCGCCACGGTCCCCATGGAGCAGGGGCAAATCACCATCCCCGCCGTCTTCGCCGACCCCGACGCCGGCTCCGCGCCGCGATCCTTGTCGTCGAACACCCGCACGCTCGTCCACTCGCCCCCGGTGGCCTTCTTCAGCTCACGGTCGTCCTTGATGCCGCACTCCTCCGTGAGCAACCGCCAACCATGGGTCGAGACCAGGAGCCACGTAGGCACGTGGTGCACGGCGAGCATCTCCAGCAGCCGCACGCCGTAGGGAGCGCCGGAGGCGCCGGTGATGGCCAGGATCACCGGCAGCCGGTTCAGCGTCCCCTCCGGTTCGGCGTCGGAGAGCGGCGCGGATGGGCGGGCGGACGGGGGGGCGGCGGAGAACGCGGAACGCGGGACGCGGAACGCGGAACAGGTGTGACCGGCGCTCGCCCGGCTGTTCCGCGTTCCGACTTCCGCGTTCCGCGTTTCATAGGATTCGATCCACCAACGCGCCCAGGAACACCACGATGCTCACGATCCCGTTCGCGGTGAAGAACGCCGCATTGAGCCGCGACAGGTCTCCCGGCTTCACGAGCTGATGCTCCCACGCGATCAGCGCCGCGCCGACGCCCACGCCCACGTAGTACGCGACGCCCAGCGTCGCACCGACCCCGAACAGGACGAGCGCGACCAGGGCCAGGCCGTGCAACAGCTTGGCCGCCAGGATGGCCCGCGCCTGCCCCAGCCGCACCACCAGCGACTCGAGCCGCTCCGAGCGGTCGAAGGCTTCGTCCTGGAGCGCGTAGAACACGTCGAACCCACCCACCCAGAACGTCACCGCCAGCGCGCCTACCGGCAGGAGCCACCACGGCTCGCTCCATCGCCCGGTGACCGCGAGATACCCCGCCGGCGTCGCGATCCCGTCGGCGAGACCGAGCCACAGGTGGGACCAGTGCGTGAAGCGCTTGGCGTAGCTGTACGCGGAAATGAACACGAGGGCGAGCGGTGCGAGCGCCAGGCACAACGGGTTCAGCGCCCATGCCGTCGCCAGGAACACCGCCGCCGCGAGCGCGACGGCCACCCACGCCTGCCGCAGCGTGAGCCGGCCCGACGGCAGCTCCCGCGCTCGGGTGCGCGGGTTCCGCGCGTCCAGCTCGCGGTCCGCGATGCGGTTGAACCCCAGGGCGACGAAGCGCGCGCAGGTGAACGCAAGCACCACCAGGCCGAGCGTGCGCCACGTGAGCGCCGTCTCGCGGGATGCCACGAGCAGGCCGAGCAGCGCGAACGGCAATGCAAACACCGTGTGCGGCAGTTTGACGAAATTCGCGTAGCGGACCAGGAGACTCTCGCCACCGAAGGTCTGCCCCTCACGGGACCCACCTCCACCATCCTCCACCAACCTCCCCAGTCCTCCCCCAACCTCAGATTTCAATTCCCAGCTCCTTCCATATGGCGTCGACCTGCTGCTTCGTCGCCGGATCCATCACGATCTTGTTCGGCCATTCGCGCGTGAACCCCTCTTCTTGCCACTTGCGCGTCGCGTCGATCCCCATCTTCGAGCCGAACGTGAAGCCGCGGCTCGAGTGGTCGAGCACGTCGATCGGCCCCATCGTGAACCGCACGTCGCGCTCGGGGTCGATGTGGTTCAACGCGACCCACCACGCCTCCTTGGCGTCGCGCACGTTGACATCCTTGTCCAGCACGACGATCACCTTGGCGAGCGACATGAGCCCCTGCCCCCACAACCCGTTCATCACCTTATAGGCCTGCCCCGGATACTGCTTGTCGATGCTCACGAAGACGAGATTGTGAAAGATCCCCTCGGCCGGCATGTGCAGGTCGACGACCTCGGGCAGCGTGAGCTTCAGGAGCGGCAGGAAGATCCGCTCCGTGGCATGGCCGAGCCAATAGTCTTCCATGGGCGGCCGCCCCACGATCGTGTGCGGCCACACCGGCTGGGCGCGCAGTGTGACCGCGGTGACGTGCACCTTGGGATAGTAGTCGGCAAGCGAGTAGAAGCCGGTGTGATCGCCGAACGGGCCCTCCAGGACCAGCTCCTCGCGCGGATCGATGTAGCCCTCGAGCACGATCTCCGCTTCCGCCGGCACTTCGAGATCGGAGGTCAGCGCCTTGGCGAGCCGAACGGGCTCGCGGCGCAAGAACCCGGCGAACAGGAATTCGTCGATCGTGGGCGGGAGCGGCGCGGAGGCGGCGTAGATCGATGCGGGGTCGCCGCCCAGCGCGATCGCCACGGGCATCTTCTCGCCGCGCTCCGCCATCGCGCGCCAGTGCGCCGCCCCGACCTTGTGACGCTGCCAATGCATTGCCAGCTCGCGCGGGCCGATCACCTGGATGCGATACATCCCGACGTTGCGGACGCCGGTCGTCGGGTCGCGCGTGATGACGCCCGGGAGGGTGATATAGGGCCCGCCGTCTTCCGGCCAACACACCGGCACGGGAAACTGCGCCAAATCGACGTCCTGCTCGCGGATCACGAGCTCCTGACACGGCGGCTTCCCGCCGATCGCCTTGGGCGGGAACTTGGCCACCTCGGCGAGCTGCGGCAGCATCGCCAGTTTGCCGAGCAGGCTGCCCGGGACCCGTACGTTGAGGAGCGTCGCGATCCGCTCGCCGATCTCGTCCAGGCACTCGACGCCCAACGCCAGTGCCATGCGCTTTTCGGAGCCGAACAGGTTCACCGCCACGGGATAGCGCGCCGGGGCACCCGACTTGAGCGTCGGACGCTCGAACAACAGCGCCGGTCCCCCGCCGCGAGCCTTCATGCAACGGTCGGCCACTTCTGTCATCTGCTTGTCCACCGACACCGGATGCGCCACCCTCGCGAGCTCGCCCCGGGCATCGAGTGCGCCGAGGAAGTCCCGCAGGTTATCGAGTGCCATGATGCACGGCGCAGATCCCGCCGGTCAGGACCTCGTATCCGACGTGCGAGAATCCGCCGCCCTCGAGTCGGCGCGCGAAGGCGTCCGGCTCCGGAAAATCGAGCACCGACTCTGGCAAGTAGGTATAGGCGTCCCTATGTTTCGACACCGCGCGGCCGATCGCGGGGAGGATGTGACGGAAGTAGAGGAGGTAGAGCGCGCGCAACGGCGCGAAGCGCGGTGTGGTGAATTCGAGCACGACAAAGCGGGCGCCGGGCCGAAGCACGCGGTGCGCCTCCCGCAGGCCCGCGTCGAGATCCGCCAGGTTCCGGACCCCGAAGGCCACCATGGCACCGTCGAATCGGGCGTCGGCGAACGGGAGCGTGAGCGCGTCGGCGCCGATGGGACGGGCGCGCGGCGCCTTGCCCTTCCCCCGCACCAGCATGGGAATCACGAAGTCCGCGCCGAGCACGGTCCCGCGGAACCCGCGCGCGCGGGCGAGGGTCGCCGCGAGGTCGAGCGTGCCGGCGCAGAGATCGAGATAGGTGCCGTCGGGTCGCCGCTCCCATGCGAGCCGCCGCACCGCGGCGCGGCGCCAGGAGCGGTCCACGTTGAGGCTCAAGAGATGGTTCAGCAGATCGTAGCGCGGCGCGATCGCGGCGAACACGCTGCGTACATACGACCGCTTCGCGTCGCCACCCGAGTGCGCGGCAACCTCGAACGCAGGCGACGCCGGAGGGGGGGACGTCATAGGCGCGAAAGATAGGCCGGGCAACCTGACCGGCGCCAGCGATCCGGAGGTCGTGGCGTGGGCCAAGCAAGGCCACGAAGCCGCGTTCCGCGAGCTGGTGCGCCGCTACGAGCGGCCCATTTTCTCGCTGCTGTATCGCATGGTGCGCGACCGAGCCCTCGCCGAGGACCTGGCCCAGGAGACGTTCATCAAGGTCCTGAACGGCATCGGCTCGTACAACCCCCAGTTCAAGTTCTCGTCCTGGATCTTCAAGATCGCGAACAACGCCGCCATCGATCATCTGCGCAAGCGCGAGCTCGAGACCCTTTCACTGGACGGCTCGCCGCATGCGACGACGCCCGACGAGATGAGCGCCACGGCACCACAGCTGGGCGACCGCGGCGAGACGCCCCTGCAGGAGCTGGAAGCACGCGAGCTGGGCGGGGCGATCGAGCACGCGATCGCCCGCCTCCGACCCGAGTACCGGACGTGCATCCTGTTGCGCCACGTCGAGGGTCACAGCTACGAGGAGATCGCCCGCATCCTGGACCTGCCCCTGGGCACGGTCAAGACGTATATCCACCGCGCGCGCAACGAATTACGGGGCTACCTCGAGGACCGGCGCGAATGACCGAGCTGAAACCTCGACCCTCGTCAGCCCGTAGGAAGGACCAATGACGGACCTCCTGCTGCCGCACCTGACCCCCGAAGAAATCGAGCTGTGGGCCCAGGGTCTCTGCCCCGCGGTCCGGGACGCTCACCTGGCGCAGTGCGCCGAATGCCGCACCACCGCGGAACGCGAGCGCAAACTGATCCGCGAGCTGGCGCGGCTGACGCGGTTCGCGCCCGAGTTCGGCTTCGCGGAGCGGGTGATGGCGAGAGTGAAGATCCCGACGCGGTCAGGCCCGCACCTCCGCCCCCACACCGACTCCTAGCAGTCTCGCGGCGCTGCCGTCGCGCACCGCGATTTCGACCGTCCCGCCGCTGCCGGCGAACGCCACCAACGCGCCTCGCCCCACATCTCCGAAGGTACGCGACAGCGTGCCGATCTCCGTTCCTCCGACCTTGATCCGTATGCCGGGCTCCACCGCGTCACCGGGAATGTTCGAGACCAGCGTGCCGAAGCGATCGACGTAGATCACCTCCCCGATCAGGGCCGTGCCGTCGTGGTTGGGAGCGGGGATCGGCGAGCGGTGCGCATCGGTGACCGGATGACCCACGTGTGACAGCGGCGCGCCGAGGGCGAGCTGGCCCGCCACGGGCGCAAACACGTCGCGCGCTTGGAAGGTGGGCGCGGCGTCGTTCGGGATGGGCACCCCCACGAAGTGGGCGTCCGCCGGCAAGAACGACAGCAGGCCGTTGTCCGGAGCGACGAAGAAATGTCCCGCCGACGATGCCGCCAGCACGCGGCGCTCGGTGCCGACGCCCGGGTCCACGACCGCAAGATGCACGCTCCCCTGCGGGAAGCGGTGCCAGACGCGCGAGAGGACGTACTGCGCCGCGCGCACGTCGCCGGGCGGCACCTGGTGCGTGATGTCGACGAGGGCGGCGCCGTGCACCTGCGACAGGAGGACACCCTTCACCTCGCCCACGTAGCTGTCGGCGTTGCCGAAGTCGGTGAGGAGCGTGATGAGGGTGGCCATGGACCGGGGGCTGGGGGTTAGGAGCTAGGGCTCGCTACACGATGGCGCGGCGCCAGGCGCCGCTGAGCCAGAAGAGGACCATGACGATCCCGCGCGCGATGGCCGTGACCGAAAGCGCGAGCCAGATGCCGAGCAGCCCAATGGCCCCCGACCACCAGGCGGCGAGCGGCACGCGGAGCAGCGTCAGCGTGGTGCTGGCAACTTGCGGCCACAGCGTATAACCCGCCCCGGCGAGCGCGCCTTCCAGAATGATCTCGAAGGTCTGGCCGATCTGGGCGAAGGCGATGACTCGGAGGTAGAGGCTGCCGTCCGCGATGACCGCGGCATCCGTGGTGAACAGGGCGACGAGCGTCTGCGGAATCGTGAGAAAGGCGACCGCCGTCGCGGTCGTGACCGCCAGACAGTAGCCCACCGTCATCCGGACGGCCTGGCGGGCGCGCGCCTCCTGCTGCGCGCCCAGGTTCTGTCCCACGAGGGCCGAAGCCGAGAGCGCAAACCCGGAAATGGCGATGAACCCCAACCCTTCGACCTTGTGGCCGACGCCGAGCGCCGCGAGCGCGGCCGTGCCGAAGGCGGAGGTGTACCGCGTGAGCCACATGTACACCACCGAGAGCAGCACGCCCGCGAGCGAGAGCGGCGCGCCCACTCGGAACACCGTGGGGACGGCGCGCCAGTCGGGGGCGTCGAGCCGGATCAGGCCGCGCCGCCAGGCGATCGCGATCCCGATGAGAAAGCCGCCGCCGCGCACCATCACCGAGGCGAGCGCGGCCCCTTCAACGCCGAGCGTCGGGAATGGCCCGACGCCGCTGATGAGCAGCGGGTCGAGACCCACGGACAAGACGACCGACGCCATGAGCAGAAGGAAGGGAGTGCGCGTGTCGCCCGAGGCGCGGAACGTCGCCTCGATCGCGAAGAAGCCGAACACGAGCGGTCCGCCCAACAGCCACGTTTCGAGGTAGGCGCGCCCCAGGGTCGCGACCTCGCGCGGGACACGCATCACCTGAAACAGGGTGTCCGTGAGCACGAACCCCAGGAGCGAGACGACGGTACCGGCCGCGAGCGCATACAGGACCGCGGCAGCGGCGGCGCGGGCGGCGGCATCGGGAAGCCCCTCGCCGTGGCGCCGGGCGGCGACGGCGATCAGCCCCACTTCCACCATCTCCCCGAGCGACAGGAGCACCCAGACGTAGAACCCGGCGGTCGAGACCGCGGCGAGCGCTGCGGGCCCGATCAGGCGGCCGACCCAGATGGCATCGATGAGGTTGAAGCAGAAGTGGCACGCCATCATCGCCACCGCCGGCGCCGCGAGCTTCAGGATGACGGGCCGGAGCGGCCCGACGGTCAGCGCGCCGGGCGGGCGGGTGGTGCTCGTCATGGCGCGGAAGCTACCGGGGCGCCGGGCCGGGGGTCAACGAGCGGGTTGCTTTGTCCGGCTGCGACGGCGTGCTTTGGAGTCGTACAGCGAGCGGTCCGCGGCGTTCAGGAGCGCCTCGAGCGTGGTCCCGTCGCGCGGATGCACGGCCACGCCGACGCTGACGGAGAGCGGCGGCTGCTCGCCGTCCCGCGCCACCCGCTCGGCGACGCGCCGGGCCACGTGCCACGCCGCCGCATCCCCTGTCTCGGGCAGCACCAGGGCGAACTCGTCCCCGCCGAACCGCGCGGCGGTGTCGATCCCCCGGCACGAGCCCAGGAGCGCTTCCGCCACGCGCCGCAGGGCCATGCTGCCCACCAGGTGGCCATAGCGATCGTTGATCTTCTTGAGGCCGTCCAGATCCATCAGTACCACCGCGAACGGCCGATCGGTACGAGACGACCGCCGGATCTCCACGTCGAGCGCGTGGGCGAGCTGGCGGTAGTTGGAGAGCCCCGTGAGCGGATCGCTCACCGCCAGCCGGCGCAGCCGGTCCACTGCTTCGGTTCGCTCCGCTACGGCCGCCGCGAGGACCAGGATGACGACGGCCGACACCCCTTGGAACGCCTGCAGCAAAAGCAGCGACTCGTTGAACAGCGGCCGGGCGAATGGTCCGTAGCCCCGCAGCGTGCCCCAGATGGCGACCCCGGCGAGCAGCACGACGACGGTCGCGGCCTCGCGCTGCTCGAGCCGGACCGCGGCCCACAACAGCAGCGGGACGCACAGGAATTCCAGCGGATAGTGCTTGTCCTTCCACGGCACCACCCCGTCGAACACGATGAGCCCGACGACGGCGAGACACACGACCAGCGCGAGGGCTTCGAGCGCCTGGCGCCGGGTCCAGTGCACTCGGGGGTGGGCGGCCCACAGGAGCACCGCCGGTGCGATGACCAGATCGCTCACTGCATCGCCCATCCACCAGGTGGACCAGATGGACCCGAAGTCGGTCCAGCGCGCGAAGCCGCCCAAGGAGAGCGCGACCACGCCCGCCGTGGCGCTGATCGTCGTGCTGAGAAGCGCGGCGAGCCCGGCCAGCTTGAAGACGTCCCGCGCGCGCTCACACACCCGGTGGCCGCGCGCGAACCGGTTGATCAGATACGCGCCGACGAGCCCTTCGAGGGTGTTGCCGGCCGCGATGGCGGCCGACGTCGCTATGGAGCCAGCCGTGGTGATGTTGACGAGAAACGCGCCGAGCAGGATGGCCGGCCAGACCTCGTAGCCGAACAGCAGGAAGGCCGCGAGCGTGAGACCGGAGGGGGGCCACACGACGGTCGCGCTGGGGTGGACGTACGCGGCCTCGAGCCCCAGCTTGCCGGCCACGAAGTAGCCGACTGCGAGGGCCGCGAGCAACCCCAGACGTCTGAGCAATCGCGACTGGATCATCCAGTCCTCGGTGTCTCGGGACGGCGGGGCGCGCGCCTTCGACGATACCTAAGGATGATAATCGGCGGAACGGAATCGAGCCGCCGCTCATCCCACTCCGATGAACCACTCCTCCCACGCGACGCGGTACGTGCGGTCGCAGCGGGCGCAGCGCATCGCGTGCGGGGCGCCTTTCAGCTCCATGCGGTTGCGACAGCCCGGGCACACGGCGTACTTGTCGCCCCATTGCGCGGGCAGGCTTCTGGCATCGTGCGGGCGGGCGACGATCGTCCAGTAGTGGGGCGGTGCCGTAACGATCTTCAGGGACGTGCGCGGCACAGGGATCTGCTCCCGGTTGACGTCGAGCCTCGCTTCAGCGGACGTCAAATCCGCCACCCGGTACCACGCACCCCGGCGCACTCGACAGTTCACGTCGACTTGCAACCGAGCCCACTGTGGGTCGGCCACGGCCACCCCCAATCGTGGTGCCACCAAGAGATGGTAAGGAATTCGGCTGGAAAAGGTAGAGTGGCGTCACCGCAACACCGGACGTGACGGCGGTCACACTGCGTCAGGGCGCAGCCCCGGCGGTCTCTCGCAGGAAGCGCTGGAACACCGGATTCCCCGGATAGCGCGACGCCATCCTGGCCGCCTCGTGGCGGGCATCCCGCTCGAGCGCCGCCCGCCGCGCCGGATCGCGCGCCGCCTCGAGCACCAGCGCGGCGGCGAGCACCCAGCCCGCCTCGACCCGCGCGAGATCTCCCTCCGCAGCCACGCGGCGCATGTAGGCGATCCCGCGCTCGGCGTTGCCGCTTCCCAGGCCCACGATCTTCGCGACCAGGCGGGCGAGGGCGCTGGCTCGCGCCAGGCCGTACTGGTACACGCCCAATCCTAAATAGCAGTCGATGCAGCTCGAGTCGACAGCCAGGACGCGAGCGTAGGCGTCGCGCATCGCCTTCCCGTCCTCGGCGGCGCCCCACGAATGCCCGTGCAGCTCACGCTGGCGGGCGCGATAGCCCAGGGCGGTCGCGAGCCAGAAATCCTGAGCGGGTCCGGGAGACGAAGCGCGGGCACGCGCGATGGCGAGATCGAGCAGCGAGTCGATCCGCGCCGCCTCGTAGGCATCGTTCTCGAGCGCGGCAGCCCACCAGATGTAGACGCTCGCTTGGAACGTCACGGGCGCGGGGTCGGTCGAGTCGCGCGCCGAGAGATCGGCGAAGTACGCCGCGGCGGCGGGGAAACCCCCGCCGTACAGCGTGTCGAGCCCGGCGCGTACGTCCGGCCGCTCGGCACGGGAGTGCTGGAGCAAGGAGAGCGCGACGAGGAGGAGCCGCACCGTTACCGCGGGAGCGCGGCCACGGCGTCGCTGACCCGCCGGGCGACAGCCTCGAGGGCCTGTGCGGCCGGCGAGCCGGGATCGGCCGCGACGACCGGTTGGCCCGTGTCGGCAAGATCGGGCAGCCGCGCCTGCAGCGGCACTTGGCCGAGCAGCGGCACGCCGAGCTCGTCCGCCAGGCGCGTGCCTCCGCCGGCGAGGAAGATTTCGGTTCGCTCGCCGCAGTGCGGGCACACGAAGTAACTCATGTTCTCGACCACGCCCAGCACCGGGACGCCGACCCGCTCGAACATCTTCGCGCCACGCAACGAATCGCCCACCGCCACCTCTTGCGGCGTGGTGACGATGATCGCGGCGCGGATGTGCACCGTCTGGGCAAGCGAGAGCTGCGCGTCACCAGTCCCCGGCGGCAGGTCCACCAGAAAGTAGTCGAGCTCGCCCCAGTCCACATCTTTCACGAATTGCCCGATCACCTTCATGATGATCGGGCCGCGCCAGATCGCGGGCGCGTCCCGTTCGACGATGAGCGCGAGCGACATGAGCTTCACGCCGTGGGCCTCGAGCGGCTGGATCTTGCCGCCCCGCACTTCCGGCTTCTGGTCCACCCCCATCATCCGCGGGATATTCGGCCCGTAGATGTCGGCGTCCATGAGCCCCACGCGGTGGCCTGCGCGTGCCAGCGCGACGGCAAGGTTCGTGGAGACGGTCGACTTTCCCACGCCGCCCTTGCCCGACGAGATCGCGAGGACGGTGCCGAGGTGGGGGAGCTCGACGGGCGTGGGAGGCGGAGGGACCGCGCCGGGGCCGGGACGGGGAGCGGTCTGGCGGGGAGCCGCACCCTCCGCCGCACTGCTCGCATCGGCGACGTTGACGCGCACCGCCGTGACGCCGTCTACACCTTGCACGGCTTTCCGCACCTCGCGAGCGAGGGAACCGGGATCGTCACGGCCGAGCAGGAACGTGAACGTCACCGTGCCATCCCCCGCGACGGCAAGGTCTTTCACCATGCCGGTTGCGAGGACGTCCGTCCCGCTGCGGGGATTCTTGAGTTCGGACAGGGCGCGCTCGACGCGCGCCTGGAGTGTATCGGAAGCGGGCACGGGAGAAAGGTAGATGGGGACGCGCGAGCGGGGCAACGATGCGCGGGAAGGCGCAGGCCACAGGCTCAGGGCCCCTCGCGGCGTCCCTCCCGCATCTGCGCGACGTTCTTGTCGAACACCTTCTGCTGGTCCGTGGTCAGCACGGCGCGAATGTCGTCGAGCTCGTGGTGGAACAGGCTCCGAACCCTCTCCCGCGTGGCCGAGTCCCGCGGGCTCCCGGGCGTGAAGGCCGGCATCTGAGCGCGATAGTGCATGCGGATCGAATCGACTCTCGCCTGCTGCTCCGGTGTCAGCGTGATGTCCTTGAACAACAGTTGCCCCGGCCGCCCCACACTACGGCCCGACGGACGCTGAGCCAGCGCCGGCGACGCGAGCAGCCCGAGCGCCGTCGCACACACCAACGCCACATGATGACGTATCATGACGCTCCTCCTCTTAGTATTGATACGCCAACTGAGGGTCGCGTGCTGAGCTGCCGTTGCACGTGCGCGACAAGTGCCCGCGTGCCGGCCGTGTGATGGAGCGGGCATGAGGATTGCGGCCGTGCGCGGCGGCCCCAGTCACCCGCTCAATGCCACAAGACCCGAGCACCACGCGCCGCGCCGGGCACGCCGTGGCCCGGTTGACGATCTGCCTCCTGCTTGCCTGCCTGGTCCTCGAGGCGGCCACGATTGCGTCCGGCTTCTCCTATCGCGGCGCGCTGTCCCGACTGGCCGCGGGCGCGGCCCTCTTGCCGGACGAGGCGGCGGCGACCGCCGCGCGAGATCGGGCGATCCTGTTGCTCAAGCTGGTGGCATTCACGGGCGCCGGAATCGCCTGGCTGCTGTGGCTGCACCGGACGTACGGCAATCTCGCGCTCGTCGGATCGAAACGGTCGCGGTTCACTCGCGCCTGGGCCGTGGGCTACTGGTTCATTCCGCTCGTCAATCTGGTGCGTGCCTATCAGGTGATGAAAGACCTCTGGCTGCGCAGCGATTCACTCAACGACCGCGACGCCTACGACAGCCTGCCCGCCCCCGCCTTCCTAACCGGATGGTGGGGCATGTCCGTGTCCTGGGTAGTGCTGGGGGTGCTGATCACGCTCATGGCGCGAGACGCCCGCACCGATTTCGAGCGGATCAACGCCACCGATCTGAGGATGCTCGTCAGCGCCGTCGGAGTGATCGCCGGTGTGCTCGCGATCAAGGTCGTTCGAGAGATCGACCGGCGGCAGCGGCTCCTGGTCGCGAGCCCCGCGCACCAGTCCGGCGCGGCACCGCAACGCGCCCCGCAGGCGCCAGCGGGTCGGCAGGTCTACTGAGCGGAGCTTAGCTCCTACAACGCCGCGTTCTTCAAGAACTGGATATAGATCCGCACCGCGTCCGCGTACGCCCCCACGCCGACCCGCTCATCGGTGCCGTGCACCCGACGCACGTCGTCCTTGCCGATCACCGCTCCGGTGAACCGCAGCACATTGGGCGTGAGCCGGGCGTAGTGGCGCGAGTCCGTGGCGCCCACCACGAGCCACGGGGTCACCACCGCCTCGGGAACGACCTGGCGAATGGTGCGGGCCAGCAGTTGGAACGGCTCGCCCTCTACGCGGGTGACGGCCGATGGATTGCTCTTCGTCTCCTCGAGCGGCGCCACGCTGATCCGCGAGTCGTGCACCACCTGCCGCACGTGCTCGACGACGCTCTCCACGCTGTC
>WNEY01001897.1_pt1 | contig 17404 bp, 20 predicted proteins | sample 5400531 | NCBI WGS metagenome assembly WNEY01 (sample SAMN13153338, study PRJNA577476) | soil metagenome | isolation source: 200 cm saprolite under Douglas fir tree site 1 | place: USA:California | collected 2015-04-18
CTCTGACGCGAACTGCAAAGTGCGGTACGAGACGTCCATTCCGACGATTTCATCGAATTGCCGCTCCTCCAGCAGGAGCCGCAGCAGTCGCCCCTCGCCGCAGCCGAGGTCGAGGACCCGTTTCGCGCCGCTACGCTTGATTGCTTCGGCGACAGTCGAGTGCCGTTGTTCGTTCAGGGCAAGAGGCTTCTCGAGCGAATTCTCTTCGGCGTCCCGAACAGAGGATCGCGATACGCCATCAGCCTCCGGCGCTTCCTCCGCCAGCAGGCGGCCAATCGCCTCGCGAACGAGATCGCGACGGTACTTCAGATATCGTCTGACGATCGTGTCGCGCTCCGGATGCGTTTCGAGCCAGCCCTCGCCATGCTTCAGGAGTTTCTCGAGCTCCTCCTGCCCAACGAAATAGTGCTTCTGATCATCGAGCACAGGCACGAGCACGTAGAGGTGCGTCAACAACTCACGAAGGCGACATTCGCGATCCAGAGTAACCGTGAAATATCGGCTCGGCCCCCATTCTGGGAATGTCGCGTCGAGTGGCAGCTCGTCCGCCTGCACTACATAGCCAAGTGGCTCGAAGAGACGACGGAGGAGGGACTCGCCGCCGCGACACGGCAGGACGGCAATCCGGGCCCGCAGCGGGATCGCGGCGTCCGCCAGGTCTGGTCGTTCCTCGGATCGTCCGGCCATGGCGGAGCGGAAGACATGTCCAATGGCGACGGATAGGAACGAAGATGCGACGTACGGCCGGTCGTTGACGTATTGCGCGAGTGGTCCTGTGTCCTCACGAGATCGGCCGCGCACGAGGCCGACAGAGTCGACGTCAAGAAGCAGCGCAGCCGTGCAAGCATCGGCCGACTCTTCTGGATAAAAGACGACTGCGCGTCCAAAGCTCTGGTCGAACATCTGAACTCTGGCCGGATTCTTGTGAAGCAGATAGCCTAGATCTGACGCAGGATGGTGAGTCGTTCTGATGGTGAGCAGCAAACCGAGTCTCCTGACACATTCATTCACGCGTACCAAGAGCATCCACGGCTTGGTAGATGCTCATTAGACCATCAGTTCCTTTGGGTTTTCCTGAAGGGACGTTGAGCTGTCGCCCTGGCCGCCCTCGCGTTGACGCTCATACCCAAATAGGGCATGATGATACCCATATTGGGTGTGAAGCATAGCCCTCGTCGATCTGGCCGCAAAAGCTTGGCAGATGCTCTGTTGACCAAGACACAGCAGCGCGTCCTCGGTGTGCTTTTCGGCCAGCCTGAGCGGAGTTTTTACGCATCGGAGCTGATTCGGGACGCAGGCACGGGATCTGGAGCGGCGCAGCGCGAACTGGCGAAACTGGAGGGGAGCGGGCTGATCGTGGCGCGCCGCATTGGCCATCAGAAGCACTATCAGGCCAACGCGGCTTCACCGCTGTATTCGGAACTGCGGAGTATCGTGTTGAAAACGGTCGGTCTGGCGGAGCCGCTGCGCGATGCCCTGAAGCCGTTGACATCGGCGATCCGCGCAGCCTTCGTGTACGGTTCCGTGGCCAAGGCAACCGACCAATCTGCAAGCGATATCGACTTGATGATCATCAGCGACAGCCTGACGTACGGCGAAGTCTTCGGCGCCCTTGAGCGGGTCACGCGCACCGTGGGTCGGAAGATCAACCCCACCGTGTACACGGCCGCCGAGTTTTCAAAGCGCGCCCGAACGGAAAACGCGTTCGTGACGCGGGTGCTGGAGCAGCCGAAACTCTGGGTAATTGGATCGGAAAATGACATCGCCGTCGCCGCTTGAGCGCCTCGCGGGTCCGGGAAACGTCCTCGCAAAGGAACCTCCCGATGCGAAGGAGTTTGCAGGTCTCGTCCGTTCGGGCCTGGCACGGCTGAAAGACGCGGAGAACGAAACGAACTCGCTCGACAGCCGGTTCGATCTCGCCTACAGCGCCGCTCACGCACTCTGCCTGGCGGCACTCCGGCACCACGGATTTCGATCATCCAAGCGGTACATCGTCTTTCAGGTACTGCCGGACACGCTTGGCCTGGGGCCGGAGGTCTGGCGAATCCTGGCGAAGTGTCACGACATGCGAAACCGGACCGAGTATGAGGGGGCTATCGACGTGGACGAGAGGCTCCTGTCGGATCTGATCAAAGCCTCTCGAACCGTCGCGGAGAAAGTGGAGCAGCTCCCGCGAATTCCGAAAGAATCGAAGTAGTCTCCGATGCCCGCCGAGTACTGTTTTGGTCCGCTGTGTTTTGTTCCTTTGACGGAGCCCTCGCCAGGAATCTTCGGTTTGCAGCAATTCGTACCCGGCCTTGCACTCATGTCGCTTGCCTGGACGACGGCCGATGCGCGGTATCGGTTTCGCGTGGCGAGCGCGGCGCTGCCGGTCCGCACCATCACTTTTGCCGTACTCGCGATCGTTGGACCTCTCACGCTCCTCACAAGCCTCTGGCACGCTCAGCATTGGCTTGTTCCCCGCGGCAGCTTGCTGACGCCGGCAGGGTGGCAGGCCATCTTGCTATGAACTCGGGGGTTCGATCTCCCGCCTCGTGCGTTTTGCCACCAACAAGGAGAAGCTGCAACGACGCGATGGACCCGGCTCAGGGTCGGACGACAAGAAGGTGTCTGACGTCGAGGTGTGTGCCAACCAGATCCTATTGCTGATGGCGGATCGCAAGGTCTGTCGAACGATTGTCAATTCGTCGCCGATCACGGCGATCCTTCTGTTCGAGGAAGTGTCCCGGACGAAGAGGTTCGGTGTCCCTGTCGACATCGTGGGCAGAAACCTTGTCAGCGAGGCACTCAACAACACGGATTCGTTCTTGTTCACCGAGACCGAGGGGTACGAGACGGGTCTGCTCGGCTTCCACAAACCACTGACGCAAGCGATGTTCTCCGACTTCGCGTTGGTTGAAGGCGTGGGAAGCCTTCTCGACCTCGACTGGAAACAGGCTCGCGATCTCGATCCGCAGCAATGGGAAGCCTATTGCCGGATTCTGCTGATGGCCTTCTCAGGGTACGTCGAGCGAAAGGCTCCGGAGCATTCCGTTGTTATCTACGGTGCGCTTCAGGAACTGAAGAAGGCGACTTCGGATCTCTACAAGCTTGACGGCAAGGGCGAGGACTGGGATCAGGCAAGCTGGCAAAAGCTTCACGCCGCTATCCAATTTATCAAGGATGCGCTGACAACTCTCGATCGCATCGGTCGACCAAGCGGCATTAATCTTCGGCTTCGACAAATCGGCGCGCCTCGCCATGACATCTACGATGCGCTCGCTGATCTGCTGTTCGAGATTATCTGGGACGCTTCAGCCGTCAAAACCCCAATCGACCTGTGTTGGTCGATACAACGCAACAGCGTATGGGCCAAGATCTTTGGTTACGAGGATCGCAATGGTCCCGCTGCGCAAATCGTCAAACGAAAGCTGATGGCTCAGATCTATCAGGAGATCAACGAACTCAAGACGTTTCCGAATTTCAAGGGCGCGCGATATCTGGCGTTTTGCCTGAATGTAATGGGCCTGGAACTGAATCAACAACCAGCGCACCGAGACAGCTTCCCTCTGCAACGAGCGGTCTTGCGGTGGACGAAAAGGAACTACGCTCTGCTCCGACAACGCAACCCGGAGGTTGCGGACAAGTGCCTGGTTGCCGGAATGTCGTTCGATGAAGAGCAAATGCGAATTGTCAAGTGCTACCCCGTCGAAGGTCTGCGGCGCCAGGCCCATAATGTTTACCTCCCAGTTGATCCCGAGCCCGCAACACCGCCACCGTTTGAGGGCGTCTGAGGTGTTGAGATGGGACGTGAAGCGCGACTGAAGCGCGAGCGCCGCGAGGCAACAACGGTGCCGAGGGAGCGTACGGCGCCGCGTTGCTCCTCGTCGTTGGCGCGGTGGCGGTGATCGTCATCTGAGCACGGTCGCGGCGGAGTTCACGGAGGATGAAGACGCCACCATGGGTCACCGTACTCTCCGATGCTTGCCATCGACATCTACATCGATGAGAAGCGTGTCAGCGCCCTTGAAGTGGCCGAAGAAACCGACCCGAATCGATCCCATAGTGCTCGCCAATCAGCCTGTTTGAGTGTCCGAGAACGGCTCGGCGACGACCTGAAACGCATCGTCGTGAATCACGTATCCGACTCGCGTTTCGGAGAGCATCAGGACGGAATGCCCGTGTCGCTCCAAGACCGCCTTGATCTGATGCATGCGCGCCAGATGCTCAGTAGCGGTGTCCTTGAACCAAGCAATTCCGCGGGTCTTTCGGCGATAGAAACCTTTCGACTTCGTTCGGTTGAACCGCGTCGGCGTTTCCAGGTTCTTCTCAAACCACGCAAGATTTTCAGCTAACACGTCGCGGTCCGCCCCTTCGACGTGGGGAGAATCTCGAAGCTCGTACGCCAGGGTGAAGGTGCCGTCCTCAACCCCTGATTCCGGATGCCGTCGCGCGAGCACGAATCGAATGAAACGCATGGTCAGGTCTTGTCAGCGGATGTCGTCCGCTTCCGGTCCTTTGACTCCTTCGAACGCTTCGCCTTGTGAACGCGCTCAGCACGGCGCCAGAACTTAGTTGCCTCACGCAGTACCATGGCTTCGAGTCGATTTTGCTGTGGCTTCGGAAGGTCGGGCAGGAACTTGGGCATTCCCAAGTCGCCTTTCTCGCCCAACCACGCCAGTTCTTGCTCGCTAGATTCAAGGACCGCGGCGGCGCATTTCATGGCGAGGTGCAGCGCCTGCAGGCCATCGATGCCGAACACGTATCTCGGCCGTCGCCAACTGCTGTTCAGCCCCGTGATCTGCAGGACGCAGCCCCAATCCGAGCCGGGAACAGGCTGGGGCACGCCAATCGTGAGTACGACGGGCTTCCCGTTGGCCGACAGGAACACGCGTCGTGCCGCAATTCGCCGGATCGTCCGTGGTGCGGCGAAGGATTTGCTCATACGGCTGAACGGAATCGTATCAGGCTGCGTCGCGCAAAGCCTCTACTCGGTGCGCCAACTGGTGAATGTGGTTCCAACTGGCTTTGTTCTGGTCCGCCAGGCGATCGACGCGCTGATCGATCTTGCAGTCGACTTCGCAGCGGCTTGTTGGATTCGGTTCGTTGAGAACTTCATCGCTCGAGGGCCGCGTCGATGATCGTGCGGGCTCGCCTTGCGTCAACGATCCGGCCCTGGCGGTGCGACTCGAGCGCCGTCTCGATACCCGTGTCTTCCTCAGGCGACAGGGCCGGCGCTTCGTCCTCGAGCGCTTCGACGACGTAGCGCCCTGCCGGCAGGACGCGGAATTCGGCTGGAAGATCGGTCCCATTCCAGATCACCACGCAGCTGTACCTCCCGTTCGCCATACACACGATCCTTCCCCAAGACTGACCACGTCCAGCTAGAATAAGACTTGAGCCAAGATCAATGTCTGACAATCTGATCGTCTCCGATCCGCAGATTCTCGGCGGCAAGCCGTGCGTTCGCGGCACTCGCCTCAGCGTCGAGTTCCTGCTCGAGCTCGCGGCGAGCGGCGCAACCCAGGAGCAGATTCTCGCCCAGTATCCTCAGCTCACGGCTGACGGCCTCGCGGCGGCGTTTCGGTACGCCGCCGACGTGCTCAAAGGTGAGCACACCTGGGAGCTGAGAATCACGGCGTGAAGCCGCTCGACTTCCCCCTCCTCATAGACGAGAACATCGCTCCAGACGTCGTTGAAGGCCTCCGAGTGCGCGGCTGCGATCTGCACACGGCCGCGGAAGAGCGCCTGATTGGTCGACCGGATGTTGAGGTTCTCGAACGCGCCACGAGTCAGGGACGCGTCGTCGTAACGCATGACCTCGGCTTCGGCCGCTCCGCCATCATCGCGGGCGCGTCGTTCATCGGAATCGTGTACCTGCGACCGGGACACATCTCGGCGGCATTCGTTCTCGGCGTGATTGACGCGTTGCGCACGTCCGCGGTGGAGGTCGAACCGCCATTCATCGCTGTCGCGGAACGGCAGGAGGCCACTGTCCGCGTTCGCACGCGCACAGCGCCGCCGTGGTAGCACCCGCCTGGAGGCGTGCTCCTTCAACGTCGCGGGGACTGTGACGTAACCGTGACGTGACCCGATCGATCGGGCGAGTTTTATCGAGGTTTACAGCGATCGACCGAGTAGACGTGATCGCCGTTAAGTGGTTGGCTTCGCAACGGTAATCGAAATCTGTAGTACGCCGTCGCAGATCGCCAGAGCAATTTCCAAGCGTGCGCCATCGACCACTCGGCCATCTCTCCGCTTTAGAATCAACGATTTGCGAGCAGTCGCCGATCAGAATAACGCAAAACCCTCTTTCGCCGCTATGCAATCTGATATCTCCAGTGATTCCAATCGTTTATCGAGACGCGAAGCGGCTCGGAGAACACCAATTGTGATAAGTCCCCTCTTGCTTATCCGGTTGTTTCAGCTGACCACCATATGTTGCGATCAGCCGCTGTCGGCCGCCATCAAATCGCGAGCGCCACGAATCCGTTGATACGGTGTGGGTGCCCGATGGGTCCCGAGGCCGAGGAGCGTTTGAAAGGCTGCCGGCGGCGTCTGCCGACGGTTGTGCCGGAACGCGAACTCGTCGAGATACACCTGGAGCTGTGCTCGACTCACACCATGATGCGTGCCGACCAGCCATTGCTGAAGGTTGCCGATCGCCCGGTCCGCCAACGGGACGACCGATCGAGCTCCCTTCCGAAGCTCCTCGCGCAGAGGCTGCGTGCGCGCGGCATGCTTGAAGCCGGCGACCGGCAGGCCGTTGAATTGTTTCAGCCCGTCGGTGTAGATCGTCGAGCCCGGCGTCACGTGCTGCTTGATAAAGGCCGTCAGCGTGGCGGCCTTGAAGTCTGGGATCACCGCCATTCGCACGCGGCCGGAGGTCGTCCCGCGTTTCTCGACGGCGGCCAGGACCAAGGCGGCTCGGCGGCCTTTCAATTGGCGGCTGCCGCGCAGCCCCGCTTGAGGACCGCCGATCCACGTGTCGTCAACTTCGACGTCACCATGCAACGGCTCGCGGGCCGCGTTGACCATCGCGCGCCGCAGCTTGTGCAAGAGCATCCAAGCAGTCTCGTACCGGCGCAGCCCCAACTGCCGCTGGAGCAACAGCGCGGACATGCCCCGTTTGTCCGTGACCGTCAGATAGGTCGCCCAGAACCAGATCGTCAACGGCGTCTTCGTATTGTGAAGAATCGTTCCGGCGGTCAACGAGACCTGGTACCGGCAGCCTGCACATTGCCATCGCCGATGCTGACTCATGCGATACGCTCGCGTATGCTCGCAGCGAGGGCAGACGAACCCATCCGGCCAGCGACAGGCCGCCAGATAGTCCTGACACGTTTCCTCGCTGCCAAATTGACGCTGAAAGTCGCGCATATTCTTGGGAAACGGCGGCCGCGGCACGTCGCTACACTACATATGGTGGCGTGCTGAAACAACCGGATAAGCACAAGTCCCCTAATGTCCTTCGATCACTTACGGCGATCGCCCTCCAGGCGCAACGTCTCGATCAGTGCTGACAACGCCGCGGGCTGCTGGCGCCGGCTCGGAAAGTACAGAAAGTAACCGGCGAACGGCTCGCACCAGTCGTCGAGCACCCGAACCAATCGGCCGTTCGCGAGGTACGGGGTGGCCTGCTCCTCCATGAGGAACGTCAGCCCGACGCCATCAATGGCGGCGCGAATCAGCAACTGCACATCGTCGACCACCAATGGACCCTCGACGGCCACCGCGAGCGACTGCTTGCCCTTGTCGAACTCCCAACGATAGGTTTCATCCGCGCCGTGCCGAAAGTTGAGGCATCGGTGCTTGATCAGATCACGCGGCGACTTCGGTTTCTGATGCGCGTCGAAATACGCTGGCGCGCCCACAATGGCCGCGCGCTGATCCGCGGACACTCTCACGGCGATCATGTCGCGCTCGATGAACTCCCCGAGGTGAATGCCCGCGTCGAAGTGCCCCGCGACAAGATCGAGGCGCATCTCGTTGGTCGTGGTGACGTCGAGCACGACGTCGGGGTATGCATGCGCAAACGCGCCGAGTTTCGGCGCGAGCACCATTGCCGCCGCCAACGGCGATACGACGAGACGCACGCGTCCGGCCGGGCGCTCCCGGCGTTCGGCAATGTGGTCCAGTACGGACGCGACATCCCCGAGCGCCGGACGCAGCCGGCCGAGCAACTGTTCGCCAGCGTCCGTCGGTGCCACGCTGCGAGTAGTGCGCGACAGCAGCCGCACACCGATGCGTTCTTCAAGGCCGCGTACCGCGTGGCTCAGCGCTGACCGCGACACGCCGACCCGCTTCGCGGCACGGGTAAAACTTCGCTCTTCGGCGACGGCCAGAAAGGCGGCAAGAACATTCAAATCGTCGAGCTGCATTGGTGAATGGTACTCACATCCCCATGCCGATTTGACGGACTTCTCAACACCGGGACCGACCGCTACGCTGTGAGAGTGACGAAGGAGCATGCAATGAGGAAACGCCGGTTGGGAACGAGCGGACTGGACGTGTCGGCTCTCGGTTTCGGGTGCATGGGCATCAGTTTCGGCTATGGCCCGGCAACGACCCGGGAAGACGGACTGGCTGTCATCCGGGCGGCATTTGAAGGCGGCGTCACGTTCTTCGATACGGCCGAGGTGTACGGGCCATTCACCAACGAGGAGCTGGTTGGCGAAGCGCTGGCGCCCATGCGCGATCAGGTGGCGATTGCGACCAAGTTCGGCTTCAAGTTCGAGAACGGAAAGCAGGCGGGTCTCGACAGTCGTCCGTCGCACATCCGCGAGGTCGCTGACGCATCGCTGAAACGGCTCAAGACCGACCGGATCGACCTCTTCTATCAGCACCGTGTCGATCCGAACGTGCCAATCGAAGACGTCGCGGGTGCGGTGAAGGACCTGATTCGCGAAGGTAAGGTCAAGCAATTCGGCTTGTCCGAGGCAAGCGTCCAGACGATTCGCCGCGCCCACGCGGTCCAGCCACTCACCGCGCTGCAGAGCGAGTACTCCCTCTGGTGGCGCGAGCCGGAGAAGGAGGTACTGCCGACCCTGGAGGAACTTGGTATCGGCTTCGTGCCGTTCAGCCCACTCGGCAAAGGGTTCCTGACGGGCAAGATCGACGAGACGACGGCGTTCGATCCGACCGACTTCCGCAACACCGTTCCTCGATTTACCGAGGAGAACCGGCGCGCGAACCTCGCCTTTGTCGCGTGGCTGAAGGCGTTCGCCGAGCAGAAGCAGGCGACACCAGCGCAGGTCGCGCTCGCGTGGCTGCTCGCTCAGAAGCCGTGGATCGTTCCAATCCCCGGCACGACGAAACGACATCGGCTGGAGGAAAACCTTGGTGGCGCGCAGATCGAGCTGACCGCCGACGACCTCCGCGAGATCCAAGGCGCCGTCTCTCAGATTGAAGTCCACGGGGCGCGCTATTCCGAAGCGGCGCAGAAGATGGTCGGACGGTAATGCACACACGAACATTGGGACAGAACCTGGAAGTGTCGGCGCTCGGCATGGGGGCGATGGGCCTGAGCTTTGGTCTGGGACCGGCGGCCGACAAGCAGGAAGGGATCAAGGTGCTCCGCGCCGCCGTCGAACGCGGCATCACCTTCTTCGATACGGCGGAAGCCTATGGCCCATTCACGAACGAGACGCTCGTCGGCGAGGCGCTTGCCCCGCTGCGCGACCGCGTGGTGATCGCGACGAAGTTCGGGTTCAAACTGGACCCGACCACCGGCGCCACCATTGGCGTGGACAGCCGTCCCGATCACATTGCACAAGTCGTCAACGCCTCGCTCACGCGTCTGCGCACCGACACGATCGACCTCCTGTATCAGCACCGCGTGGACCCCGACGTACCCATCGAAGACATCGCCGGGGCGGTCAAGGAGCTGATCCAGCGCGGTAAGGTCCGCTACTTCGGTTTGTCGGAAGCGGGCGCCGCAACGATACGCCGGGCGCACGCCGTTCATCCCGTGACGGCGGTGCAGAATCAGTATTCGCTGTGGACGCGTGAGCCTGAGGCGGACGTGCTGCCGACCTGCGAGGAGTTGGGAATCGGCTTCGTGCCGTGGGGGCCGCTCGGGACAGGGTTCCTGACGGGGGCCATCAAGGCCGACACCAAGTTCGACAGTACGGATCTTCGCAGCACGTTCCCTCGGTTCACCCCGGAAGCCCTCAAGGCCAATCTTGCCTTCGTCGACATGCTGCGAGCATTCGCCACGCGCAAACACGTGACGCCCGCGCAAATCGCGCTGGCCTGGCTGCTCGCCCAAAAGCCGTGGATCGTGCCGATCCCCGGCATGAACACCGTTGAGCACATAGATGAGAACCTGGCTTCCGTCAACGTGGTGCTCACGCCGGAGGATCTCCGCGAGATCGACCTCGCCGTCTCCCGAATCGAAGTGCAGGGCGCGCGGCTTTCTGAAGGCCTCCTGAGCCTGAGCGAATAGCAACGGAGAAGTCACGCACATGCGAAAGCGCACACTTGATCGTCTCGACAGAACCGCGATCGACGAGGTCGTCCCCGGATGAGTAACCAACGTATGACCGTGCTCGTTGTCGGTGCCACCGGCAGCATCGGGCGTCTCGTCGTGGAGGAGGCCGTCAGGAAGGGCCACGCCGTACGTGCCCTCGCGCGCGATCCCCGAAAAGCACGCAAACTGCTTCCCGATGCGGAGGTGGTCGTCGGTGACCTCACACGTCCTGACACGCTGACTGCCGCGGTCGATGGCGTGGATGCAATCGTCTTCACACACGGCTCGGACGGCGGCGGCAAGGCCGGAGCGGAGCGGGTCGACTACGGGGGAGTCCGAAGCGTGCTCGCCGCGCTGGACGGGCGGTCGGTGCGCATCGCGCTGATGACCGCCATCGGCGTCACCAACCGTGAGGGCGACTACAACCGCCAGACGGAGGCCCACGATTGGAAGCGCCGCGGTGAGCGGCTCGTACGCGCCAGCGGTCTGCCGTACACGATCGTGCGACCTGGCTGGTTCGACTACAACAAGCCAGACGAACATCGACTCGTACTGCTCCAGGGCGATCGCCGGCATGCCGGCGACTCCAGCGACGGGGTCATCGCGCGTCGCCAACTCGCCGAGGTCTTGGTCGCCAGTCTGACGTCTGATGGAGCGCTGCGCAAAAGTTTCGAACTCGTCGCCACTCAAGGTAAGGCGCAGCCCGACCTTGATTCGGAGTTCGCTCGGCTCGATGGGGACCCGCCGGGCGCACTGGACGCGGTTCACGATCTGCCGAACATTCCGTTGCAGGACGAGCCGGACGGAGTGCGACATGACTTGGAGGCAGTGAGCCGCCAACCTTGAGAGATTTCCAACACTTCAAGAAATGAGCAGAGGCATATCCATGGAGAACGTCGTCGTTGTCATCGGAGCCGGCCAAATCGGTCAGGCCATCGCTCGCCGGGTCGGCGTCGGGAAGCACATCGTGCTCGCCGACCGCAGCGAGGCCAACGCGAACGCGGCAGCAGAGGTCATGACCAACGCTGGCTACCAGGTGAGCGTCGCGACCGTCGATGTGTCCTCGCGCGAGGCGGTGTTGGCATTGGTCGACAAGGCGACGGCGATCGGGGAAATCGTTGGACTCATCCACGCCGCTGGTGTGTCTCCTAGTCAAGCGTCGCCGGACACGATCTTTCATGTGGATCTCTACGGCACGGCACTCGTGCTCGAGGAGTTCGGGAAGGTGATGGCCCGCGGCGGGTCCGGCGTCGTCATCTCTTCGCAGTCTGGTCATCGCCTGCCCCCACTCACCGTCGAGCAGAACAAGGCGTTGGCGACGACGCCAACTGAGGAGCTGCTCAAACTGCCGTTTCTGCAACTCGAGCAGGTAAAGGACTCGCTGCATGCGTATCAGCTCTCGAAGCGCGGGAACTCACTGCGCGTCATGGCCGAAGCGGTGCACTGGGGCAAGCGTGGCGCCAGGATCAACACGATTAGCCCGGGGATCGTCATGACGCCGCTCGCCAAGGACGAACTCGCGGGACCGCGAGGCGCCGGGTACCGGCGCATGATCGAAGGGTCCGTGGCCAAGCGAGCCGGTACCCCCGACGAAGTCGGTGCGGTCGGCGCCCTCCTCATGGGGCCGGACGGCGGCTTCATCACGGGCAGTGACTTTCTCATGGATGGCGGCGTGACGGCCGCCTACTGGTACGGCGACGTCGCGGAAGTGCGCGCGCAGTAGACGAGGACTTGGAGAACAGCCATGGAGATGACAAAGAGCGGATCGCAGCCGTCAGCCAAAGGTCCTGCGGACTGGTTCACGGGTGCGGTGCGGATCGACTCGCGGTTTCAGCGAGAGGCGCCGGCGCGCATCGGCGGCGCGACGGTGACCTTCGAACCTGGTGCACGCACGGCCTGGCACACACATCCACTTGGGCAGACGCTGCTGGTCACCGCGGGTTGTGGACGCGTGCAGCGCGACGGCGGACTGATCGAGGAGATCCGCGCCGGTGACATCGTGTGGTTTGAGCCGGGCGAGAAACATTGGCACGGTGCGTCGCCGACCACCGCGATGACGCACATCGCGATCGCCGAGATGCTCGACGGCAAAGCGGTCGAGTGGATGGAACACGTTACGGACGAACAGTACGGCGGGTGACCGTCATCTAGCAGAGGATTGAAGGAATCACATGCGAGCGACTGTGATGTATGGCGTGCACGATGTGCGCGTCGAGACCGTTCCCGACGCCCGGATCGTCGAGGCCACGGATGCCCTGGTCCGGGTAACACGTGCGTGCATTTGCGGCAGTGATCTCTGGCCGTACAACTCGATGCCGGCGAGCACGACCGGGAACCGTATGGGCCATGAATTTATCGGCGTCGTCGAGTCCACCGGCAGCGATGTACGAACGGTGAAGAAGGGCGATTTGGTCGTCGCGCCGTTCGCCTGGTCCGACGGCACCTGCGAATTCTGCCAGCAGGGTCTGCAGACATCTTGCTTGCACGGCGGGTGGTGGGGCGGCACCACGCTCGATGGCGGCCAGGGCGAGGCGGTCCGCGTCCCGTTGGCGGACGGAACGTTGGTCGCACTTCCCGTCGGCCCTGACCACGCGCTGATGCCGTCGCTCCTCACCCTCTCCGACGTGATGGGCACGGGCCATCACGCGGCGCTCCGGGCGAATGTGCGCGCGGGCAAGGTCGCCGCCGTAGTCGGTGATGGCGCGGTGGGTCTCTGCGGTGTCATTGCCGCCCGTCGTCTCGGTGCGGAGCAGATCATCATCCTCGGCCGTCACCCCGACCGCATTGCCTTGGCGCGCAGGTTCGGGGCGACCGATGTCGTCAGCGAGCGGGGGGACGCCGCGATCGAGCGGGTCCGCGAGCTGACCGGCGGGCTCGGCGCCCATTCAGTCCTCGAGTGCGTAGGTCATGGCGAATCGATGCGCACCGCCATGGGTATCGCGCGTGCGGGTGGCGCCGTCGGGCGTGTTGGGGTTCCTCAAGAAACGACGATCCCGAATGCGCAGCCGACGTTCTACGGCAACGTCACCATCGCCGGCGGCCCCGCGCCGGTGCGCGCCTACATGCACGAGCTGATGCCCGACGTGCTGGAAGGCAGGATCGAGCCTGGCCTCGTGTTCGACCGCACCACAAATATCGACGGCGTCCCCGATGGTTATCGTGCGATGAACGACCGTGAAGCCATCAAAGTGATGATCGAGTTCTGATCGACAATGAAGACCACTGGGGTGCCGGATAGAGGCTCCGCCCAATAGGCGGACAGAACAGGGAGATCATGGCCAATAAGAAAGTGTGGCTCATCACCGGCGCCGGCCGTGGCATGGGTGCCGATTTCGCCAAGGCCGCGTTGGCGGCCGGTCACCAGGTGGTGGCCACTGGCCGAAGCACCGATGCGGTGTCCAAGGCGTTGGGGCCGTCGAATGACCTGCTAGCCGTCCAGCTGGACGTCACGAAACGCGGGGATGCCGAGGGGGCGGCCCGTGCGGCTGTCGACCGGTTTAGCCGCATCGACGTGCTCGTCAACAATGCGGCCAGCTTCTACGCCGGCTACTTCGAGGAGCTGACGCCAGAGCAGTTCGAGCGCCAATTGTCGGTGAGCCTCATCGGCCCGATGAATGTGACCCGCGCCGTGTTGCCGGTGATGCGCAAACAGCATGCGGGGCACATCATCTCGATTTCCTCATCAGCGGGCCTCGCGGCGGGGTTTGATTTCGTCAGCGCCTACGCCGCATCGAAGTTCGGTCTTGAGGGCTGGATGGAGTCGCTCCAGGCCGAAGTGGCGCCGTTTGGCATCCACACGACCATCGTCAATCCTGGATTCTTCCGCACCGAGCTCCTCACGGAGCAATCCACGAACTACGCCGAACCGTCCATCGCGGACTACGACCAGCGCCGAGGGCCGCTGGTCGAGTATTGGAAATCACAGAACGGACGCCAATCAGGCGACCCAGCGAAGCTCGCGCGAGCGCTCATCACAATTGCCAGCCAGGATCCGCCGCCGCGCCGTTTTATTGCCGGTACAGATGCCATTGCCGGCGCCGAGCAGAAGATCGCGGACTTGAAGGCGCAGATCGAGGCCAACCGCAACCTGTCTACGTCGCTCGCCTTCGATTGAGAGTCGGCCGCGACGCGTACGGACGCGCACGATCCTGACGAGCCGGATCTCTCCTGCGAGGGCATTCACGGTTGAGATCGTACGCCAGACAAGAGGCCAGCCACCACAGGGGCACCCCCGGAATATCCAGGCTACGCCGGTGAACGGCATTCAAGAGGCCATGGACCGCCAGCCCCTCAACGACGATCCATGCGGTCAACGGCGCTCGTGGCGTGAACCCTGATGACGCTCTTCGCGATTGCTGCCGTCGTTGGATTCAAGTTGTACGGCAAGGTCCGTCAGTGTGAGTATCGAGTGAAGACGGAATCGCGTGAAGCCTTCGCATGGCAGGGGAAGCAGGTCTCGAGGAACGTGTCGCCGGCCGGAGTACCGTCCTGGTCGAAGTGACCGAATCCCCACCCCCCAGTCGAGGCGTACTTCTTTGAGTCCTTGATCATGAACTGAACGTTGGTCGGATCCCCGGCAACGTACGACTGAGCCTGACCAAAAACTCTATTGTTTTCCTCGGACGGCACGAAGCGGTAATGCAAGGCGGCGATGATCGTGCCATCAGGGAAAGGAAGCTTGCCGTCGCGATAGGCCTTCATCGCCACATCGTTGCCCAGCACTGCGCCGAAACTATTGAGGTTGGCTTCTTCGTGGGCCACGGAGATCAGCTTCCAGTCTCGGTATCCGACTGGGATTTTAGTGACAAAGACCGACCCGGCAGACTGTTCAGATGCAGAAGAAATGACCGCGACGACGCAGACGGTAGCGATCACCACCAGATAGAATTTAAAGCGTCTCATAGCCGAATTCCCCTCAGGTCCCGAACGTGAACACATAGGCGCGTAGTCCCTGGTCGTTCGAGGACAGTGTTAGTACGTGCCGTCGCGGCGGTCCGCCGGCGACGAGTCGGATCATTCCCGAACGATCGAAGCGTGCGACACCGTCCATGCCTACGTCCATTCCGCGCGCGTCGCCGATTGGCTTTCCATCGAGCAGCACTGAAACGGCCGCACGTCCTGACGGCCCGGGCTGCATGACGAGGTTTACTTCGCCCGCTACAAACGGGAGGATGATCTCGCCAGTACCATTTTTGAGTTCGACGTATTGACGGTCGGTGTGCCAGTCTCCCTTCAGCGTGACCGCGCCCGGTTCGCGGCGCTCGGCACCGATGTAGGTTTCGTTCGTGATGCCAGCGTAGGAAGGATGACCCGTCTTCGCGAATGTCGACGCCAGTTCGGTCACCGCCGGCAATTGACTCCCTGGTTGGGCCGTCATCAACAAACGGCGGATCTCGCGCTCGATTTCGTCGTAGCTCCCTTCTCCGATCCATCGGCGCACCAGTCGTCCTCGATCGTCGAACAGGTATTTTGCTGGCCACGCGTCGTTCCCGAACGCACGCCATATGGCGAAGTCATTGTCGATGGCAATTGGGTACATCAATCCGTGGTCACGAATTCCTCGGTCGATGTTGTCGACGTGTTTGCCAAACTCAAACTCTGGCGCGTGCACGCCGATGACGACTAACCCGAGCGGTGCGTACACGCGATTCCAAGTCTTGACGTACGGGGCCGTGCGAATCCAGTTCACGCACGTGTACTCCCAGAAATCCACGAGCACGACTTTCCCGCGCAAGGTCTCGGCGGCGAGCGGCGGCGAATTCACCCACCGCTGTGCCCGTAGCGACGGCAAGTTGCTCGCGGCACTCGCGAGGCAGGAAGCCGCAACCACACCGAGGCACAGCACTGGCAGGGCCGCTCTCATCATGGATGCTCCAACCGTAGGTATGGTTCTAAGCCGCAAACGGTTCCGAGTGATCATCGGATTTGGACAACCTGCTGCCTCGCCACGGGCCTCCGACACATCGACGTATCAGCGACCCGCGACGAAGCCCCGGGAATTCGTGGTCTACGTGCGCAGTGATCTGAAGCCTGCGCGCATCTCTTCACTGAGGAACTTCGGCTGCTCAAACGCCGCGAAGTGCCCGCCCTTGGGGAGCTTGTTGTAGTGAATGAGCTTGGGATACGCCCGTTCCGTCCAGCTCCGTGGGGCCGGATAGAGCTCGTCAGGGAAGACGCTCACGGCAACCGGGATGGAGACGCCTTTGGCATTGAAATACCCCTTGCCCCAATATTCCCAGTAGAGACGGGCGCCAGAAATCCCCGTGTTCGTCAGCCAGGTGATCGTGATGTTGTCGAGAATGTCGTCGGGCGTGAGGCCCTCCGACTGTCCGTCGAAGACGCGCGCGATGAGCTCCAAGCTGCGGGCGTCGTGATCGAGGAAGTACGCCGCCAGGCCGACGGGCGAATCTGCGATTCCGTACAACGTCTGTGGCCGCAGCCCCATCTGGAACCCGTAGCCGATTCCCTTTTGATACACGAACTGCAGACGCTCGTACGCGAGTTTCTCATCGGCTGAGAGACGCGCTGGTGCCGGCGCGCCGGAAAAGGCGGCCCCGTCAATGTCGGCTGGAAAGATGCCGGGCATGTTGGTGTGAATGCCGAGCAACTCCGGGGAGGCCAGGACTCCCATCGTGTCGACGACCACCGCCCCCCAATCGCCGCCTTGCGCCACGAAATTCGTGTATCCGAGGCGTTTCATCAGCACGACCCAGGCACGCGCGATGCGCTCTGGTCCCCAGCCGGTGCCGGTGGGCTTACCCGAGAAGCCGTAGCCCGGGATCGACGGAATCACGACGTGGAAGGCATCTGTTGCGGTGCCGCCGTGCGCCGTGGGATTGGTCAGCGGCTCGATGAGCTTGAGCTGCTCGACGATGGAGCCCGGCCAGCCGTGAGTGATGATGACGGGCAACGCATTCTCGTGCTTCGAACGCACGTGAATGAAGTGGATGTCGA
>WNEY01001304.1_pt1 | contig 17398 bp, 18 predicted proteins | sample 5400531 | NCBI WGS metagenome assembly WNEY01 (sample SAMN13153338, study PRJNA577476) | soil metagenome | isolation source: 200 cm saprolite under Douglas fir tree site 1 | place: USA:California | collected 2015-04-18
CGGAACCTGGAACAGCGCTGACCCGCGGCCGTTGTTAGGACAGCTGGATAGCTAGGTCCGCAGGCCGGCGATGCTGCTCACTCCGGATCAGTTACAACAACGCCGACCCGCAGCCGCTGCGATTCACGCCCGACCCGGCCGAGCCAGCAAGACCGAGCCCGCAAACCCGCCGCCCGATCCGATCATGATGGCCCAAGGCCGCGCATAGACCCGTTTCATCAGTCCAGGAAGCCGCCATCTCTTTGAATCACGTTTTCTGGGCGGCCCCCAGCCAGGCGGGAGGGCGCATACGGTGGGCTGAGAAGCAGTTCACCCGGCCAGCCGGCGGCTAGCGGCAACCCATCGGTCGAGCAACCCAGCCGCGGCTCCAGAGTCAACGACGGCCTGCGCGCGCTCGTAACCGTTCCGCAGGGCCTCGTCCAGCCCGGAAACCTCCGGCGTCCCCGCCTCGGCCACCAGCGCCGCGGCCGCATTGAGCAGCACGGTCTCGCGAACCGGCCCGCGCTTTCCGGCCAGCAGCGCCCGCACTACGCCAGCGTTGTGCGCCGGATCTCCGCCGACCAGGTCATCGGGCACGCACCGGGGAATGCCGATCGACTCCGGGTCGAACCGAGTCTCCGCAACCTGCCCGTCCCGCACCACCCAGACCGTCGAGGGACCGGTCGTCGTCAGCTCATCGAGCCCGTCGTCCCCGTGGAACACCAGCGCCGAGCACCCTCGCCGCGCCAGCACGCCCGCCAGCACCGGACCCATCCTGGCGTCGGCGACCCCGACCGCCTGGGCGTGCGGCCGCGCCGGATTCGCAACCGGCCCGAGGAAGTTGAACACCGTGGGCACGCCAAGCTCGCGGCGCGGGACAGCGGTGTGCCGCAGCGCCGGGTGATACAGCGGCGCGAACAGGAACACCACGCCGGTCTCCTGCGCCAGCTTCTCGGTCGCGGCCGGCTGTAGATCGATCACCACGCCGAGCGCCTCAAGCACGTCGGCCGTACCGCAGGCCGAGGATGCCGCCCGGTTCCCGTGCTTGGCCATCTTCGCGCCGGCCGCGGCGGCGACGATCGTGCCCATCGTCGAGATGTTGACCGTCCGAGCCCGGTCCCCGCCGGTTCCGACCAGGTCGACCAGCCGGCCGGGAATCGACAGCGGAGTCGCGTGGGCCAGCATCCCCGACGCCATGCCGTCCACCTCGGCCGGCGTCTCGCCCTTCATCCGCATCGCGATGCCGAAACCGGCGATCTGCGACGGGGTGGCCGCGCCTTCCATGATCTCGTTCATCGCCCAAGCCGCCGACTCCGGCGCCAGCGACTCACCCTTGACCAGCTGGCCGATCAATGCTGGCCAAGAGAACGTCGGTTCCATAACGCGTCCTTATTAGGGGAGAAAGCATAGCGCCGGCCTTGGCGTAGTCGCCGCAGGCCAGTCCAGCTCGGGGTCGGTGCGGGCATCAGGCCGAGGCGGCGGCCTCTTTCGAAGCGCGCTCCCGCATCAGGCCGGCCAGCGCCTGCGCCAGCGCCGCCGGATCGATTGGATGACTCACCACGGCGTCGGCGCGCGACCAGGTAGCCAGCCAGCCATCATCGACCCGCCCGATGATCAGCAGTACCGGCGGGCAGTCGAAAACCTCGTCTTTGGCCTGCCGGCAGACGCCCATGCCACCGGACGGCTGGGCCTCTCCGTCCAGCACCATGACATCGGCACCGCCGGCGTCGAGCAGGCGGATAAGGGCCGGGTGGGTGGCAACTTCGATGATTTCAGCCTCAGGCACGTCCGGCGCCGGACGCTTGCCGATGGCCAGCCTCACCCGCGCGCGCGTGTCCGCGTCATGGCTATACACGACAACTTTCATAACTGGATGCTACCGACCTAGGGGGTCGCGGCGCGTTCGCCTACCGAGTGTCGTAATAATGGGGCCGTGACGACAGCACAAGACGCGCGCGTGGTGCCACGCACGCCCGCGAGCAGGCCCAATCTGGTCAGCGTAGGGACAATCGTATGGTTGTCCTCCGAACTGATGTTCTTCGCCGCCCTGTTCGCGATGTACTTCACCATCAAATCGGTGGATACAGGGCGCGGCCTGCCCTGGCCCGGTGCCCATCTCGACTATCCCCTGGCTACGACCAACACAATCGTGCTGATTCTGTCCAGCGTGACTTGCCAGCTAGGGGTCTTCGCCGTCGAGCGCGGTCAGATCAAGCGCACCGGCCCGATGTGGAACGCGGCCCGGTGGGGCCTGCGCGAGTGGTACGTGCTTTCGTTCCTGATGGGCCTGTACTTCGTACTCGGCCAGGGTTATGAGTACCTCGACCTGATCTTCAAGCAGCACCTGACGCTGTCGTCGAGCGGTTACGGCTCGGTCTTCTTCCTGACCACCGGCTTCCACGGCCTGCACGTCTCCGGCGGTCTGGTCGCGTTCCTGTTCCTGCTCGCGCGCACCTACGCGGCGCGGCGATTTACCCACGAACAGCAGGTCAGCGCCATCGTGGTGTCGTACTACTGGCACTTCGTCGATGTCGTGTGGATCGGCCTGTTCACCACCATTTACCTGCTACCGCTGACCGGAAAATAGGAACCCCCGTGACACCGATGACCGCTAGACGACGGCGACCGGCAGCCGGCTATGCCGTTGTGCTGCTCGGATTGCTGATCGCGGGCGCAGGTTACGCCGCTATCACCGAGGCTGGCTCGGCCTCGGCGACCGGGCCGAACATCGCCGCATCGGCTCAGGTCTCTCAAGGCCGGGCGATCTTCCTCGAAGAGTGCGCGACCTGTCACGGCCAGTTCGCCCAGGGCGTGCCCGGCGTGGCACCAAGCCTGATCGGCGTCGGCGCGGCCGCGGTCGATTTCCAGGTGAGCACGGGCCGCATGCCCGCGAAGGAGCCGGCCGCCCAGCAGCCGCGCAAGTCACCGCAGCTGACGCCGCCGCAGATTAAGGCGCTCGCCGCCTACATCGCCTCGCTCGGCGGCGGCCCGCCCGTTCCGACCTCGGGCCAGGTCAACGCGCACGGCGCCAATGCGGGATTCGGCCAGCAGCTCTTTACGGCCGACTGCGCGCAATGCCACAACTTCGACGGCGCCGGCGGTGACCTGACCTACGGCAAGTACGCGCCCCCGCTCACGAAGTCCACCCCGACTCAGATCTGGGAAGCGATGCTGACCGGACCTGAGGCGATGCCGGTGTTCAACAACACCACAATCACCCCGCAGCAAAAGCGCGACATCATCGCCTACATAACGCAGACCCGCTCAGAGCCGAACCCGGGCGGGTTCAGCCTCGGGCGAGTCGGGCCAGTGACCGAAGGGCTCGTGGCCTTCCTCGGACTGCTGCTCTTCATGGTGCTCGCCGCTATGTGGATCACTGCGAAGCACAGGAAGACTCCCAATGAGTGACTCAACCGCCGGGCACGGCCCCGGCGAGCATGAACCAGGTCACGACCTGGCGGCCGGGGGCGGCGAGACGCAGGCCGCCGAGGGCGCCGCGAGGCGGCGGGTTATCGGCACGCCATCGCCGGCCCGGTCCAGGATGCTGCTGGCCGAGACGGCGGCGGGTTCGACCGCTGGCCTGCCTGAGGTGCGCGAACCCGAGTTGCCCGCCGACCCGCAGGACATGGACGACGCCAAGCGGGCCGAGCGGATCGTGGCCGCCTGTTTCGTACTGGCGATGCTGGCCGGGTTCGGGTTTATCGCCGCGTACCTGATCTTCCAAGTGCACACGGTCACCGGGACCTGGCACTCCAACCTGGCTCTCGGCCTCACCATGGGCCTGTCGTTCGGATTCATGGGGATCGGGGCCACGATCTGGGTCCGCCGGGTCATGCCGCACGTCGACCAGGTCGAGATGCGGCATCCGCTGCGGTCGGACCCGGAGGCTCGCGAGGCGTTCGCCGAGACGTTCGCCGACGGCACCGCCGCCAGCCAGTTCGTCAAGCGCCCGATCCTGCGCCGGACGCTGATCGCCGCCACCGTGCCGGTTGCGGTCGCCCCGATCGTGCTGCTGCGCGATCTCGGGCCGCTGCCGGGCACGGTCCTGGACCATACGGTCTGGCGCAAGGGCATGCGACTGCTCACCTACGGCGCCAACACGCCGATCAGGCCGGCCGATTTCAGCTCACCCGGCGGCATGATCACGGTCGTCCCCGACGGCTTCCAGGACGACTTCAACGCCCTGGCCAAGGCGGCTGTGATCATCATCAAGTTCGCGCCCGGCGAGGTCGTGTACACCACGCGATCGGCTCCGGCCGATGGATTCACCGTGCAGAACTGGACGGTCGACAACATCGTCGCCTACTCCAAGATCTGCCCCCACGTGGGCTGCCCGGCCGCTCTGTACGAGCAGACCACGCACCACATCTTGTGCCCGTGCCACCAATCGACCTTCGATGCCACCCGAGGCGCCAAGGTCATCTTCGGCCCGGCCACCAGGCCGCTGCCGCAGCTTCCGATGACGGTGGACGCCGAGGGCTTCCTGGTAGCCAAGAGCGACTTCACCGAACCAGTAGGCCCGAGTTTCTGGGAGCGGGGCAATTCGTCATGAGTATCGACAAGGCGCTATCCGGCACTGGCGGCTGGCTGGATGACAGGTTCCACGGCGCCAAGGGCATCCGGACTTTCTTCAGGAAGATCTTTCCTGATCACTGGACGTTCATGCTCGGCGAGATCGCGCTGTACACGTTCGTCATCCTGCTGCTGACCGGTACGTTCCTCGCGCTGTTCTTCAAGCCGAGCATGGGTGACGTCGTCTATCACGGCTCGTACCTGAAGCTCCACGGCGTGCATATGAGCGAGGCGTACGCCTCCACGCTGAACATCAGCTTCGACGTTCGCGGCGGCCTGCTGATGAGGCAGATCCACCACTGGGCGGCCGACCTTTTCGTCGCCGCGATCTTTGCGCACATGATCAGGATCTTCTTCGTCGGCGCCTATCGCAAGCCGCGCGAGGTCAACTGGCTGATTGGCATCGTGCTGTTCACGCTGGCCCTGCTTGAGGGCCTGTTCGGCTACTCGCTGCCAGACGACCTGCTGTCCGGCGCCGGCCTGCGGATCACCCAGGGTGTGCTTCAGTCGATCCCGGTCGTCGGCACCTACCTGTCGTTCTTCCTGTTCGGCGGGGAGTATCCGGGTACCGACATCATCCCGCGCATGTACATCCTGCATGTGCTGCTGATCCCTGGCCTGTTCCTGGCGCTGATCGGCGCGCACCTGTTCATCATGTTCCACCAGAAACACACCCAGATGCCGGGCAAGGGCGTGACCAACGAGAACGTCATCGGCGCGCCCATGTTCCCGTACTTCATGGCCAAGACCGGCGCGTTCTTCTTCTTCACCTTCGCCGCCACCGCCCTCGCCTCGACGTTCGCGCAGATCAACCCGATCTGGCTGTACGGGCCTTACAACCCGCTGGCGATCTCGGCCGGCTCGCAGCCCGACTTCTATATGGGCTTCCTTGAAGGCTCGCTGCGCATGATGCCCGCCTGGCAGTGGGTGGTGTTCGGCCATACGTTCGCGTTCAACGTGTTCATCCCGGCCCTGGTCCCGCTCGGAATCGTGATGACCGGAGCGGCCCTGTGGCCGTTCATCGAGCAATGGGTCACCGGGGATAAACGTGAGCACCACGTGAACGACCGGCCGCGCAACGCCCCCACCAGGACCGCGCTCGGCATGGCGATGATCGCCTTCTACGGCGTGCTGTGGCTCGAAGGCGCAAACGACGTCCTCGCCGACCACTTCGATGTGCCGCTCTACACGATCACCGAGATCGCCCGGGTGGCCGTCTTCGCGGTACCGATCGTCGCCTACATCGTGACCAAGCGGATCTGCCTCGGCCTGCAGCGCCAGGACGTGCACCTGCTTGAGCACGGCGTGGAGATGGGCATCATCCGGCAGCTGCCGAACGGCGAGTTCATCGAGGAGACCAGGCCGCTCGACGAGGAGGAACTAGCCAAGATCGCCAGGCCCGAGCCGGTCGCTCTGCCGGCGGGGCAGAGTGCGGCCGACGGCGAGGAGGCGGTTCCAGCCCCTGGCATGCGTGGTGGCCTGGGCCGGGTCAAGGCCAGGCTGAACAAGATCGTGACCGAGAGCGTCCCGATGAACGGCCACGGCACCAACGGGCACGGTCCCAACAGCCACGGCGAGCCGACCGAGCATGAGCCCGCGGCCATCTCGGCCGGTTCGGACGACTCAGGAAGCGAGCGCCACTAGCCGGTCGATTCCGCGACATTTCAGGCCCGCAGCCATTAATGGCTGCGGGCCTGAAGTCTGTACAAGGGCTGGAAACGAATCATAGTATCTCCCGCAATGTTGGCGCTCGGGGTCACGGGGAAGTTGCGTCAACGGAGCGGAGGGATGCAATGCGGACAAAAGCCATGCTTTTCAGTTTCGCCACGACGGCGCTGGCCCTTGCCGTCAGCGCCTTCACGGCGCCAGGGTCGGGCCCGAATCGTCCAGGCGGATTGCCGCCGACCCAGATGTACACGATCACGATCAAGCAATGGATTCCGGCCGACGAGGTGGTCGACCCATTCATGCCGGTACCGGTGCCGTACGCGATCACGAACAAGCCGTTCACTCTGGGCTTCGTCGACGAGAACTGCCTGAGCGACAAAGACGGCGACCTGAAAGGCACCACGGTCAAGTCGGCCTATCACGGCGACGGCCACGCCGGATTCGGCGGCAGCTACCGGATGATCCTCAAGGTGAGCTTCAGCTTCAACGGCCTCATCTTCAACTTCAAGGTGGACCAGAAAGGACCGGGAAAGACGGTACGGACCAAGATCTATACCAAGAAGGACTTTACCGGCGTGTGTTCCGTAGCGGGCTTCGCCAAGTTCCTGGGCGGCGCGAAGACGGACGGCACCCGCTCCTTCGAGATGAGTGTCGGCGGCGCTAACCCGCTGGCCGCGGTCGCCCCGCCAACCTTTACCTCGCTGACCGGGCAGGTCCAGTCGAATGGTGACATCAAGCTCAAGATCACAAGTAAGGACTTCCCGAGTTCAGGGGTCGAGGTCGTCGCGAACAAGAAGACGATACTCACCGATATCGCCAACGACGCCTCGTGCCTGAAGAAATCCGAGGTCACTGGTATCGCCGGCGCGCTCAACCTGACCGCCGGACTGACCACCGAGAACACCGACGACGTCACGGCGATGCTGAGCAAGCCGTCGAATGTGCGGGTCCGATCAGGATTGTGCGGGTTGTAGCCATGAAGAAGCTTATGAATAGCCGATACGCTCAAGCCAGCCTCGTCGCCGGAGCCGCGGCACTCATCGTCGCCGCCGGCCAGTTCGCTAGCTTCGGCGCGGCGAGCCCTCCGAAACTACTGGGCGAGCGACTCGCGTCCGTCAAGGGCACCGGCGGCACGAGCGCCAAATGCAAGGGCGCCAGCGGGTCGTTCACCTTCAAGGTCTCGGGCAAGGCCATAGGCCCGTATCCAGGCACCTTCACCGCCACCGGCAAGGTGGTAGTCAGGAAGGACCACCCGGCCAGCTACTCGGCCGCGATCGTGATCAGTTCAAAGAAGGGCAAGGTGACGATCACCGAGACGCTGGCTAAGTCGCCCGCCAACAACGCGTTCTGCCTGCCTGGTTACGGCCTCGCCGGGATAGCCGCCAGCTACAAAGCGACGGTGCGCGCAGCAGGTCACGGTACCAAACAGACCGGCACCGGGACCGGTTCGGTCTCGGGCGGTGCCGCCAAGACGAGCGGCCTGCGCCAGTTCCTGCTCTAGCTACTGGTTCGGCATCCTAGGCCAGCCTGGGTCCCAGACGGGGCTCAGGCTGGCTCTGAGGGCCTAGGGCCGAGACCTGCTAGGGTTAATCCACAAGGGCTCAGGGATGGCTACGCCGAGGTCGGTCCCCCAGGTGTTGCGATAGGCGACCTCATTGGCCGGACGCCTTGGCGCCAAGCCCCACTTGCCGGTCGGATAGCCGAACGAGACGCAGCACGCCTGCTCCCAGCCCTTGTCCGTCGGCACGCCGAGCACCTCGGACGTCTGCGCGTTGCGGAAGGTTCCCAGGATCGTGGTCAGGCAGCTGCCAACCCCCTGCGCCCTGGCTGCGAGCTGCGCGCTCCAGACGGCCGGGAAGATCGATCCGCCGCTGCGGTCGTTCCTGGTGAAGGCGAACAGGTACAGCGGCACCGTCTCGAAGTTGTCGGCGAGATGCTGAGCGGACTTGCTCATCTTCACCATCGCGATGCTGGCCGGATCATCGGGCGCCGCCTGCGCCCGCGCGCGCCGCTCCGCATACGGGCCCGCCCACAACTCGGCCGCCGCTTCGCGGTACAGCGGACCAAGCTTCGCCTTCAGCTCGGGATCATCGACCAGCATGAAGCGCCAGTTCTGCGTGTTGCCGCCGCTGGGTGCCCGGATCGCCGCATCGACGATCTTCGCCTGGACTTCCATCGGAATGGGGTCCGGCTTGACCCTCCGCATCGCCCTGGTCGTGTACAAGGCCTCGTATACGTCCACATCCGCCCCTTACCTCGCCTGAGCGGACTGTACTGTGCTAGCCCGGGCGGACGACTCCCCGGACCCCCCGAAGGGGGCACTAATGGGCGTAGTGGCCCCGGTAGTACTCGAAGACGAAGCCGATCACGCTGAGCACGATGGCGAGCATGCCCATCAGGAACAGCCACCAGCCGATCGCCACGCCGACCGCGGCCAGCGCGCCAGCCAGGCCGACGAACAGCGGCCACCAGCTGTGCGGGCTGAAGAACCCGAACTCACCGGTGCCCTCCTCGATCTCGGCTTGGGCATCGTCCTCCGGCCGCTTGGGCAGCCGACGGCCGGTGAACAGCACGTAGAAGCCGATCAGGAAGGCCAGGGCGATCGACAGCGCGAGCGCCGTGGTGCCGGTCGGATCGTGCGACAGGTTCCAGTAGAAGATGTCGGACACGCCGAAGAAGATCGCACAGCCAAGGAACAGCCAGCCCTCGACCCTCATGCCGTCACTCCTGACCTAGTCCGTGACCTAGCCCTCAATGGCTGGTTCCGATTCCGATCGCCTTGCGTTCCTCGGGATCACGCCCGGCTCTGATCTCCGGGTGGTGCAGGTCGAACGCGGGCCGCTCAGACCTGATCCGCGGGATCGAGGTGAAGTTGTGCCGCGGCGGCGGGCACGAGGTCGCCCACTCCAGCGAGTTGCTGAAGCCCCAGGGGTCGTCGACCTCGACCTTCTCACCGTGCTTCCACGTCTTGTAAATGTTGTAGAAGAAGAACAGGTTGGACACGCCGAGTATGAACGCGCCGATCGTCGAGACCTGGTTCAGCGTGGTGGCCAGATGCGGCAGGAACGCGTAGTTCGCGGTACGGCGCGGCTGGCCCATCAGGCCGAGCCAGTGCTGCACCAGGAACGTCATGTTAAAGCCGATGAAGACGAACCAGAAGTGCCAGACGCCCAGGCGGTTGTCCAGCATCTTTCCTGTCCATTTCGGCCACCAGAAGTAGAAGCCGCCGAACATCGTGAACACCACGGTGCCGAACAGCACGTAATGGAAATGCGCGACGACGAAGTAGCTGTCGCTGACCGCGAAGTCCAGCGGCGGTGAGGCGAGAATGACGCCGGTCAGGCCGCCGAACAAGAACACGATCATGAAGCCGAGTATGAACAGCATCGGCGTTTCCAGCGTGAGCTGCCCGCGCCAGATCGTTCCGAGCCAGTTGAAGAACTTCACTCCGGTCGGGATCGCGATCAAGTAGGTCATGAATGAGAAGAATGGCAGCAGCACCGCGCCGGTGGTGAACATGTGGTGCGCCCACACGGTCATCGACAGGCCGGCGATCGCGATGGTGGCCGCGACCAGGCCCTTGTAGCCGAACAACGGCTTGCGGCTGAACACGGGTAGCACTTCGGTGGCGATGCCGAAGAACGGCAACGCCACGATATAGACCTCGGGATGGCCGAAGAACCAGAACAAGTGCTGCCACAAGATCGCGCCGCCATTCTGCGCGCTGAACACCTGCGCGCCGAACTTGCGGTCGATCTCCAGCACGAGCAGCGCCGCGGCCAGCACCGGGAACGCGAGCAGCACCAGGATCGAGGTGAGCAGCGCGTTCCAGGTGAAGATCGGCATCCGGAACATCGTCATGCCGGGCGCCCGCATGCAGAAGATGGTCGTGACGAAGTTGACTCCGGACAAGATCGTGCCGAGGCCGGACAGCGTCAGGCCCATGATCCACATGTCGGCGCCGAGCCCGGGCGAGTAAAGCGAGCTGGTCAGCGGCGAGTAGGCGTACCAGCCGAACGCGGCCGCGCCGGTCGGGGTAAAGAAGCTGAACAGCAGGATCAGGCCGCCGAACGTGAACATGTAGTAGCTGAGCAGGTTCAGCCGGGGGAACGCCACGTCGGGCGCGCCGATCTGCAGCGGCATGATCTCGTTGACGAACCCGACGAACAATGGGGTCGCGAACAGCAGCAGCATGATCGTGCCGTGCATGGTGAACAGCTCGTTGTACTGCTGATCGGTGACGATGTTGTTGTTCGGCTCGAACAGCTGGCTGCGGATGATCAGTGCCATCAGCCCGCCGGCCAGGAAGAAGAAGAACGACGTGATCAGGTACAGGTGACCGATGATCTTGTGGTCGGTCGACGACAGCCAGTCGGCCAGGATCGACCCCTTGGCGTAGCCGGCCGGCGCCGGGCTTGTGCCATGCGCCTGGTCGGCTTGCACTGCGGTCACTGAACACCCCCGGAAGAACTCTGGGCTGCCTGTTGCCTGGCAATCCACTGGCGGAACTTGGCGGGCGAGACAACCCTGATCTTGAAGAGCATGCGGCTGTGGTACACGCCGCACAGCTCGCTGCAGCGCCCGATGAATGAGCCGGTCTTGGTCGCCGTTACGGCGAAATGATTGGCGTACCCGGGAATGACATCGCGCTTGAACTCGAAAGGGACCACCCAAAAGGCGTGGATCACGTCGATCGAGGTGAGGTTGAACTGCACGGTCTCGTGCGCGGGGATCTCAAGCACCGGCAGGTGCTGTACGGTCGCCGACGGGTCCCACATCGCGCCGGTCTCGGTAACCACCGAGTGGGCGCCGGTGTTGCCGGGGACCTTGAACTGCGGGTACTGGAATTGCCAGCTCCACTGGAATCCGGTGACGTTCACGATCACCTGCGGATGCTTAGGCAGCTTGTCGATGTAGTTCTCGTCCCTGGCGGTGAAGTAGAACAGCACGCCGACCATGATGAACGGCAGCACCGTGTACAAGATCTCGATGGGCAGGTTGTAACGGACCTGCTGCGGCAGCTGCTTGCCGCGCTTGCGGTGGAAAATGATCGCCCAGAGGATGCCGCCCCAGACCACGATCCCGACTGCCCAGGCCGCGATCCAGGAACCCTGCCACATTGACAGGATCACCTGACCCTGCTTGGTGACTGGTGGGAGGAAGCCCTGCCTGGTGAACGCGTTGTCCGTGCAGCCCGTCGTGACGATGATCAGCCCGGTCAGCAAGACGGCGAGCGGCGCCCAGCGCCTGCGCTGCCGCGCGGGTTGCGCCTGTTCGCCCGAGTCGTCTCGGGCTTGCGTCCCCCGCTCCCGCGGGGTACTGCGGATGGAACTCACAGATTGCCTTCCCAGCGGCGGTCTGCCGACTTCCAAGCAAGTTTCGGTGCCCATGCCACAGGCTCATGCCTGTCCTACAGGCTGTCGTGCAAACAGTACAACGCCTGAGTCACCGTCCGCCCGGTACCCCCTACAGAACAAGGGCCCAACCTCGGGCGACCCGCAGGGGTCCCGGGAGGCGTCCCCCTGGGTAAACAAGGAGGCAACCCTGCGCGATGTGTTCTCCCTGAGTTATTAGATTCAGATCATGGTCTACTTCGATGCCGCCTCAGGCGAACCGATCTCCTCGGTCGCCAAAGCGGCGCTGCTGGCGGCGCTCGATGATGGCTGGGCGGATCCGGCCAGACTGCACCGGGAAGGTCGACGGGCGGGACTGCTGCTGGAGCGCGCGCGTGAGCAAGTGGCGGGCGTCCTTGGCTGCCGCGCCGACGAGGTAGCGTTCGCGAGCTCGGGGACGCACGCCGTGCATCTGGGGGTTCTCGGGTCGGTGCTCGGGCGCCAGACCGCCACCCGCGGTCCGGGACATGTGGTAGTCAGCGCGGTCGAGCACTCCAGCGTGCTGAACGCCGCCGCGCAAGCCGAAAGCGCCGGCAGCCCAGTCACGATCGTGGGAGTCGAGCCGGACGGCCGGGTCGACGTGTCCGCGTTCGGTGCGGCGATCAAGCAAGACCGCACCGTGCTCGCCTGCCTGCAGACCGCGAACCATGAGGTCGGCACGCTGCAGCCGGTGACCGAGGTGGCCGGGCTGTGCCAGGACGCGGGTGTCCCGCTGGCTGTGGACGCCGCCTCCTGCGCCGGGCGGATGCCGCTGCCGGATGGCTGGTCGCTGCTGATGGCGAGCAGCCACAAGTGGGGCGGTCCGGCCGGAGTCGGCGTTCTCGCCATCCGCAAGACCGTCCGCTGGAAGCCGCCCCTTCCGGCCGACAGCCGAGAGGGTCACCGCGTGCCCGGCTTCCCCAATCTGCCCGCGATCGTGGCGGCCGCGGCGGCGCTCGAAGTGGCGCACGCGGAGATGGCCCAAGCCGACGCCACGCTGCGGGAGTTGACCAGCCGGATCAGGGACCGACTGCCCGAGCTGGTACCGGACTGCGTCGTGCACGGTGACCCGGTAAACCGGTTGCCGCACGTGCTGACGTTCTCGGTCCTGTATCTCGACGGCGAGACGCTGGTGATCGAACTGGACCGGGCCGGATTCTCGGTCTCCTCCGGCAGCGCGTGCGCCTCCGACACCCAGCAGCCGAGCCACGTCCTCGCCGCGATGGGGGCGCTAACGCACGGAAACGTACGAGTCTCGTTGCCTGGAGCAACGAGACCTGAGTCGGTGGACGCGTTCCTTGCCGTTCTCCCGGATATCGTGGGCCGACTACGCGGTAGCGTCGGCCGTATCACTCAAGGCTAGGAGGGGTCAGTGTCGTCCCCGCGAGAAGCGGAGTTGTCCGGTTCGGCACGGTTGCCCAACTCAGCAGGGGCGCCCAGGCTCAGGATCGACGCGCTGGGCAAGAAGTGCCCTCAGCCGATCATCATGCTGGCCGCCCGGATCGGTGAGGTACGGATCGGGCAGGTGGTCGAGGTACTGGCGGATGACCCGGCGACGAAAACCGACGTGCCCGCCTGGTGCGGCCTGAAGTCGCACGAATTCGTCGGTGCGTCCGAACTGGCGCCGACGCCGGGCTGGTCGTTCCGGGTCCGGCGCAGTTACTGAGCCGTGCCAGCTGGTCCAGTTCCTGGCTAGCTAATCCAGTTCCTGGTCAGTTGCCCTCGATTCGACCGGTGCGAACCGTCCGGCGAACCTGGGGTCATCTACCCACCACGGCCTGGCTTGCTCGGTCTGGCTGTCGCTCGTACCGGCTTCGTCGGACTGCTCGGCCTTATCCAGCTCGGCCTTATCCAGCTCGGCGTCTATGACCTTGGCCTCGGTCTCGTCTTCCCTGATCATCGCGATCAGCACGGCGGCCAGGAAGGGCAGTCCGATCAGGTCCCCGAGCACCCAGAGCGCACCGCCGCCGAGCACCTGGTCGGCGGCAGGCGATGGACCCCAGGGCCGGGCGAGCGCGTGATAGTAGCCGCCGGCGATCAGGTTGTGGTCGGCGATCACCGACAGGCCAAGCGCGGCGTCGCCGACCACCTCGGCCGCGGTGACCCAGAGCGCGACGAGGTACGGGTACTGCCTGGGTACCGGGTCAACCCGCAGCAGCGTCCAGAAGAACACCAGGCCAGGGAGCACGAGCACCAGGCTCGTCAGCTCGCGGATCGCCAGGCTTGCGAACCCGGCCTCGTACCAGGGCGAGAAGTACAGCACGAACGGCGTGAGCACGAGCACCAGGCCGGTGATGGCCGGAAACGTGAGCACCCGGGCGATCCGGCCGGTGGCGGCCGCCTGGACGCGCGGACCGATCCGGGGCGCGGCCGTGATCACCAGCGTCAACGGCCGGCCAAGCATGATGAACAATGGCACCGCCAGCAGCAGCACCACCGTCTGGAATGCCCGCACGTAGAACAGCGCCGGCCAGTACACAGCCAGGAACGAGCTGGTCGCGATGAACGACAGGCCCGCTCCCCCGGCGCAGAACGCGATCGTCCGCCCGATCGGCCAGTTCTCGCCGGCCTGGTGCAGCCGGCGGACGCCAAGCAGGTACGCCGCGCACGCGAGGAGTGCGAGCGCGAGCACATAGGGGTCGACCGACCACTCGGTCAGCCCTCGAATGGGCGTCAGCTCAGGCGGAAGCTGGACGAGCATGGCTGTCACGCTACCAACCGGCCTGCGCCGCTAAGCCGCGGCGACGGTTTGGCCCGATGGGTTTGCTATCGCGCTCTGCCTTGAGGCGAGCAGGTCGTGGGCGCCCGCCAGCTGGGTTATCGGCTCAGACGTAGTGAGCGGCGATCTCGGCCGCCGCCTCGTCGCCGTAAGCGACCGCGACCCGAGCCGGCAGGCTGTCCGCGCTCAGCTGGTACTCCTGCGTGCCGGTGGTCTCGAGCACGTGCACGGCGATGATGTTCCCGAGCTGGACGGCGCGCTCCAGGCTCAGCCCCCAGGAGATGGCCGCGAGGAATCCGGAGCGGAAAGCATCTCCGGCGCCGGTCGGCTCCCTGGGTTCGACGTCAGGAACGGCGGGCACGTGGATCGGCTCTTGTCCGGCCTGGTCGACCCGGGCTCCGCTGCCGCCTAGCGTGGTGACCTGGATGCCGACCTGCTTAGTAAGTTCGTCCGCCGACCAGCCGGTCTTGTGCGTGATCAGCGTCGCTTCGTACTCGTTGCAGAACAGGTACTGCGCCCCCGTGACCAGCGACCGCACCTGATCGCCTTCGAGCCTGGCTAGCTGCCAGGAGGTGTCGGCGGCGAACGGAATGCCGTTGGCGACGCACTGCTTGGTGAACGCGAGCATGGCATCGGGGTCGCTGGCACCGACCAGAACCAGGTCGACCTGCCCGGCCAGCTCGCCGAGGTCGATGTTCTGGTCCTCGGTCATCGCGCCCGGATAGAAGGACGCGATCTGGTTCATGTCGAGGTCGGTGGTGCCGACGAACCGCGCCGTGTGATGGTGCTCCGACTCGCGCACGGCGCTGGTGTCGACCCCGTGCTTCTCAAGCCAGCCGCGATACTCGGCGAAGTCGGCACCGACGGTCCCGACCAGCAGCGGCCGCAAGCCCAGGTAGCCGAGTCCGAACGCGATGTTGGCCGCCACCCCGCCGCGCCGGATCGACAGCGAGTCGACCAGGAACGACAATGCGACCTTATCGAGCTTGTCGGGCATCAACTGCTCGACGAACCGGCCAGGAAACGTCATCAGATGATCGGTCGCGATCGACCCGGTCACAGCTATCCGCACGAGAATCCCTCTGACGACGAAGCTCTATCGGCCTGAGTCAGGCTACAGTCTCCGCCCGCCAGCCGTTAGTGGAAGGAATCTCCGCACGCGCAGGAACCCGAGGCGTTGGGGTTGTCGATCGTGAAGCCCTGCTTCTCGATCGTGTCGACGAAGTCGATCGTGGCGCCGCTCAGGTACGGGCCGCTCATCTTGTCGGTCACGACGGCCACGCCGCTGAACGTACTGACGATGTCGCCCTCGACCTGCCGTTCGTCGAAGTACAGCTGGTACCGCAGGCCAGAACAACCACCAGGCTGTACGGCGATCCGCAGCCTGAGGTCGTCGCGGCCCTCCTGAGCCAGCAAGCTGCTGACCTTCGAGGCCGCCACCTCGGTGAGGATGACGCCCTGAGCCGTTACATCGTTCTGCACTGTCATCTGGTCTGCTCCCCAGTAGGTGCCGCGTCCGGCGCGGCTTGCCGTCAATCCAGAGTCGATTCTTATCAACGATATGCCCGGCGCGGTCATTCCAACCCTGGCGACCTCATCTGGTCGCCGCTCGACTCGTCGCTCACATCCTGCCCAGAACCCGCGGCCTCGAGACCCAGTGAACTCAGGGCAAACGGCAACCGTATCCTGTAGGTATCGTCAAACCGACGATAAGTTTGCTATCGTCAGATCGACGATAAAACTTGGCGAAGTGAGGGGCCACATGTCAAGGGCAGCGCAGCTCACCATCACCCCGCGGGGGGTTACGGGGGGTCGTCCCCCCGGGCCAGCACGGCCGGACGAGCCAGGCCGTCAGCTTCCGTTGCTGGTGCTCGGTGCCGGTGCCGACGCATCCTCAGAGCGCGGAGTCGCCTGTCCCGGCGAACTGCCTGCCTCTTCAGATCCGGCTCTCGTACGCCGGGCCGAGCAGGCCAGGGCCGCGCTCGGTGACCGCGCGTTCGTGCTCGGCCACCACTACCAGCGTGACGAAGTAATCAGGTTCGCCGACGTGACCGGTGACTCCTTCAAGCTGGCCAAGGACGCGGCGGCGCGGCCGGAGGCGGAGTTCGTGGTGTTCTGCGGCGTGCACTTCATGGCCGAGTCGGCAGATATCTTGACCTCAGGTAACCAGCGGGTGATCCTGCCCGACCTGGCCGCCGGCTGCTCGATGGCCGACATGGCGAGCTACCACCAGGTCGAGGAGTGCTGGGAGACGCTAGAGGACCTGGGCCTGTCTGACGATGTGATTCCAGTCACGTACATGAACTCCTCGGCCGACATCAAGGCCTTCACCGGCCGGCACGGGGGCACGGTCTGCACGTCCTCCAATGCTAAGCGAGCGCTCACCTGGGCGCTGGGCAAGGGCGGCAAGGTGCTGTTCCTGCCCGACCAGCACCTAGGCCGGAACACCGCGGTACTCGAACTCGGCCTGTCGCTCGACGACTGCGTGGTCTGGGACCCGCGCCGGCCCTACGGAGGCGTCGACCCAGACGCGCTGCGTCGAGCCACCATGATCTTGTGGAAGGGCCATTGCTCGGTGCACGGCCGGTTCCGCACGGAAAACGTGACCGAGGTACGGCGCCGCGTTCCCGGCATCAACGTGATCGTCCACCCCGAATGCGTGCACGAGGTCGTTCTCGCCGCGGACCAGATCGGCTCGACCGAGAAGATCATCGCAACGATCGAGCGGGCACCGGCCGGGTCGGCGTGGGCGGTCGGCACCGAGTTGAATCTCGTGCAGCGACTGGCCAGCAACAACCCGGACAAGACGATCGTCTTCCTCGACAAGACCGTCTGCTACTGCTCCACGATGAACCGGATCGACCTGCCGCACCTGGTGTGGGCGATGGAGTCACTGGTCGACGGTCACGTGGTCAACCAGATCACGGTCGACCCGCAGACCGCCGCCCAGGCCAAGGCAGCCCTAGACCAGATGCTGGCCCTGCCGTAGGCAGACCGGAGCGGCGCGGTGCCGTCTGGACTGACGAGCGCAGTTTGCGAGGCGGGAAGACGGCGCAGTGAAGGGGGAAGGGGAGGCGGGTGGGGCCGC
>WNEY01006246.1_pt1 | contig 17384 bp, 17 predicted proteins | sample 5400531 | NCBI WGS metagenome assembly WNEY01 (sample SAMN13153338, study PRJNA577476) | soil metagenome | isolation source: 200 cm saprolite under Douglas fir tree site 1 | place: USA:California | collected 2015-04-18
CGGGGAGCGGCAATCCGCAATCGACGCGCAACGACGGCGAGAAACAGGACGACCCCGTCAACCGGCTGGCCGACCTGAATCCCAACGACGTCGCATCGGTCGAAATCTTGCGGGGCGCTGCCGCGTCGTCGATCTATGGGTCGAAAGGCGTGAACGGCGTCGTGATCATCACGACGAATCGGGGCAAGGCCGGCAAACCGCGGGCCAATATCATCCAGCGGATCGGCGTTTCGGCGTTGCAGCGTGGACCGGGGACCCGGGTGTTCGACACCACCACGGCGTTCGCGCAGTTTGGCGACACTGCCTTGATCCGGTCCTACGAAGTCAATGGGGTGCTCCCCACCTACGACCATCTACGGGAACTTGCAGGCAACAAGCCGACGAACTACGAAACCCAGCTCGACGTCTCCGGCGGTGCCGGCGCGACGCGCTATTTCCTGTCGGGCAACCTGAAGGGCGACGGCGGGATCATCCAGAACACCGGTGCCCAGCGCCAGGCGTTGCGTGCGAACCTCGACCAAGCGTTCTCCGATCGGTTCAACATCTCGTTCAACTCCGCCTTCAGTCGCGGGACGGCGCAGCGGGGGTTCACCAACAACGACAACAACGGCGCGAGTGTCACGTACGCCATCGCGTACATCCCCGGTTTCGTGCCCCTGTTGCCGGCCAACGGCGTGTATCCCGATCCGGGCGGACTGAGCTATTTCGGATCGAACCCACTGCAGACGACGGCGGTGGGCAAGACCGGCGAGACGGCCCTGCGTTTTATCGGGGGGCTCACCGCGTCGTTCCAGGCCGTCCAGACCGCGCGCCACAGCCTGAAGCTCGTAGGGGGAGGTGGGATCGACTTCTTCAGCCAGAAGGACGAGATCTTCGCCCCGCCGGAGCTCTTTTTCGAGGCGCGTCAGACGAACCCGGGCACGTCGACGCTGAGCAACGACGACAGCCGGTTCGCGAACTGGAACGGCAACGCGATCCACACGTACACGCCGGCGAGCGGCTCGTGGAAGGCGACGACGGCCGTCGGCGTGCAGTGGGAGGACCGCGAGCTGTCGCGCTCCCGGATCATCACGCAGGGATTGTTGCCCGGTCAGCAGAACATCAATCAGGGCTCGGTCGTGACGCCGTTCGAAGAGAACACGCACGAGCGCACCATCGCGCTGTACGGCCACGAAGAGTGGCTCGGTGTACGTGAGCGCCTGCTGCTGTCGGGCAGCGTGCGCGCCGAACGCTCCAGCGCCAACGGTGACGTGAAAAAGTTCTACTTTTTCCCCGCCGCGACGGGCTCCTACCGGTTCCCGGAACTCTTGGGCGCTGGCACGGAGGTGAAACTGCGTTTCGCCTACGGCGAGACAGGGAATCAGCCGCTCTTCGGTCAGAAGTTCACGTCGCTGCAGGGCGGGCTCGTGATCGGGGGAAACGCCGGCATCGCGGTTCCGATCGGCGGGGGCGTCGCTGGGGACGCGAACATCCAACCCGAGCGCACCCGCGAGATCGAAGCCGGCGTGGACGCCACGTTGGCCAGCGGGCGCGCCACGTTGGAGCTCACGCTGTTTCAGCGCAAGACCAGCGACCTGCTCGTCCCGATCACCCCGGCACCCAATACAGGCTTCTCCCTGGCGTTCTCCAACGCGGGAAAGATCAAGAACGAGGGGCTCGAGATCGCGGCCGGTCTCACGCCGGTCCAGACGGATCACTCGAGCTGGGTCTTCCGTACTACTTTCACGAGCATCCGGAACAGAGTGCTGTCGCTCAACCTTCCCGGCGGCGCGCAGGGGTTCCGGCCGGCGAACGCGGGCTATGGTCTCGGTTTCGGAGAGTTCTTCGTCCAAGTGGGGCAGCCGATCACGCAGATCATCGGCACCGACGACCAGGGAAACACCATCTCTCTCGGCCAGGCGAACCCCAAGTTCCGCTGGTCGTTCCTGAACAACTTCACGTATCACCGAGCGAACGTGTCGTTCCTGTGGGACTGGCAGTACGGCGGAGTCGCACAGAACCAGACGCTCTCCCTCTATGACTGCAACAACCTGGCTCCGGACGGCGGCACTCCCGCCGGTGCGGCGCGCTACAATGCCTGCATCAACACAGGTGACGCCCGGCCGTTCGTGCAGTCCACAACCTTCCTGAAACTTCGCAACGCGAGCCTCTCCCTCGACCTGCCCGAGCGTTGGGCGAGCTGGTTCGGGGCGACGTCAGCGCGCGTCAGCGTCGAAGGGGTGAACCTGATCACGGTCACCAACTACTTCGGCTACGATCCCGAGGTGTCCAACTATGGCGCTCAGGCGGTTACTCGGAACATCGACCTGGGACCGTATCCGCCCTCGCGACAGTTCTTCTTCTCCATCCAGGCGGGGTTCTGACCATGCGCACGAGACACTTCGCGATCGCGGCCGGCCTCCTAGCCCTGGCGGCCTGCAACTTCGACATCACCAACGACAACCAACCGACGTTGGATGACCTGGTCAAAAACCCCACCCGCTCGAAGCTTTCCGCGACCGGGACCGGGTTGTTCGCCGGCGCCCGCAGTGGCATTCAGGCGCTCATCTGGCGCCTCGGCTCCATGGGCCGCGAGGGGATCAATCTCTCGGGCAACAACCAGCCGGATTTCATCGAGCCGTACTTCGGGCCCGTGGTGGCGGGCGGCAGCTTCGGCGGGACGCTGTGGATCGATCGCTATGCCCACATCCGCACCGTCCACATCTTCTTGCAGGCGCTCGCCAGTAACGGGACGGCGTCGTTGCCCGCGACCGATCGACTCACGGGATCCGAGGTCGCCGGGGCGCGCGGCGTGGCAAACACCCTCAAGGCGCTGGCGCTTCTCTATATCGTCGAGACGCGGGCGTCGCTCGGAGCGCCCGTCGATGTCGACCGTCCCGTCGACGCTGCTCCCGCGCCCTTCGTGCGGGAAGACAGCGCCTACGCCTACATCATCGGCGTGCTGAACAGCGCGGCTACTGATCTCGCGGCCGGAGGCACGAGCTTCTTCTTCCACGTGCCGCCGGGGTTTTCGGCTTTCGCGACACCGGCGACATTCATCAAGTTCAACCGGGCCCTCGCCGCCAAGGCGAACGTGCTGCGCGCCACCGCCGGTTGCGCCGGCAACCGCGCCGCGTGCTACGGTGCCGCGATCACGGCGCTCGGAGCGTCTTTCCTCAACTCCGCTCCGGCGACCTTCCAGGATGGGGCGTACTTCGACTTCTCCACCGGCCCCGGAGACCAGACCAACACGCTGTCGGATCCGCTCAACGCGCTGACGTTCTTCGCGCTTCAGGACAATCGGACCGACGCCGACACGCAGCCCGCCTCCGGTGGTGCCAAGGACCAGCGCGTGCTGGACAAGATCGCTGCCGCGCAGGACACCCAGATCGCGCTGCTCGGCAGTATCCCGATTCCGGGACAACTGAAGTTCGTTTTGTACTTCTCGAACGGACAGGCGGACGCGAGTCACGCCATCCCAATCATCAAGAACGAGGAGCTGATCCTGCTTGACGCCGAGGCCCAGTGGTTCGCTGGCGGCGCTGGCGGTAAGCTCCAGGCTATTGCCGATCTCAACAACGTGCGGCAGAACTCCGGAAAACTGGCGGCGACGACGGTCACGGCCGCTAGCCCGGACGCAGCGTTCGTGACGGCCTTGATGTACGAGCGACGCTTCTCGCTCCTGTGGGAGCAGGGAACCCGGTGGATTGACGCTCGGCGCTTTAACCGGCTCGGAGACATTCCGCCTGACGTTCCCGGCGGCTTCGTCCCGCCGGTAATGCCCGTCCCGAAGGGAGAGTGCGATTCGCGCCGTCTCACCGCGAGCGAAGTGATCACCGGCGTGGTGACCTGCCAACCGCCCCTGACCTAGGCTGGTGGTGGAGGGAGCGGGACGGAATAGACGAGGGGCGCCGCACCTGGCGCCCCTCGTCGCTTTCTACATCGCCTTGTTGCTTTCTACATCTCCTTATAGACGTACGCCCCCACGACGGTCGCGAGGGGAATCGAGATCAGCGCCACGCACGTGCCGATCGTCATGAGGCGCTGCGGCATGAACCCCATGGGCGATTCGCCGATCTGGTGCACCAGGCCGACGAAGAACCACACGGCCAGCCCCGCGATCACCGCCGTCTTCACTCCCGCGCCGAACCGTGGCCGGATGGCCGCGTACACCCACACCAGGCCGATTCCGGACACGAAATCCAGCGCCACCCACAGGGGAATCGCGCTGTCCATCGCCGCCGGCGATTTGCCAAGCGCCGTCATCGCGGCGGCCATGTCCGGCTTGAGCCATACGCCGTAGGTGAGGAAATCGACGATGTTCAGCACCACTCCCGCCAGCAGCCCGCCCAGCACCACGCGACCCCAGTTGATCTTGCCCATAGTGACCTCGGGGAGGGAGAAGAGCGACCAGCACGCCGCCCCGACAGTATGGGTCAATCCAACCCCCGTCAAGCAACTCTGCGCCTATGGCACGACCAGGACCGCCACCATCCCACCCATCCCGTCCGGGACCGTCGCCACACCGTTCGGCACCACCCAGTCCGATCCGTCTACCTGCAGGTTGAAATGGTACAATCCCCGTCGCAGCACCAGCGTGCCCTCCCACACGTCGTCGCCCACCGGGCGCAGCCGCACCGGTTGCCAGGCGTTCCAGTCGCCCGCGATCGCGACCGCGCGGGCGCCGGGCATCCGGAACTGCACGACTAGGCTGTCGCCACGCGATGCTGGTACCAGCGGTGCCCATCGGGCGGCGGCGGGCGGTACCCGCGGAGACTTGTGGAATCGCACGCCGAGCGTGATGAACCCCGCGCGGGGGAGCCCCTGGTAGGGCTCCCTGAGCGAGCTCCCCGCCCCGAGCTCCAGCGATACGCGTGGCCTGACGAACAGCTGCAGGTACATGCTGCCAGCGGCGGTCGAGCCGTACGTGGAGGAGAGCCGTGCCACGGTCAAGAGGGATACGACGGCCCGAGCGCGCTCGAACGTCGCGCCCGCGCTGGCGTCCGTGAACCAGCCATCGGGAAAGTGTGTCGGCTCGACGCTCAGCTGCACGGTCGGGGATGTCGCGGCGTGGCCGGGCCGCCACCACAGGCGCGCGCGCGTGTGGAGCGCCGTCACGGGCAGCTCGCCCGAGATCAACCCGGTAGAGGGTCCGGCCGCGAAGCCGCCACCCCAGGTAGCGGAGGACCAGCGCAGCTCCGCCATTGCGTGCGCCGCCGCGGTCGGCCCGGCGCCCGTGACCGTAGTGCCTGCAAAGGTCGCTTCGACGCCGAGCTGGCGTCCGCCGGCGGATCGCACGGGGACCGCCGACAGATTCGCCAGACCCAGGCCGGCCCATTCCCCAGCGGGGAGCGAGGCGATCGAGCTCGAGAGGTCCGCGACCAGCGCGTCACTCGTATACCGAACGCCCGGTGAGAGGATCGCCGAGCCGAAGCTCGTTCCCCCAGGATAGCGCACGGTACCCGCGCCCACGCCGACGGACCCATCGACTTGGGCCGCTGCCGGCGCGGCGCAGGCAATCGCCGCCGCCAGCAGCACGATGCTTCGCCTCACCGTGCAAAGCTAGCCCGCACCCCGGAGGACGGAAACGGCGGGGGAAAGCAAGTAGGGGCGCAGCGGACTGCGCCCCTACGGAACTAATCATCGGACCTGCTCGATCATCGTGATATGGGGAAGCCCCGTGGGGAAGGCGCGCTCAATCGACCGGGCCATTCCCGCGCCAGGAGCAGGCCGCGAGCGTGGCTCCGGGCGATCTCCTTGAGCCAAACCGACACCGACTGGTTCGTCGTGGCGACGAACCGTGCGGCGATGCGCCAGAGGTGAGCGAACGTCTCGGAAACCACCTCTTCCGCGTCAACTGGGTCAGCGAGCATCCCGTAGGCGAGCGCGTAAATACTCTCGCCGTGACGTTGATGCAGGGCGCGCAGGGCTTCCGCCTCGCCGCGCGCCACACCGTCCAGGAGCTGACGGTCCGCTACCAGGGTCGTGTCGTAGAGCATGACGCCATGAAGACTGTCGAAACCGGGGCCAGGTAACGCCCACGGCCGGAAGTGCTTACGGGGCAGGCCGTTACCAAAGTTACCGATGGGGACTCTTCAGGCTGGGACGGGTTGCCCGCGATACCCCGGTCCTCTACCATCTCCTGCATCACTTCCGGCGGTGGGGGTGCTGTTGGGTCTCGAGGGTGAGGCGACGGACGCGGAGGTCGTGCGGGCGGTCCTGGCGGGCGACGTCGAGCGCTATGCCGTCCTCGTGCGGCGCTACCGCGATCGGTTCGCGCGCTACGCGGCGCGCATGCTCGGCTCCCGCGACGTCGCCGAGGATGCGGTGCAAGACGCCCTGGTGCGGGCGTTCGATCGGCTGGCGGACTGCCGGGAGCCCGACAAGTTTGCCGGGTGGCTGTTCCTGATCCTGCGGAACCGCTGCTTCGCTGAGCGACGACGGCACCGGCGCGAGGGACGCTTGTCGGAGGACGCAGCCGAGGCACTCGCGGCGCCGGAGCGCTCCGACGGCGCCATGGAGCGGCGCGAGCAAGCCCGGGAGTTGGAGCTGGCCCTCGGGCAGCTGACACCGGAGCAGCGGGAAGCATTTGTGCTGAAGCATGTGGCGGGAATGCCCTACGAAGAGATCGCGCAGCTCACCGGGGCCACGGTGGCCTCGCTGAAGATGCGGATGCACCGGGCGTATGACCGGTTGCGAGAACTGATGAAGGAGTACCGATGAAGACCTTTGACCTGCGGGTGAAGCAGCTCTTGGACGGCGACCTCTCGCTGGCCGACCTGCCGCCCGAGTTGCGCGCCGAGGGCGAGGCGGCGCTCCGCCTGCTCGCGGCGGTCGATCGGACGCCGGTTACGTTGTCACCGGCGCTCGATGCCCGAGTCATGGCCGTCGTGCGTCAGCATGCCACCAAGTCGCCCGCACAGCGCGCCTGGCGGTGGCTCAACACGCCGCGCGACCTGGAGCTGCGGTTGCGAGTGCGCCCGTGGACTGTGTGGGCCGGCGCCCTTGCCGCGGCAGCCGCCCTGGCGCTGCTGCTTGGGCGCGCCGCGCCGGCGCCGGTGCCCGGCGTCCAGGCGCGCGCCGGCACACACGATTCAGTGCTCGTGCGGTTCGTGCTGTACGCACCCGGCGCGCACCGCGTCGCGGTGGCGGGCACGTTTAATCAGTGGGACCGGGGCGCCGCGCTTCTCGTGCCGGCTGGGACGAGCGGCGTGTGGACGACCACACTCGCGCTCCCCATCGGACAGCATCAGTACGCGTTCGTGGTAGATGGTGCACGCTGGGTGTCCGATCCGGGCGCCCCGGCAGTGGACGACGGCTTCGGTCGCCGCAACAGCGTCGTCGCGGTGACCGCCCAAGGAGCGCACCTGTGAGGACAATCGGCCTGGTCCTTACCCTCGTGCTGAGCTCGACCCTCACGGGTGCGCTTGACGCTCAGGACGTGCAGCCACGCCTCGACGGCCGTGTCTCACCAGAGGTGCAACGGGCCGTCCAGCGCATCGCGGCGGACGCCGCGGCGCAAGGCCTCCCGATCGATCCGCTGGTGCAGAAGGCGATCGAGGGTGCCGCGAAGGGCGTACCCGGCGACCGGGTGATCGCGGCCGTGCGCGCGCTGGCCGGACGCCTCGGGCAGTCCATGGCGGCGGTGCGCGAAGGCGGCGTCTCCACGCCCGGCGGAGACATTGTGGAGGGGGGAGCGGACGCCCTCAACGCGGGGCTCACTGGACCCGAGGTAAGTGATCTGGTGCGTGTGAGCCAACCGCCACAGGATCCCACCCTCACGCTCCGGGTAGCCGCCACGCTGGCGGCTCTCGGCGTGCCGGCGAAGCAGGTGCTCACGCTGCTGCAGGGGCTGATCAGCAACGGCGGGTCGCAGAGCGACCTGCTGGGCCTCCCCGGGCAGGTGCAGACGGGCGTGGCGCAGGGTGCCACACCAGCGCAGGCCGCAGCCGGCCTGGCGCGCGCCGCCGGCGGCCTGCCCCCGGGGCGCAATCCCGACTGGGTCCCGCCCGGGCAACGGAAGCCGAAGAACCCGCACAAGCCCTGACGCCGGCGGCGCGCGCCGCGGGCGCGTTACTTCCGGGCCCGGGCGTAGGTAGATTGCATGCCCTATGACCATCGCCCACAATCTCGGCTTCCCACACCTCGGGGCTGCGCGTGAGCTGAAGCGCGCCACCGAGGGCTACTGGGGCGGCAAGGTCTCCTTGCCGGACCTCCTCAAGACCGGCGCCGAGCTGCGCGCCCGCCACTGGCGGTTGCAGCAGGACGCCGGTAGACACCTGCGCGCTGGTCGGCGCCGTGCCGAAGCGCTACGGCTGGGCGGGGGGTCCGGTCGACATCGACACGTACTTCGCGATGGCACGCGGCGTACAGTCGGGCGGGCGGGACGTCACAGCGATGGAAATGACGAAGTGGTTCGATACCAACTACCACTATCTCGTACCTGAGTTCGAGCCGGGACAGGCGTTCCGGCTGTCGTCGTCGAAGCCGGTGGACGAGTTCCAGGAAGCCAAGGCGCTGGGCATCCACACCAAGCCGGTGCTGATCGGGCCGGTGACGTTTTTGCTGCTCGGGAAGGCGCGCACCGCGCGGTTCGACCGGCTCACGCTGCTCGACGCGCTGCTGCCGGTCTATGCGGAGGTGTTGTCGCGCCTCGCCGCCGGCGGCGCGACGTGGGTGCAGCTGGACGAGCCGTGCCTGGCCCTCGACCGCACCCCCGCCGAGCGCGCAGCGTTCGTGCACGCCTATCGGTTCCTCGCGGAACGGGTGCCGAAGCTGAAGATCCTCGTCGCCACCTACTTCGCGGGGCTCGACGATAACCTGTCGACGGCGCTCGAGCTGCCGGTCGCCGGGCTGCACCTCGACGTGGTGCGCGCCGGCGGACGCTTCGACGCGCTGGTCCAGGCGTGGCCGGCGGGGGGCGGCCGCGAAGGCAAGGTCTTGTCGCTCGGTGTGATCGACGGTCGGAACATCTGGAAGGCGGATCTCCCGGCGGTGCTGCGCCAGCTCGAGGACGCGCTCGAGCGCGCCGGTGCTGCCCAATTGTGGGTGGCGCCGTCGTGCTCGCTGCAGCACGTGCCGATCGACCTCGATTTGGAGACGCGGCTCGACAGCGAATTGAAGGGGTGGCTCGCCTTCGCTAAACAGAAGCTCGTCGAGGTGGCGACCCTGGCGCAGGCCCTGCGCGACGGGCGGGACAGTGTGGCGGCGCAGCTCGACGCCAACACCCGGGCGCTCGCCGGCCGAGGCACCTCGCGACGCATTCACAATCCTGCGGTGAAGCAGCGCGCCCGCGGGGTCACCGAGCACGACATGCGCCGCACCTCGCCGCATGCCGCGCGCCGCAAGAAGCAGCTGCGGCTGCCGCTGTTCCCGACCACCACCATCGGCTCGTTCCCGCAGACGGCCGAGGTGCGGAACGCGCGCAAGAAGCTGCATGACGGCAAGATGACGGCGGCGGCGTACGACGCGTTCATCGCCGAGCAGATCACGCGCACGCTCAAGCTGCAGGAAGAGCTGGGACTGGACGTACTGGTGCACGGCGAGTTCGAGCGCAACGACATGGTGGAGTATTTCGGCGAGCAGCTCGAAGGGTTCGCGTTCACGGAGCACGGCTGGGTGCAGTCGTACGGCAGTCGCTACGTGAAGCCGCCGATCATCTACGGTGACGTCTCGCGCCCCAAGGCGATGACGGTGCGCTGGAGCACGTTCGCGCAGTCCAAGACCGCGCGCCCGGTGAAGGGCATGCTGACGGGTCCCGTCACGATCCTGCAATGGTCGTTCGTGCGCGACGACCAGCCGCGAGCGGAGACGGCGAAGCAGCTGGCGCTCGCGATCCGCGACGAAGTGACCGAGCTGGCGGCGGCGGGGATTCGGGTGATCCAGATCGACGAGCCGGCGCTGCGGGAGGGCCTGCCGCTGCGCCGGGCCGACTGGCCGGGCTATCTCGAGTGGGCGGTGAACGCATTCCGGCTGTCGACCGCGGGTGTGTCGGATGCGACTCAGATCCACACCCACATGTGCTACAGCGAGTTCAACGACGTGATCCGCGTGATCGAGAAAATGGACGCGGACGTCGTCTCGATCGAGAGCGCGCGCTCGGGGTCGGAGCTGCTCGAGGGGTTCAAGGAGTACAGCTACCCCAACGAGATCGGGCCGGGTGTCTATGACATTCACTCGCCGCGTGTGCCGAGCACCGCGGAGATCGTGCAGGCGCTCAAGCGGATGCAGGAGGTGCTCGGCGACCGGCAGATCTGGGTGAACCCCGACTGCGGGTTGAAGACACGCGGGTGGGAGGAGACGCTGCCGTCGCTCCGCAACATGGTACAGGCGGCGCGGCAGTTGCGGCCAGTGCCCGCGCCGACGGGGGCGGCAAGCTAGGTTTCGACCATGAGCGCCGAGGTCCGCATTACCGCCGAGCCGATCGACAACGGCCGCTGCAAGTTTCTCGTGAGCGAGCCGGTGCACGCGGGCGGCGTGCGCCGGTTCGCCTCGCCCGACGAGGCGCAGGGCTCCCCGCTCGCCCAGGCGATCTTCGCCATCCCGGGGGCGGACGTGAGCGAGGTCATCGTGTCGGGCAACCTCGTGACGGTGGTGAAGCGCAGCCCCGCGCCCTGGCCGGCGGTCGGGAAGGCGGTGGGCCAGGCGATCCGCGCCGCGCTGGCGGCAGGACAGCCGGCGGTGGCGTCCAAACCCGCCGCGGCGGGGAGCGCTACGGCGGACGATGTGCTGTACGAGCGCGTCGCTGACCTGTTCGACAGCCAGGTGAATCCAATGGTCGCCCGGCACGGCGGCCGGGTGGAGCTGATCGACGTGCAGGACGCCGTGGTCATGGTCCGCATGGCCGGGGGCTGCCAGGGGTGCGGGATGGCGGACGTCACCCTGCGGCAAGGAATCGAAGCCATGCTGCAGCAGCACGTCCCCGAGGTGAAGGGCATCGTCGACATCACCGACCACACCGCCGGCTCGAACCCCTACTTCGCCGCCGCGAAAAAGTAAGGGCGCAGCATGCTGCGCCCCTACTCGCCCCGGCTGCTGCTGCTGTTGCCGACCGTCACGTATCGCACGGTCGCGTTCGTCGAAACGGCCCGCCGGCTCGGCGTGGACGTGACGGTCGCGTCCGAACGACCGAGCACCTTCGAGCGGGCCAACCCCACCGGCCTCGTCACCCTGGATTTCGCCGACCCGGCGCACGCGGCCGCGCAGGCGCGGGCGTTCGCGTACGCGCATCCCCTGCACGGCATCGTGGCGGTGGACGACGACACCTCCGTGGTCGCCGCTGCCATCGCACAGGAGCTCGGGCTGCGCGGGAACTCCGTCGCGGCCGCCGCGGCGGCGCGCGACAAGCATCAGCAGCGGCAGTTGCTCGCCGCGGCGGGTGTGGCCGTGCCCCGGTTCGAGCTGCGCACCATCGCGGCGGACCCGGAGCGGCTGGCGCACGGCGCCTACTACCCATGCGTGTTGAAGCCGCTGCGGCTCTCCGCATCGCGCGGGGTCGTCCGCGCGGACGACCCCCCCGGCTTCGTGGCGGCGTTTCGGCGCATCAAGGCGATCCTCGAGCAGCCGGAGCTGGCGGAGTGCGGCGAATGGGCTCGGCACGTCCTCGTCGAAGAGTTCGTGCCCGGGCGCGAGGTAGCGGTGGAAGGGCTCGTGACCCGAGGGTCGCTGCAGGTGCTCGCGCTGTTCGACAAGCCCGACCCCCTGGACGGTCCGTTTTTCGAGGAGACGATCTACGTCACGCCCTCGCGCCTTGCGCGGACGGCACAGCAGGAAATCGTCGCATGCGCGCAGGCGGCCGTCCGCGCGCTCGGGCTCCGGGAAGGACCGATCCACGCCGAGGTCCGTCACAACGAGCGCGGAGCGTGGCTCATCGAGCTCGCCGCGCGGCCCATCGGTGGGCGGTGCAGCGGAGCGTTGCGGTTCGAGTCGGGGGAAACGGGCAATGGGAGGCGAGACACTTCTCTCGAGGAGCTCATCATTCGGCACGCGCTGGGCATGGAGCTACCGACCTTGGAGCGCGAGCACCAGGCGTCCGGCGTGATGATGATCCCCGTACCCGGGGCCGGCGTGTTGCGGGAGGTGCGCGGAGTCGACGCGGCCCAGGCCGTGCCGCTCGTCGAGGAGGTCGTGATCACGATGCATCACGGCCAGATGCTCGTGCCCTGGCCCGAAGGCTCGCGCTACCCGGGGTTCATCTTTGCGCGGGGGGAGACATCGGAGGCCGTGGAAGCGGCGCTGCGCGCCGCCCATGCCCGACTCGAATTTCTGACTGAACCGGCGGACTGACCTACGGTGCCCTGGCGACGCACTCCAGCCAGTTGCGCGGCACGGAGCATACCCCCGTCTCATCCATCGCCCGCTCCAGCCCCTTTTCCAGCGCAGCGGAGCCCTCCTCGAGCGGTACGCCGGGCAGCGCTCCTTCAATGAAGAGGGAAAACCGGCCGATGTCGCGCATGCTCTCGTGCGGCATCTCGATCCTGACCAGGTCTACGGACGGGCGGGCGAACCCCGCCTGTACGCACAGGTCGGAGTACTCTTCGGGCGTGAGGAACTGGCGCGCGACGGCGCGGTCCGAGTGCTTGACCTCGATACCGCGCTCCCGCAGCACCTGCACGGCCCGGACCACCCAGCGACGCCAAAAGGCCCCCGTGCCATCGACGTACGCGCCGTTGAAGAAGGTCGTGTTGAACGCGAAGACGCCGTCCTTGTTCAAGGTCTTGCGAATCTCGCCGATGACTTGTGCCTTGTCCGGCACGAGATGGATTGCATTGAGGAACACGACCGCGTCTGCGGAGGAGACGATGCGGGACACCCACTCGGCGCTGCCCTCGATGAACTTGACCACCTTGGAGTGGATTGCCGCGCGCGCCTTGGATAGTGCCGAGGGGGAGGGATCGATGCCGATCACTTCGACGTTGCGCGGGTCCCCGCCCAGGCGCTCGAGAATGAGCTTGGTGACCGCGCCGGGTCCGCACCCGAGGTCGACGATCTTGCGTCGTCCGGGCCCGATGACCCGCTCCACGATCCACCGGTTGACTTCGGTGAAGAAGGGATGCCGGGTGAATGCTTCGAAGGAAAAGCGCTCGTCGTCAGCCTGGCAGTGAACCGACATCCCACCTCCGCGGTCGAACGCTCAAATATATACACGACAGGGGCTGGCTTCGCCCGGGTTCGCTGCTAGTATGGGCATCTAAGTGACCTCTCCGAAACGTCTTAGTCAAGAGCACCAGCGCTCACTCGAGCGCCGCCTCAAAGCGGGGGACGAGCACGCGCTGGGAGAACTGTTCGACCTCGTCGCGCCCTGGATCCTGGGCGTCGTACTGCACATTCTGCACGACGAGGACGAGGCGGACGAAGTGGTGAGCGACGTCTTCGTGCAGGTGTGGCGTCACATCGACCAGCACGACGCCGGACGCGGGCCGCTGGTGCCCTGGATACTGTCGATTGCGCGCAACAGGTCGCTCGATGCCGTGCGCCGGCGGCGGCGGTGGTGGCGCAAATCGGCGCGTCTCGAGCAGGCCCACGCCGTAGACGTCGGTGCCATCTCACCGGCCGCGCCGCACGAAGCCGCGGTGCCCGGGTGGCCGGTGCACCGTGAAGTGCATGCCGCGCTCGCAGCCCTTTCCGAGGAGCAGCGGCGCGTGGTGCTGTTGTCGTATTTCGAGGGGCTGTCACACCGGGAGATCGCTCAGCGGCTGCACCAGCCGCTCGGGACCGTGAAGACACGGCTGCGCACCGCGCATCAAAGGTTGACCGAGAGCCTGAGACATCTAAAAGATTGGGTGGAATGACGGACTGGCTGGGCATGCTGGCGGCGCCGCGCAACCCGCGCCCCGATCTCAAGGGGCGGGTGCTCGCGCGCGCGCTGGCGCCGCGGCGGAGGTGGGGAGGGCCCCTCGCGGCCGCGGCCCTGATCACCCTGGCGGTGGGAGGGGGGGGCGGTGCGTGGTGGGCCTACCGCACGATCGACGCGCTCACCGCCGAGCGCGCGGTGCTCGCCGCCCGGGTCCAGGCGCTCGAGGACACCGTCGCGACCTTCATTCACGGACCCGCGACGCGGCTCATCCAGATTCCGGTCTCGACCGGCGGCCGGGTCGGGTCGGTGACGATCTTCGCCGACAGTGCGCGGCACCGCTGGCTGGTGCGCTGCGACGGGCTCGCCCCCAACGCGCAGGATCAGGCGTACCAGCTGTGGTTCATCACCGAGCGGGGCATGTCCACGGCGGCGGTGATGCCCATGGACGAGGACCGGCCGATGGTGATGGCGCTGGAGATGCCACCGGGCGGGGTGCTGGGGGCGGCGATGAGCATCGAGCCACGGGCCGGATCGGCGAGCCCGAGCGGCCCGATGGTGTTCCACCGGCTGCTTTAGTAGGGGCGCAGCACGCTGCGCCGCTACTTTCCTGCGAGGTCGTGAACGGTCTCGAGCTCCAGGACCTTGAGCCGCCGCTTCCCTACCGGGAGCGCGATCGTCACCGCCTGGCCCACCTTCGTACCGAGCAGCGACTTGCCCAGGGGCGACGCCATCGAGACCGGGAGCTCGGCCGGGTCGTCGTCGCCCTCGATGAACTCACCGAGCGTCAACGCGTACGTCTCCTTCTTTTTCGTGTCCAGGTCCTGGACCGTGACCCGGGACCCGAAGCCGACGCGATCGCGCGGGATGTCTGATTCCCGCACGCTCGAGAGTTTGGAGAGCCGCAGCCGGAGATGGGAGAGGCGCGACGTCACGAATTGCTGCCGCTCGAGCGCCGCCTTGTACTCCGAGTTCTCCCGCAGGTCGCCATGCGCGCGCGCCCGCTCGATCTCCTTCGGTAGCACGAAGTTGATCTCGTGGTTCAGGCGCTCGACCTCGGCCTGGAGCTTCTGCTTGAGCTCGTCGATCATAGAAGCGAGAAAATAGCGTTGCACGACGCCACGACGCTATGTCGCACGAAATCGTATAGCGTAGCGTCGTGGCGTCGGGTGAGGCATCTTTTTGGCGAATGCCCCTGAACATCCGCACCTATCACGAGTTGACTGACGCCGACCGCTCGGGCCTCGTCGACCAGATCGTGGCCCAGCGGCGCCGCGTCGCCGACCGGCTCGCTAGCGTACGGCGGGTGGTGGCGGTCCTGAGCGGCAAGGGCGGCGTTGGGAAGAGCTTCGTGACCGCCGGCCTGGCCCGGGCGCGGGCGCGCTCCGGACGGGCCGCCGGGGTTCTCGATGCGGATTTCAACGGGCCGACCATCCCCGCCCTTCTCAGCCTCTCCGTTGCACGTTGCACGTTGCATGACGACAGCATCGAACCGGCCCTGACCTCGGAAGGCGTACGATGCTTCTCGATGGCGCTGCTCCTCGAGGACGGCCGCCCGCTGGCGTTCCGGGGGCCCGACACGGAGGCCTTCGTGTGGCGCGGCGCCCTCGAGGCGGCGGCGCTGCGCGAGTTCCTGGCCGACGTGGCCTGGGGCGCCCTCGATGAGCTGTTCGTGGATCTCCCGCCCGGCGTGCAGCGCTTCCAGGAGCTCACCGAGCTGTTGCCGGCGCCACCCGCCGTCCTCGCCGTGACGATCCCTACACCGGAGTCGCGGGACGCGGTGCGCCGGGCACTGCGCGGCGCCATCGACCGGAAGGCGACGCCGCTCGGCATAGTCGAGAACATGGTGGGCGGTCCGTTCGCCGGGAGCGCCGGCGACGAGCTCGCCGCCGAGTTCGGGATCCCGGTGCTGGCGAGAGTCCCATTCCATCCCGGCGACCACGTGTGGGACGCCATCATTCAGGGCGCACTATGAAGTTCCTCTGCGTCGAATGCGACCGGCAGATGCAGTTCGAGGAGCGGCAGCTCCCGGGCGACGGGACACTCGCCGCGGCGTTCCGATGCCCGACGTGCGGTCGGGTCGTGGCGCTACTTACGAACCCCATGGAGACCCAGCTGGTCGCGTCTCTGGGCGTGAAGATCGGAGGCACCACACTCCCGCCGCAGCCAATGGAGATGGTGCGCGGGATGGTCGCGACCGGGAGAGACGACGCGTTCGACGACGCCCGGGAGCGGGGCCCGGGGAGCGGTCCCAGCTGGTCAACGGAAGCGCAGGAGCGTTTGGCGCGGGTCCCCAACTTCGTGCGCGGGATGGTCAAGCGGATTTATCTCGATTACGCCAAGGACCGGGGCATCGCCGAGATCACGCCGGCGGTCATGGACACGGCGCGCACCGAGCTCGGCCTCGAGGGGATGTGAGTCTCAGCGAGCGCACGGTACACGGGCTGCGCGTCGTGATCGACCGCGACCAGTGCGTCGGGTTCGGGGACTGCGTGAAGGAAGCGCCCGAAGGTTTCAAACTGGACGAGGACACCGTGGCGGTGTTCGTCGCGCCCGAGGCCGTGGAGCGCGAACGATTGCTGCGCGCGTGCGACGCCTGCCCCGTGGATGCGATAAGCGTCTGGGACTCAGACGGCAGGCAACTGATACCAGGGCAGTCCACGGCTAGACGCACAGACGCGTAGCGGGAAACAGACAATAGGAGCCTGTTCACCTCTGTGCGTCTGCGCGTCTAGTCGTTGCATTTCCCGTTTCGTGGTTACTTGACAGCCTGTTTCGTGGCTGACATACTCGCCGCGCCCTAAAGGGGAGGTGCCGGTGTATCGTGAGATCTTCGTCCCCGTCGACAACTCCACGCATTCAGATTGGGCGGTCGACCGGGCCATCGAGCTGTCCCGCCAGTCCAACGGCCGCATCACCGGTAACCATGTCTACGCCGCCCGACTCCACGACGTCCGCTTCCGCCAGCTAGAGACAGGTCTCCCCGCCCGGTTCCAGACGCCCGAGGAGATCAAGAAGCAGCGCAAGATCCACGACAAGTTGATCGAAAAGGGCCTGCAGCTCATCGCCGACAGCTTCCTCGACCAGCTCGGCAAGCGATGCGAGGCCGCGGGCGTGCGGCTCACGCGCCAGCTGCTCGAAGGCATCAACTACGAAGAGATCGTGAACGAAGTGAACCGCGGGGCGGGCCGGCTGCCGGGGCTGATCGGGTTCGACCCCGACCGCGCAGCGGGGTACGACGGCGGGGACAAGGTCCGCTCGGACGTGAAGGTCGGCGAGAACGGCCGGCTGGTCGCCGAGGAAGAGGACACCGCGGCGCGGCTCGCCGGCTCGTCGGGCCGGCAGTACGACCTGCTGGCGATCGGCGCGCACGGGCTGGGCCGCCAGCCGTACTCGCAGCTCGGCGGCGTAGTGTCGCGCGTGCTGCGAGGGATCGAGAAGGACATCCTGCTGATCCGGGACGATCGGCCGTTCGCCGGCGGGCGGTTCCTGGTGTGCGTGGACGGCTCGTCCTACAGCTATCGGGCGATGCGCCTGGCGCTCGAGCTGGCGCAGGCGTTCGGGGGCTCGCTGTACGTGTGCAGCGCGTTCGACGTGGAGTATCACCACGTCG
>WNEY01001306.1_pt1 | contig 17380 bp, 13 predicted proteins | sample 5400531 | NCBI WGS metagenome assembly WNEY01 (sample SAMN13153338, study PRJNA577476) | soil metagenome | isolation source: 200 cm saprolite under Douglas fir tree site 1 | place: USA:California | collected 2015-04-18
CCCACCTCCGGGTCTGGCGGTCGCCCGCGACCAGCTTCCCGCCGTACTCGGCGGCGCGCGGGCGCCGGCCGGCACCTGGGTCGAGGACAAGGGCGACGCGCTGGCCGTGCACACCCGCCGGACCGCCGACCCGCCCGGTGCCCTTGATCAGCTGAGGGCGCCGCTCCTGCGCCTGGCGGCGCAAACCGGCTTGCGGGCCGAGCCTGGCCGACTGGTCATCGAGCTGCGTCCCGATGGTGCGGATAAGGGCAAAACCCTTCAAGACCTTTCAGAAGAAATATCGCGCTCGGCGGTCTTGTACGCCGGCGATGATCTTGGCGACCAGCCGGCCTTCGAGACCATCCGGCGGCTGCAGTCGGCCGGGCAGCCGGCGATTGCGGTGTGCAGCCGTTCGGCCGAGGTACCCGAACTGGCCGCCGAAGCAGACCTAGTGGTCGACGGCCCGGAAGGCGTAGCCGCCCTCCTGACCGAGCTGCTGAGAGCGATAACTGCGCCCCGCCGCTAACCTCCGCGCCAACCGCGACTCCCGCAGCCCCCGCGGCTGTCGGGCCGTCCGCGACTCCCGCTCCCGTCATTTCTGCTCACCCGCACAGGAGATGGTCTTGCGGGCTCGCAACGGGGGGAGTTCGTGGTTGCCAGCGCCACTATGAACTTCCCCGTGGTGCTTGGTCCCCGGCGCTAGGAGAGCAACCGGGGCACTCTGCTGTCGTTCTGGCGGCATCGGGGGCACCCCGCTGTCGTTGTTGGGGCCTGGCGCGGGCAGGCTACGCGTCTAGCGCGTCGAGGGCGGCTAGCTGGCCGGCGAACCAGGCAGATGGTGGCACGGCGCCGGCGGCGGCCGCCAAGGATCGACACCGCGCAAATTTTTCTTCCTCAGACATCATCAGCGCCTCGTGCAGAGCCGTCGCTGTCTCGGCGATGTCGAACGGATTGATCATCAAAGCGTCAGCCCCGAGTTCGGCTGCCGCGCCTGCTTCGCGGGAAAGTACGAGCGCGCAGCTGCGGTCGGACAGGATCGGGCCTTCCTTGGCGACCAGGTTCATGCCGTCCCTGATCGGGTTCACGAGCAGTACGTCCGCCAGGCGGTAACCGGCCAGCGAGCGCGGGTAGTCGTCATTGGTCTGGAGCAGGATGGGGGTCCAGTCCGGCGATCCGAACTCGTCGTCGATCGCGCCCGCGAGGCGCTGCACCGTGGCCATGTACTCGCGGTATTCGGGCAGGTCGTGGCGGGACGGGTAGGCCATCGAGAGCATCATCACCTTGCCACGCCATTGCGGCCTGTTCAGCAGGAGTTCGCGGAATGCGGACAGGCCCCTGACGATGTTCTTCGACAGCTCGGTGCGGTCTACTCGCACGATCAGCTTCCGCTCGCCGACCACCTCGGTGAGGCTGGCCATCGCCAGCTCCACATCGGGCTGCGAGGCGCGGTCGATCAGCCCTTCGGCGTCGACGCCGAGCGGATGGATGCCGATGCCCGTGACGTGTCCTTCGTAGCTGATCTGCCGTCGGCCGCGGTCGACGGCGGCGGCGAGGATCTGCTCGCAGCAGTCCATGAACGCGTCGGCCCAGCGCTGGCAAAGGAACCCCGCGTGATCGGCGCCGAGGATGCCGTCGAGCACCTCAGCCCCGATCGAGTCGGGCAGGAGCCGGTAGTAGTCGACCGGTGCCCACGGGGTGTGCGAGAAGTGCGCGATCTTGGTGCCCGGGGCCAGCTTGCTGAGCATCCTCGGGGCCAGCGTCAGGTGATAGTCCTGGATCACCGCGCGGGATTGCGTCGATCCGGCGTCGGTGGCCAGCGCCTCGGCGAACGCCTGGTTGTACTGCCGGTAGGCGGCCCAGTCGCGTTCGAAGGCGAATCCGAACTGGGGGTGGTTCGGCGTGTCGTAGAGCATGTGGTGGATGAACCACAGCACGGAGTTAGCCACGGTGTTGTACGCCCGGTTGAACGTGCCCGGCGCGATGTCGAGCATCTGCACCGCTGACCCGCCCGCATGCCCGTCCAGGTCGAGCAGGCCGCCAGGGGACTCGCGCGCGGCCGCCCGGTCGGCTTCGCTGAGCGCGGCACAGATCCACAGCATGTCTTCGCTGCTGGCGACCGAAGACAGCCCGGATACGACGCCGCCGCCGCCGCGCTTGGCCGTGAGCTGGCCATCCTCGTCCCGGCTGAAGGAGACCGGTCCCCGGTTGGACGCCACCAGAATCCGGCGTCGCTGTGACCCCTTCACCGGCATGCTGCCCCTTTCCTGAGCTGCGCTGGCGGTCGCCCGCTGGTACCGCTTCCCCGAGTGAGGTTAACGCTGGAGGCGCTAGTGCCAGGGGACCGACCCGCAGCCTGCGGCCGGCCGGCCGCAGGCCGCTAGGCCGATGGTGCACGCGGTGCTGGTTGCCTGACGGCCATGGACCAGGCGGCTATGGCTAGAGCAGCGCGGCTATGTCACTACCGAGCGGGATGCTCGTGACTCCCGCCAGCGCGAAACTAGGCTCCCCGGACCTGCGTGATAAGCTGGTTGTGGTCTGGCAAGCAGGGCGTATGCCCGCTAGCTGGTCATACAACTTCATATTGCTCATCCAGAGGGGTGGAGGGAACGGCCCTGTGAAGCCCCGGCAACCATCACGCCGAATCTGAATTTGACCCGATCTGGGTCAGGCAGGCCATCGCGTGACTGGTGCCAACTCCGGCCTGCTACCACCAGGTAGCAGGACAGATGAGGAGAGGCCTCACTTGTCATGACATCGGTAATCCCGCATCCACGCACGTCTACCGTCAGCCGGCCCGCGTTCGGCCACGCTCGTTCCCTTACCTGCCGCGAGTGCGGCGCCAGCTTCGAACTAGGTGGCCAGCACGCCTGTACCGAGTGCTTCGGCCCGCTCGAAGTCAGTTATCACCTGCCGCCGGTCAGCCGGGAGTCCATCGAGGCTGGTCCGCGCAACATCTGGCGGTACGCCGACCTGCTCCCGGTGCCGCCCGACATCACCTCGCGGCGGACAACCGAACCCGGCTGCACGCCTCTGATCAGGGCCGACAGCCTGGCTCGGACGCTCGGTATGCGCCTGCTGTGGGTCAAGGACGAACGCGCCAACCCCACTCACTCGTTCAAGGACCGCGTGGTCGCCGTCGCGCTGGCCTCGGCGCTCGAGCTTGGCTACAAGGTGCTCGCCTGCCCGTCCACCGGCAACCTGGCCAACGCCGTGGCGGCCGCCGCCGCCAGGGCCGGGATCGAGTCGGTGGTGCTGGTCCCGGCCAACCTCGAGCCGGAGAAGATCCTCGCCTCGGCCGCCTACGGCTGCACGCTGATCAAGGTCGAGGGCGGCTACGACGAGGTCAACCGCCTCGCCTCCGAGCTGGCCGAGGAGCGGGACGACTGGGCGTTCGTCAACGTGAACGTCCGGCCGTACTACGCCGAGGGCTCCAAGACGATCGGTTACGAGATCGCGGAGGACCTGGGCTGGCGGTTGCCTGAGCAGATCGTGGTGCCGGTCGCCTCCGGCGCTCAGCTCGTGAAGATCGACAAGGCGTTCCGTGAGTTCACCGCGCTGGGCCTGGTGGAAGGCTCGACCGGGCCGGGGGCTGAGCCGCGTGTGTTCGGCGCGCAGGCGAGCGGCTGCGCACCGGTCGCCGAAGCGTTCGCTGCCGGGCGTGATTTTATCTCTCCGGTGAAGCCGGCCACGATCGCCAAGTCACTCGCGATCGGCAACCCAGCCGACGGCCCCTATGTGCTCGACGTGGTGCGTCGGACCGGCGGCAGCATCGCGTCCGCGCCGGACGACGAGATCATCGACTCGATCCGGCTGCTCGCGGCGACCGAGGGCATTTTCGGCGAGACCGCCGTAGGCGTGACGCTGGCCGTGCTGCGCAGACTGCTGGCCTCCGGCCAGCTCGACCCGGACGCCGAGACGGTCATCATCAACTCAGGCGATGGCCTCAAAACGCTCAACGCGATCGCGTCCGTCGTCAACGTGCCCGCCGCGATCAAGCCGAGCCTCGCCGAATTCACCAGGTGGTACAACACCAGGACCACCGATAGCCACGCTGAGTAGCCAATTGGCCGTCTTGCGCCTTTGATTACCCCGTGCGCGCCCGTACCGTCTTGGGCGCGGATTGATGCGCGATGATCCCGGCGCGGCGACGAGTGAGTCACGAGAACAACTGACTGTCGAATCAGTTCATCGGCCCCAGCCGCGCGGTTACCAAGTTATCCCGCGCGGCTGGGCCGGGCTTTGCTTTATTAACTCCCTAAAATACTCGCCGGTAGGCGGTAATGATTTGCTAATCACACTCACCCGCCGGGCAGAACCCCGGCCTCCCTTGCTGCCACGCGCAGACGGGAACTGGCCAGATCGAGCGCCCGTGACCGGTTCGTCGCCCTAAGAGCCGTTTGACGCCCGAGTTGAGTCCGGTATCGACGGTCTGGTAATAGTTTGACGTGCAGGTTTTGCTATTACCAGCAATCGGACTAAATGCCGACAGATCAGAGCGGCCTCGCCGTGTCCCGGCTCCCGCTACCGACCGGCGATCTCGGTCGCGACCTTGGATCAGATCACGGCACGCTTGGCCTCGCGAGCATGTAGTGTAATGTCCGGTCGCTGTCGGTACGGCGAGAACGGCAGGCAGAGCTTGCGCAGCACGTCCCACCCGTTCCGCGATCAACGGGTTTCGCGTAGCAAGGGCGAGGCCTGAAAGGCCCGAGCGAAAGTTAGGGAGTTGTTGTTTCATGGCTCAGGGCACCGTCAAATGGTTCAACGCGGATAAGGGCTACGGCTTCATCGCGGTCGACGGTGGTAGGGACGTCTTCGTCCACTTCTCGGCAATTCAGGCAGACGGTTACCGTACGCTTGAGGAAGGCCAGCGTGTCGAATTCGAGATTACGCAGAGTGACCGCGGTCCTCAGGCCGAGGCAGTCCGCGCGGTGTGAGTTCCGCGTCTTAACGCGGTAGGCCCGGTGCCCGATCCCACTCAGGTACCGGGTCTTCGCGTCTCCAGCCACTTCTGGCTCTGAATCTCACGTGCGCTTCTGGCCCTGAACGGCACGTGGCCGGCGGTTGCATTGCCGGCTCTTGACCTCCGCCCGGCTTGCACTCTCACCCCGAGAGTGCTAAACAGGTCGTTGGCACTCTCCGGGTGAGAGTGACAGTTTTAGTGGCGTGATCGGGGCGACGAGGTACTGCGCGCGCGGCGGGAAGGGACCGTCGGAGTGCATGCCGTCCGTCGCGGGCGTCGGCTCGGTCGGCACTGAGAGGCAATAAGTTCCGGGAGGACACCGAGCCTATGGCAGCGAAGATGATCGCGTATGACGAGGACGCCAGGCGCGGCCTCGAGCGCGGCATGAACCAGCTCGCCGACGTCGTGAAGGTAACCCTCGGCCCGAAGGGCCGGAACGTGGTGCTCGAGAAGAAGTGGGGAGCCCCCACGATCACCAACGATGGTGTGTCCATCGCCAAGGAGATCGAGCTCGAGGACCCGTGGGAGAAGATCGGCGCCGAGCTTGTCAAGGAAGTAGCAAAGAAAACAGACGACGTTGCCGGTGACGGCACGACCACGGCTACCGTTCTGGCCCAGGCGCTGGTCCGCGAGGGCCTGCGCAACGTCGCGGCGGGCGCCAATCCGATGTCGCTCAAGCGCGGCATCGAGGCCGCTGTGGAGCGGGTGAGCGAGGAGCTCTCCAAGCTGTCCAAGGACGTGGAGACCAAGGAGCAGATCGCTTCGACCGCCTCCATCTCCGCTGGCGACACCGCGATCGGCGAGATGATCGCCGAGGCGATGGACAAGGTCGGCAAGGAAGGCGTCATCACCGTCGAGGAGAGCAACACCTTCGGCCTCGAGCTTGAGCTCACCGAGGGCATGCGCTTCGACAAGGGTTACATCTCGCACTACTTCGCCACCGACCCCGAGCGGATGGAGGCGGTTCTCGAAGACCCGTACATCTTGGTCGTCAACTCCAAGGTGTCGGCGAACAAGGACCTGCTGCCGCTGCTCGACAAGGTCGTGCAGTCGGGCAAGCCGCTGATGATCATTGCCGAGGACGTGGAGGGCGAGGCCCTCGCGACCCTGGTCGTGAACAAGATCCGCGGCCTGTTCAAGTCAGTCGCGGTCAAGGCACCGGGCTTCGGCGACCGCCGCAAGGCCATGCTGGGCGACATCGCCATCCTGACCGGCGGTCAGGTCATCAGCGAAGAGGTCGGCCTCAAGCTGGACGGCGCCGAGCTCGACATGCTGGGCACGGCCCGCCAGGTAATCGTCACCAAGGACGAGACGACGATTGTCGGCGGCAATGGCGACCAGGACGAGATCGCTGGCCGGGTCAACCAGATCAAGGCCGAGATCGAGAACACCGACTCCGACTACGACCGCGAGAAGCTGCAGGAGCGGCTCGCCAAGCTGGCTGGCGGCGTGGCCGTCATCAAGGCCGGCGCGGCCACCGAGGTCGAGCTGAAGGAGCGCAAGCACCGCATCGAGGACGCGGTGCGCAACGCCAAGGCCGCCGTCGAGGAGGGTGTCGTCGCCGGTGGCGGCGTCGCGCTGCTCCAGGCCGGCAAGAACGCCTTCAAGAAGCTTGAGCTTTCTGGCGACGAGGCAACCGGTGCGAACATCGTGCGCCGCGCGCTGGAGGAGCCGCTCAAGCAGATCGCTATCAACGCTGGCCTTGAGGGCGGCGTGGTGGCCGAGAAGGTGCGCAACCTTGACGCTGGTTTCGGACTCGACGCCTCGAGCGGCGAGTACGTCGACATGTTCAAGGCCGGCATTCTCGACCCGGCTAAGGTCACGCGTTCTGCACTGCAGAACGCTGCGTCGATCGCGGCGCTGTTCCTCACCACCGAGGCAGTCATCGCTGAGAAGCCTGAGAAGGAGAAGGCTCCGGCCGCTCCTGGCGGCGGTGACATGGACTTCTAGTCCAGTTTCACACGGCGTGATAAGCGCCGGATGAACGAAGAGGGCGGTTCTGGCTGTAGCTGGGGCCGCCCTCGTGTTTTTCCTGGTACGGTCTCGGTTGGCCAGCGATGTGAACCTCCTCCAGCAACGCATCGTGGCCAGGGCGATAGGTTGAGAGCTCATTGCGCCAAATGATCCTTAGTGATCATGCGCGTCGGCTCCTCAACCGCCCGTCAAAGGTGGATTATCAAGTACATGAATCCGCCGACGGAGCAGTTGATCCGTGACTACCTCAACCGGTTGTCGGTTGCGGCGCGCGGCAAGCTCGGATTCTCCGAGCGACAGTCACTGCTTGACCGAACGCGGGCTCGGATTGAAGCTGAATGTGACGGAATCAATGGCGCGAGTGCCATACAGGTCAGGAGGGCACTAGCTGGGCTAGGTGATCCGATCGCCATCGTAGAGTGGGAGCATGCCCGAATCGGTGCAGGTGAAGTCGGCTCGGTGACCGGTTCGGCGGCAATAGCGGGCACGCGGAGCGAGGCAGAAACCAATGGTCGAGTCGTAAGCACGGCGGCTGCGCTCGGTGAGCGCATCGAGCTAGCACAGGCGGAGCAAGAACGTGAGACAGGCGGCGACGGCAAAACCGGCAATAACGCAAACGCCGGTGGCGCGGATAAGGAGACCGAGATAGGCAAGGAACCGCTCGTGGCCCCGTCGGCTAACGGGTTCGGAAGCAGCGGGTCAGGTGCCGGGCCGGAGCCCGGCCGGGCCGCCAGCTCGATCCGGCCGGTGACGGCCGGGCCAGCCGCCGCTCAGGGTTCCTTGGCGGGCTCGGTCGGAGGTAGCCGGTCGCCTGGTACGGCCGCAAGCAGCGCACCGCCTCCTGGCTCTGGTTCCGCGCCGAGTCCCCGGCCAACCGCCGGCGGGCAGGAACTGTTCTCGGCGCCGGACTCCACCCCGTTCGACCAGCCCAATCCCGTCAATCCGCCGGGATCGTCCGACCTGCCAAGCTCGTCCGAACCGGCCGAACGCCAACCGATGGCCTCCGCATCGCAGTCCAGTTCGGGGTCTGGCCCGCAGCAAGGGCCGGGGTCTGATCAGCAGCAAGGATCGGGATCGCAGGACTCTCCGGACTCGGCGCCCCCGCCTGGTTCCGTGCCCCTGCCGAGACCGGCTAGCGGGCCAGTCCCGCCGAAGCCTAAGTTCTTCAAGCCGACGACTCCGGTAGCCAGCCGACGGTCCAAGCAAGGCGCCGCCCTTCCGCGTCCAGGTGATCCAGCGAGTTCGGGTGGCCCAACTGCGCCGCCGGCCTCGAACGCTCCCGCGGATTCAAGTGGACCGGTGGGTCCCTCGGACGCTGGCATCGCGGGAGGTGGCCGTGCCGAAGGAAAAGGCTCCGGCGGCACCACCTCGGGCCGAACCACCCCGGGCGCAACGACCCCGGGCATGGGTGCCAGCGGGACAGGCGCCTCGACCGAATCCGGCGGTACCGCGCCGAAGAGACGCGCATCGGCTGGAACGACACCGGGTGAACCAGCGTCGACTGGAAGCGGGCCAACCGGAGCTGCGCCGACCGGACCCGCAGGCGGACCCGGCAACTCCCCGGGCGGAACTCGGCCCGGTACCGTTCGGCCAGGTGGCGCTCGCCCTAAGACCACCCGCCCCGGCACCGCCGCTCCAAGCGCAGGCCGATCAGGTGCCGCCCGCGCTGGCAGTCCTCGTTCCGCAGGTGCCCGGCCTGGCCAGGGGCGCGTAGCGCCGTCCGGTACGAAATCGTCCGGCGGAGGCTCCAGGTCGCCGAGGACGGAGACCGCGCCGAGGCCGAGCGGCCCGCTGCGCAATGTTGTCTACGGGGTAACCGAACTAGCGATCCAGAATAAGGTCGAGATCCTTGCGATCGTTCTGCTTGGCCTCGGCGGTGCCATTTATCCGCCGATCTGGATAATCGGAGCCTTTATAGCACTGCCCTCTAGAAAATGGGATATACGGGATAAATTCCTTGGAGTCACGCTCCCGGTCGTTGTGGTGATTGTCGGCACCGTGCTGGTTCTCGTTCTCGGCGGTCAGCACTCCTCGGTCGGTTCCTACGCGTTCGAGGCCTGGCTTGGAGCGGAGCGGCTGAGTCGCGTCGCCGCCTCGGTCGGTGCTCTTTACCTGGTCTGGGCACTCTGGCGCGGTCGGCGCGAGCCGAGGCAGCCGCCGTGGAACGTGCCGCACAAGCTCGGCTGATCTCGCGGTCGGCGCTGTGGTCGGGAAGCGACGATTTATTCCGGTGTTGCGACAGACCGGACGGGGGTATGTTTCAGCTCACGACTCCTCGGGCTAGCTCGGTAGATTCTGTTCTGACCTGGTTAACTCGATCCGCACATCGCTGGTCACCCGGCCAGGACCGATAGCCTGGATGCGCCGCAAGTTTTCTAGCCCACAGTTCTCCTCGTTGTAAAGGGTCTGCTCGTGCCTACTGGCAAGGTCAAGTGGTATGACGCCGATAAGGGATTCGGCTTCCTCACCCGCGATGACGGTGGTGAGGTCTTCGTGCACTCGACCGCTCTGGTAACGGCTGGCGCCGTGTTGCGACCCGGGCAGCGAGTTGAGTTTGGTGTGGCCGAAGGCCGTCGCGGAGCCCAGGCGCTGCAGGTCAGGACCCTAGAGCCGCCGCCCACCGTGGCCAAGGCGAGCCGCAAGGGCACCGACGAGATGACGGTCCTGGTCGAGGACCTGATCAAGCTGCTTGACAGCCTGTCGAACACCTACCACCGGGGCAAGCACCCGGACAGCAAGGAAGCCAAGAAGATCGCGGCTGTACTCCGGGCCGTGGCCGACGACATCGACGTCTAACCGCGCCCAGCGCCTCCACGAACCCTCGCCGGGTGACGAGGGAACTACGCTACGGGCAGTTGCATGTCGATCACGTGTTTGTCTCACCTGCAGTGCGGTGCTGACCTGAGGGCATGCTGCCGGCCGGCGCGGACGGCGCGCGCCGACCCGGGCCGCACCCGGCCTGGTCAGCAGCATCGGTGCCCCGCTGATGCTGTAGCTTCCCGGGACGCAACCACCTCAGGAGGGCACCGATGTCGCCAGAGCGACATCAGGAGGGCACCGAGGCTGTAGCTTCCCCGGAAGCAACGACATCAGGGGGGCACCGATGCCGTGGCATCCGGGCGCAGGTGTTCGCGGACGCAGGTGCTAGGTGGAGGCTGGGGCTGGTGTTCGGCCGCGCAGGATTCGGTTTCGGCGGGCTACTAGGAGCGAGCCGAACGCCAGCGTCAGCCCGGCCGCCGCGACGGCGAGGCCGATGACTCCGCTGGTCAATGACAGCAGCAAGCCGAGCAGGCCGCCGACGACCCAGGAGAGCTGGTGCAGCGTTTCGGACGCTGCGAACGTCGACGAACGCACCTCCGGCCTGATCTCATGCTGCACGATTGAGTCGAGGGCCAGCTTGACCAGGGTCTGGCAGACGGCCGCGCTGAAGGCCACGATGATCGCCGCCCACAGGCCGAAGAACGCCGCGCAGAGCGTTGTCGCGACGGCCGCGTACGCCAGCATCGAATAGACCATCACCTGGGGCGCCCTGGAGCGCAGGGCCGCGCCGATTGCCGTCCCGATGAAGCCGCCGACCGCGACGGCGGCGATCATCTCGCCCAGCGCGAGCTTGTCGGAGACCGAGCCGAAATGCTCGGTACGCAGGAGGAACGCCAGGAAGAAGATCATGAAGCCTGAATACGCCCGCAAGGTGATGTTCGCTCGCAAGGCCTCAATGACCACCGGTCCGACGGGTTCCGGGAACAGCTTCCACCGGAAACTGTTGCCGCCAGTCGCGGCCTGACCAGCGCCGTTATGGCCGTTCTGCCCGGCCCTGGAAGGCATGCCGTCAGCGCTCCGGCCGCCGTCCGTGCCCCGGCCGCCCCGGCTGCCGTCCGCGCCCCGATCACCTTCCGCGTCGAGGCCATTCGGCCTGTGACCGGCCGGCTCCCAGTCATAGGCGCCGCTCCTATGGTGATCAACCTCACCCCGCCCGGTGGACCCGGCCGCCCCGGCACCCGCTCCGGCCCGGGCACGAGCACCAGCCCCGGCGCCTGCACTAGCCCCCGCCTCGCCCCCCACTTCCAGCGGCTCATCAACCCCATCGGGCAACCGGATCGCAGGCACCATCGCCAGCAGATAGATCAACGTCCCAACCCGCAGCACCCACGCCGCCCCACCTGACCCGCCCCCAGCGATCGCAGCGATCCCGGCCGCCACCGGCACTCCGGCCGACGTCGCGATCAGCGAAGCCAGCGCGCAGCGCGAGTTAGCCGTGACCAGCGTGATCTCGGAAGGCAGCAGCCGGGGCGTGACCGACGCCCTGGTAACTCCGTACGCCTTCTGCAACAGCAGCACCCCGAACGCCGCTGGCAGCAAGGTCAGTGAGTCGTTGTGCTGGACCGCTCCGGCCATGCCCCAGCAGAGCAGGCCGCGTGCCAGCACCGTGCCGATCAAGATGAACTTCCGCCCGTGCCTGACCCGGTCGAGCATCGGCCCGATAAACGGTGCTAGCAGGGCGAACGGTGCCATGGTGATGATCAGCGCGAGCGCGACCCGGCCGCGGGCTTCGGTCACGGACGCGCTGAAGAACAGCGTTCCGGCCAGCGCGACCGCCACGAAGCCGTCGCCGATGCTCCCGGCCGCCGATAGTTCGATCAGCTGAGCGAGCCCCGTCCGGCCCGCGCCGGACGCGCCGGTGATCTTGTGCAGGACTCGGGTCGCGCCGCTCGCCGCGCTCGCGCTTGCCTTGGCGGCGGTGGCGCCGGCGTGCGCGGCCGACTGAGAAGCGGACACAAACGATCTAGTCGCCCGCCTCGCCTTAGCCCCGGCCCCGGCTCCGCCTCCGCCTCCGGCCCCGGCTCCGCCTCCGGCCCCGGCCCCGGCTCCGCCTCCGGCCCCGGACCAGGCCCCTCCTCCGGCCCCCGAATCTCCCATGCCATCAAGTATTCGCCAGCCGCGGACGAAATTGCGCGTCGCGCGCGTGTGTTTTCTGGCGGTTACAGGCCGTCCGTGTGCGGGCACTAGTCGGCATGCGGAAGAATAGGTAACTGTGAGCCCCACGACCACGCGACACGCAGAGCCTGATCAGGCCTGCGCCGATGCTGTCGACCTCGCCCGTCAGGCCGTCGAGGATGACGCCGGTGCCGACCAGGTCGGCGAGCACGAGGGCATCGCGGTCGAAGGTGACCGGATAGTCACTCACCTGTTCAAAAGCCTTAGCCCGGCCTACGTCGGCTGGCGGTGGGCGGTCACGGTGAGCCGGGCCTCGCGGTCCAAGCTGGTGACGGTCAGCGAGTGCTACCTGCTGCCCGGGCCGGATGCGCTGCTCGCCCCGGCCTGGGTGCCGTGGACGGAGCGGGTGCGTCCTGGTGACCTCAAGGCCGGCGATCTCATGCCCGCCAGCTCGAACGATGAGCGGCTGGTGCCGCTAGTCGTGCTGGTCGGTGAGCCTGGCTTGCTCGACTGGGATGAGCACGACGCGTGGAGCCCAGGCGGCGCGCTGGCCGCTGGCGAGCTGGCCGGCGGGGCGATTCCCGCCGAAATAGAGCAGCTTCAGCTGGACACCGAGACCGAAGAGCCTTCGCTGGGCGAGCCAGCCGATCAGCATCCGCCGCCGGTGCCGGTCCGCCGCCGGTCGGAGGCCGCGGTGCGACCGCGGCGCGTGCTGTCGGCGATCGGGCGGGACGAGGCGGCGGTGCGCTGGTACGTGGGCGACCACGGGCCGAACTCCGCGCTCGCGCAGGCGGCCCCAGCCTGCTGCATCACCTGCGGCTTCATGGTCAGGCTGAACGGCCCGCTCGGCCGGGTCTTCGGCGTCTGCGCGAATGAGTACGCCCCCGACGATGGCCGGGTCGTATCGGTCGATCACGGCTGCGGCGGGCACTCGGACGGCGACGTGGCCCCCGGTGACGGCACGGACGCGACGCCGCCGGTCGACGAGACTGGTTACGACATGCTTTCCTCAGGCGCCTCGCTGCCGGAAAACGTGCTAGAGAACATCGACCACGAGCTGCTCTAGCCGCAGGCCAGAAACCGCGGTCCAGAAACCGCGGTCCAGAAACTAGGTCTCGTCTGGGCGCGAAGCGCGCCGCGCCGCTGCCTTAGCCCGCGACCGCTTCAGATAAGGCACATACGCCAGGCCGAACAGCCCAAACCCAAACCCGATCACGCAGGTCCAGATCCACAGGTGACCAGAGTCCGGCAGTTGGTGCCGCACCAGCGCAACCACCGCCAGGGCGATCGCCCAGCCAGCCGTGATGACCGAAGTGATAAACCGGTCATTGCCCTCCAGCGGCGGCGGAACCTCTCGCTGTGGCCTGGCCATACCGCCCAGGCTAGCCCACCCCGCCGACACGGCCCAGAATCGGATGGGCCAAGCATGCGCCAGCACCCCCATCCGTGACGTACCTTGTTGCTGCCCGCGTCAGCGCGCCGTATCTGGCGGAATCTTCTGCTACCCGATGCGGTTAGCAAGAGTAATGAGTGAAGCTAACGAAAATGACACCACCCGAGTCCAGGACGGACGCGGGGCTAGCTACCTCGCTAAGGATCTCCGTCAGCCGGCTGGCACGCCGGATGCGGGCAGAACGAGTCGCGCAAGGTCTGCAGCCCGAGCTATCAGACACGCAGCTAGCCGCCCTGGCTGCGCTCGAAAAGCACCCCGCCATGACACCGAGCGAGCTGGCCGAGCACGAGAAGGTTCAGCCTCCGTCGATTACCAGAGTCATCGCCTCGCTGGAAGGACGCGGCCTGATTCGGCGGATGCCGCACTCAACCGATCGCCGACAGGTCGTACTCACCGTGACCGACCAGGGTCGCGACGTGGTCAAGAAGCTACGCAAGCTGCGCGAGGCGTGGCTGGCGCAGCGACTGCGGGAGCTGAGTCCGGTCGAGCGGGCGGTGCTCAGGGAAGCCCTGCCGATCCTGGAGAAGCTCAGCCAGTCCTGACCGCACCGGTCAGCACCGGGGGCTCGCCGATCAAGCGCCGCACCACGTTCAGCTCGCTGAAGGTGCGCAATTTCCGCCTGTTCGCGACCGGCCAGCTCATCTCGAACACTGGCACCTGGATGCAGCGCGTCGCTCAGGACTGGCTCATCCTCGAACTGACTCATGGAAGCGGAGTCGCCGTCGGGCTCACAACCGGCCTGCAGTTCCTCCCGCTCCTCCTCTTCAGCTTGTGGGGCGGCATGATCGCCGACCGCTACCCCAAGCGCTACGTGCTGATGGTTACCCAGGCCGCCATGGGCGCCCTGGCGGTGATACTCGGCGTCCTCGCGGTCACCGGTGTGGTCCAGCCCTGGCATGTCTACGTGCTGGCGTTCGCCCTCGGCCTGGCCACTGTGGTCGACAACCCGACCAGGCAGTCGTTCGCGATCGAAATGGTCGGCAAGGGCGACCTGCAGAATGCGATCGCACTGAACAGTGCCGTGTTCAACCTGGCCAGGATCACCGGACCGGCTGTGGCTGGGCTGGTAATCGCCCTGATTGGCACCTCTGAGGCTTTCTTCCTCAACGCGGCTTCTTACGTGGCTGTCATTATTGGGTTGAAAATTATGCGCCCCGCCGAACTTCGTCCGGCCGAGCGAGTAGAGCGGGCCAAGGGACAGCTGCGCGAGGGCCTTGCCTACGTGTGGTCCAGAGCCGACCTGCTGATGACGATGGTGCTGGTCTTCTTCGTCGCCACGTTCGGGATGAACTTCGGCGTCACGACCGCGCTGATGTCGCGCGTGGTGTTCCACACCGGTGCGGGCAAGTTCGGCATCGCCTCGGCGGTGTTCGCGTTCGGTGCGCTGATCGGGGCGCTGGTTGCGGCGCGGCGCGCTAAGACTGGCCTGCGACTGATGGTGGTCATCGGGCTGGCGTTCAGCCTGCTGACGATCGCGTCTGCGTTCATGCCGACCTACTGGCTGTTCCTGGCCATCCTGGTGCCGACCGGGCTGACCGTGATCGGGTTCAGCACGGCCGCGAACGCCTCGATCCAGCTCAACACGCCCGCCGAGATGCGCGGCCGGGTGATGGGCATCTACATGCTGATGTTCCTCGGCGGCGCACCGATCGGCTCGACGCTGACCGGCTGGGTGGCGCAGCAGTTCGGCACCAGGCTGGCGATAGCGGCCGGCGGGATCATCTCGCTGATCGCGACGGTCGTTGTCGGGATGCTGGTCGCCAGGGCCAGGGGAGTCCCGGTGCGCCGCTATATCAGGGAGACGAACCTGGTGCGGGCCTTCACCTGATTACACTGCTCATGTGGCTGCACTGACCTGATAACACTGGCTCATGCGACTGTTTGTGGCGCTGAGCCCGCCGGCGGCCGCGCTGGCCGAGCTGGAGGAAGCCGCTGCTCCGCTCCGGGAGAGCTGGCCTGAGCTGCGCTGGGTCGGCGCTGACCGGTGGCACGTGACGCTGGCGTTCCTCGGCGAGGTGGGTGACGACAAGCTGGACGAGCTGGCGCGCAGGCTTGCGCGAGCCGCCGGCCGCCACGCCGGCTACCCACTGGCTATAGGCCGGGGAAATGCTTTCTCCTCGATAAAAAGAGCCCGCGTACTCATCGCTCGCATTGAAGGCGAAACCCAAGCCCTCGCCAGCCTTTCTGCCCTTGCCGCCTCGGTCGCGGCGGGCGCGCGGCGGGCCGGGGCGCCGTCGCCGGACGAAGACAGTGCTGGCCCGGGGGGACGGCCCCCCGGAACCCCACGCAGGCGGTACCGGCCGCACCTGACGCTTGCCCGCACCAGCCAGCCAACGGACCTGTCCGGGCCGGTAGCGGCGCTGGAGGGCTTCAGGGGTCAATCGTGGACGCCGACCAAGGTCCACTTGATCTGCAGCGTGCTGGGCAGCAGGCCGCGCTATGAGACCGTCGGGAGCTGGCCGCTGCGGGCCGCGCCTTAGTCGCCGACCACGCCGTCGATGCGCTCGCGGATCAGGTCGGCGTGGCCGTTGTGGCGCGCGTACTCCTCGATCATGTGCGTCATGATCCAGCGCAGTGAGATGATGTTGCCGCGCTGCGTCTTCTTCGCCGAAAGGGCGTCGAGAGAAGGCGCGGCGGCGACGATCTGCCTGGCCGCCTCGCACTCGGCTTCGTACGTCTCGAACGCCTGCTGGGCATCGGCCTCGGCGATGTCGACGAAGTCCGCGTCCGGGTTGGCCTCGGTGTAGTACAGGTCGGGCACGCCCTGCGCCGCGAACACCTGCCGGAACCAGCCGCGCTCGACGTCGGCCATGTGCCGGATCAGGCCGAGCAGCGACAGGTTGGACGGCGGCGATGACCGCTCCTTGAGCTGCTCGCTGGTCAGGCCCTTGCACTTAATCACGAGCGTGGCCCGATGGAACTCAAGCCAGGAGTTCAGCATCTCCCGCTCATCGGCGATGGCCGGCGGCACGGCCCGCTCTGGCTCGGGCACCGTCCAGGCCTGGGCCGGCTCAGACATTGTGGTCCAGCACCTTGGCCGCACCAGGCACGTCCCGCACCGACCGCGCGGGCGGGCCGACGTACCTGGCGCTCGGCCGCACCAGCCTGCCGGTCTGCTTCTGCTCGAGGATGTGCGCGGCCCAGCCCGCCGTGCGCGCGCAGCTGAACATCGAGGTGAACATGTGCGACGGCACCTCGGCGAAGTCGAGCATGATCGCCGCCCAGAACTCCACGTTCGTCGCGAGCACCCGGTCAGGACGTCGGGCGTGCAGCTCGTCGAGCGCGGCCTTCTCCAGCGCCGCCGCCACCTCGTACCTGGGGGCGTCCAGTTCCCTGGCCGTGTGCCGGAGTACCCGGGCGCGCGGGTCCTCGGCCCGGTACACCCGGTGCCCGAAGCCCATCAGCCGCTCGCCCTGGTCGAGCGCGTTCTTGACGTAAGCCTCGGCGTCGCCGCTGCGTTCGACCTCTTCGACCATGTGCAGGACCCGGGCCGGGGCGCCGCCGTGCAGCGGCCCGGACATCGCCCCGACCGCTCCGGACAGGGCGGCGGCTACGTCGGCGCCGGTGGAGGCGATCACCCGGGCGGTAAACGTGGAAGCGTTCAGGCCGTGCTCGGCGGCCGACACCCAGTACGCGTCGATCGCCTTCACGTGCCTGGGGTCGGGCTCGCCGCGCCAGCGGATCATGAACCGCTCGGTGATCGTCTTGGCTTCGTCGACCCGGCGCTGGGGCACCATCGGCTGGCCCGTGCCCCGGGCGGACTGGGCTACGAACGACAGCGCCATCACCGACGCCCTGGCCAGATCATCGCGAGCCTGCTCGTCGCTGATGTCGAGCAGCTGCCGCATGCCCCAGGCCGGGGCGAGCATGGCGAGCGCACTCTGCACGTCCACCCTGATGTCGCCGGAATGCACCGGGATCGGGTACGGCTCGGCCGGGGGCAGGCCGGGCTCGAAGGCGTTGTCTACCAGCAGACCCCATACGTGCTCGTAGGTGACGTGGCCGACGAGATCTTCGATGTCCACGCCGCGATAACGCAGCGCGACGCCTTTTTTGTCGGGTTCGGCGATCTCTGTCTC
>WNEY01001307.1_pt1 | contig 17378 bp, 15 predicted proteins | sample 5400531 | NCBI WGS metagenome assembly WNEY01 (sample SAMN13153338, study PRJNA577476) | soil metagenome | isolation source: 200 cm saprolite under Douglas fir tree site 1 | place: USA:California | collected 2015-04-18
TCAACCTGCGTTCGTCGCCGCACGAAAATGGGCACCGCTTACGTGCCCGCGAGGATCTGCACCGAGACACGTTCCTCACCGGCCGCTTGCGGTCCGCTCGCCCATGCGAGGAACGCATGGGGCGATCGCAACCGAATCTGCCGCAGGATCTCGGCGTCGTCCTTGCCGAGTTCCGGGACGGACATCAAGACGACTGCGTGGCTTACCTCCTCCGGGAGCGACGCAAACCACGGGGACTTGTACGCTTCGTCAACGGCGAGGAAACACCGATGCATCTCGCGCCCGGCACCCATTCCGAACCGCCAGTCACGGGCCTGGGCGAACATCCGCCGAAGCGGCGCGACATCGGACCGCGCGAGCGAAGACGACAAGCCGCTGGCGGCCCTAGCCATGATTGCACCGAGGGCGGTGAAGGCCTTCGCGAGTGGCAAGTCGCGGGCGATTTGGAGCAGACCATCGTTGTTGAACGTCACGACGCCGTCCACGCGCTTCTGAAGCAGATGCAGCTGGGCCTCCGCGAGTTGCCGTCGGATCGACCCCTCCATTGTAAAGGGGACCGTGGCGAAGGCGAGCGTCGCATCGCCGAGAATCCGCGCGACGCGGCCGACGAGGCCCATCCCCCATCCGCCGAGCTCGCCGCCGAGTCCTCCGAGGATCAGGATCACGTCCCGGTCGAGGAGCACGGCGGAGATTTTCTTCTCCTCGTCCGTCTCCATCATTTGGACGGCCTTCTCGTCCATCGAGGCGTATGCTTGCAAGGACGCGGCGGGGACGAGAACCCGAGACGGGATGTCAGCCATCGACGGATGCACCGCATCGTTCACCGCGATCCGGATTGCCTGCGGCGGCGGCGTGACGTGACGAAGGATGTTGCAGCCGGCACCTCCGCAACCCACGATCGCGACCCGGGCGCGCTCGTCCTCGGCTCCCAACTGCCAGGTGTCCGGCACGGCCCGTACATCGGGAGTGCGCGGAGATAAAGGATTGTCACCGTGGGACGATATCTATTCATGACTCTGGATATAAATTGACCGAGGAAAGCGCGATAAGGAGACACGGGATGCCGGAGCCAATGGCGACCTCTCGCGTCCCGCGGCGCGCCGACGTCGTCGTGGTCGGCGGCGGCTGCATGGGAACGAGCATCGCCTTCCACCTCGCCCGGCGGGGGGTCGATGTCGTCCTAGTCGAGGGACTGCATGTGGCCTCGGGTGCAACGGGGCACAGCGGCGCGCTCGTGCGACAGCACTACGAGGCTCGGATCGGCATCCGGCTCGCCCGGGAAAGCCTGGGGTTCTTCCAGCGGTTTGAGAAGGAGACGGGTTACCCGTGCGATTTCCGGACCACGGGATTCCTCTCTGGAACACGCCACCGCGATCTTGCGGCCTTCGACGCGCTCCTCTCCCTCCTCCGTTCCGAAGGCGTCAAGGCCGAGCGCCTCACGTCTTCGGAGGCGAAAGGAATTGAGCCGCAACTCGACGTCTCCGACTACGCCGCGGTCGTACACGATCCGGATGCGGGATACGCGGACCCCATCGCGACCGCCGTCGGGTTCGCTCGGGCGGCAGAGGCTCGTGGTGCGGTGGTCTTAGAGGACCGGGACGTGTCGTCCGTGGTCACTCGCTCAGGTCGGATCGCGGGCGTCCGAGTGCGCGGTCGCTCGACGATCGCGACGGAGCGCGTGATCCTTGCAGCGGGCAACTGGACGCCCGAACTCGCGCGTGCCGTACGAGTGCCGCTCCCCGTCCGGTTCGTGCGGGGCGACATCGTGATCTTACGGCGTCCCGTGGGCTTTGGGTCGCCTCCCAAGATCCATTTCGACTTCTACGGCAACACGTACGCCCGGCCGGAGGGCGAGAAAGACATGCTCATTGGCTACATGGACACCGATCCGCGGAAGACGATCCGCCGACACCTGCTTCCGGACGACTCCGTCCCATCGTCGACGGTCCGCGACCTTCGGGCGCGACTCATGCGACGATTCCCAGTCATGGCCCGAGCGCAACCCCGCGGCGGGTGGGCCGGCGTGTACGATGTGACTCCGGACTCGTATCCGATCCTCGACCAAGTCGGGCCGGAGGGGCTGTACGTGGCCGCCGGGTTCAGCGGCCACGGGTTCAAGCTTTCACCAGAAGTCGGTCGGCTCATGGCGGAATATGTCGCGACGGGGCGAAGGCCCGAAACCCTGGTCCCGTTGCGATTCACAAGGTTCCAGGAGAACCGACCGATCGAGCCGGAGGCGCCGTTCCCCGCGAAGCGGGGCCATCGACTTCCTTAGGCACTCCGCGCCTCGTTCGATACTTTCGCAGACGGTCTCGTAGACATTATAAGTAGAATGGTGCCCTTGCGCACGCCAGGATGCACGAAATCGTCTGCGTGGGCGATGTCCACGAAGGCCTGAGCTTCGATTTCCGACTCGATCCGGAGACGGGAATTTCGGAGCGGGCCATGGACCTCCACGGCAATTTCGCGAAGGCGGCTCGGTGGGCGATCGACCATCGTGCTTCGCTATTCTGCGTCCTCGGGGACTTGTTCGACCGGACCCACGTCGCCCCCGTGTTCCGAGAGATGGTCCGCAAAGACGTGATCGAGCCGCTCGGCGCCGCGGGAATCGAGGTGTGGATCCTCGCGGGAAACCATGACCAACCGCGGAGAGCCGCCCGCTCGACGTCCCTCGATGACTACCGCGGCTACCCTCACGTCCGGGTCTTCCGGGAACCGAAGCGCGAGGTCCGGGAGATCGATGGTCGCAAAATCGGGTTCATCCTCGTCCCCTACCTCCACCCGGAACAGGTCATGGAGCAAGTCCGCGAGAGCTTGGGGAAAGAGGTCCCTCGGGAGACCGCGTACGAAGTCGCTCGGCGGACTTGGAGAGAGTGGATCCAGCACCGCGCGGATGAGCTCGAAGACGCGGACCTCCGAATCCTGTTCGGCCACTTCGAGTTTCAAGGGGTGCGGTATGCGACCACGGCCCCGCCCGAGATCGTCCCGAACGACTTCACGTTCACTCCGGACATGATCCCGGATGCGGTCGACCTCGTCGTCTTCGGGCACATCCACATGCACCAGGTCCTCGGGCGTCGCATCGTGTACACGGGCGCGCCGGAGCGGATCGATTGGGGCGAACGCCTCGACCCCAAGGGCTTCCTCGCGATTCGACCCGACGGCGGATGGTCGTTCGAGGAACTGCCGTCGAGGCCCATGGACAAAGTCGACGTCAGCGTGGGCATGGCGGACGACGTGACCGAGAAAGTCCTCGCCGCCCTCCCCAAAGATGTGGCAGGCCATCTCGTGCGAATCGAGATTGCGCTCCCCGACGAACTTCGAAACCGCCTCGATGAGAAGCGCCTCGCAGAACGCCTCTCGGAGGCGTTCCATTACGAGGTCAAGTTCCTCTCGACGAGCCGACCGCGCATTGTCGCCGACGACTTCACGTTGGACCCGGTACGCCTCTTGGCGGACTACGTCGACAAAGTCCTCGCGGACCACCCGAGGCGCGAGGCGATCAAGGTCGAGGCGCAACGGGTCCTGAAGGAGGCACTGGCGTGAAGGCCGCTGACGCCGTCGAACCCGTTCCCGAATTGGGCGTCGAACATGCATCCGGGGGAGAGGGTTTCGTGCTCGAAGAGATCGAGATGCGCCGGTTCATGCGTTATCTCGAGAAGACGGACCCACCGTTGCGATTCCCGGAGAAATTCACCGTCATCACGGGCCGCACGGGCGCGGGCAAGTCCTCGATCCTCGATGCAATTACGTTCGCTCTGTACGCGAAGACGACTCGCACAGACATCCTGAGCGTGAAGCTGGCGGACATCTGCCGGCCGGGCGGCTACGTCCGGATCGCCTTTCGACAGGGCGACGAACGGTGGGACGTCACGCGCGGGTTCACGACGAAGAAAGAGTCGTACCTCGAGGTGACGCGGGACGGCGAGACGGTCCAGGGCACAATCCCGGACAAAGAGCGGACGATCCGCGATGTGGTCGGGCTGGACTACGACGGCTTCCGGAATTCGACCTTCGTGCGTCAAGAAGAGATGAAGGAGCTGGGGGCCGCCAGCGGGGCGCAACGCCTCGCCGTCTTCCAGAAACTGTTCCGGCTCGAGATTTTCGAGCAAGCCCTGGAGCGGGCCAAGGAGCACTACGCGACTGTGAAAGGGGAAATCCAAGCGAAGGACGCGGAGATCGCCGCGCGGGAAGAAGGCCTCGCACGACTCCCGATGCTCCGGGAGCAACTCGCCGGCCTGGAGATGGAACGTGCGACCCGCGGGAAACGGGTTTCCGAGCTCCAAACGGCCTTCGAGACGGTCGCGCGGGACGTGAAAGAACTCGAGACGAAACACGAGCGATGGGGACAAGCCGCCGCCGCCTTCGAAGACCGCGTCGCTCGGTTGAAGACGTTGGACGTGCGAACAGACGAAGTCCGTGCGCAAGGTCAGATCGCCGCGGAACTCGAGCCGGAGCGTTCCACGCTGGAGAAAGACGTCGCGGACCTGGACCGATTGCGGGAGGAACTCGACCGACTCAAGGAGTCAAAGGCGCTCCACGACCAACGGGAGGCCGCGGCACGCGCCACGGAGCGGGAGTTCGACCTCGCAAAACGGGAGCACGAAAAGCGCCGGGACGAAATCAAGAATCGCATCGACGACCTGCATCGCAAGATCGCCTCCCTCCGGACGGATGTCGACCGGGAGGCCGCGTTCAGTTCCCTCCGCGATGAAGGCCGGCTCGAGGAACGGGTCACCCGAATCGCGCGCGAGCTCGCCTGGCTCGCGGATCGCGCGCACCTCGTCCGCGAGTTGAGCGAAGAACAGGCCCGCGCGGAGAAGGCGCTCGCCCGGGTCCACGAGAAGGTGGCGTCGATCGATCAGGATTCGTTCGTCCTCACGGAGTACAAGAGGCAGCTCGAACAGCTGAAGGACGACCTCCGGCAGGAAGCCGACGAAAGTCACCGACTCATCCAGCCCCTCGACGACGCGAAGATCGAGGCGCTTCGACAGCTCGACGCGGTGCCTTTCGCGAGTCACGATGAGAAGCGCGTGGAGGCCGTGAGCGTCGCGGTCCAGGAGAAAACGACGAAGCGCCGGCGACTCGATGAACTCACGACGCTCCTACGGCAGGTGGGCGATGTCACGGCGCGCCTCGCCGATCTTGGCATGCAACGGGCGGCGCTCGAAGCGGAGCGGTCCTCCCTGGAGACGGAAATCGCGGGGCTTCGGCCCGCCCAGGAGGCGTTCACCGCGGCGAAAGCCCGCCTCGAATCGTTGCAGGGAGACTTGGACCAGGAACGGAAGGCGTGGCACCTCCTCGAGGGCCAGGCGCGGGCCGTAGAGGAGCAGATCGCAGCGCTCGGTCGAGACGCGGAGAAGCTGAAGGAGTCGGAACGGGCCCGTGACGCGCTTCGGGTCGATCTCGAGGTCTACGACATGCTCGTGAACCGTGTGTTCCACAAGCGGGGGGTCGTGATGTACGCGGTCGAGCAACTCCTGCCGGAACTCGAGATTGAGGCATCGAAGAATCTCTCGGAGCTGACAGACAATCGGTTCAGCCGGATCCGCCTCGAGACGTACGAGGAAGGACGCGGCCACGGAGTCCGGATCCTCGTGCAAGGCGCGGACGGCCAGTGGCACGACGTGGCGGAGTTCAGCGGGGGCGAGAAAACCCAGATCAACGCGGCGTTGCGGTTCGCGATCGCGCGGGAGCTGGCCTCGATGCCGCAAATCGGCCGAACGTTCGGCCGCATGAAGACCTTGTTCATCGACGAAGGCGACCTCGGATCCCTGGACACGGAGGTGTCGCGGGAACTGTTCGTCCTGAAACTCCTCCGGATGGGCGAATTCTTCGAGAAGGTCATCCTCATCACGCACCTCGCGGAGGTCGCCGACCGGTTCCCGGGTCGAATTCGCGTGACGATGACCCCGGACCAGGAGTCGCGGGCGGAAGTCCTCGCATGAGCTACGTCGACGACATGCGCCGGGAGCTCGAGCTCCTCGTGAAGCACCACCGCGACGTGCCCATTCCCCCGGAGGACACACCTGACTTCCACGTGTTCCGCCCCGCCGACGAGGCGCGGGACATGATTGCGGTGGACGGATCGTACGCCTTCCTGTTGAACCTCTCGAGCTGGTGGCTCGCCCTCATCTCCGTGGGTCTGCTTCGGTACAAGTTCGACGGCCGGAGCTTCCACCGCACGGATTGGCGGCTCGTCCAACGGATGGTCGGCGTCTCGACATTCGAGGAGTTTGTCGCGAAACAGGACGACCTTCATCGGGCGCTCTTCGAGTTCACGAAAGGCGCACTCCAAGACCAGCCGCGGGACATGGTGAACGAGTACCGGCGGCTCATCGAAGGGCAGCTCGCGATCAACTTCGCGGACGAGATCGAGGGCGCGATCGTCGCAATCGACGGGACCTTGTCCGAGTTTCCGAAGCAGTTCACCTTCATGGAGCGGCTCGTCGCGCTGTGCGAAAAGCGCGGTCACGTCCTCGTCGGGATCTCGAAGGACAGCCAGCTCCACGCCTTCGGCCATGTGCTCACGGATGAGGACTTGATGCTCCGCGCCCAGGGACGTCTCCCGCGGGGCGCCCTCGCCTATGCCCGTGCGCCAAAAGCCTCGGAGGCCGCGAAGGCCGGCCTCCTGTACGGCGACATCTATTACGCGCGCCTCCATCCCGAGGCGCGGAAGTGGTTCCGAGTGGACGTCGGCACGTTCCGCGACGATCCGGACTTCGTGTTCGGGCAGTTGGCGCCGTACGCGAAGAGCCTCCTGTCCGTCGGCTATCCGCTCCCCCTGATCGAGGCGCACCGTATGGCCGTCACCGTGCGGCAGCTCAAGCCGGTCTATGAGGAAGCGGTCCTCAAGGCGGCGCTTCGGATGGGGCTCGACGTGCGCACCATCCTCGATGGCCTCACGGCGGTCGAGGGCCGAAAGCGGAGCGCGTTCCACGAATACCTCGACAAAGTCGCGAGGGACTTGCGATGAAAATCGGGGAGATCGTCGCCGCGTCCGTGATCGACGGGCTCATCGCGAAGCTCCAGCTCCACAACCCCGAGGAACTCCGGATCGCGTACCCGGTCATCGTCGAGGGCGCGCGGTACGACTTCTACTGCCTCGTCGAGGATGTAATCAACGAGCCGAGCGACATCGCGGACCAGCTCGCGGGGTCATCGATCAGCGACGTCATCGTGCCGCGGCCGGAGACCCACGAAGGCTACGGCGGACCGATCTTCTACAGCAAGGCGAAGCTCCGCATGATCCAGCTCGTCGACCGCGACTCGAAAAAGCTGAGCGAGCCCCAAACGATTCCGCCGTACTTCTCCGCATGCCGCCATGCGACCCGTGAGGATGTCGAGCGGATCTACGAGGTCACGGACACCTCGTCGACCCTCGGGACGATCACGGGCGTCGAGCCGTTCTACGTCCAACTGGACATGGGGCAGCTCGTCGAGAAGCCCTTTGCGATCTTCGGCCGCACGGGGACCGGCAAGTCGATTCTGAACAAGCTCGTCTGCGTTGGAATCCTCGCGCGCTCCGTCGGATCCGTCCTGATTTTCGATATGCACGGGGAGTACGGCATCCACAGTCAGACGGACAGCACGGAGGGCCTGAAGTTCTTCTTCCCCGGAAAAGTCGAAATCTTCTCCCTGGACCCGAAGAACAAGGAGGCGAAGCCGTTCGTCCTTGATACGCGCGAGATCACCCCGGAGGACCTCATCGTCGCGCTGCAGGACCTCACGTCCCCGATGGTCGACACGCTGTACGAGATCGCTAAGAGCCGCGCGGGTCGGGACCTCATCTCGGCCGTGAAAGACTCCACGATGGAGGCGCTCGGCCAGGAGCGGGCCCACGAGATGTCGCTCCAGGGGCTCAAGCGGCGGATTGGCCGATTGGACCGCCTGCCGTTCTTGAAGGAGATGAAAGAGGGCCGGGACGCGTTCCAGCACATCCTCGCCGCGATCCGCGAAGGGAAGAGCGTCGTCCTCGACTTCGGCGACTACGGGACGGACCAGATGGTGTACCTGTTCGTCGCGAACATCCTCTCGCGCAGGCTCTTCGAGCTGTACACGGAACGGAACGAGGACCTCCCGAGGCTCGTGCTGTTCCTCGAGGAGGCCCACAAGTTCCTGAGTCCGGAGATCGCGCCGTACGCGCACACGTTCAGCCGCCTCGCCCGCGAGACCCGGAAGTTCAACCTGATCCTTGCACTGATCGACCAGCGGCCGAGCCGGATTTCCGACGAAGTCCGGAGCCAGCTCGCGAACCGCCTCGTCATGTCCCTGAAGGAACCCTCGGACGTCGAGGCGGCTCTGGCTGGCGTCCCGGACAAGAAGATGTGGGAGAACATCATCGCGAAGCTCCCGTTGCGGACCGTCGCGGTCATCGGCGACGCGATCCGGATCCCGACCGTGATCGACGTCCTGGAGTATGACAACCCGAACGTCCGGGAACACGTCCTCGGCCCCCGCGTGGTGGACGAGGGGACCGTCCGGGAAATCGCGAAGCGCGCGGACGACATCTTTGGCCGCGGCTAGACGATCGACCGGTGCGCGAACGGAGAACGCCCGCGCTGTTTATTTATAGTCCGACCCGAATCGTTCGGGACATGGCGACGCCGGGTTTGCCGCCGCTGCTGTCCGGTGAAGCAGGCGTAATCATCGGGGTGGTCCTCATAATCACGGGACTCGCCCTCGCCTTCTGGGGTCACGGAATCTGGTCCACCATCATGTCGCTGATCGGAGCGCTCCTGGGCGCGGCGGTCGGCTTCCTGTTCGGGGCGTCCCTGAGCGCGAACATCCTGGTCGCACTGGTCCTCGCCCTGGTTGGCGCCATCATCGGTAGCATCTTGTTCACAAAGCTCGTCAAGGTCGCTCTCGCGTTCCTCGTCGGGCTCCTCGCGGCCGCCGCCGTCTACGGGCTCCTTGGCGGCCGGGCGCAATTTACGCCGGGCCAGATCGACACGCCCCTCATCGCCGCGATCCTCGTGCTCATCGTCGTGTTTGGTATCTCGTACTATTTCATCGACGACATCATCGGAATCATCACCGCCGCGATCGGTGGACTCCTCCTCGCCCTCGGCCTATTCCTGCTCGGCGTCGCCACAATTACCGCGGCCCTCGCCGGCCTTGGCGTGTTCGCGCTCGGAGCGTTCGTGCAGACCTCCGCAATCCGTCGCCGGAAGCGAGCCCATGCGTACGCAGCGCCGGCCCCGCCCCCACCGCCTCCGTAACGACAAGAACCGTCCAAGCGGTCCGCCATCCACAAAGATCAACCTTAAACAAGGTTAACTCGCGGGGTTCATGAGACGGGGCGGCCGTGGCCTGAAGCAGATGCGATTCGCGTTGGATCGCGTGGTCCCCTTCCCGCGGGGCTCGGTGTTCGCTTGGTGGACCGACTTCCGAGAGGACGACCACCAGCACCCGAACTCTCCCGCTCGAAGCACACGTCTCATCCTCCGGCGGAGCGGGAATGAAATCTGGTTGCGGGACCGAGCAACGCGACCCGCCCCTGTGACGATTGATGAGCACGTGACCCTCGATCCTCCGAACGGCTATTCAGTTGCCGCACGGTATCCGGGCGCGGACGTCCGGTACGCGTACCGATTCAGCGCGGAAGGCGACGGCACCCAGGTCACTCTGGACGTCGACATCCGGCCGAGGCACATCGGTCGGATCCTCGTCCCGGTCGCCGCGGCATGGTGGCGGCGGTACACGGAGCGGGACCTTGACTTCCATTTGCGAGCGATGGCTACGGATCTATCCGCGTCTGCATCGGCTAGCCGTGTGGCCATCGGCCGCGGACGATCTCGTTGACCCACTGGACGAGCCTGCGATACGCCTCGGCGCCTTTCGGGAGAAGGACCACCCGCTCGTGCCCGTCTGGGTTGCCCGCGAGGACGACGAGACCTTTCGCGAGCATCCAATTCAGATAGCGAGAGAACACATCGTAATTCACATTCGCTGCGACTTGCAGTCGAGTCTTGAGCATCGGAGCGTCCTCACGCCACAGACGTTCCAGGAGTCGAGCCACCACGTAGAGGTCCGGCCGCTCGAGGTCCCGCCCAGCCATCGTTTCACAGGTCCTCGATGTACCGGCTCATCTCGGCGCGGATCCGGTCGATCCGCCCTTTCCAGTCGCGGAGGGCCCTCTGGGTCTCCTCTTCCCACCGACGTTTCCAACGTCGGTAAAGTAGAGTCGCGATGACGGAGAGCGCGATTCCGAGCGACCCCAAGAGCGCCGCGAGCACGGGATTGAAGAACACGAAGGAGAAGGCGGCGGAGACGAGGGAGAACGACCAAACCGCGGCGACGAGGATGAAGAGCCCCGCCGCGGGGTCGCGATTTAGGCCCCCGCGTCGCGAGACCTTGATCCAGGAGGGGACCTCGACGGAGGCATCCATGAGCAGTTCGAATGCGCTCGGCTCGCTCCCTTCCGGCGCACCGGGAGCCGAAGCCCTCGCCATAGCAGCGCGAAGTCGCTCGGTGTGAGCGCGATGCAGGAGGACATTAGGCCGGAGCCGAATTCGTATGAGGATACCGAGCGGGATTGCCGCTGCCGCCACCGCAGCGGTCGCGCGGACCGCGCCCATCGTCATCCGCGCGGTGAAGTCCGCACTGACGTCGGCGCTGGCGAAGAGGACGAACACGAAGAGCCAGACCACGATGGCTCCACCGATCACGATCGCTTGGAGGTCCCCGTAGTTGGAGCGAAGCGCTTCGGTCGCTTCCGCGGCGGCCCGGTGCGCCTCCGAGAGCGTCTCCAGAAGCATGGATCGGGTGCGGTCCTCAACGGGAATCTCGGGGAGCGAGCCGTCCGCGGGCAGCAGGGGGGCGACCACGGATGAGGAGAAAGACCACGCCCGAAGGAAGCCGTACGCCGCAAGTCCAAGGCCCGCCAGGCCGGTATAGACGATGATCAGGAGCGTGAGGAGCGTGCCCCAGCCGGATGGCGTCGCGAACGGCTGGTACAAGACGCGGCAGCCCGAAGGCGTCGGGCGGGCCGTGACGAGGATCGCGGAAAAGGATCCAATTCGAACGGTCAACCGACCTGGGGATTCAGCGACCCGGTAGCCCATCAGACGGAGGCGGTTCGCCAGGTATGCGAGCGCCGCCCCCGGTTCCGCCCGTACGTCCCGCACCGGGTACTTCGGGAGGAACGTGATTCCGAGGAACGCGCCCCCCGCCACGATGATTCCGAAGAAGAGCACGAAGATCGACTCGAAATGTGTGAACGCGTAGAACAGGAGGGCGGCGTCGGTTCCCGCCGCGGCGACTAGCGCCAAGACTTCGGAACGCATCGCATCCACCTAGTGCGACAGACGTCGCCCCCTGGATAGGAGTAACTCCATCCGAATACGTGTCCCAGGCGGGGTACTTTCGGTCACCTCTCCCCTCCGCCCCCGCCTTTATATCGCCATCGCCATCGAATCGAGGGGAAGATTTCCATCGCGCTCGCCGCGGAAACCATCGTCGTCCCGGAGGTCCGCGTCGAGACGCGTCCGGCCCTCACGACCCTCGTGCCGACCCTCGATCGGATCCTCGGGTCCTTCGAGGCGGGCAAGATCACCCTGATCGACAGCGGCTCCGACTTCGTGTTCCACCTCACGACCCTCCTGTCCGTCCGCGCGGTCATGGAGGGCCACGAGGTCGTCTTCCTCGACGGCGGGAATTCCGTGGACCCGCATGGCATGGTCGCCCTCGGGAAGCGGGTCGCGCTGACGCGGGAGGAAATCCTGCCGCGGGTCCACGTGGCCCGGGCGTTCACGTGCCACCAGATGACCACGTTAATATTGGACATGCTGGATAAAAAGATCGAGGAGACCGCCGCCGGCCTCGTGGTCCTCGCGTGCCTGCCGGAGATGTTCCTCGACGAGGACGTCGAGGTGGGCGAGGCCCACCAGCTGTTCCAGCGATCGATGCGCGCGATCCGCCGCACGATCGGGGAACGGGAGGTCGTCGGCTTGGTGACGAACGCGGGCTTGGCGAAGCTCCACCGCCGCAAGTCGATCCGACGCCAGCTGTACGAAGGCGCGGACCGCGTGATCCGGATTGCGCACGGGAAAGGCGGCGTCCTCATCCATCGGCTCGACACGGGGATGTCGGAGTGGTATGCGGCCGTGCCGCCCGACCAGACGACGATGGACGACTTCGCGTCCCCGGTTCCAAGAATCCCCGCCCTGGCGGTGGCGGGCGCCGCCCGGGAGATCCGGATGACGGAACACCTGCGGCTCGGGTGGTAACGTCAGAGGAGAGCCGTCACCGCGGACCATACGAGCCACCCGGCGAAGGCGACCAAGCATACGATGGAGAAGAGAAGCATCGCATGGTACGTGCGCCGGATGCGGCGCTGGGCCTCGCGGACGGCGAGCGGGAACGCCGTGATCCACAGGATGATGCCGGCGTAGAACCCGACGAGGACTGCGGCGCCGAGCTGATCAATCAAGACGAGGCCGGCCGTGAGCCACCAAAGGATCGGGTAGGGGCTCGTGATGTTCACGGACAGCCCGATCGCATACGATTTCGCCTCCGCCTCGGCCCGCGGCGCGAGGATTTCCTCCGGGCGCCGCAACGCGCGGACGGCGGTCCAAGCGAAGTACGCCATCACCGCCGCCCCCAGGAGCGAGATGTACGGGATCCACGCGGCGACACTTCCGAGCAGGGAGTGGGCCAGCACGGAGAGGGCGAGGAAAATCGTGTCGGCGGTCGTCGCTCCCGCTCCCACGAGGAACCCGGCCCTCCAGGAGCGCGTCACCGTGCGCGACGCGATGATCGCGTTCACGGGGCCCGGGGGCGCCGCGAGCGACAATCCGATCGCGATTCCGACGGCGGCGACAAACAGGAGTTCGAGGACCACGGGACGCCAAACATCGGATCCCGTTTCAAATCCCTCGGGAAGCCTTATAGGGACCGTTTCTTTCGCACGGCCGTGCGCATCGGGGGCTCGACGTACAGCCGAGAACCGTTCGCGAAACAAGTTGCGGAGCTGCGGGAATCCGGGTTCGACTACGCGGAGCTCGATCTGACGTGGGTCACCCTCGAGCCCGTCGCGCTGCAGGACGAAGCGGAAGACCTGGCGGAGAAGATCCCGCTGGAAACGGCCCACCTCCCGCCGTCCCATTTCCATCAGGCCGACCTCGCGAGGTTCGTCGGGTTCATCGACGCGCTCGCGCCGATTGGGACGCGGATTTTCAACGCCCATTTCATGGAGGCCCGGTCCGCCCCGCGCGTGTCCGCGGAGGCGAAGACGTCGTGGCTTGCGGACCTCGTCAAGGCCGCCACCGACCGGGGCGTCGTCGTAACGGTCGAGAACGTCGACGAGCCGCCGGAGGTCCTGCGAAAAGTCCTCGACTCGGTGCCGGACCTGCGCTACTGTCTCGACGTCGGCCACGCCCATCTCGACGCGCGCACGGACGGCACGCGGACGTACCTCGCGGCCCTCGCCGACCGCCTGGGCCTCGCGCACCTCCACGACAACCACGGCGGGCACGGCGAGACCGGTGACGAACACTTGCCCTTCGGGAGAGGCACGATCGACCTCGAGCGAGATGTCAAGGCACTGAAGGCCCGAGGTTACGATGGCCCCGCCACGCTGGAAATCTTCAAAGGAATCCCGGACGACCGGCGCGCGTGTCTGCGGAAGATGCGACGCTGGACGAAGGAATAGCCAGGACCATGCCGGCGGTCGGACCCGTCCCGCAGGTTGCCGGCCTGATGCGAGGTTTCCCGCACCCCTGGTACATCGCCGGGGGATGGGCGATCGACCTCTACCTCGGGCGCGTGACGCGGGTGCACGACGACATCGACGTGGTGATCCTTCGAAAGGACCAGTTCGAACTCCGAAGGCATCTCACCGACTGGGTGTTCGTGAAAGTCGTGGACGGACATCGGCTCCCGTGGACCGATGGAGAGCGGCTCGATCTCCCGATTCACGAGGTCCACGCGACGTCAGGGAACCGAGCCCGGATCGAGTTCCTACTCAACGAGTCGTCCAGCGGAACGTGGCACTTCCGGAGGAACCTGGCCGTCACGCGGCACCTCAATCAAATCGGGGCACAGACCTCCACCGGCGTTCCGTTCCTCGCACCCGAGATTGTCTTGTTGTTCAAGGCGAAATCCCCCGAGGCCAAGGACGCGCACGATTTCGATTTCGTCCTTCCCCGATTGGAGGACGAGCCGCGCCGCTGGCTGAAGGATGCGTTGGAGACGTGCCACCCGGGACATCCGTGGATCGCCCGGCTCTGAGCCACCGGCATGCACTTTCACCGACCCCTCCCCTGCATCCCGCCTTATCCTTCGACCCCGATCATCATGGAATGGGCCGCACGATCCCGACGTACCGCCTGCACCTCGAGTCGATCCTGAACGATTGGACGGACTATCGCCGTGCGTTGCGGGAGAAAGACCGCGAGGTGTTCGATCGGCTCTTGAACAAATCGAGGCAGCATTCGAGCGCCGCGAGTTATTGCGCCCACCTCGACCCGTCGATCTTGGCGCTCCTCTCGATCCTCCTGGAGATGGAACGGGACATCGAGGCGCTGAAACGGGAACGTTCTTCGGCCGCGGGCGATACCGGGACCCGTGCGGATTCGTGAGGCGACCGTCGCCGATCGCGCGGCCATCGTGAGGATCGCCCGGGCCTCGTTCGACCGCGTGTACGCGTTCTTCGCGGTGCGCGGAATGCGCCACGCCTGGCCGTTCCTCGTGGCCGAGGATGGAACGTCGATTAATCAGGGCTTCCTCGAAGGGATTCTCTTCCGCGGGACACCACCGATCGGCTACGTGTACTTCGTCGCGGTGGATCCGCGGGCCCGCGGGATGGGCTCGGGACGGGCGCTCGTTCAGGAATCGCTTCGACTCTTCCGGTCTCGCGGGGCCGACCGCGTCTTTGCGGCCGTGTCGAAAGACAACGATCCGTCGATGCACCTGTTCGAGTCCCTCGGGTTCGAGCGAGTCGCTCGCCGGGTCCTGTGGCGGTGGTACCGCTGGCGCGGGCTGTCCGTCCAGATGCGGATGCTCTTGGCGCCCCATGAGGTCCTCCTCGCGCGCACTTTCACCGACCTCCCTCCCGCGTCACCTCAAGAGGTCTCCCGGGCCTCTTGATCGGCGGGGGAGTCTGCCTGCACGGCTGGATCATCGACGCGTATGGCGACTACGACCGCGACTCGATGGTCCTCTGGCTCTGGAACGAGCGGGGCGCGCACCGGATCGAGGACCCGCGGGTCGTGCCGACGTTCTTCCTGCACGCACCCGCATCCGACCTCCCCGCGATCCGCCGGCGAATCGAAATCTTGGACGGCGTGCGCGAGGTCCGAGAGGTCTCGAAGCGCATTGCCCTCGAGGACGACGAGCCGAGACCCGTCCTGGAGATCGTGCCGCGGCATTACCGCGATATCCGCAATCTCGCGCACATCCTCGACTCGAACGGCGGGTACGTCGACCATCGGCTGTTCAACGTGGACCTGCGCTTCAGCCAACGATATGCGATCGAGCACGACATCTTCCCGATGGGGCTCCTGCATTACGCGAATGGCGTGTGGCGGGCGGAAGAGGAGCACTTCGCGCTCGACTATCCCCTGCCTGGGCTGCGGAAATCCCTCCTCGACCTCCACGTCGACAATCCGGCGGGCATCCCGCGAATGCAGGACAAGCTCCTCGGGGCCCGCGTCGACGAGGTCGAGATCGACGGGGACGAGGAGACGATCCTGAAGGGGATCGACGCGGTCGTGCGGTCCAAGGACCCGGACGTCCTCATGACGGACGGCGGCGACGCGTTCCTGATGCCGTACCTCGCCGCGAAGGCCTCCGAGCTCGGGGTGCCCCTGCAACTGGGCCGCGACCCCGACCGGTTCGCGGGGGTGAAAGCGAAATCCTATTTCACGTACGGGAAGATCGTCTACAAACCGGGGCAATACATCCTGCGCGGCCGGCTGCATCTGGATCGCGGGCACTTCGCGTTTCGCGAGAGCGATTTCGCAGGCCTCGCGGAACTGTCGCGTCTCTCGACGTTGACGCCGCAGGAACAGGCGCGGCTCACGCCCGGCACCGCGTTCTCCGCGATGCAGGTGAACCAGGCGTACCACGACGGCTGTCTCGTCGTGTGGAAGAAGAATCGACCCGAGGATTTCAAGGACGCCGAGAACCTCCTGCGCGGCGATCGCGGCGGCTTCACGTTCGAACCGGAAGTCGGCGTGCACGAAGGCCTCTACGAGCTCGATTTTTCCTCCCTGTATCCGAGCATCATGGTGAAGTACAACATCTCTGCGGAGACGCTCGACTGCGCCTGCTGCACCACCGATGGCCTCCCCGTGCCGGAATTGCGATACCACCTGTGCACACGACGCGTCGGAATCGTTGGCCGCGTGCTGAAACCGCTCATCGAGCGGCGGCGGTACTACAAGAAGATGAAGAAGGAGCCGGGTCCGCTCCAAGGTGTCTACGAGGGACGCGACACGATTCTCAAGTGGACGTTGGTGACCTGCCTCGATGGACAGACGGTGATTCCCCACAAAACGAATGACTTGTTTTCGCTGAAACCGATTTCTGAAATCATCGATCCTCTCCTGCCAGATGGCGGCATGACAGATGCGCCAGTCGAGCTGCGGTTGTTTGGATTCGATTCGGATCTAAGGCTGACGGAAAAGAAAGCAGCAAAGGTCATGAAAGTCCGAAGCCCGCCAACCATGCTTCGAATTAAGCTCCGAAAAGACCGAGAGATTTGCGCCACACCAAACCATCGGTTCTTTGTACTCAATGAAAAGGGCGGTTTGGACGTAAGGAGAGCTGATGAACTGCACGTTGGGGACTATCTTCCAATCGCCACCAATCTCCCGCAGGGTCCCCATTCAGTCCACAACGCGAAAAGATCCGACAGGAGCCTCGTCCAATCCGAGATGACTTTTCTCAGCGTTCGAGACATCGAAGGTGTCGCTCCGCAAACCGAGTTCGTCTACTGCTTCGAAATGGAAGAAGAGCTCAAGGGCTTCATCACGCAGGGCAATCTCCTTGTATCGAACTCATTCGGATATCAAGGATATAAAAATGCCCGATTCGGCCGCATCGAGTGCCACGAGGCAATCAACGCGTACGCGCGGAACATCCTCGTCCGCACGATGGAGATTGCTGAGTCCCATGGCTACGAGGTCGTCCACGGCATCGTCGATTCGGTCTGGCTGCGAGCGAAGTCGGACGCAGATCCGATCGACAAGGTCCGCGAGCACATCGCGGGTTCCATCGGCCTCCCAATCGAGCTCGAGGGCCGTTACAAGTGGATCGTCTTCCTCCCGTGCAAGACAACCGGCGTCGGCGCGCTGAACCGCTACTATGGCCTCTTCCAGGACGACGAGTTCAAGCTCCGCGGCATCGAGCTCCGCAAGCACGACACCCCGGAG
>WNEY01001309.1_pt1 | contig 17375 bp, 18 predicted proteins | sample 5400531 | NCBI WGS metagenome assembly WNEY01 (sample SAMN13153338, study PRJNA577476) | soil metagenome | isolation source: 200 cm saprolite under Douglas fir tree site 1 | place: USA:California | collected 2015-04-18
CGATGGAGGCCATACCTTTCCCAATCCGCCGCCACTCGCGTGGATGGTCGCGCCGCTCACCGTCCTGCCATTCGGCCCCGCCTATGCGGTGTGGTCAGTGCTCGGGCTCGCGTCAGTGGTGGTCGCGTGGGCGATCGCAGCACCGTTCAGCGGACTCGCGCGCGTAGCTCTGTTGCTCACGGCGATCGCCATCTGGCCCGTCCACTACTCGCTTATCCTCGGCCAGCCGACTCCCGAGATCATCGCGCTCGCCGCAGCAGCGTGGTGGTTCCTGGAGCGGGATCGCGTGGCGTTGGCGGGAATCGCGCTCGCGCTCGCGACGGGCTTGAAACCACAGGACGTCGTCCTGGTCCCTGTCGCGCTGTTGCTGACCGGGCGTTGGCGGGCGTTCGCGTGGTGGGCAGGCGGCTGCACGGTGCTGGGGCTGATCTTCCTCGCGTCGCTGGGCGTTCAGGGCGTCGTCGATTTCTGGAACACGACAGCCGTGGTCGAGAGCTTCCCCGGGCACAAGATCATGACGCTGGCCTCGCTGTTCGGCCCGGGTCTGCCTGCATATGCGCTCGAAGGTGGATCCGCAGCGCTAGCTCTCTTCGGAGCATGGCGTCACCGCTCGCGACTCAAGCTCGTGATCGCGCTGGGTCTGCTCGGCTCGGTGACGTCCGCGGTGCACGCGCACGAGTCCGACTACTGCGTGGTTTTGATCGCCGCCTGGCTGGTCCTGGCCACACCGACATCCCTCGCCGCTCGCCTCTGGCTGCTGCCTGGCGTGCTCGCGGTGCAGACGATGGCCATCGGCTGGCCGCTGCCGACGCTGCTCTGGGAGATCGTCTGGCTAGTGCTACTGGTCGCCGAGCGGCCGCTGCGCGAGGCACAGGATCGAAACGCCGAACGGCAGGTTGGTGCGGGCGACCAGGCCGGATTCCAGTCCAAACACACGGGTCAAAGTGCGATTCAGCGGCCCGGGGGCGGGGAAGTTGAAGTCTGATTTCTCGGATCGAAGGCCGGGGATGAGCCGCCGGGTCAAGCGGATTCCGGCGATGGGCGCAAACAGCAGCGTGTTGAAGAACGTCAGTCGGCGGACGACCAGCCCCGCCGCCTCGACGCGCTCGCGCAGCAGCCCGGCCGAGTAGCGGCGGTGATGCATGCTCACCTCGTCCTGGGCGCCCCACAGGAACCTGTACGCCGGCACTGAGACCATGAGATAGCCGCCCGGCCGGATCACCCTCGTCACCTCGGCCAGCGTCCCGCGCTCATCGGCGATGTGCTCGAGCACGTCGAGCATCGTGGACACGTCAACGCTTTTGTCAGCGAACGGCAGGTGCTCTCCTGACGCCTGGACTACGACGTCAAGGCCTCGCTCGAGGCAGTAACCGACGGCTTCGTGATCCACGTCGACGCCATAGGCGCAGCCGTAGCGCGACAGGCTCGCGACCATGGTTCCTGTGCCGCAGCCCACATCCAGTAAGCGCAGCGGCGATCCGTTGCGTGACTTCGGCAGGTGGTCGTCCAGAAGCCGGAGCATGATCTGCCGCCTGCCGAGGAACCACCAGTGGCGATCCTCGATCTCCCGGTACTCGCGGTAGAACTCGCGCTTCAGGTCAGTCTCGTGCCGGCTTGAATTCGGTCACTTCGCTGCGCGAGGGAGCGGTAACGCGGAGGCGGTCGAACTCCTTACGGCTTGGAAAGTAAATCCGCCGCCACATGCTGAAAACGGTCGCCAATGTGCGCGGAATGTCCGATGGCCGGACGGTCGTCTCCCCGGCCATGCGCGGGTAGTGGCGCACGCCTTTCTCGGCGATGCGGAAGTTCCACTTGCGCGCCTTCGCGAGCAGTTCTGTGTTGACGAAAAAGTTGTCGCATTCGATGCTCACCTGCTGGACGACCTCGCGTCGCATGAGCTTGAAGGCGCAGTCGACGTCGCGGACGCGCAGGCGAAACAGCACGCCGACCAGGCGGTTGTAGATCCACGAGAGGAGGCACCGCAGCACTGTGTCGTAGCGGTAGACGCGAAAGCCCGTGACCATCTCGTACTCGTCCATCAATGGAAGGAAGTACTCGAGCTCGGAGACGTCGAACTGATTGTCGGAGTCCATGAAGAACACGTAGTCGTACCGAGCGCTGGTGACACCTGTCCGCAGCGCCGCGCCATAGCCGCGATTGGTGTGATGCGACAGGAGCCGGACCTTGTTCTGGCCGTGACGGACGAGGCCCTCGACCACGCCTCGCATTCCATCCGAGCTGCCGTCGTCGACGACGATCACCTCGTACTGCTTGGCGAGGCGGGACGCGGTGGCCACGCATTGCTCCACGGCGCGCTCGATGTTGGCCTCCTCGTTGTACGCGGGAAGCACGATCGAGAGGCTCGCAACCGGTGTGCTACGAGCGCGCCGGTTCATGGGCCGAAGTATATGTTCGGGACTATCCCTCCCCACCGTGTGGGGGGAGGTCAGGAGGGGGTGAGTCCCTCCCCACCGAGTGGGGAGGTAAGGAGGGGGCGCCAAAGTAATGACTAGTACGTTTGACCTGCCCGCCGCCGGCTCTGTTAGGTTTAGGGCTCGCGTCTGGGGCGCGAGAGAACGAAAGCCTGGGGGTAGGCGTTGCGTCTCGATCGCTATGTGACCCATGGCGTAGTCCTATTGGTGGCCGCTGTCATCTCGGGCTACACCTTTTCCGTTCACCTGGCCCCTCGCGCGGGCGCCCTGGATGCAGCCGCCGCGGGGCCGGTGACCGTGGCCGGTGACGCCTGGTACGGCCGGGACAGCAGCATCATCAAGCCGGTGTACGTCCCCACGGCGCCGCTGCCGAACCGGGCGCCGATGATCTACACGGTCGCGGCCGGTGACACGCTCAGCTCGATCGCCAAAGACCTGAAGATTCCGTTTCGCGAGATCACGTGGTCGAATCCCGGGTTGCGCCTCCCGCTCAAGACGGGACAGATCCTGCGCATTCCGCCGCTGAACGTGGCGGGCTTCGTCGTGATGGTGAGGAGGGGTGACACGGTGGCGAGCCTCGCCCTTGCTCACGGCGCCGATCCGATGGCCATCGCCGACTTCAACCGCATCCGCGGCCAGCTGACTCCCGGCACGATGCTTGTCGTGCCTGTTGATCCCACTCTGGGTCCAAACCTCTCGAACGGCGTCGTCGCCGACCCCATGGCACCGGGCAAGTTCGTCTGTCCGATTCCCGGCGCGCAGATCATCCAGAAGTTCGGTCCGACGGGGTTCGCCGTCGAGCCGTCGTACGACGGCTATCTGCACTTCCACACCGGCGTCGATCTGCTGGCGGGCTACGGCACGCCGATCGATGCCGCAGCCGGTGGAAGGGTGACCGCGGTGGGATTCGCCGGCGCCTTCGGTCTTCGTGTTGAGATCACCGACAGCTATGGGCTCGTCGAGGTCTACGCGCACATGTCGTCCGCCGAGGCCGCGGTCGGCGAGGTGGTGCAGCAGGGAAAGGAGATCGGTCAGGTCGGGAGCACCGGGCTTTCGATTGGATCGCACCTTCACCTGCAGCTCGAGATCGGTGGCGCACCGACCGATCCGTTGCCACTGGTCGGCTGCGTAACTCCCGCCTAGCGGCGCGCTCGATGTCTCAGCGGGCGATCGACCCAGAGGCCCGCGCCTACCTCGACTACACGGCGTCGCTCGGGCTGCCTACGCTGGCGGAGCAGGGAGCCGTGGAGGCGCGCCGGCTGAACAGCCTGCGAGCGCCTTCGCTCGCGGGTGAGCCCGAAGAGGTCGCGCTCATCGAGGATGGGCGCCTGCCAGGCCCCGGCGGCCAGATCGCATTTCGGCTCTACTCACCGGCGCCGGATCGCACGGTCCCGGCACTCCTTTACGTGCACGGTGGCGGATGGGTCTACGGCGACCTCGACACGCACGACTCGGTATGCCGCGCACTCGCGCGCCGAGCCGGGTGCGTTGTGCTTGCGCTCGACTACCGACTCGCTCCGGAGAACCCGTTTCCTGCCGCGGTCGAGGATGCGTGGACGGGTTTGAACTGGCTTCGCGATCACGCAGCCGACGTTGGCGCGGATCCTGATCGGATCGCGGTTGCAGGAGACAGCTCGGGCGGGAACCTTTCCGCAGTGGTGGCCCAGCGATCGCGCGACCGCGGCGGCCCGAAGCTGACAGCCCAGGTCTTGATATATCCCGTCATTGATTGCGACTTCGACACGGCCTCGTATCGGGACGCTGGAAACGGTTACGGGCTTACACGCGACTCGATGGTCTGGTACTGGAACCAGTACCTGCCCGATGTGGCCAGGCGCGAATCGCCGGAGGCGTCGCCTCTTCGTGCGGGAGACCTCAGCGGGCTGCCCCCGGCACTGGTCATCACGTGCAGGTTCGATCCGCTGGCGTCTGAAGGCGCGGCTTACGCAGAGGCGCTCAGGTCAGCCGGCGTACGGGTGGAGCACATCCACGAGCCAGACATGATCCATGCCTACATACGGATGGCGGGCGTGATCAGCCGGGCTCGCAAGTCGTGGGACGACTGCGCGCGCTTTCTTCGTCGGGAGCTGGCCACGCACCCCTGAGGCGACTCACCCTGCGTCGCCTCATGGTTTTCCACCAGCGCCAACATTGAAATTGACGATGGTTGGGCCAGGTGAACGAGGCTAGCTTCATCGTGGAAAGATGGCCCCAAACGCCCGCGATACAACGCGACTTAGCCGTCGTCGCGCCCCCGTATCAACCACGCCTCGGCCAACGTCGCCCGGCGGCAGCGAGGTGGCCCCGGACGTCGACCTGGCTGGCGTGCTGACTCGACTGACGTGCCACCTCGAGCACTTCGAGGCAGCGTTGGCGGTCGAGCGTGGACGGATTGAGCACCCCATGCATTTCGAGCAACCCGGCCGTCACTCGGAGCGGATATCGAGCAGCGTCACGGCTCTGGTTGCCGAGCTGCAGGAGATTCTCACCTTGCTGCGCCGGCTGCGAGAGACCGACGAGATATTCGGCCAGCGGCCGGCGGCGGCCCCACAACCATCCCGCCAGGGGAGAGGTCCGACCTAGCTCGAGGTCGGTTGTTTCAGTACTTCGTCGAGCGACCCCTTTAGCCTGTGGAGAGCCTCAGCGGACGGGGGTGTTTCCTCCATCCAACCAAATATGGCATCGGTCATCTGGCGCCAGGCGGCAACCTGGTGTGCGATTGCACCTCCCCAGTAAGACCTGGACCAGGCCGCCGCCGCCAGCCAGCCGGCCACCACGCAGCAGAATGCTCCGGTCGCCAGCTCAAGCCCGCCCAACCAGCCTTGAGGCCCCATGTCGTCGAGAATCACAAGCCCGAAGGTCAGGTTGAGCGCCACAGCAAGAGGCAAAAAGCCCGAGTAAAAAAGATGTCTCCTAGAAGCTCTTCCCATCTGACGACCGCCCCCAATTCGAAGTCTTGCAGCCAAATCCCAGCGAACGTCCCACACATCCGCTGCCCTCGCCAATAGAACGATTGTCCCAATCGGTTTGGGCATTTGACTCGATGGCCAGACTCCGATCTGCCGTATCCTGCGAACGTCGGGAGGCGGGGCTGTTTGCAGCAGGCAGCGCTCGTCGAGCGTCAGGAGGGGATTGGAAGGGCCACGGCGTGGACGCGTCCGTATAGGCATCGTCGACGACCATCCGGTTTTTCGCCTTGGTTTGGCCCGCGCGCTCGAGCGTCAGAATGACCTCGAGATCACGTGGGAGCTAAGCTCTGCGGTCAATCTCGACGCGCTGCTGCAGAAGACGCCGGTGGACGTATTGCTGATCGATGTCTACCTTGGCGCGGGCAAGGATGGCATCGCAGCCACTCGCGAAGTTCGCGCCAAATGGCCCGACTTGAAGATTGCCGCGATGAGCGCGAGCATGGACACGCAGCTGAGCATCACAAGCAAGCGTGCCGGCGCCAGCGTGTTCTTGCCCAAGGCCCTGCCGGTTGCTGAGATGGTTGCCTCCATCCGCGGGCTGGTCGAAGGACCACGCAAGGGCCGATGGGACCTGCGTGGGCCGGGCTCACGAGTAAAGCCGGCCGGCCTCAGCCCGCGACAGCGACAGGTCCTCGAGTACGTAAGGATCGGACGAACCAACAAGGAAATCGCCGCGCGCCTTGGCGTTTCGGTGGCGACAGTCAACAAGCACGTGCACGAAGTGCTGTCTGCGCTGGGGGTCCGCAACCGCACCCAGGCGGCCGCACTGGCTCAAGAGAAGGGCGACTGACCGCAAGGGGTCTCGGTCTCCTGGGTTACCTGTGCACCATTACACGCACTAATGGTCAGTTCTATCCATTGACTTGGAATTTCGTGAGTAGTTAAGGTCTCATTAAGAGTTATTCATAGGTCAGATGCCTATATAAGGTCCACTTGAGGCTTGGGTTTCCTCCGGTCGTTCGCGGTACTAATTCATCATTTCGTTCAAGGGAGTTCAGGGGTGGCTGTGCCATTGGTAGCCGGTGATACCGCACGTGCGGACAGAGCGGCCGCGTCCGAGGAGATAAGGAGAGCGCTCGCGCGCGAGCTGCATGACCGAGTCGCTCAGACGCTGACCACGATGCTGATCGAGCTCGAGAATTTCAAGGTCGAGCAGACGGGCAGGCAAAGCGCGCTCCGGCAGCTCGACGAGCTACAGGATTCCACGCGAGACGTCCTGGCGAACCTTCGCCACGTGCTTTTCGAGCTACGCGGCGAGTCGGGCACGGAGGATGGGCTCGTCGAAGGGGTTCGCGCGTTGATCGGCCGCTTCGAGGAGCGGACTCACGTCAAGGTGGAGCTCTCGATCTCTCCGTCGTGGCCGGCCCACCTTCGAACCCAAGCGTCGATGAACATGTATCGCATCGTCGACGAGGCGCTCACCAACGCTCGCTTGCACAGCGGCGCCACTATGGTCGAGGTCGCGCTTCGCCTGGCTCGCGACAAGCACCTCGCGATCGAGATAAAGGACGACGGCAGAGGCGCGGACGAGGAACTTGGTCGAGCAGCCGGTATGGGCGTCCTTGGGATGCGCGAGAGGGTCGTGATCCTGGGGGGCATCCTCGAAGTCGACACAGGCCCAGGCCGGGGTACCACAGTCAGAGCAATGATTCCAATGGAGCAAGTAATTTGAGAACCGTGACCGCGCCGCAGTCCGATTCCGCTTCGCAAGTGGCCACCCGGGCCGCCCGGGTATTGATCGCCGACGACCAGACCCTTTTCAGGGCCGGCCTGGCGCGCCTACTCGAGGCGGATGATCGCGTAAGTGTCGTTGGCGAGGCGGTCGACGGAGTTGACGCGGTCGAGCTCGCGAAGACGCTGAAGCCGGACGTCGTCCTGATGGACATCAAGATGCCCAACGTCGACGGAATCGAGGCGACGCGCCGCATCCTCGCTGACAACCCCATGGTCAAGGTGCTGATGCTCAGTACGTTCGACGCAGACAACAACGTGATCCAGGCGTTGAAGGCGGGTGCGAGCGGCTACGTGCTGAAGGACTCCCAGGCGAAGGCGATCGTGTCCAGCATCCTGGCGGTGGTCGCCGGCGAGCGGGTGATGGCCAGCGCGGTAGCGAACCGAGTGCTTGAGATGCTTACTGGAGTCACCACGCCAAAAGAGTTCTACGACGGCCTCACCGCGCGAGAGGTAGAGATTCTCAAGATGCTCGCGACTGGCATGGCCAACAAGCAGATCGCCTACAAGCTGAAGATCAGCGAGAAGACGGTCCGCAACCACGTGAGCAACATGTACGAGAAGCTGGACATCTACGACCGCGCCCAGGCGGTCCTGTACGCGGTGCGCAAGGGCCTGGTAGAGATCTGAGCGCCAGTCCCACGTCGGTGGGACCGGACGTCTCGACGTTCTAGTACGACGATCCCATTAACAGCGCGCTCTTGCGCTCATACATTTGTTCACTGCAGTGGTAGTAGTTCCCGGGCGGGTCGCGCTGAACGGCGCGATGAGCCGGCTTGTCGTCGACGAAGGCCCCAATCTTCTTCTGATCGACCGCCAGCCGCTTTTCCTGGCCGCCCTCGAGAGCCTGCTCACCGCCCCGCCGGTCCTGGCTCACGTACACATCGCCACCGACGCGGGGACCGGGTTGGAGATCGCAATGAGGGGCCACGTAAACCTGGTCTTCTGTGAAGTCCGCGCAGAGCCGCTGCCGGCGCTCGAGCTGGCCGCTCGCCTGGCAGGGCTGACCCCGCCGGTGCCGGTGATCCTCCTCGGCGAACACGGAGACGAGCGCCTCTTGATCTCGGCTCTACATACAAACGTGGCAGGGGTCTTCACCAAGGACGCAGCTCTGGACGAGTTCCTGGTGGGGGTCCAGACCGTGCTCTCGGGGCACCGCGCCGTCGGATCCAACTTGATGGCCGTGGTACTCGACAGGCTCGGCGACACTGAGCGAGCCCGCCGTCCGACGCACCGGCTGTCACCCACTGAGGTTGAAATCCTGACCTTGATCGGCCAGGCCAAGTCGATATCTGTGATCGCGTCGATGCGTGGTATCAGCCACAAGACGGTGCGAAACCACCTGGCCAACATCTACCGCAAGATGGAGCTGCGCAGCCGTACTGAGGCGATGCTGTGCGCGGCGAGGTTGGGCCTTACGGCCAACTAGGAGTCCCATATTGTCCTCGCACCGGCCGGGACAAACTACCCAGGGCGGCGGTCGAATCCCATTCTCAAGGGAACCCGGGTTGGGCAACATCGCAAGGATGGCATCCGAGCCGGCCGTGGCGGTCCTGCGCCCACACGACGTCCCGCCCCGTCTAGGGGAGCGCCTGGTTGCATCGCGGTTGATCAGCGAAGGTCAGCTGCGCCGTGCGCTCGACCAGCAGGCCAAGAGCCCGCGGTTTCTCGGGGCAGTCCTGCTCGAGCTCGGGCTCATCGACGAAGACAGGCTTGCCGCCAAGCTGGGTGAGCACCTGCAAGTCCCGTACGCCGACCTCCGGCGCGAGGCCATTGATCCAGTCGCGGCCCAGCTGATCCCCGCGGAGTTCGCGAGGAAGAATGTCGTGTTGCCGATACGGGAGCAGGAGGGCGCGCTCGCGGTCGCGATGGAGGATCCCGGGAACCTGCACCTGGTCAACGACCTGAGGTTGATCACCGGCCTGCAGATCGCCCCGCACATAGCAGGCCGCTCGGACATCCTTGCCAACCTGAGCCGGGTCCACAGCATGCAGCCTAGGATCCATGAGGCGGCCCGGTCGCTGGAGGAGAGCCGGCCGCAGCTGACCGGGGGAAGGTCGATGGTGTTCGAGCTTTCGAGCATCACGGCATCCTCGCCCGCCGTCGACATCGTCAACATGCTCATCACCCAGGGACTGCGAGACCGCGCGTCCGACATCCATGTCGAACCGCAGAAAGAGTTTCTGCGCATCCGGTTCCGTATCGACGGTGTCTTGCAGGACGTGGCGCACCTACCCTCGGCGACCGGCGCGGCTGTCGCCTCCCGAATCAAGATCATGGCCTCCATGAACATCGTCGAGCGGCGCCGCGCCCAGGACGGACAGATCAGCCTGACCGTCGACGGCCGCGATCTCGATGTGCGCGTGGCGACCATCGAGACGATCTGGGGCGAGAAACTAGTGCTGCGGCTCCTGGACAGGCGCCGCTCACTGATCGCGCTGCGCAAGCTGGGGTTCTCGAGCGAGGCATACGAGCGATTCCACGCAATGCTTCATTCGCCGTACGGAATGATCATCGTGTCCGGTCCGACCGGCAGCGGCAAGACGACGACCCTGTACGCGGCGCTCCACGAGCTCGACCAGCAGGTTCGCAACATCATGACCATCGAAGACCCGGTCGAGTACACCTTCGACAACATCAACCAGAGCCAGATCAACAAGCTGGCTGACATCAGCTTCGCGAATGGGCTGCGGGCCATCCTGCGCCAGGACCCGGACATCATCCTGGTGGGGGAGATTCGGGACCGCGAGACCGCCGAGATCGCGGTGCAATCAGCGCTAACCGGGCACATGGTGCTGTCCTCGCTTCACGCGACCGATGGGCCCGGTGCGCTGCTGCGATTCATCGACATGGGGATTGAAGGGTTCCTGATCGCATCGTCGGTGATCTCGATCGTCGCGCAGCGCCTGGTACGAAAGGTGTGCGACGGCTGCAAGACGACTCACACGCCGACGGTCGAAGAGATGGAGTTTGCCGCCTCGGTCGGCGCGCCTCCGCCCAAGCGTCTATATCACGGGGTCGGCTGCGCAAGGTGCAACCACACTGGCTACTACGACCGTGTCGGGGTGTTCGAGGTGCTGACGATGACCGACGAGCTCCGGCGCGCGGTGACCGGCCGGGCTGGGCATCGGGAGATCATGGACGCCGCCGTCAAAGGTGGGGCGGTGCCATTGCGCCGGGACGCGTGGGACAAGGCGGCGGCCGGCGTGACGACCGTGTCCGAGATCCTGCGCAGCGTTTACATCCTGTGATCGGAGGCTGAGCCATCAAGTTTCAGTACCGCGCCTACGGACCGCGGGGGGTGCTCGAGGAAAAGCTCACGGACGCTCCGTCCGCGGCAGCCGTGCACCGCGACCTGACACGCAACGGATATCGCGTGGTCTCGGTGCGGCCGGCGCGACGTGGTTGGTCGCACTGGATCTACCGGCAGATGCCGACGTTCTTCGGCGTCAGCACCAGCGACCTGGTGCTCTTCTCGCGCCAGCTCTCGACATTCTTGAAGGTTGGGGTGCCCATCACCGAGGCGATCCGGCTGCTGCGAGGCGGCACCAGGTCGGGTCCGTTCAAGGCCGCCCTCGACGACATCAACTCCGATATCGACGACGGCGAATCGTTCTCGGTCGCGATCTCGCATCACCCGAACGTGTTCAGCCAGCTGTACGTGGACATGGTGCGGGCGGCGGAGTACAGCGGAAGCCTTGACCGTGTCCTCCTCCAGATCGCGGTCTACCTGCAGCGCCAGGACACGGCGATCAAGAAGATCCGAAGCGCCATGATCTACCCCGCGATCATCCTGTCGCTCGCAGTCGGCGTGTGCGGAGTGCTGATCGTGGTGGTGCTTCCGAACTTCGTTTCCCTCTTCAATGAGTTCCACGCCGAGCTCCCGCTGCCGACGCAAATCCTGATCGCGGTCGGCTCGTTTGCGCAGGCCTGGCGGTTCCAGATCGTGGCCGGAGCGTTGATCACGACCTTCGCGGTCTTCGGCTTCCTGCAGACCGCGCCAGGCCGAGTGTTTTGGGATCACGCCCTGATCCGGCTACCTGTACTGGGCACGATCGTGGTGTTCGCCATCGTCGAGCGGTTCACGAGAACCCTTGCCACGATGCTGCGCGCCGGCATCCCGATCAGCCAGACATTCGATGTGGCGAGCGCATCGGCCGGCAACATCCGCTACCGCCGGCAGCTCGATCTCGTGCGCCAGCGGATGGTCACCGGCGACGGATTCTCGGAACCGCTCGCAGCGACTGGGCTCTTCGCGCCGATGGTCATCCGCATGGTCAGGGTCGGTGAAGAGACGGGCACTCTGGACCAAAGCCTGGAGCAGATCGCCGACTTCCTCGCTGAGGAGATGGACTACAAGGTCCGCAACATGATCGCGCTGATGGAGCCGGGGCTAGTGATAGCGGTCGGCGCGGCGGTGGGCTTCGTCGCGGTGTCTGTGGTCCTGCCCATGTACGGGCTTCTCAGAGCGGTTCACTGATGCGTGGCCGCGCGCCGCGGCGTCGACTGGACCGCCAGGCCGGAACCACTCTGATCGAGCTTCTTGTCAGCACGATGATCATCGGTATCGCGGTGCTCCTGCTCGTCGGCGCGTTCAGCACCGGGCTCCTCGACGCGACGTTGACCAAGCGCAACACGGCCGTCACGGCGGCCACACAGTACGAGCTGGACAAGATCGGCGCTGCTGCATTCGCGAGCTCGCCGGTTCCGTATTCGGAGTGCTTTGCGGTCGACAATCCCGCCGCGCCGGTCGCAGTCGCGCTTGGCGGCAGCTGCCCCGGCGGCTCGAGCCTGAGGGTCGACGTCACTGAGAACGACTCGCAGCCGGGCGTGCAGGTGTGGACGGTTCAGGTGATCACGTATCCGGCCCTCGACGCCATCGGCACGCCGGTTTCGGTCTACAAGGTGAACCGATGAGCGGCTGCCGGCGCGAGGATCGCTTGCGGCACCAGGCCGGCTACACCCTGATCGAGCTGATGGTAGCGTCAGCGATCGGACTGCTCGTCATGGGCGCTCTCACGTCGGTTGTCCTCACCACCATGATCGGCACCAACGCGGCAACAGGCCGCGTCGAGACGAGCGGGCAGATCCGGAACTTCGAGCTGTTTGCGTACGACGACTTCGCGCTGAGCCATCCCCCGGCGCCGTCGGGCTGCGGCACCGCGGCCAGTCCATGCACGACTCAGCCGATGGTCCTGAGCGGTCTTCGGATGGCCAACCAGACGAGCGGCCAGGCAGCAAGCTTCACAGTTACCTACTCGTGGGCCCCGGCCACCCAGTCCGTCACGCGGGCGATAGGGCCTTCCAGTCAGGTCGCAGCGGGCAACGTCACGTCGTTTTCCTGGTACGTGGACACGACCGGTGCCCGCCCAGTCGTCGTGATCGCGATGACGGTGACGATCGCGTTCTACAACACCTCGTACAGCCAATCCCAAACGCTGCTGTTCTACCCGCGGATCACATCGCCGTGACAGCAAGAAAGACCCGTGCCTCGGACCGGCACCGTGGCCAGCGCGGCAGCGTCCTGAGCTCGGTGCTCATCATCGTCGCCTTCATGTCGATTCTTGTCGGCGGCTTGATGACCGAGCTCACTAACTCGTTCCTGGTCTCGCGTACGCATTCGACCCGCGTGGAGCGTGAGGCCACTGTGACTTCAGCCGTGGAGCTCGGGATCCACCAGCTCCAGACCGGCAGCGTGCCACCCGTCTGCGCTCAGGATGTACGTGGGCCCTGGTTCCTGACGCTCAACGGCAGCCCTTCGGCGGTGTCCGAGACGTGCACGGCGATCGTTCCTGACCTGGCAGCATCGCTGTCGACCGCAGCGGTCGCCGTCGACGGCGTCCACAACCTGACAGCGGGCCGGGACGAATACATCGCCGCGACCTCCAGCGGACGGCTGAATGCTTACGCGTTCGGCCAGACGTCACCGCGCTGGTCGGTCGCGCTCGGCGGCACGATGACAGCCTCGCTGCTGCCGATAGTGGACGACGACGGCATGCCCGAGCTCATGGTGCCTGAGACGATGGGCGGATCCGGCTGCGGCGGGCACTGCGTGGTGTCCATGCACTACAGCGCCGGCACTCCTTCGTTTCACTGCAGCATGCCTGCCTCATCGGTGGTCGGGGCTCAGCCGGCGGTCGAGGTCAGCCCCACCGGCATTCGCAACTTTCCGGATTACGTTTTCTTCGCCGGCTCAGGCGCGGGTGCCGCCCTGTACGTCTTCGATGGCGCGGCCGATCACACGTGCGGGCTGCAGGCCTCGGCCGCACTCACCGGAGATGTGATCGGAGCTCCGCTGGTTTTCCCTGGGGTGGTCAGCGTCAAGGCCAATTCCAGCAGCGTGAGCGACGAGATCTTCGTTCTTGAAGACGACGGAACCGTCAGCGCTCTGGCGCACTGGCGCTATACCGAGGCTGTCGACAAGACCGCCGGGCTCACCATCAGCCTGAGCGAGGTGGGGTCCCTGTCACTCACCCCCCAGCTGGGCGGCAGCCTGGCCGGCTACGCCACGAGCGCACGATCGGTGGCCCAGGGCGGAAGCATCACCATGGCGATCGCCGGCGCCTCGGGCAGGATCGCTCTGGTCCGAATCTCGGAAGGCAACGGGCCGACGTATGGCATGTCGCTGCTCGGCGCGACCTCTCTCACCGGGGGCGTCACGGCGCCGCCCTCTTGGTGTCACTGCCCCGGTCAGGATCTGATCGGCGTCGGGAGCACCAACGGCGTCCTGTACCTCCTCGACACCGGCCTGACGATCCTGCACTCCTACGACGGGACGGCCGACGGAAGCCCTGCCATCGTGTCGAGGCCGGCCCCGGACGTGAACGGCGACTGGTACTTTGGCGCGGCCGACGGTTACGTGTATGACGTGGAGATACCGCTGAGCGGGCAGCAGATGTTCAAGGCGGCCCGCTTCGGCCCCGGTGGTCAGATTCGCAGCTCACCAGTCGTCGGCGGGGCATCAGACGGTTGCGGGCCCGGGCCTTGCATGTACTTCGGATCGTCGAGCGCCGGTCTGTTCTTCGTCGCCCTTGGCAGCACGCGGGTGATCGATCTTCGCGCCTGCATCAGCACGGCGGCAAACTCGACGACCTGCTACGCGAACCCACGCTTGTGGGCGCGTGTGGAGGTGGGGCCGGCCTCGGTCGTGGGCGGGACCGGAGTCTCCGTGCAAGGCTGGTCGTACTACTCTCCTTAAAGGTGCCTGCCTCCCGACTCGCGGTAGACATGTCGTCCGAGATGCTTCGCATCGTCGAGGGGCTGCCGGGTGGTCCGATGCGATGCGGCGAGGCGGGGGCCCCGCCGGGTTCGATGCAGGGGAGCCACGTGCTGGACCCGGCTGCGGTGGGGCAGGCTCTGCGCCAGCTGGTCGCTCGCTCTGAGATCACGACTTCAAGGGCTGTGGTCGCAGCCGGCGACTCGGTTGCCAGCTTCCGGGTGATGAGCTTTCCCGGGGACGCGACCGATGCCGACATCGACGCAGCCGTGAAGAACCAGCTCGACCTGGGGACCCATAAGATGGCCCGTCGTCACCTCGAGGTGCCTGGCGCTGCGCCCGACGAGCGTGCCGTATTTGCGGCCGTCTGGGATCGCGCGCAGGTCGTGGCGATCGCAGAATCGATCAGGCTGGCGGGCCTCGAGCCTGCGGCCGTCGACCTCAAGTCGCTCTGCGTGGCGCGGGCCCTGACCAGGGACTCCTGCATCTTCGTCGACCTGACGAGCGCCCCCGCCGAGGTCGTGCTGATCGACCAACACGTGCCGCGGGTATGGCACGCCTTCAACGCCGAAGCAGACAGGGACCTGGCCCGATCGATATTCGAGGCGCTCAGGCCGGTGCTGGGGCTCAGCCGGCGCTCCGGCGGCACCGGATTCGGACCGAGCTCACCGATCGTGGTGCGTGCTGATCCGCCACTGGCATCTGGAGTGGCCACGAGGTTGGAGGAGCTGGCCGCGCGCAGCGTGGTGGGCGTAGACCCGCCGCCGCGCGCCGATCCAGCGGTGAGATTCGTGCCCTACCTCACATGTCTGGGCCTGATTCTGCGCAGAAGCGGATGAGCAAGCGCAAGCGAGGGCCCAAGGACGACCGCCGCCGGCCCGCCGTCGAGATCAACCTCCTGGCCGAGGACGAAGGCACTGGCGTCTTCGTGAGAGCGCGACGGGGTTGCTCGCTGCCCTTCATAGGGGGCGGGGTCATTGGCGCCCTCGTGGTCCTGGCGACCCAGGTCGTGCACTAGGTCGACGGTTCCGCCTACGCGGCGCCCGGACAAGTGCCCATGGCATGGGCCAGTCCATCCATTTCGAAGTCGGGCTGTGATCCATACATTGGGCGCCACGGATTAACGGAGGTAGCCCTTGCAGCCCTGCAGGCGCTAGGTGAGGAGTTGGGAGCGTATGGAAATCATGATTCGTTATTTCGGCCGAAGCCTGCGGAGCAGGAAGGGCCAGGCGGGATTCACGCTCATCGAGCTGCTGGTCGTCGTCACGATCCTCGGAGTCCTGGCAGCAATCGTCACGCTGAGCCTCGTCGGTCTGACCACCAACGCTCAGGCCAAGGCCTGCGAGCAGGAGTACAAGACGGTTCAGGCCGGCCTGGACGCGTTCATAGCCAACAACAACGTCGACACCGTGGCCCCGACCGGCGCCGGTGGGACGAGCGACATGACCAGCCCGGTGCTGCTGTACAACTCAGCGCCGAGCGCCACCGCTCCGACGTACCTTCGCAACTCGCCCACGCAGTGGGCATACGTCTGGGACGCAACTGGCAGGATCACGCAGGTGACGCAGGCGGCAGGGGGTCCGACCGTGCCTGCGGGCTGTGTCGTGTCAGGCGGCTAGCAGGGTTTCCGGGAAGCAAGGGAGGCAGGAAGGCGCCGCCGTCCGGCGGCGCCTTCTCCTTTATATATAGGCATGGTTCCGATACAGGGCTCCATCGAGGTGCTCGGTGGGGCGTACGCCGTGCTTGTGGCGGCGCTGGTGGGCAGCTTCATCAACCTGGTGGCCGACCGGGTGCCCAGGGGCGAGTCCGTGGTCCGTCCGCGATCTCACTGCCGCGCATGCGGGCGCGTGTTGAATCTTGTCGATCTGATCCCGGTCGCGGGCTACCTGATCAGGGGCGGGCGCTGCGCCACCTGTGGGGTGCAGATCGGAGTGTCTTCGCCGTTGATCGAGGGTCTGTGTGCGCTCTCCATGCTGACGGCGATCAGCGTGCTGGGCCTGCCGCGGGGGGCTGCCGCGGGCCTAGGGGTGGTTGCCGTTATTGGTGCCGTTCGGGTCGGGGTGAGCGTGACACGCTCGCCGGTCAGGCGCGGCGGATCTCGCTCGGGCTGATCGAGTTTGTCCGCGCCGACTGCTCGGAGATGAGCCCGGCACGCATGAGCTGGTTCAGTGACCTTTCCAGTGTCTGAGACCCCTCGCGCAGGCTGGTCTGAAGGACCGACCTGATCTGATCTGTCCTCGCTTCCTTGATCATCGCTCTGACCGCGGTGTTGGCGATGAGAACCTCGAAGGCAGCCACCCTCCCGCCCCCGATGGCAGGCACCAGCTGCTGGTAGATCACGCCGGCCACGCAGCCGGCAAGCTGGATTCGCACCTGTTGCTGCTGGGCGCCCAGGTAGCTGTCGATGACTCGATCCAGGGCCTGGGGCGCATCGTTGGTGTGCAGCGTCGCTAGCACGAGGTGCCCTGACTCCGCGATGGTGACCGCCGCCGTGATCGTCTCGAGGTCGCGCATCTCGCCGATCAGGAGGACGTCGGGGTCTTCCCGGAACGCGGCCCGCAGACCATCCGCGAATGTGGGAGTGTCCTGTCCAACCTGCCGCTGATCGACGATCGACAGCTTGTGCCGGTGAACGTACTCGATCGGATCCTCGATGGTGATGATGTGGAAGGGCCGAGTCGTGTTGAGGTGGTCGATTATCGCCGCCTGGGTCGTCGACTTGCCTGATCCGGTCGGGCCGGTGACGAGGATCAGGCCGTGCTGCCGCTCCAGGAGCCGGTGGACCGATTCGGGGATGCCGAGCATGTCGAAGCTCGGAATCGCGAGCGGGAGGAGCCTGAAGGCGGCAGCGAGCGAATTCCGCTGGTAATAGGCGTTGCCCCGGATGCGAGCACTGTCCCGCCACGTAAAAGAGAAGTCGACGTTCCGCCGCGCCGCGAGCTCCTCCCACTGCGTGGGTCCGAGCAGCTCTCGGATCAGCTTCTTAGTGTCGTCAGGCGTCAGCACCGCCGCGTGGGGATCGAGAAG
>WNEY01001311.1_pt1 | contig 17368 bp, 18 predicted proteins | sample 5400531 | NCBI WGS metagenome assembly WNEY01 (sample SAMN13153338, study PRJNA577476) | soil metagenome | isolation source: 200 cm saprolite under Douglas fir tree site 1 | place: USA:California | collected 2015-04-18
GGCCATTCCTCCGGGATCGACTTCGCGAGCTGGGCGCGAGGACAGGCGAAGCTTTGTGTAGACGAGGACAGGCGAAGCTTTGTGCAGACGAGGACAGGCGAAGCTTTGTGAGATGTTCTCGCGCGCGGTCGGCCAAGTCACGAGGTATCCGAGCAGCTCCCACACCGGAGCTGGGCGCGAGAGGCGCGGCTGGGGTCGCTGATCGCGCCGCTCGATCGAGGCAAATGAGAGGTCCGCTAGTGGCGCGCTAGTCGCACGATCTCGGCAATCGTCCGCGTCAGCCAGAGGCAGGTCAAGAGGCAGTAGACAAGACTGGGCAGGAGCAGAATGAAGAGCACCGCCAGGCGCCGGTCGGCGGGTGCACCCGGCCCCGTTAGGTAGTAAGACCCGGCGATGGCGCCCTGCAAGAGCGCGTACGCTGCCGCCGCGTGGCCCATCCGGCGCATGACTGAAGCCGGCCGCCGGTGCTCAAAGCGCCAATCGAGCCAGCCGGCAAGTAGTGCGGCACCGATCGCGAGGGGACCCGCGAAGCTCACCGGCGTCTCGCAAACAGCAGCTGCAGCAGCAGAAATCCGGCTGCGGCGAGACCCGCGAGGATCCATTCGAACCGGTGCCCTGGGAGGACGAGCAGAGCTGCCGCCGCGCCCACGATCGCGAGCAACACAGAGGCGACCACGTATCCGCGGAAAGTCCGCGGCGTGGCGGCAACAGCGGTGGCCCCGTCTGGGCGCCTCACGCTCCGCGCCCGTGGCGCTTCGCTAAGCGACGCCACCGGACACCTGTGCTTTTGCAGCTCGTCTCACAGTGCTCCGAGTATGTGCGCGAACACCAGGCCGGACCTAGACCAACGGGCGAACCCGATGAGACGTTCGCCTGTTCAGCGCGCAGACAGCGACAAATCCTGGCGAGTCGGCCCACAGAAACGGAAGCCCAAGACTTCCGTTTCTTTCCTCTCGGCGTCCGCGCCGAAGGGCTACATCGCGAGTCACTTCATCAAGTACATCCCGCGGCGTGTCGATCGGAAAGATCCTGCGCGAGCTGGCGGTCGAGATGAGGAAGCGGCGGCGGCAGGCGGCCGAGGAGCGTGCGCAGAAGGCTCCGACGAAAATCATCTTCCCGCTCGTCCTCCTCATCCTCCCAGCGATCTTCATCGTCGCCGTCGGCCCGATCGTGTTCTCGTTTCCTGCACGGGCTCGGCTGAATCTGAAGCGGAGCAGCTGGACCGCGAGGTTACCGATCGTCACGCCGGCCGTCTAGTTCCCAGCCTTTCGGCTGGACCTGCGTTCGGGACCGCGAAATCATCCGTTCAAGGGATGGACCCCGGAGGCGTTCAGTGTGCACCATGTACTCGGGGTACGGGGACAACGGGGGGGACTGCCATGCGGCGGCTGAAGGTTCTTGTTGCGGACGACCATGAGTTGATGCTGGAGGCGATTCGCATCGCGCTCGAGCAGGCTTCGGATGACTTCGAGATCGTGGCTATGACTAGCCACGGACCACGGGTGCTCCCGCTGGTCGCACAGACGCAGCCCGACCTGGTCCTACTGGACCTGCGGATGCCCAAGATGGACGGGTTGACCTGTCTCGAACTGCTCCGCAAGCGTCATCCCGGAGTGAAGACGGTCGTCCTCTCTGGGCTCGACGGCCCGGAGGTCGTCCACTCGGCGTTCAATCGGGGCGCAACGGCGTTCATCCGAAAGAACATCGATCCACGCGATCTCCCTTCGGCTTTGCGTCAGGCTGCGGAGGGCACGGTCGTCCACCAGACCTTCGGCGACCCGGATCAGTCCAGGCTGGCGTCGGCCAACGATGTGGGGCTCAGCGACCGCGAGTTGTCGGTTCTGAATGCGCTCGGCGAGGGCCTCTCGAACAAGGAGATCGCGAAGCAGCTCTGGCTCGCCGAGCAAACAGTGAAGTTCCACCTCACGAACATCTATCGGAAGCTCGGCGTGACGACGCGGAACGAAGCTGTCCACAATGCGTATCGGCGCGGCTTGCTCGAGACCCCGCTGCTCGAGACAGTCGGATCCTCGGGCTAGAAGCTCAGCGCGTCACGACAGCAGCGACGTCCGGGTGACGGATTCCCCAGGCCCGGACGAAGAAGAGCACCTCTCGCCATGCCTCGCCGCCGTGGTGGGCGTCCACGTGGATGACGAGGCAAGAGTTGTCCCCGACGGGCTGTGCGACACACCGGTTCCGGAGGAACGACTCGATGAGTTCCGGCAGCAGCGCCGGCGCGTCTATGCGCACATGTATCGGCATCGCGCCTGGAATTATCGAAGGCACCCCGCGTCGATCATCTGGACGGACGTCGAAGCGAAGCTGGGTCGGACGGCTAGGTGTGGGTGCAGTCGCCAAGCGTCCCGACGCTTCCCGCCGTTCGGCTAGCGTCCGGCGGCCGCCACCGCGCCATCGTGGGTTTGTGAGGAACCTCGTGGACATCGCAACACGTCGTGCGGGTGGAATCGAGGTGGCGCTGATCTGGAACCGCCAGGAGAAGACCCTGGTCGTATTTGCGTACGACCCGGAGACCAGCGAAGAGATCGCAATCCCGGTCACCCAGGAAGAGGCTGCGGATGTCTACCGACACCCCTTCGCATACGCCCATCGCTCAAGGCGTCCGGCTAGGTAGTCCCGCCCTTCCTCAAGGAGCGGATCCACAGCGATTTCCGGAAGTCGGGACCTAGGTCGAGCTCGATCCAGACGACCGTCTGGCCCGCTAGCGCAGGGTAGACGCGAAGATTCGGCAGGAGGGGGGAACTGCCTGGGGCGCTTCAGCCGAAGCAGTCACGCTGATCGTCTGGATCGCCCGGGACGCTCGCGCGAGTGATCGTCAACGCGTCCGTTGGCTAGTTCCATCTACGCCAACGAAGGAGCGGCATGACGCGACTGAACCTCAAGATTGCCCAACTGGCTGCGATGGTTGGGCTGCTGATCGCCGGTCTCGGCGTGTCGGCTGCCCTCGCGGGCAACGGCAACGGCCCACCTCCCTCCCCGCCGGGACAAGGCGAGTGCCAGCACGGAAACAGTGGTCAAGAGTGCAAGCCAGATCCGCAGCCGAATCGTGGACAGGACTGCGACGAGCACGGTAAGCAGGGCGGTGTGAACGAGGACCACTGTCTCGGCACGAGTCCGACGACGACGCACGAGACGACGACAGATCACACCACGACGTCTGAGACGACGACGACGCACGAGACGACGACAGATCACACCACGACGTCTGAGACGACGACGCCGCACGAGACGACGACAGATCACACCACGACGTCTGAGACGACGACGCCGCACGAGACGACGACGCACGAGACGACGACAGATCAGACAACCACACGGGAGACCACCACGACTCCCGTCACTACTGCGACGACAGAGTCGACAACCACGACTTCGGCCACTACGACGAGTCCAGGTCCTGGCACGACCACGACGCCCGGGTCCTCAGGCGGAGCGCCGGCGGCTTCGGTTGCCCCGGTCGCGAAGCCGAAGCACGCGGTGAAGGCCCGCACGGCAGGGGTAGCAGTCACTAACGCGGCCGCTCAGCTGCCCTTCACTGGGTTCCCGGCCTGGATCCTGGCCATTGTCGGCTCGGTGCTTTTGCTAGCCGGTCTCGGGATACGGCGCTTCGCCTCCTCGCGTTCCGGCTCTCGGTCGCAATCGATATAACGCGGCTCAAGTACACGTGAAGGCGCTCGTCTCGAGCGCCTTCACAAAAGCTCGCGACCTTCAGAGTTTGGTGGCAGTCGCCACGAATGGTCGCGAGCCGGCGCGTGAGGACGAGCGTATCGGGCACGCTGTAACAGTGGGTTCGGGTCGGCCCGGGAGAGCAGATCCGCGACGGCGGACGCATGCGGAACGGTTGGCGAGCCGCGACGGTTACTTCGCACCCGAGAGCGTGATCCGACGGGTCGGCAATTCGCCGCTTACTCCGTTCTTGGGTGGGGGGCCGGCCGTGCTCCTCCAGGTCGCCCATCCGCTTGTCGCCGGCGGTGTTGTCCAGCACTCCGACTATCGGCACGACCTCTGGCGCCGGCTCGCTCGCACACTCCGGGCTCTCTACCTGATCGCCTACGGAACGAAGGCGGAGGCCGACCGGGCAGGCGAAGTCGTGCAGGCAGTCCACGACCGCGTCCGCGGTAAGACTCAGGCACAGCTCGGCCGCTTCCCGCCCGGAACCGGCTATTCGGCCTCCGACCCCGAGCTGATGCTCTGGGTCCACACCACCCTCGTCCAAGCCTCGCTGACCGTCTACCAGCGATTCGTACGGCCACTCTCACCCGAAGAGCAAGAGCGCTACTACCAGGAGATGGCGCTGGTCGCCCGACTGTTTGGCACACCCGCCTCCGTGATCCCCTGTTCGCTTGCCGACTTCCGCGACTACTTCACCACGCAGATCGCCAGTGAGACGATCACCGTCACCGCACCAGCAAGAGAAGTCGCGGCGGTGATCCTCGAGGCGCCCCTGCCTGCACCAATGCGCGTGCTCGTTCCCGCCCACCGACTCGCGACCGCCGGCCTTCTCCCACCGCGGCTCCGCCAGGAATACGGACTGCGCTGGAGCCCCCTCCACGAACTCGCTCTCCCGCTCGCCGCACGCTCCTTCAAGCTCACAACAACGCCCGTCCTCATCGCAGCATCGCGGCTCCAACCGCCGCAAACACTCGCCGCATAGCGCGCAAGGCTCGCACCCTGGAGCTACCCCGGTTTCTATTGTCACCTCGGTGTTAGACGGGGACTCACGGAGGAACTCACGCCAGCAGAGCCTCAGCCAGCTCGGCGTCACCGACCGGACCCAGGCCGCGCTCTGGGCGCAGAGCCACGGCTTCGCGTAGCGCGCCGCAACGCTAGCCGGGCTCGAACCGGCGTGCGGTGCGCCGAAACCCCGTTCGCGCTCTGGAGCTGGACACGAGGAACTCGGTCGCCGCGCCGAGGAACCCGATGTCGTGACCCGGCCATCGGGAGTAGGCTTTTCGGTCGTGCGTGCCGTTGTCTTGCACGAGGCCGGCGAGCCGGAGGTGCTTCGGCTCGAGGAGGTGCCCGACCCGCAGCCTCTTGAAGGCGAGGTGCTCGTCCGAGTCGAGGCCGTCGGGATCAACCACGTCGACCTGACCCGTCGTGCGGGTGGCGTGGACACGTTCCCGGCAATTCTCGGCTACGACGCAGCCGGACGGCGCGAAGATACCGGCGAGCGTGTGCTCGTCACGAGCACGCCGGGGACATACGCGGAACTCGTCGCGGCGAAGGAGGAGAACATCTTCGCGATCCCGGACTCGCTCGACACAGCCGCCGCCGCCGCGATCGGCGTTCCCTACAAGACCGCGTGGTGGGCGCTGGTCGACATGGCGGGCCTGAAGAAGGGCGACACGCTGCTCGTCCAGGGCGCATCGACCGCCACCGGACAAGCCTCCGTCGACATCGGTCGGTCGCTCGGGGCGAAGGTGTACGCGACGTCGCGGGCCGATAAGCTCGACAAGGTGCGCGCGCTCGGCGCCGAGGCACTCGAGTACGGTGATCCGAAGGTGCGGGAGCTCGAGGCGAACGTGGTCTTCGAGCCGATCGGCGCCGACACGTTCTCGGACAGCGTCGAGGCGCTCGCGCCGGAGGGTGCGCTCGTGACGCCGGGAGCCGTGGGCAACCCGATGGTGTCGTTCAACCTCTGGACACTGATGGGGAAGCGTGCGCGAATCCAGGGAATCGGCACGGCGCAGGCGAGCCGCGAGACGGTGGAGCGGCTCATCTCCCTCGCCGGAGAGGGAAAGCTGAAGCCGGTCATCGACCGCGAGCTCCCGCTCGAACGTGCCTCCGACGCACACCGCGCGATCGAAGCGCGCGAGACCTTCGGGAAAGTCATCCTGCGGACAACTTCCGAGAGTTGAGTAACGGGGGCAGGATTTGAACCTGTGAGGATCACAGGGTTATTGGCCTCGTTGCGTTGCTGCTCGTCGTTGGCGTTGCGCAGGCCGCCCGTCCGCTGCCGGTGCTGTCGATCTCCGGCGGCTCCCCCGCCTCGGAGGGTGCTACGGCCACGTTCACGCTCCGCCTCCGCGCGGCGGCACGCTCACGTTGGGGCCGACCCCGGATCAGCCAGCGACGTACGCGACCGTCGGTCCCTCCGCCACGCGCGTAATCCGTTCACGCAGCACCAGGTACTCCAGATGCGCACGCGACTCGGCGAGAGCGAAACGACGCAGGACGCTCGGTAGCGCACCGGGGAAGAGTCGCAGGGACACTTCGTAGGCGGTGCGCGGGTTGCCGTCGACCGCAGCCGTTGTTTCGTCGAGACGGCCGTCGTGATGCGCGATCAGCTCTCTCGCCCGCCCAACCGGGTCCTCGATCGTCGGTCCGTGGCCGGCGTAAGCGATCCTCGGCGCGAGCTCGACGATGCGCGTGAGCGAGCTCAAGTAGTCGCCCAGTGGATCTGGGCGTGCCTCGGGGTAGAGACCGACGTTTGGACTGATGGTCGCGAGGAGCGCGTCGCCCGCGATCAAGATGCCGTCGCGCAGGAGGCAGAGGTGGCCGTCGGCATGTCCCGGCAGATGCAGAATCTTCCAGCCGTCGACGTGCTCACCGGGGACCAGTGGCTTCGGGTCGCGCGCATAATGGACAAGCCGCGCGAGCGTGCCGCTCTCCCGCCGCATCTCGTCGGCGGCCTCAGCCGGCAGTCCGTGCTCGAGCATGTACGCGACCAGCCGCTCCGGCGAGCGCTCAGGCCCCCACGCGCCCACGCACTGGGCGTAGTCCTCGCGCCCCTGCAGCACCGGGGCGCCGGTGAGGTCGGCGAGCACCGCCGCCGCGCCGACGTGATCGGGATGGAAGTGGGTGATCACGATCCGCTCGACCGCGCCGTCGAGCTCGCGACGTGCCGCATCCCACCGTGCCGCCGCATCGTCGACACCGAGGCCCGTGTCGACTACCGTCCAGCCGCCGCTCGCCGCGCGCAGTGCATAGCAATGGACGTGGTCGATCCCGAGCGGCAGCTCGAACGTGAACCTGACGATTCCGTCGGTTACTTCCGTGGCGCGCATGGCATAGCGTTCGTACCATGCGCGGCGCCCCGACGCAGCGGCTCTACGTCGAAGAGCACGGCGAGGGCGAGCCGCTGCTGCTGATCGAAGGGCTCGGCCAGTCGATGTGGGCGTGGCGCGAGCAGGTCCCTGTCTTCGCGCGCCGCTACCGGACGATCGCATTCGACACGCGCGGCACCGGCCGCTCGCCCGTCCCGGACGAGCCGTACGGCATCGACGAGCTCGCGGACGATGCTGCAGACATCCTCGACGGACGCCCGGCCCAGGTCGTCGGGCTGTCGATGGGCGGGTACGTCGCGCTGACCCTCGCGCTCGCGCAGCCGGAGCTCGTTCGGTCGCTCGCACTCGTCGCGACCGGCGCCGGCGGGCCCGACCGCGTGTCACGTCCGAAAGACGTGCGCGACGCATACGCGGCGGCAATCGGGTTGCCGTTCGACGAGTACGGACGCAGGACGACGCCGTTGACGTTCTCGCCGGGTTGGACGGAGCGGAACTCCGAGCGGTTCGAGGAGATCCTCGCAGCGCGACTGGAACATCCGACCCCGGAGAAGACACTCGACGCGCACCTGCAAGCGTGCTACGGGTTCTACGCGCGAGGGTGCGAGGCGGAGCGAATCGACGCGCCCACGCTCGTCCTGCACGGTGATGCCGACGTGATCGTCCCGGTCGAAAATGGACGCATGCTTGCGTCGCGCCTACCGAACGCGCGCTACGTCGAGCTTCCCGGCCGTGGACACAACCTCCAGCTCGAGGATCCGGCGACGTTCAACCGGCTCGTGTTGGAATTCCTCGCTTGACCGCGCGAAAGCTTCGCTTTCGAGGCTGTCGCACAAACCCGCGCCCGCGAGCGACATCCCTGAAATCGGCCCGAAACAAGCCCGAGGTGGGGCAACTGCGGCCCCTATCGCCCCGTTCAAAGGTCGCGGTGGGGCGCTCGCGGCGCCTCCAACCGTTTACGCGACAGCCTCTTTCGCGCGGGGTTTTGAGTACGCCCGCTTCGCGGGTGAACGTGCGCGGGCGGAGCCCGCGCACTTCTTTTGGGGTTTCGGGTCGGCTCTTGCTGTGGTCCGCGGGCGGTGGCGCCAAGGCGTCCCCACCCGCGTGAGTCCGGCCTCCTGTTAGAGCTCCGCTCTAACCTCCGGCCTTCGGTGTCTCACGAGGGTCGAGCGGGCTTTTTGGCTTTCTCAGCAGACCAGTAAGAGCCGGAAGCTAGTGCGGGCGTAGCCGCACTAGCTGGAGGCGGACTGATGCGGGTGCGGACGCTTCAGCGCCCGCGCACGTTCAGCGCGAAGCGCCGTACCCAAACCCCCGAGCGAAAGCGAAGCTTTCGCTCGTCTACAGCGCTAGCTCCGCCATTGTCCGCAGCGACGTGACATCGCGGGTGGCGACGAGCAGCGTCGTCGCTCCCGACTCGCGCCAGGCCTCCAGGCGGTCGCGGATCCGCTCGGGGGGACCGACGAGCGCCACGTCGTCGATCAGCGCGTCGGGGACGGCTGCGATCGCCTCCCGCTGCTTGCCTTCGAGATACAGCTCCTGGATTCGCTCGGCCTCCGCCTCGTAGCCGTAACGGCGGATGAGCGCGTTGTAGAAATTTGCTCCGCGCGCGCCCATCCCGCCGACGTAGAGGGCGAGCAGCGGTCGCAACATGTCGCGCGCCGCGTCGAGGTCATCCGAGACGACGACGTTCACCGACGGCGCGATGTCGAAGCCATCGCGTGGCTCGTATCCGAACGCGTCGCGCGCGCGCTCCGGCGAGAAATAGATCGGCAGCCACCCGTCGGCGATCTCGAAGGCGGTGCGCACGTTCTTCGGGCTGAGCGCTGCGAGGTAGATCGGAATCGACTCGCGCATCGGCCGGACGAGCAGCTTCAGCGGCTTGCCGAGCCCGGTCGCATCGTGGCCGGAGTACGGGATGTCGTACTGATCGCCGTGGAACTCGAGTGCCTCGCGCCGAAGCGCTGCGCGGACGATCTGGACGTACTCGCGCGTCTTCGTGATCGGCTTCCCCCACGGCTGCCCGTGCCAGCCCTCGACGACTTGCGGCCCCGACGTGCCGAGCCCGAGGAGGAAACGTCCGCCCGACATGAGGTCGAGCGTCGCCGCCGTCATCGCCGTATTCGCCGGCGTCCGCCCCGGGATCTGCATGATCGCCGACCCGATCTTGATCGTCGACGTCGTGGCCGCAAGCCAGGTCAGCACCGTGACCGCGTCCGTCCCCCACGCTTCCGCCGCCCACGCGGAGTCGTATCCGAGCCGTTCCGCTTCCTGTGCGAGCGCGATCAGCTCCAGCGGGTTCGTGCCCGGCGGTGCGTAGCCCATGTAGAAACCGAGGCGCACGACCTGCGATGCTAAACGGATGCCGGTGAATCGCCGCATCACGCTGGCCGCGCGACCCATCGGTTTCCCACAGGAGTCGGATTTCGGGCTCGACGAGGTGGGCGTCGGCACTCCCCAAGTGGGCGAGGTGCTCGTCCGCGTGCTGTGGGCCTCGGTCGATCCGTACCAGCGCGGACGGATGAGCGAGGCGCGCTCGTACGCCGAGCGGCTACAGGTCGGGGACGTCATCACGTCGCAGAGCCTCGGAGAGGTCGTGGAGAGCAACGATCCCCGTTTCAGCTCCGGCGACGTCGTGGTCGGGCAGCTCGGCTGGCAGGAATACGCGACTGCCCGCGCGGGCACGATCCGCCGCGTCCCGCCCGAGCTAGACCCGCAGTCCCTCGCGCTACACGCGCTCGGCGCGACCGGGTTCACCGCGTACTTCGGCTTGTTCGACGTCGGGAAGCCCCGCGCCGGCGACACGGTCGTCGTTTCCGCCGCAGCGGGCGCGGTCGGGCAAATCGTCGGCCAGCTCGCGACGATCGCCGGGTGCCGCACGATCGGCATCGCCGGCGGACCGGAAAAGGTGCGCGATCTCACGGAGGTGTACGGCTACGACGTGGCTGTCGACTACAAGCAGGACGACGTTGCAGCGGCTCTGCGTGACGAGCGTGTCGACGTGTACTTCGACAACGTCGGAGGCGACGTCTCACAGGCAGTACAGAGGCGTCTGAACGTCGGAGCGCGCATCGTCATCTGCGGGCAAATCTCGCAGTACAACGCCCGGCAGCCGGAGCCGACCCTCCACCCCGGGGTGCTGATCGTGTTCCGCGCGCGAATGGAGGGCTTCCTGGTTAGCGACTACGCGCCTCGTTTCGACGAAGCAGCGCGACGGCTCGCTCGGTGGCTGGCAACCGGCCGGATCCGCTGGCGCGAGGACGTGACCGAAGGTCTCGAGAACGCTCCCCGCGCGTTCATCGGCATGCTCAACGGCGCCAATCGAGGCAAGGCCCTCGTCAAGGTCGCCGAACGTCCCTCGTAACAAACCGTTACTCGGCTGGTTCGGAGCGCAGGACCTGCGTGCAGCGCGCGCTCGCACGCGTCTGCGCCACTAAGTGGTCGTGTCCCAGGGACAGTCCCTCGGACCTGTCTTGAACCGCGATGACCTAGGGACAGTCGCTCGGACCTGTCCCGAGCGGCGATGGCGTAAGGGCTGTCCCTTGGACCTGTCCTGAGCCGCGATGGCCTACGGACTGTCCCTGCAGCTACATGGTTTCGGAGCGAAGCACCTGCGTGCAGCGCGCGCTCGACGCCGCGGTAGCCCAGCGTGACCCAGACGTGCGGTGCCCCGGAGGAGCTCTCGACCCAGCTGCGACGCGTCTGCGCCACTACGTGGTCGTAGCGGCAGGCTCCTGCGCGAACTGCTCGCGCAGCGCGGTCTTGCGGAACTTCCCGACCGCCGTCTTCGGGATCTCCGTCACGAACTCGATCCGGTCCGGCAGCCACCACTTCGCAAACTGCGGCGCGAGAAACTCACGTAATTCCTCCGGTGTCGCCGAGGCGCCATTCTTGACCACGACCGCGGCAAGCGGACGCTCCTGCCACTTCTCGTCCGGGATTGCAATCACCGCCGCCTCCGCGACCGCGGGATGCGCCATCAACGCGTTCTCGAGCTCGACGGACGAGATCCACTCGCCGCCCGACTTGATCACGTCCTTCGACCGGTCCTTGATCTGGATGAAGCCACGCGGATCGAACGAGACGATGTCACCAGTCTTGAACCAGCCGTCGTCCGTCCAGCGGTCGGCCTGGTCCGGTGTCTCGTAGTACGCGGACGCAACCCACGGCCCGCGTACCTCGAGCTCCCCCATCGTCTCACCGTCACGCGGAATCTCGTTCCCGGAGTCGTCCCGCCCCCGGAGCTCGACGAGCCCGAGCGGGAGGCCTTGCATCGCGATGTAGTCGAACTTCGTTTCGTTGTCCGAGTTCGCGAGCTCGCCAGGCAGTGCCGCCATCGACGCGACCGGAGACGTCTCCGTCATTCCCCACCCGTGGCAGACCACGAGGTCGTGGCGCTCCTTGAAACCGGCGATCATCGCGCGCGGCGCCGCCGAACCGCCGACGAGCATCCCCTTCATGCGCGACAAATCCCACTTCTCGGGGTGCGCATCGAGCAGCTGCAGAATCCCGAGCCAGATCGTCGGCACGCCGGCCGTCCACGTCACGCCTTCCTGGACGAAGTCGTCCAGCAGGCTTTCTGGATCGAGATGCGGGCCCGGGAAGACCTGCTTCGACCCGAGCAGCGCGGCGATGTACGGATAGCCCCACGCGTTCGCGTGGAACATGGGGACGACCGGAAGGATCGCGTCCTGCTCGGAGATGCCGACCCCGAGCGGGTTGGCGGCGGCGACGCCGAGTGTGTGCAGGATCGTCGAACGGTGCGAGTACACGACGCCCTTCGGCAGGCCGGTGGTGCCGCTCGTGTAACACATCGCCGCCGCTTCGTTCTCGTCGAGCTCGGGCGCGAGCCATTCGTCCGCGTCCGCAGAGGCAAGCAGCTCCTCGTACGAATCCTCGACAACGAACACGTGCTCGATCTGCGTCTGGTCGCGGAACTGCTCGACCAACGGCGCCAGGCTCGCGTCGACGATGAGCGCGCGGTCGCCTGCGTGCGAGGCGATGTAGCCGATGTCGCCGGGATGGAGGCGCAGATTGAGCGTGTGCAGCACGAAGCCGCCGCACGGAATGCCGAAGTACGCCTCCAGATGCTGGTAGTGGTTCCAACACAGCGTCGCGATGCGGTCACCGCGCTCGAGGCCCAGCTCACGCAACGCCACGGCGAGCTGCTTCGCACGGCGCGCCATGTCGGAGTAGGTGTAGCGGTGGAACGACTTGTCGGGCAGACGGGTGACGATCTCCTTCTCGCCGAAGTACGTCTCTGCGCGCCGAAGCAAGGTCGGAAGCGTCAGCTGGAAGTCCATCATCAGGCCGTCCATCGCTCCTCCTTCTAGCGCAACAGCACTCGTTCGTACACACGGTCGCGGAGCCGATCCGGCAGCCTTTCGACGCCCGACCGCAGCCTCGCATCCAAGCCCACGAGCTTGCGGGTGCGCGGCCGTTCCATCGTGAGCGCCTCCTCGATCGCCCGAGCGACCTCGTCTGCGGACGCGCCCTTCGCACCACGCTTCATCGCGACTTCGCGGAACGCCGCGATCCGTTCCCCGTACAAGCCGGCGAGCTCGGGGGGCGCGCCGTTCGCCAAGGTTTCGGCAACCACCGCGGACTTGGTCCAGATCGGCGTCTTGATCGTTCCCGGCTGGACGAGCGAAACGTCGACGCCGAACGGGCGCAGCTCCAGCCGCAACGTGTCGGCCACCGCCTCGAGCGCGTGCTTCGAAGCCGCATATGGGCCGAGGAACGGGAGCGCGCTGCGTCCGGCGATCGAGCCGACAAAAACGATCCTGCCGCGCGCGCGGCGCAGCTGCGGGAGGAACGCCTGCGTGACCGCGACCTGTCCGACGACGTTCACCTCGAACTGTCGGCGCAGCTCGTCCAGTGGGATGAACTCGAGCGGGACGGCCAGCGCGATGCCCGCATTGTTGACGAGGCCGTGCAGCTCCTCGACGCGTTCCGCCGCCGCCCGCACCTGGTCCTCGTTCGTGACGTCGAGCAGGACCTCTTCCGTGCCCGTTGGTGCGTCCCCTGCGCGCCGGACACCGGCGAAGACGCGCCAGCCCGCACGCGCGAGACGGACCGCGCACGCCGCGCCGATTCCCGATGACGCCCCCGTGACGAGCGCCGTGCGCATCAGTCGAGGAGCCAGGCCGCGACCTTCGCGCGTAGCTCGCGCGGATAGCCGCCGTGGGCTTGGATCCAGAGCGCCCGCTCGTAGTAGCGATGGAGCACGTGCTCCCACGTGAAGCCGATGCCGCCGAGCACCTGGATTGCGCGCTCGCACGCGGCAACGGCAACCTCCCCGGCGTAGCTCTTCGCCGCCGCCGCCGCGATCGGCGCCTGCTCGTCGTCCTCGGCAACGCACCACGCCGCCCAGTACGCGATCGAGCGTGCGAGCTCCGTTTCTACGTAGGTGTCGGCGAGTGGGTGTGACACGGCTTGGTAGACGCCGATCGGCCGGCCGAACTGCTCGCGCGTCTTTGCGTGCTCGACGCCGAGCTCGAGCGCGCGGCGGGCGATTCCGGCCGCCTCGAGCGCCAGCGCGGCGAGCTGCTCGTTCTCGGGAGCCGCCGAATCGAAGAACTCCTCGCCGCGATTCGCACCTCCTGCCTCTTCGAACAGCACCGCACGATCGAGAAACTCGAGCTCGTCGAGCTCCTCCCGGCCCCAACCGCCGTTCCCGAGCACTTCACGCGCTTCGCGCCGCAGCAGCTCTTGCTCCTCGGTGAAGGCGAACTGCATCAGCGTGACCTTGGGAGGCCGAGCACGCGCTCGGCGATGATGTTGCGCAGGATCTCGCTCGTCCCCGCCTCGATCGTGTTCCCGCGGCTGCGTAGCTGTTGATAGCCCCAGTAACCGTCGTCTTCGCCGCCGAGGATCTCCATCGCGAGCTTCGTCAGACGCTGGTTTTGCTCCGACCAGTGCAGCTTCGAGCCGGAACCCTCCGGTCCTGGGATGCCGGTCTGCATCAACGTCGTCAGCGAGCGGTAATTCGTCAGCTTCAACGCCTGCAGCTCGATCCACTCCTGTGCAACGCGGTCCCGGATGATCGGATCGTCTGCAGCACGCTGCTTGGTCAGCTTGATCAGCTTGTTCACCTGCGCGTCGAGCGTTCCGGTGAGGGCGAAGCCCAGCGTGCCGCGCTCGTGCAGCAGCGTCGTCATCGCGACCTGCCAGCCGCCGCCGATTTCGCCGAGCAGGTTCTCGCGCGGAACCTCGACGTCCGTGAAGAAGATCTCGTTGAACTCGGCCTCACCCGTGATCTGGCGGAGTGGCCGGACCTCGACCCCGGGCGTATGCATGTCGACGATCACGTACGTCAGGCCGGCGTGGCGTTGCGATTCCGGGTCGCTGCGGCCGACGAGGATGCAGAAGTCCGCGTGGTGTGCGAGCGACGACCACACCTTCTGCCCATTGACGAGGAAATGGCCGTCCGTCAGCTCGATGCGCGTGCGCACGGCCGAAAGATCGGAGCCGGCGCCCGGCTCCGAGAACCCCTGGCACCAGATTTCCTCCGCGGACAACATCTTCGGCAGGTAGCGCTGTTTCTGCTCCTCGGTGCCGTGCGCCATGATCGTCGGCCCGGCCATCCCGAGCGCGATCACGTTCATGTGATTCGGCGCTTCCGCGCGCGCGAACTCCTCCAGCGCGATCGCCTGGTGGCTGTAGGGCGCGCCGCGGCCGCCGTACTCCTCGGGCCAGGTCAAACCGGCGAAGCCCGCATCGAACATCTTCCGGCTCCACTCGCGGCCCGGTTCGGCCGGGAGGTTGTCCGCGAGCCATGCCCGGACCTGTGCTCGGAAGGCCTCTTCGTCAGGGCTGTCGCGGAGGTTCACACGCGAAATCTAGAGCAGAATCACCGAGCGGATGACCTCGCCCGCCTTGAGGTCGTCGAACGCCTGCGCCACGTCCCCGAGCCCGACCCGCTTCGTAACCATCCCGGCGAGATCGATCTTGCCCTCGCGGGCCCATTGAACAAGCTGTGGGAAATCCAGTGCTGGCACGTGGTCGCCGCCGTGCGAGACGACGACTCGGAGGCGCCGGTCGAAGAACTGCTGGAGATCGATCGCCGCGGCTGCGCCGGGCCGGGGGAGACCGATGTACACGAGCGTGCCGGCATGGCCGAGCATGTCGAGGCCCTGGGCCACGGTCTCCGGCCGGCCGACGACGTCGAACACGAAGTCGAGCTTCGCGCCCGGTCCGCGATGTGTTGCGCCGAAGGACTCGGCCGCAGCGAGCTTCCGCTCCTGGAGATCGAGCGCGTAGATCTCCGACGCGCCTGCGAGCAGTGCGCCCTGGACGACCGACAGACCGACCGCGCCGCACCCGATGACGGCGACGCGCGCTCCCTCCCAGACGCCCGCCGTGTTCAGCACCGAGCCGACGCCCGTGGCGACGCTGCAGCCGATCAGGCACGCCTGCTCCGGCGGCAGCCCGTCCGCGATCGGGATCGCCGCTGACGAATGGACGACCGTGCGCGTGGCGAAAGTCCCCAGTTGCAACGTTTGCGCAAGCGCACGGCCGTCCGAGAGATGCAGGCGATCCCTGACTCCGGGCGGGGTGCGGCAGCGGCGGACGTCGCCACGCGTACACCAGCGGCAGGCACCGCACGGCGAGCGCCACCCCAGCACGACGCGATCTCCCGGCGCAAGCGTGGTGACGCTGGCGCCGACGTCTTCCACGACGCCCGCTCCTTCGTGGCCCAGCAGCACCGGCAACGGGTGCGCCCAGCCCGTCTCGACGACGTGGAGATCGCTGTGGCAGACCCCGCTCGCTTCGATCCGGACGAGCACCTCGCTTTCGCCCGGCGCGTCGACCTCGATCTCTTCGAGGTCGAAACGGCCGACTTCGCTCAGGACGACGCCGCGATCCATGCCGGATCGAGCTCGCGCGCAACCCTGCCGCCCATCAACGCGAGCGTGATGTCCGTCTCGGCTGCGAGTTGTTGCAGCACCGCTTCGACACCGGGCTGACCGCCGACCGCAAGCCCGTAGACGTATGGCCGCCCGAGGAGCACGGCGTTCGCTCCGAGTGCAAGCGCCTTCAGGACGTCGGCGCCGCCGCGAATCCCTCCGTCCATCAAGACGGTCGCTTCCGAGCCAACGGCAGAACGGACCTCCACCAGTGCGTCGAGCGAGGCGACCGCTCCGTCGACCTGGCGCCCGCCGTGATTCGAGACGACGATGCCGTCGACTCCTGCGTCGAGCGCGCGCCGCGCGTCGTCTGCGGTCAGCACGCCCTTCGCCAGCAGCGGGAGCGAGGTCAGCTCGCGCAGCCAGGCGAGATCCTCCCAGCGCAGCGCGAGGTTCGGGAACATTGCGAGCATCGTCCCCGCCGCTACGAGGGGATCCTCTTCGGGCGAAACGGAAAGGCGCGAACGAAAGACTGGATCGCTCGTGAACTGGGCGATGCCCTCTCCCTCGCGAAACGGCAGGTACGCATTTCGCAAGTCGCGTGGACGCCACCCGAGCGTCAGCGTGTCCAGCGTGACCACGATCGCGGAATAGCCGGACGCCTCGGCCCGGCGTACCAGGCTCTCGACTACCTGCCGGTCACTGACCCAGTAGAGCTGGAACCACCGGGGCGCGTCACCGATCGCATCCGCGATCTCCTCGATCGAGTGCGACGCCGCGCTGGAGAGGATGAATGGGACGCGCAAAGCCGCGGCGGCGCGTGCCGCTGCGAGCTCGCCGTCCGGATGGGCGATGGTGAGGACGCCGACCGGCGCGAGGAAGAACGGGAACGGCGACGGCGTTCCCAACACGTCGACGGAAAGGTCCCGCTCGCTGTTTGCCGCCAGCATGCGCGGCCGCAGCCGCCGCCGCTCGAACGCCTCCCGATTCGCGCGCACCGTCGCCTCGTTGCCCGCACCGCCCGCGATGTAGCCGAAGGGGCCCGGCTCGAGCTTCTCCGAGGCACGCGCCTCCCACTCGTCGGCGCCGACGGGCCAAGGAGACTCACCTGTGACGTAGATCTCGTTTTGAAACTGGCTGCCGTCGAAATGCATTCGCCGTCCGGACGGTCATATCATCCCGCGTCCTATGGCGCTTCTTGCGGTCGAGGACGTCACGCGGCGTTTCGGCGGAATCGTCGCCCTCGCCGACGTCTCGCTCGCGTTGGAGAAAGGACAGATCGTCGGGCTGATCGGGCCGAACGGTGCCGGGAAGACGACGCTCTTCAATCTGGTCACGCGGTTGTACCGCCCGAACAACGGCCGCATCCTCTTCGACGACAAGGACCTGACTCGAACGCCTGCGTATCGGATCGTGCGGCTCGGAATCGCGCGCACCTTCCAGAACGTCGTGCTCTTCCAGAACATGACGGTGCTCGAAAACCTGCTCGTCGGGGCGCAT
>WNEY01001313.1_pt1 | contig 17365 bp, 6 predicted proteins | sample 5400531 | NCBI WGS metagenome assembly WNEY01 (sample SAMN13153338, study PRJNA577476) | soil metagenome | isolation source: 200 cm saprolite under Douglas fir tree site 1 | place: USA:California | collected 2015-04-18
TCGACGATGCCGGTGTGGCCGTCAGTCCCGTCGGCGCCGAGGGAACCGTGGTGCAAGATGGAGGAGGCAAGGTCATCGCGCTGGCCTGGTTGGACGCCGCGGATGAGCCGCCGGAGTCCACAGCCTCAGCCAGATAGAAGTACGTGGTCGAAGCCGTCAGTCCTATATCTGAGAACGACGTGCCGCTCACACCGCTCGCGATCTGGTTGCTGCTCGAGGGCGTGAATCCGGCCGTGGTGCTGCGGAAGATGCTGTAGGTCAGTCCGCTCGTCGTCGTCGTGCTTGCCGTCCAACTCAGATTGATCTGGCTGCTCGAGACCGTCGTGGCCCCCAAATTGGTGGGCGGAGCCGGCGGCGGCGGCCCCTTCGTGCCAAAGACAACGATCGCGGACGCGGCTGTTGTTGTTGTCACGTAAACTTTGCCATTCGCCACCGTGGTGAACTGATATCTTCCCCCCGCAGTTCCTCCTATGTTATCGGCGGCGTTCATGTTGCTGTTCCAATAGTCCGGCGCGGAAACATCCGCCGGGTTCATGGCGTGCAACTCCTTGCCCCCGCTAGCCCAGAGGATGCCATCCGAGCCGTTGTTGGACGAGATCGTGAGTGATCCGCCGCCTGTGAAGGTGGAAGACTTAAAGACGCCCGCAGGGGAAAACCGACCGGTTGCGGTGTCATAGGAGAATTGATTGATCGCATGGCCCGATGACCAAACGTAGGCGTAGATCGCGCTGCCTGAATTCCAAGAGATGGGGTTGAAGCCCACTGCGGTGCCTTGGCCGCCGAAACTCTGGATGAAGCCGCCGAAGCGGCCCAGGTTCGTCGCATCCACTAGGAACATGGAGCCGTACTTCGAGGGCCCCTGGAAAATGGCGGTGGTTCCCGGAATCATGGTCATGCCGCCGCCACACAAATCACCATCGGCACCGCTGCGAGCCGCTTCGTCGGTTGGCGCAAACCAGTCCGCGACCGACAGGCCTGGGGGAGACAGCCGGACGATGCTCATGCTGTAGTTGTTGCCGCCCGTGTTCGCATTGAAACTCCCGTTACCGGTCACCGTATAAATACTTGAAGAATCCGCGAGCAATCCACCCCAGAGTCCGCCCGCATTTCCGGAGGGGGTGTCGACGAAAGCGCTGACCTGCGTGAAACCTGATCCCGCAGTGTATTTATAGCCAATCACCCAGCCATGATAGGTACCGGTGTCGAGCGCATGCGAATATCCCGAGTAGATAACTCCATTGAACAGCAGCAGAGCTGGCCGGGAATTCTGCTGTGACGAATTGTTGAAGGAAACCCCGCTGGCGGAGGCCGCAATCCTGACGGGACTGCCGGCCATCTCGGTCCCGGTAACTGGATCAACCGCGTGTAGCTGGGAGACCGAATTCAGATAGGTCAGCACATAGATGGCGCCGTTCGTTCCCACGGTGGGGTCAATCACTGGCGAGGAGGTGGTGTTTCCTACATTACTCCCGAAGCTATGTTGCCACAGTTGCGTCCCCGTGTCGGCGTTGAAAGCCCAGAGGCTGGCCGGTCCCGCTGAGCCTCCGCTGGTCCCCGTTTTGACAATAAGAATATTGGTAGGCTTTCCTGAGATGTTGACGCCCGCCATGATCAGCGGCATGGCATGAACACCGTTGTCGAGAGAGAGTGTGAAGAGTTTACCAAACGTCGTTGGCGACGATTGGAGGAGGGCTGGCGTCAGCGTCGTCTCCTGGTTGTTGGACCCGCTGCGTCCGTTGTCATAGTTCTGGGTTAAGACGCTCACCGCCTGGCCATGGGCCGGAGCTGTTAAGAAGCCTGCTAATACGAGCGCCACCAAAACAAACGCGCACGCTCGCCCCGTCTGCAAAACCGCCGGCTGCATGCGAAATCCGGGAAGCGACCGATCTGTTCCTTGGAACATAGTTTTCTCCTTGTCGGTTGACTCATATCTTCGTACATACAGTGTCGTCCGGTCGGACTCGCGGCGCATCGAGTGGAGCCCGCTAAAGCATTCTCCGCAACCGCCGCCCGACATCTTCCACGGACGAGCTTCTTAATGACCCGCGAGAAGAATGTGGGGAGATCCGAGGATCTCCCCACTCGGTTCAATCTTGATCAGTCGATCTCGATACCGCTAATTAATGCGTTGTTCGTCACTGACGTGAACGTAATCGTGATATGTCCGCTCGCGTCCGCCATCGCCGTGAACTGCTGGATGTTGGCGATGTTCTGCCCACCCGATGCCGCCACGATGTCGAAGTTCGTCAGCACCTGCGTTCCATTGATACTCACGTTGAACACCCGCGAGCCCGTGGTGGTGAAGAACGTCTCGCAGAAGTGCAAACGCACCGTGTAGCTTGACCCAGCGGTGAGGCCGGGGATGGTGTAGGTGAACGAAGTGACCCCGTTAGTCGTCGTGGTGGCGACGCGCGCCGTCTGGTACACGGCTGCGGGCGCCGGGTTCGTCACCTTGCTCGTGTTGATGGTGTTGGCGTGATTGATCGTCGCGCCACCGCTAAAGTCCGCATCCGCCACGAAGGGGCTGACTGCCGTGGTCGAACCCGAATCAATGCAGAGGGTCGTGCATGATGGCGGAGGCGGAGGCGGCGTGGTGGAGTCGATCTCGATGCCGCTGATCAGAGCTTTATCCACTACCGACGTAAACGTGATCACGTATTGGCCGCTCGAATTCGCGTTCTCCGTAAATTGCTGGATATTCGCGATGTTCATTCCGCCAGCAGTGGCAAAGATATCGAAACCAGTCAATACCTGCGTGCCATTGATGGTGACGTTGAACATACGTTGTCTCGGCATTGTCCAGAAGGTCTCAGCGAAATGCAGCCGGACCAGGTGGCTCGATCCCGGGCTGAATCCCGGAATCGTGTACGTGAAATCGCCGACGCGAGCGGTTTGGTAAACCGCCATCGGCGCCGGGTTGGTCACCTGTGTGAGATTGATTGTGTTCGCGTGATTAATCGTAGTGCCCCCGCTAAAGTCTGCATCAGCCGAGAAAGGACTTACGGCTGGGCCGCCGGCGTTGATCTCCACTGGGGGAGGATTACCGCCTGGAGGCGTGGTTGCGCTGGCCTCGTTCGACGGACCCGAAGTGCCTCCGACATTGGATGCCTCCACTAAGTAGAAATACGTAGTCGAAGGCGCAACCGTCGTATCGGAGAACGTCGTGCCAGACAGGTTGTTGGCTATCTGGTTGGCGCTCGACGGCGTGAATGGGGACGTCGTGCTGCGGAACACGTCGTAGGTGATGCCAGTGCAAGAAGAGGTGCTTGCATTCCACGACAAATCAATCTCGCCGCCTGACGAGAGTGCGGTTGCGGTGAGCCCACTCGGAGCCGTCGGGGGGCTGCAGGTTGTCACAGTCGCACCGTACGCGACGATACTGTTCCCGGTTGGCGCATACACCTTGCCATTCGCAATCGCCAAAAACTGAAACCCTCCCGGGCTGCCGATCGCATCACCGGTGTTCATGTTGCTGTTCCAAAAATCAGGCGCCGAAACATTCGTTGGATCCATCGCGTGTAATTCGCTTCCACCGAAGGCCCACAGGATGGCATTTCCGCCGCTGGGATCGGTGGAGATTGCCAGCGTGCCTCCCGAGGTGAAGGAAGATGTGTGGCACGCTCCTCCTCCAAGGTTCCCAGTCGAGGGGTTATAGCAATACTGCTGCAGGGCCCTTCCACCCGCCCAGACATAGGCGAACTGTGCCGTGCCGGAATTCCATGCAATAGGACTATGTCCCACAGTTGAGCTCGAGCCAAACGTGTTCAGCGCACCCCTGCCTAAATTCGTTGAATCGATGAGATAGAGCGATCCATACTTGGTTGGTCCCAGGAAGAGCTTGCCGCCGGTGCCCGGCATCAACACCATGCCGCCGCCGTTCAGGTCTTGATCAACACTGCTGTGGGACGCGGCCCCCGCGGGAAGGAAGGAAGCTTCCACTGTCCCAATGTTGGCTGGATTCAGCTTCACTACGCTCATTCCAAAGTTGCCGCCGCCAATGCTGCCGTTTCCGGTTTCGACGAACATGCTTGTCCCATCGAAAATGTTACCGTCACCGCCCCCCCAAATGCCGCCCTGGTTCCCGCCGGCGCAGGTATCGCACCAAACGCCGTTTTGGCTGAAGCCAGAGCCGGTGTATCTGTAGCCGATCAGCCAGCCGTGGTAGGTACCGGAGTCCGTCATATGGCAAAACGACGTATAAATGGTACCGTTGATCTCCGATAGCGCCGTACGGGCATTCTCCTGGGGCGAATTGAAAGTAGCTCCACCGGCCGAGGCCGTGATGGTTATGGGGCTCCCGGCAAGCTCGGTTCCGGTAAGCACGTCAATCGCATGTAATCTGTTGGTATTGCTGCCGCTGTCCTTGATCACCACGAAAAGCGCCCCGTGCGGTCCCAAACTGGGGTCCACCACGGGCGCCGCCGTACTAAAGGATGCGGAGGTCCCCAGGGGCAAGTGCCAGAGTTGGGCTCCCGTGTCGGCGTTGAATCCGTAGGCGCTCGTCGCCCCGGTCGAATGGTTGGGCGATGTAGTCGCAAGAAGAATGTTCTGGGGGCCCCCCGGAACGCCGCTCACAATTAACGCCTGGCCTCTGACCGGACTGTCGAGGGAAAGCGTAAATAACTTGTGAATTTTAGAGGTTGGGGTGAGTATCGTCTCATTGTTATACACGGCATCGCGTGTGTTGTTGGCATTTTGAGTCAGGACGCTTACCTGAGCGTAACTCAGAGAATTTAGAAAACCGCAAACCACAATCATCGTCAACAACCAGATAGCCGCAGTTCTGGCAGTTGGGTGGATTGTGCTCACATAGAATCGGCTTTGGGGCCGGAGCACTGTCTGAAACATACTTCCTCCTCTATGAAATTGTTTGAAATTCTTGTTTATCGTTTATCCGTGCGTTCAGCCTAACTGTGGCCCAGGAGGAGTTCCTCAAGAGCCACAGCCGAACACATGGCCTTTATTGAATCTCGATCCCACTCACCAGGGCGTTATTGACGACCGAGGTGAACGTGATCACATATTCGCCGCTTGAATTCGCGTTCTCCGTAAATTGCTGGATGTTCGCAATATTCTTGCCTCCAGCGGCTGCATAGATGTCGAAGGCCTTCAACACCTGCGTGCCGTTGATGCTCACGTTGAACGTCCGTGAGCCAGGAGTGCTGAAGTAGGTTTCGGCAAAGTGCAACCGTACTGTGTGACTCGATCCGGCGACAAAGCCCGGAATCGTATAGGTGAAGTTGCCGATGCGCGCGGTCTGGTACACGGCCATCGGCGCCGGATTGGTGACCTTGCTCAGGTCGATGGTATTGGCATGATTGATTGTTGTGCCGCCGGCGAAGTCCACATCTGCCATGAATGGGCTCACCGCCGGTCCGCCCGAGTTGATAGCTACGATAGGTGGCGGAGGACAGTTCGTCGTGCAACCTTGCGTGGTAGCCGTGGCCTGGTTCGATGGGCCGGATGTGCCCGCGGAGTCCACTGCCTCGACGGTGTAGGAATACGTGGTGGACGCCTGCAAACCGGTGTCCGAGAAGGTCGTGCCGGTAACGCCAGTTTTGGCGACGGTACCGTTACGCATCACGGTGTAGGTGACACCGGAGGTTGTGGAAGCCGTCCAGCTCAGGTCGATCTGACTGCTCGATACTGCCGTGGCCGCCAAGTTCGTCGGCGGTGCCGGCGGCGGAGGTCCAACTGTCCCTAAACCATAAGCGAAGATCGTGCTCGGCTTCTGTGCATCCGACATGTACACTTTGCCGTTGACTACAATGGGGCTCGACCAGTGATGACTGCCATGAGGAGCGGACCAGAGTTGCGCTCCGGTTTTGACATCTGTGGCAAACAGAGTAGAAGTAGCCGTAGGGCTCAACCCACCGCCGTTGGCCCAAAACGCGATTCCGTTTGCTACGGCGACTGACGACGTCCAGCCCCCCGGTTTTTGCCACTTCTGTGTCACGGTGGGATTGTGGTTGGCGTCGAGTGAATAGACGAAACCAGTGAAACCCTTCGTACCCGGAATGAGCAACCAGACCGTACCCGTGGCCGGGTCCTTGCATACGGCAGGGCTGGAAAAAACCTCTCCAGCATTGTTAATCTGCATGGTAAAGGCGCCACCACCCGTGTGCCCGGGCCCGCCCTGACCCGACATATTCATGCCATCAAGGATCCGCAATATGCTGTCCTTTGCATTCACCATCACATAGTGGTTACTGTTTCCGGGGAGATCCGGCAGTGCGACTGCATTGGTGCTGCCCAGATCATGATCTGCGCTGATTTCGGCGGCGAAATTCGCGGGAGTATAGCTGTCCAACGGGCTCCCGTTGGCAGGCGCTCCCGTATGAGACCCATCTGCAGGTATCGCGACCGCGCTCTGAGACCATTTGCTGGGTGGGGCAAAGGCTCCCCATTCCGCAGTCTCCACGTAAACCCGATCGGTGCCGGGGTGGTAAGCCACACCGCCTCTTGACCAGACACCAGCCCCTGAACTGCCGCAAGTGAGACCGCCAAGACCGATATGACCGTCAATAGAGCTGCAGACAAAGTTGAACGTATGCTGTGTGCCGGTGTTCAGATTGATGGCTGTAATGTGTCCCTGCGGATTGCCACCGAAACTAGAACCGCTCCCATAGATGTAGCTGTCGCCGTTGGCCGCGGTTGCAATCGCCAGCGCGGCCAGCGACTTGGTGGAATTCTGGGCAAGAGACCGTTCCGGCCATCCACCGGTTGTGATCTCCGTGCCATCACCAACTTGGAGTTTGTGGATAAATCCGTCTGTCCCGTACTGATAGACAAACTGCAGGTTCGGATCAATCGCCGGGCTGGAGTTGGTTTGGCAGCCCGTGCAGCCGTTCAACAGCTTCGACCAGACAAGGGCTCCCGTATCAGCATCGACGGCATCAATCCGTCCGTTGAATTCGGAGATGAAGAGCAGGTTCCTCACTCCGGAAGGGGTAGCGACGTTGCTCAGGTAGACTGGTGCTCCATCCACCAGTGCAGAAGCCTTAAAGGTAAAGATCTGCTTGAGATTTCCTACGTTTGCAGTCGTCAGGATTGTCTCGTTGGGATTTGTACCAGTCTTTTCCTCATCGAAAGAAAATTGAAGCCAATTATCTCCCCCGCTTGCCTTCGCGGCAGGAATGCCGGAAAACAATGCGAACCGCACGGCAAGAAACAGACCTGCCATCATCAAGAACAGAGTCAATATATGTTTCGCCCGCTTAATGTTCATTTCGTTCCTCACTGTTATTGGACCTCGATTCCGTTTACCAGCGATTTATCTGTTACTGCGGTGAATTGAATCACGTACTCACCTTGAGCATTGGCGTTCGCTGTAAACTGCTGGATGACTGCCTTGTTCATTGCGCCGGCAGCCGCGAAGATGTCAAAGTTGGTAAGCACCTGCGCGCCGTTGATGGATACGTTGAACCTGCGCTTGCCCGCGGCTGTCCAGAAGGTCTCGGCAAAGTGCAGCCGCACGGTGTGGCTTGATCCGGCGGTAAATCCACCAATCGTGTAAATGAAATTTCCAACCCGCGCCGTTTGGTATACCGGCGCGGGCGCTGGATTGGTTACCCCGGCCAAATTGATGGTATTGGTGTGATTGATGGTAGAGCCGCCTGCAAAATCTATGTCAGCCGCGAATGCCCCCATCGCTGGGCCGCCAGCATTGATAGCAATCGCTGTTGGAGGACCTGGCCGGGCGCTGACTTCGCTGGAGTTGGGGCTTTCGCCCTGTGCGTTCTGCGCTGAGACCACGTAAAAATAAGTTGTGCCATTGGTGACGGTCGTGTCTGTAAAGTTGGTTGCGGTCACGCCCGACTTGACGAGCATGTAATTCACACCGCTCGTGAAGGTGCGCTTCACGTTGTAGGTGCTGGCGCCCGTCGAAGCATTCCACGAGAGACTTACCTGGTTGTTTCCAGCGATTGCCTTCAGTCCAGTCGGCGGCGGCGGTCCCACCTGGGCGCCGGGCGTCAATCTCACGACGGCAGCCGTGGCGGCCGAGAGCGTCAGCAGGAAATTTCCCCCGGATGATGTCACAGGCGTTGGCGTCCCACTCCAACTGGCGTCATCCCCAATGCGCGCCCCGCCCAAGGTCTCTCCATCGGTCACTGAAACATCGTTGTTCGGTGCTTCGAGTAGCCACACCGCACCCGATCCGTAGTTGCCGCCGGGCTCGATGGTCACATTCGCAGTGACGGCCCCGGAGTCGTGTGTCTTATTAATAATGGTTATGAAGAGGCTATTGTCCGCGGCCAGAACTCCATAGGCCGTCAAGTTAACCGCGTTGGGATTCCCAATGGTCACCGGCACAATCCGCCCATGCCCACCGAGGTCAAACGCCTTGACGCCATAGCCGAGAGGATGAACGTGGTAACCGCTCGACGAAGTCTGGAAAAGAGCATAGGAGGTCGTTGCGCCGGAGACGTGGTCTCCGGTGTGGAAGTTGATGCCGACGGCCTGATGGGTCGCCCACCAATACATGTAATCGAGTCCCCAGAGCGCCGAGGCAAAGGCGTTGCTGGCGCCAGGACAACCGCCACTGAAAAAATTGTTGGTCTCAGAGAGCCGAAAAGTAAGTCCGGTAGCCAGCACCTGAGACACGTAGGCATCATGGCTGGCTTGGTATTTGTTGACGAAAGTGGTGGAGAGCATCAAGTCCCTCGCCGCCGGTGCGCTGATGGCTTGACCACTACCCCCGAAATAGTTGTGGCGTTGGGCATGAGCGATTCTTCCATTTGAGACGAAATCGTTCGCGTAGTTGACGACCCAGGAGGAAGCGCCTCCGGTCACATCGGGTCCGCAGAATTTGGCGCGAGGATCGCTGATGGCGGAGTAGTAGGCCTGCGCATCGGATCTGTACGTGGGATAACCGCCTCCGCCCAGATATACGTCGGGCTCATTGCCGACGGCGAAGCATTCCAGGTTGGGTGAATTTAAGCTCAAGATGAAATTTGCCGTGGCCGCGTTCGCCTGAGGATTGAAGGTCTTCAGGCGCAGACCATAAATGACTTTCACGTTGGCAGCGTTCGCAAAATCAATCGCACTTGCGATTTCCGACTGTGAAGGCAGCGTCCCGGAGTCGGAGGTGTTTCCGCCGATGCGCAGGCTCTTGATTCCCAATTGGCTGAACATTCTGAGCAGCGGCTGGTTCGAGCTTCTGAAGTAGTTCGTGTTAAGCAGCGTCGAGGTCTCATAGCTCACGCCGTTGAAATCATCAGGGATGACGGCCCCGGGGTTATTGGCGCTGAGACTGATTGTCACCGCTGATTGTGCGCGCAAACTTGGGGATGCAAGAACCAGGAATGCGCTCAAAATCGAAATACAAAATCGAATTTGCTGTTTCATTTTTGACTTCCGTTTCGGACATCTTTTCCCGCAGGTTCCTCCACCAGCGAGTCGAGAATGCCGCTGGTGAAGGACCTGCTTGAGGGCCGCCGACTCCATGATGGCCTGATCAACGCGGGTTGGCGGGCCGACGCTGCCGATGTTGCTGCTGAGCATTGGCAGGGTCAAAATAATGTTGCGTGCAGGAGGCGCACTGATCGCAGCGGATACGAAACCAACGGCTTCGCAGTGCCGCTCTGCCACCGCAATGCTGTTTCATATCGAATTCATTGCCCATAAAGCTGTTTTTCCTCCTACTTGAATGTTTGTCCGCTTGGGGACCCTGCTTCTTCGCAGCCGCCCACGCCTGGTGACGTGGGCGGCCGATTACGAAATAGAACAAGCTCCAGATTGTTCACTGGATCTCGATTCCGTTAATTGCGGCGTTGTTGGTTACTGTAACGAACTGAATCGTGATAGCGCCGGTTGAACCAGCCGTGGCTGTGAATTGCTCCACGATGGCCTTGTGCGTGGCTCCGGCAGCCGCGACAATATCGAAGTGAGTCAACACGGCTGCGCCGTTGATCGATACATTGAAGACGCGCTGGCCCGCCGCGGTCCAGAAGGTCTCGGCAAAGTGCAGGCGCACGGTGTGAGTTGATCCAGCCGTAAAGCCAGGGATGGTGTAGCTGAAATTCCCGAAACGGATGGATTGATAGACCTGCGTCGGCGCCGGATTGATTACTCCAGATGTATCGATTGTCACCGCATGGGTGGACGTCATGCCACCGGTGAAGTCCTTATCGGCCACGAACGCGCCTATGGCCGGTCCTCCCGCATTGATGGCGAGCACTGGCGGAGGCGGTGGCGCATTCGTTGGCGTAGCGGAAACCTCGTTCGAGTTAGGGCTTTCGCCAGCCGTGTTCTGTGCGGAGACTACATAAAAGTACGTCGTGCCATTGGTCACGGTCGTATCGGTAAAGCTGGTTGCAGTCAAGCCCGATTGAACAATCATGTAATTCACACCACTCGTGAAGGTGCGCTTCACGTTGTAGGTGCTGGCTCCCGCCGAGGCCGTCCAGGAGAGATTGACCTGATTGTTACCCACACTTGGCTTTGATAGCGTCGGCGCTGCCGGCGGGCCGCTACCCGGCTTATAGACACGAACGTAATCCACCAATACATCTGCTGGACTCGGGCTGGAGGCATTCGGAGGCCCAGGAAATCCGCCACCGATGGCAAAGTTCATCAGGATAAAGAAAGGATGATTAAATACCCATTGCGTGCCCGCCGGGATACTGGCCGGGGTAACAGTGAAGAATGGTTTCGTCGGGTCGTCCCGATAATACTGCATCTGGTTCTGCGACCAGATGACGCCGTAGGTGTGATAGCTGGCATCATCAATCCTGCCGCCGTTGGGGAAGGTAAATCGCCTGCCGATGCCGTTCCCTCCGGAATATCCGGGACCGTGATCTGTAGAAGACGTCGTCGTGGGCGTATATTGCGGGACCCATTCCATGATGTCCTGTTCACCGCAGGTTGGCCAGCCAACGCTGCCAATGTTGGTGCCCAGCATCCAGAATGCCGGCCAGAAGCCAGCCCCTGGAACAAGCTTCATCCTTGCTTCCATTCTTCCAAACTGAAATGTATGTTTCCCTGACGTGTTCATCCGGCCCGAGGTCCATGTTCCGCTAGGAGTCCTGATGGCGCGGATGACCAGGTTGCCGTTGCCGTCCTCGAAAATGTTAGGGTCGGCGGCGCTGCAGGGGGAGGTATTGCTTCCTGGAGGACAGTAAAACTCCAGCTCACCGTTGGCTGGGTTCTTGCCGAGCACAAAGTTCCAATCGGCGCCACTGGGAGCCGATCCTGCCGGGCCATTGAATTCGTCACTCCAGACCAGGTTCCAGTCTTGCGCGCTGGCCATTTGCACGAGCATCAGGGACAGAAGCAACATTCCCAGCAGGAGGTTGATGGTTAATTTGCTTCGAGAATCATGTTGCCTGGAAAACTCACGCTGTCTTGCTTTCATGCCGTTGACTCCTTCTTTTTCCCAAAGTGCTTTGCTTCGGGAGTGCTCTACTTCTTCACTTTTTCCTATTCTGAGCATCGAAAATTTCGATGATACGAACGACACCAAATCTGGTGAGAACGGTCGATGCACCCGGCGGGTGAATGCTACGACGCTTGCCGGATAGCGCCTGTTGCGGGTACCTCTTTAATGGTTTCGGAGTTCGGACCGCAAGTTAATGACTGATAATTGACGGTTAGGGACTGTTAGAAGGCAGAATTTGCCACCGGGCCAGACAGAATTTCTAACGACGCCACGGGTTTCTTTGTGTTAACCAAGGTGTTTAGTTGGCAAATCTAACTGGACTAAACTTGATTGCCAAGAATCAGGGTCACTATAATCGCCCACGTCTTTGCGCAAGTTAGTAGGGGATTCATCTCTACTTTGGAGCGCCCCTATCTTTTGTCGGTATAATCGCTGCAGGATTTCAACGGAAGCGTGAGCTGTGTCGTGGACAAAATGACTTCATTCGACCGTGTCGTAACTGTCCTGGGCCTTGGTCCGGAGCAATACATAGAGTTCGGTCCGCTTGAAGGAATGGGTGCGGAAGAACAAGGATGACAAGTATGTGCCGCCGGAATTGCTAAAACATTGGGGATTTATTGAAGACGAAAGGATCAATCTTCCTGAATGACTCATCGGTCTCACCAGCGTCACCGCCCTTTGAATCTGGTGCGAACGGCATAGAGGGACGTACGCGCCGGAATGAAGAGAGTGTGCCCGTCTCTGCCCCCGAATACCAACTGAATGGGCCGTTCGGGAACCTCGACCGTATCAATCAGTTTTCCCGCAGGGCTGTACACGTAGATTTGACCTGCGGCAATATAGACGTTCCCCTGGCTATCGGTGGCGACTCCTTCGCCGCCCTGATCGACGAAACGCTTCATTCCCGCTAAGCTTCCATCGGGTTGGACGGTGCCAACCCAGGTACTGACATCGGCTTCATCGGTGATGTAGAAAGACTCGCCCGGCATTGCAGACGCCAACCCGTAGCTACGGAGCAAAGCACTGTCTTTCACGTTCCAACGAACGAAACCGGTGACAAAATCCTCGCTCGCCGACACAAACGCAGTCCCGTCGGGAGAGAGGTAGTGCCGGTGTGGGGCCGGCAAGGAGTTCGTCGAGACGTGCCAATTGTTCGTAGGCAAGATGACACGCAACCCAGGCCGTGGCACGACAGGCTCCGGGTCCACGATTTTGATCTCGTCTTTGGTCTCGGCTTTTATCTCGTTACGGAACGACTCGGGTTTGAAGGAGTAGATGGTTCCGGATCCGGCCGTCGACAGCACCATCAGGTTGCCGGAGGGGTCAAAGGTCAGATTGACTGGATCCAAAGGATTGTCACGAACGACAGACACTTCATGGTCGGCCGGGGACCATCGATAAATACGCTGCCAGTGGGCATCGACAAAATAAAAGTTGCCCGAAGGATCAGCGGCTCCGCCCGAGATGTTATAAAACCCGCCAGACAGTTTCTGCACCTTGGCGCCCGGGGCAAGAACGCTGGACGATGCCTTCACAACAGGCGCGGCTCGGTCGGGAGAAAGATTCAGCCAGGCGAACTCGCGCTGACGTACCTCGATGTTTCGCGTCTGGTCGTAAATCGCATTATCAAATGCGACCTTGCTGTTGCTATAGCAGTGAATATTCCGGAACCGGACATCGGTTGAATGAGAGACCTTGATCGCCCACGCAAAAGGCTGAAAGCTGCTGACTACGCGATAAATGTGGAAGTTGGCAACGGTAATGTTGCTGGAGCCTTCGATTTCAAGAGGCAAGGCGAAGCTACTTTCACCGCGCTCTTCTTCCGTTTGAAGCGCGTAAATCCGCCAGTTGGAAACGTTGCGTAGTTGAACCTCATGGCGGACGTGATGTTCGCTCGACAATTCGTAGATGCGTCCCTCGGTGGACGTGTTGGATACGAGCACGCCGGCCTGGGCAAAGGTGCTGGGAGTCCAGATGTCGACGAACGTGCCACCACCGCCGTCGGTAACCCACAGACTGGGGTACTGCCCATCCCAACGCCGGTTCAGATCGGGATCGGCGGTGTGGGTGTTGTTATATGGGTTGTCACGGGTGCCATCAAGCTTTCTGGTGCCGTGTCCGCCGAGAAAGCGGACGTCGTTCATCAGGGAATCTTTGCCGGCCATCCATTTGACTGCCACCGCCCGGGGGTTAATCCCATTGGTGTACAGCCCAATCCCGATCATGATGTTGGTTCCTCCCTGGGGAGCTTCGATCAGCGGCTTGGGTGGTCCGACACCCTGAAATGCGGGTGTGGAATCCGGTAGATCGATCTGCGTCACGCTGGGATGGAGGCCGATCAATACAGTGTCCTGTTTCAGGGTGATGGTATCGCTCACCACGTAGTTTCCGGTCGGAAAGTAGATCGTGCGATGTTGGGCAATCGCTCTCCGCAGAACCTCAGTATCGTCGCTGGAACCGTCGCCCTTAGCGCCTAGGGAGCGGATGTTCACCCAGGTGTCGGGAGGGGGCAGCTCAGGCAGATCGGATTTCACGAGAGCAGGCAGGGCCCCCATCGTTGTGGCTTCGAAGGTGTCTGTAATTTGCGGAATGGCACCAAGCTTCGCGAAGGTCAGGCCATGCGAGAACACCTTTACGTTATAAATGGCGCCGGGGCCGACCACATTCCTGCCGCTCTCACGGAATGTGGCGAACGTGGGCACCCGCCGGCAAACCACATTTTCCATGTTGATCTCGGTACGGGCGCTGTTCTCAAGGCTAACAATCACGGCAGGACCTGAAATATCTTCCAGGCGGGCATCTTTGATCCAAAGGTCATCGGGAAACCCGGACTCGATGGCGACCGCAGTAGGGACGTTTTTGAACTGGGGCCGAATCAAGGTGAGCCCGGCTGCTCGTTCTTGAATAGCGGCCTCACGCTGTCCTTCAAACGTGGCATCTATTATGGTGAACTGCCATCCAGGGGAAGGCGTGCCTGTCCAGATGGCGTAGCGGCCTCCGTAGAAGTGTACGTCCTCAGCGACGTTTCCTCCCTCGTGGATACCGGCAAGTCCAGAGCCGAGTTGGAAGTCCATGTGCGCCAAAAAGCAGTGCTGGGCATAATGAGCGCGCACCGCAACTGCTCCGGGATTGCCGTCACCAATCTCAAAGTCCACGTTGCTCAAGGCGGAATAGAAAGTGCCTGGATTAGCGTCCGGCGGGCGATCGGTGGCGGTATTCTGCTGCCGTGAATCACCACCCCCTCGGCTAAAGCCAGGTCGGCCACCAGCAAAGAACACCATGAGCTGCTCTTTGTCCCTGTCCTGGTAACCGGCCGTGTTCGGCGCTAAGACCAGCACGGGGCGTCGGGCGCCATAACCGATGACCCGTACGCCTGGCCAGATGTAAATCGTTTTGGTCAGCCGGTAGCGGCCTTGGGGGATGAAAACGACTCCTTGGCCTGCAGTTTCCTGGATTTTGTCAACGGCTTGTTGAACCGCATCTGTGTCGTCGGAGACGCCGTCGGCGTGTACAGGGAAATTCTGCTGCGTCAGGTACACCGCTTTGGGATCGTCAAGATGGACTGGGTAATACGATGCAGCCCATGAGGGCGTGCTTGCGGCAAGAGCAATGAGAACGAAAACAAACTGTTTGAGCACTGGCTTTAACCGGCGGACATCATAGCAGATTCGTCTCGTTGATCCAGCTCATCTCGGGCCGTCCAATATCAGACGGCCGAGCCCCGGAAACTCTGTTGCGAGAACGGAGGGTCTCGCAACAGAGTTCCTCCCCCACAGTGGCTCAACCTCCACAGTGGTTCAAAAAGAAAACTTCAATCCGAACTGCATCTGGCGAGGCGGTTGCCGACCAAACGGTCAGAGCTTTGAGCAGGGGCATTCTCTGTCTGGCAATCTGGAGCAGACAAGTTAATGACTGATAATTGACGGTTAGCGACTGTTAGAGAGGAGAAGAGGGACTGAGTGGCTCGAACCCGCCGTTCTCGATTACATTTCTTTGGGCACGACCCAAGCGGGGCCGCATAGCTTTAAGCGCGGGGGAGATTCTCCTTCTGAAACCCACTAGAGTCAAGTTAATTGACTGTTAGAAGGCGGAATTGCCGCGGCCAGACAGAATTCCCCAAAAATACCATCACCTCAGGCTGTGTTAACTCAACGGTTTAATCGGCAAATCTAACCTGCATGAAACTTTGATTCCTGAGAGACCGAGTTCAGTATAATCGCCCTGAGTCTACCCCCAAGTCCTTTAAAGCCCCGCTCCTGGCGCAGTACATGAGTCAGCGTGAAGGAGTTCGATGTGGCAGGTACCCCTCCCGATAATCTGGATGAGGCGCACCCGGTCCGGTGGAACTGTCGGCAAAGCTTTTCCAGTTCAAAAATCAGCACAGACTCCGCCAACAATCGCATTGGGCAAAATACTACCTTCCTCCGAAATGCAAAACGGGTTCCTCTGTCGGATCCAGCAACCACATTCTTACGATCTGGCGCGCCTTGCTTCCCTCCACCGTCTGTCGCACGGCATCAATCACGGATACGCTAACGTTTCGCTCGTCACCATAGAAACCCGTCCAGTAAGGTATATAGAATTCGGGCTTGATCAGCTCCACTGTAATCCTCGGATTTCTTAGGCGAAAGAATCCTTGCAAGTACAGCCGTCGCCGGATTTTTTCGGTTAGCCTCTGTCTTGCGTTGCTTTCGTGTAGTTTTGCCGGATGGACATTGCCTGTCTCCACCTCCGTCCAGGCCTCTGATTCGGGAAGTGTAGCGAACTCGTAGGGGTCGAGCGTGCCTGCGATTGCATCCATCGCATAGTAGCTGATGGTCTTACGGCCGCGATCTTGCAACATCACTCTGTACAAACGGTAAGGAATATAGATCTCAGCAACTCCGCGCAACTTCCCGATCCACCAGCGGCGGACTCCTGAAGGACTTAGCTTGCGCAGCGCTGCCTCGTGTCCCATCTTGCGATAAAGGCTACAGATTTTCATTTGTCTGGCCTCCGCCGGTTTTCCTAATCGACGATATCCGGAAAGAGGACAGCCCCTTTCTAACCGACAACAAACAGGGCTGTTTCGATCGTCACCCCGGCAGCTTCTCTTTATCCAAGTACCTCAGTTGCTGCTAATCCTCTCGCGTTGCCGAGAGGTCAATTCTTCAATCGCGGGAAAACTTGTGATTTGATCATCTGTATGTGGCGGCGGTTGCGACCCGGTGCGGATCCCGTTAACCATCATCTCTAACGCGCGACCTGCATTGGGATGCCTCACGACCGTTGCTGCCAACAACCCCTTGCGAACCCATTCTTGTCCAGTGTCGGGGCAGCCGTCGCAGCCGGTAAATGGCAGATTGACCACTCTGTCGCGCTGCCTGGCCTCGACCTTTCCCATAAGAGCGGTTCGTGCGCCGATCGCCATCAAGTCGTTCTGGCATGCGACCAACCCGAGTGGTAGTGCCCTGGAATTGGAGAGTGTTAGCCATGCGCCGACTGCGTTATGTGCGCCTTCCTCGGTCCAGTCGGCGCGAATCATCCGTATTTCGACGTTATCGGGTTTGGTTTGGTTCATGCCACTGGTGCGCAGCTGGGCAGAGAGGTTTGTGGAACGTCCCTGAATATAGAGCATAATGCCCCCGGAAGGGAGCAAGGCGCCAATTTGTCGTCCTTGCATCTTGCCAATTTCCAGGTGATTGGATCCGATCGAGAATACCGGAGTCTTGAATCGAGCGCGGAGTTCCTGGGTATACTCCGCCTCGCGATTGAGCAACGCCCATCCCATGCCTGCCGCCGCTGCAGTCTCTGCAATCACAGCGAGGGTTGTACCCGCAGGTTGGCATAGGATACCATCCGGCCGCAAGACAGGCGACTGGATATTCTTTAGGATTTGCTGGCCTTGTGTCAGCCCGTCATTTTCCGCATGGACGATCTCGATGTCCACGCCCAGTTTGCCGGCCGCTTCTTGCACAGAGGATGCCTGCCATTTCTGGTAATCGT
>WNEY01004840.1_pt1 | contig 17364 bp, 19 predicted proteins | sample 5400531 | NCBI WGS metagenome assembly WNEY01 (sample SAMN13153338, study PRJNA577476) | soil metagenome | isolation source: 200 cm saprolite under Douglas fir tree site 1 | place: USA:California | collected 2015-04-18
GATGTCCAAATAGGACACGTAGCCCAGGCTTCGCTGGTCGACGATGACGGGCAGTTCGTACACCCGGTTCTGCGCCATCATCCTGGCCGCCTGGGCGAGGCTGGTGCTGGGGAAGCAGAACGCGAACTGGCCGGACATCGCCTGCTCGACCGTGCGCGCGTCCCGGAGCGCCGTGGGCATCGCTCGAAATTATAGGCAGCGCTCACACTTATCCCTCCCCCTCTGGGGGAGGGCAGGGTGGGGGAGCCTCCCGTCACGCTCCCGGCAGCCGACTGTAACGATGGCGTGACGGATACGGAGGTGGTGGCCCGTTATATCAGACGGAGTTGGCCAAGAACCTCGCGTCCTCGTCGACCTCTGATCTGGACCTGCCCCGCGATCTGGGTGGCTTCCGCGCCCGGATCCACCTCCCCTACCACAGCACCGCCTACCGCGTGATCCGCATGTTCGGCCTCGTCACCCTGCTCGCCTCTTCCCTCGGGTTGCTGGCCGCGGTTGCAGGCTTTCCGATCAACTGGTTGAGCATGCTGATCGCCCTGCTCGTCAGCCTGATCCTGATCGGCTTCAGCGTCCGTCCCAGCTTGCGCAAGCCTAAATTCTAGAAACGTCTCAAACGCTCGTATGGCACTAACCTCTCAAACGCTCGTGTGGCACTAAAGCGCCACTCGCGTGGGGCGACGCCCCGAGTTTTAGTCGGGCTGCAGCAGGCGCAGCACCGCCGCGGTCATGACCTGAAAGCCGATCGGCAGGCACCGCTCATCGATCCGGAACTCCGGCGTGTGATGGACGACGGGCGGTCCCTCCGGCGCCCCGCCAAGCAGGAAGAAGCAACCCGGGCGCGCCTCGAGGAAGTAGGCGAAGTCCTCCCCCACCATCAGTGGCTCCAACGGCACGACCGCGTCGGGGCCGACGACGCCCATGGCCGCCTCGCGCACCAGTGTTGCCATCGCCGGGTCGTTGACGACCGGTGGGGTCCCCGAGTCGTGGTGGAATTCGCTGCTGCCTCGCATCGCGCCCGCGAGCCCCTCCGCCACTTGGGCGATCCGCGTCAGGAGAAGGCGGCGCAGGTCCGCATCGAAGGTTCGCAGCGTGCCCTGGATGACGACCTCGCCGGCCACAATGTTGGCGGCGGTGCCGCCGTGCACGCTGCCGAGGGTGATCACCACCGGCGCCACCGGGGACGTCTCGCGGCTGACCAGCGTCTGCAATGCGGTCACCACCTCGGCGGCGATCACCACGGCATCGATCGTCAGGTGGGGCTGCGCTCCGTGACCGCCTTTTCCGCGAATGGTCACCGTGAACATGTCCGCACTCGCCATCACGAGACCGTGAGGCACCGCGACCTGGCCGGTCGGCAGCTGCGACCACACGTGCAGGCCGACCACGCGGTCGATGCCGGTGAGGACGCCCGCGTCGATCATCGCCTTGGCGCCGCCCGCCTGTTCCTCGGCCGGCTGGAACGCAAAGCGAACCATCCCCGGTAGGTCGTGCCGGCGGTCGGCCAGCCAGCGCGCGAGCTCCAACGCGATCGCCATGTGGACGTCGTGGCCGCAGGCATGCATCACGCCAGCGCGGGTCGATCGAAATGGCACGTCGGCGGTCTCCATCAACGGCAGGCCGTCCATATCGGCCCGCACCAGGACGGACCGTCCCGGCCGCTCCCCGCGGATCTCGGCCACAACGCCGGTCCCGCCGACTCCCTGCGTCAGCTTGTCGACGCGGAGTGCATCCAGCCGCTCGGCGATGTAGCGGGCGGTCTCATCCTCTTTGAAGCTCAGCTCCGGAGAGGCGTGCAGCTCACGTCGATGGGTGATGAGGTGCTGGGTGGTCGTGGCGTCGAGCTCGGGCACCGCGGGAAGCACCTTCGAGACCATCGAAACCATTCTGTCAAACTGAATTCGATGCCGCGTTCGCTTGCCGAGTATCAGCGCAAACGCGATTTCAGCAAGACGCCCGAGCCCAAAGGCACGCCGGAGCCCCGCGGGCAGAAGCGCTTCGTCGTCCAGAAGCACTGGGCGACGAGGCTCCATTACGACTTCCGCCTGGAAATGGACGGCGTCCTCGTCAGCTGGGCCATCCCCAAAGGTCCAACCTTGAATCCCGCCGAGAAGCGCCTCGCCGCCCACGTCGAGGACCACCCGGTCAGCTACTACGACTTCGAGGGCACCATCCCCAAGGGCGAGTATGGCGGCGGCACGGTGATGATCTGGGATTGGGGCACCTATGAGCTCGAGGAGAGTACGCCGGCCGAGTCCCTCAAACGCGGCGAGGTGAAATTTCGTCTGAACGGCGTCCGGCTACGGGGCCGCTACGCACTGGTTCGCACCCGCTCCGAGAAGGATTGGTTGCTGATCAAGAAGAAAGATGAGGCCGCTGATCCAAATTTCGACATCGAGAAATTCACCACCTCGGTCAAGACCGGGCGGACCAAAGAAGAGATCGAGCAAGGAAAGGACGCGGTCTGGTCGAGTAGCCGCGCAGAGGGCGAGGGGGGCCTGATCAACCTGGCCAACGCTGAAAAAGGCCCGATTCCCCGGAGTCTCGACCCGATGAAGGCGCAGCTGGTCGATGAACCGTTCGATAACGACCGCTGGCTCTTCGAGGTCAAATGGGACGGCATCAGGCTGATCAGCTTCATCGACAACGGCAAGGTCTCACTCCAAACCCGCGCCGGCCGGATCGTCGACACCGAATATCCACAGCTGCAAGCGATCAGCGGGGTGGTCAAGGCAAAGCAAGCCGTACTCGACGGGGAGATCGTCGCCCTCGACGATGAGGGCCGGCCGTCCTTCCAGTTACTGCAGAACCGGGATAGAGACCCGGTGCCTTTGCAGTACGTCGTGTTCGACCTGGTCTATGCCGACGGCCAGCGGCTCTTCAAGGTGCCGCTCGAGGACCGCAAGCGGCTGCTCCGCAACCTGGTTGCCGACACCGCGCTGATGAAATATTCCGAGCACGTCATCGGTGAAGGCAAAGCCTTCTTCTTGGCGGCCAAAGAGAAGCGCCTGGAGGGGATCGTCGCCAAGTTGCGCGACAGCCCCTATCAGCCGGGCGTACGCAGTAGTGCGTGGCTCAAGATCAAGGCCGTCCTTCAGCAAGAGGTCGTGATCGGCGGCTTCACCGCGCCACGGAACAGCCGCAAGCATTTCGGCGCTCTCCTGGTCGGCGTCTACGAGGGCGGCAAGTTCGTCTTCACCGGCCACGTCGGCGGCGGATTCGATGAGAGGACACTCGCCGAACTTTCCAAACTGATGAAGCCGCTCATCGTCAAGTCACCGCCCTTTAGCGGACCGCCGCCTCACCCCAACGAGAAACCGACGTGGGTGAAACCGGAATTGGTGGTGGAGGTCAAGTTCGCCGAGTGGACGCGCGACGGCGTCATGCGGCAGCCCGTCTTCCTCGGACTGCGCGACGATGTCGATCCGCGCGAGGTCCGCCGCGAACTGCCCGGCGACACGGACCGTGAAACATCGCTGGCTAAAGCCACTGCCGGGGCTGCGGCGCAACCCGCGGCCAGCGCCGCAAGACCGCGTGCCCGTGTCGCCAGAAAGACATCAACGCGGGCGGCGCGCCCCACTGTGGCCGCACGCCGGAAGACGGCCGTGACGGACATCCCCGACACGCCACTCAGCCGGGCCGCCGCCCAGATCGCTAAGCAGCTCGGCACCAGGATTCGCGGTGCGACGGCATCCGAGTTGAAGGCGCTCGACGCCATCCCGAAAGAGGGAAATTGGGAAATCGGTGGTCGGGTCGTCCATCTCACGAACCTCGACAAGCTGCTCTTTCCGGAGGACAGGTATACAAAGCGCGACCTGATCCGCTATTACGTCCAGGTGGCGCCCGTCATGATCCCTCACTACAAAGACCGCCCGCTCTCCATGAACCCGCACCCGGACGGCATCCACGGCAAGAGCTACTGGGTGAAGGACAAGCCGGATTACGCCCCTGACTGGATCCCGACCTTCCGCTACCAGGACCAGAAAAGCCTCAAAGACTGGATCCTCATCGAGGAGGTCGCGACGCTGGCCTGGCTCGCCAATCACGCGGTGATCGACATGCATCCGTGGTATTCGCGGGCCGACAAACCCGAGTACCCCGATTGGTCCGTGGTGGACCTCGACCCGGCCGAGGGCGCGACCTTCAAGGATGTGATCGCCGTGGCGAAAGTCCTCAAAAGCGCGCTCGATCATCTCCGGCTCAAAGCGGTCCTCAAGACCACCGGCCAGAGCGGGTTGCACCTCTACATCCCGATCGAGCGCCGCTACACGCTTGATGAAAGCCGAGGCTTCGTCGCCAAGCTGGCGCACATGATCGCGGAGCTGATGCCCGACAAGGTGACGGAGGTCTGGGAGGTCAAGCGCCGCACCGGCAAGGTCCGGATCGACTACACGCAGAACGTGATCAACAAGACGCTGGCGGGCCCCTATTCGGTGCGGCCCGCCGTGCGCGCTCCCGTCTCGACCCCGATCGCCTGGAAAGAGCTCGACGATCCGCGCTTGCGTCCCGACCGGTGGACGATCAAAACGCTCGGCGACCGTCTGTTGGAGGTCGGCGATCTTTTTCACGACGCCCTGACCCTGCGGCAACGTCTGCCGGCTATCTGACCGGTGGCTAACGACCTCGAGGTTCCCTCCGACCTCCACGAAGTTCAGGCCTTCCTCGACGCCTGGATCAAACGACGCGGACAATACTGGTCACCGCTCTCACAGTTTGCCCGGCTGGCGGAGGAGGTCGGCGAACTCGGCCGCGAGCTAAACTTCCGATTCGGCGACAAGCCACGCGCGGCGAAGGATGCCGCGGGCTCGATGACCGATGAGCTCGGTGATGTCCTGTTCATCGTCATCCTCCTCGCCAACTACCTGGGCATCGACCTCGCGTCAGCGCTGGCCGCGACCCTCGAAAAATACGAAAAGAGGGCTCAGCGGTGAGATCCTGCACTACTTATCCACAGGACTTTTGCACTGCCTGTTAGCAGCTTGTGAAAAAAGTCCCGCAACAAATGTTCCGTCTGGACGGCTCAAACGTCGAGTCGTATTTTTATGTCCCCGCCCGTCTGAGCGGGGCTTAGGTCGAGGAAGAGAGTCGACAGGTTCGGGGAGAAACCGGGAAGGTTGGTGGATGACTGCAATCGTTTGCTCGTTGGCCGTCCTTGACACCGTCGAACGCCGGCGGTATGATGCGGCAAACCTATATCTTGTGCTGGATCGGATCGTCAAGCCCCATATTTAGGGGGAGGTAGGCGAACCAAGGCTCACGCGTGAAAGGGGAACTACCGGCGGCGGCAGACGCCGGACGGCACGCAGTGTGTCGGCGCTCGTTTGTGAGCCAGGGGGAGAACCATGCTCAGGAACACGCTCAGGATGATCAACCAGCAGGACCAATGGTTCAACCAGCTACGCCGCGAAGAGTCGGCGCGCCGGACGCTTCGGTACTCGCTCTACCAGGCGCTGGAACAGGTGGAACGCTTGCTCGAGAGCGACATGATGGAAGTCCCGATCGAAATGCAGGCCCGCTTGTGCCAGATCGTTGAAGCCGTCGATCCCCAGCTCGCCTACCGCATGGACCAATCTGGCCCCAGCGCCCTTGACATCCAGGACATCATCTTCGAGGCGCAGGACCGCCTCATCAAGCAGGTCCGCACCTGACGACCTTTTAACCTCGAACGCCTCGCCTCCTGCAGTGGCGCCCGGGAGCAATCCCGGGTGTCATTGCGTCTGGGACCATGTTCGAATGAGAGATACACCGACACGCAAAGCTGATGTACTGGCGGCGCTCGACCGGCGAGCAGACATGTGGCTTTCTACCGCCGACCCGGCCGGACGGCCCCACCTCATCCCTGTGTCGGCGTGGTGGGATGGCGCGCACCTGGTCATCGCGACGGCAGGCGCCAGTCGCACCGCTCGAAACATGAAAGCGAACCGCGTGGTGCGGGTGGCGGGTGGGTCGCCGTCGGACGCCATCATGATCGATGCGGACGTCGTCGGAAGCCCGGCGGTGGATGACTCGGCCGAACTGGCCGGGGGCTTTGCCGCCGCGGTAGGTTGGGATTCTCGCGAGGTAGGTCCGGGCTGGCTCTTCTTCCGCCTGCGGCCGACTCGGATCCAGGCTTACCGGGGATACGACGAACTCGAAGGCCGCGATGTGATGCGCGGCTCGAGGTGGCTCGTCTAGTGGTACAACGTTTGCATGAGCGATGGGATCGAGATCTGGGATCTCTGGTTCCCCGGGCCGGGTGCGACCGGGCTGCCGTTCGCCCGAAGCCGGATCAGCGGCGCCGACGCGGGCGACCGCCTTCTGGTTCACGCCGCCCCACCGAAGTTATCGGTTACCGTCCGCGACGCGACCGGCAAGGTGCTGGCAAGCGGCGACGGGCTGGAGCGCCATCAGCCGGGGCCGATGAGTTTCCTTGACCGGCGTGGAGCGACCATCGCGCTGGAAGACGGCTGGCCAACCGAGAAGGACATCGGACGGGTCGTGCTCCTGCCGGGCGGCGAGGCCGGGATCCTCAAGTCCTGGTGGAACGCCGACGACCGTAAGGAGTGGCGCTGGCAACTCGAGTTCTACAACCAGATCCGCGGCTAAGCGCCTTTCTTGCTTCGTTTCTTAGTCGCTGCTTAACCTAGTACATATGACCGGCCGGTAGTGTGCGTTACTGGGGAATCCGGGCACGCGTTGCGGCCGGGACGTCGGATTGATGGTTCAGGAAGGAGGCTGACGATGAGGATCTTGAAGTCGGTCGTGGCGGCGCTGGCGGCTGTTGCTGGCGCCGTGGCAATCTCGACAACCGCCTTCGCCGTTAGCACGACCCCGGCCGGGCCGCTGACGATTGTGCTTATCTGCGATACCGGGCCGGCCGGGTCGGGCACGTTCACGGTGACCGCCAACGGCGTGAGGTCGACGGTGACGGTGAAATGCGGAAAGAGTGCGACGGTCACGAACGCGGCCTGGATGGCGGGCTCGACAGCAGTGATCCATCAGACGGTGACGCCGAGCGGCGCTTTGCGGGCCCGTGACGTCAGCATCACGCTGAAGGCAACCGCGCAGACGGTCACCATCCGCGACTTCCGGCCGGCATCGAGCACGACTGCCACGCTGGCGCAGACCGGTGGCGGCGTACCCGCGCTGCCACTGGCGTTAGGCATGGCGGGCCTATTCCTGGTTGGTTTCGGCGCCCGCACCGCGCCGGGGAAAAAGCCTAGAGACCCGAACATCAGACTCTCCTCCTCGAGGGGAGAGTCTGATCGCCTACGCCTGCACGAAATAAGATCGGCAGGCCAGGTCGATCAGATCCGGCTCCAGCCGGGAGGGGCGGCCGAGAAAGTACGCGACCTCGTCGAGCTGGTTGAGGATGTCGCGCGGCTGGCAGCCTCGAAACGGCCGCTTGAACGGCTTGTAATACCGATCGAGCACGTACTGGTAGCCGGCCTCGTTGAAGACGATCTCGAATTCCTTACACGACCGCTCGAAGATCTGCCGGAATTCAACCGGGGTCGGGTCGGGCACATGGATCTTGTAGCGCACCCGCCTGAGAAAGGCCTCGTCGACCAGCGATCCGGGCTCGAGGTTGGTACTGAACACGACCATGGCCTCGAAGGGGGCGCCGACCGCCATCCCGGCGCCCGCCAGGGTGAGATAGTCGATGCGTCGCTCCAGGGCGACGATCAGGCGGTTCAGCAAGGCGCGGGGCGAGGAGTCCTGGCGGCCGAAGTCATCCAGGAGAAAGATGCCGCCGTTGGCTTTGAGATGGATGGGCGCCTCGTAGTAGCGCATCAGCGGGTCGAAGGAGGGCGATAGCTGCGACGTCGTCAGCTCGCCACCGGCCTTGACGAAGGGCCGCTTGATCAGCACCCAGCGCGGATCAAAGTTCATCGGCAGCTGCCGCTGGACTCGCTGGTGGTGGAGGGGATCGTAGAGGCGCATTATCTGGCCCTCGATGTCGATCGCATATGGGATGTAGATCGGCTCACCCAGCAGCTCGGCGCACGCCTCGGCGATGGTGGTCTTGCCGTTGCCCGGCGCCCCGTACAGAAATAGAGGCGCCCGGGCATTGACCGGAGGGCCCAGCTGAACCAGGAGATCCGGGCTGAGGGTGAGGTGCTGCAGGGCCCGGGTCAACCAGGCCGCGGTCACATCAGCCTGGCTGACCTGGGCGCGGACCGAGACGTCGTACTGGGCAAAGGGCACAGGGGCCGGCCCGACGTAGTGGTCGCGCGCCAGAACGTCCCGGGCACGGAGGCGGCCCGGGTCGGTGATCAGGTAGCCGAGCGTCTCTCCAAAGTCGTGGCTCTGGGATGGTCCGGCCATCCGGCCGATGGTCTGGCTCCAGCCCTGCTCCACCAGGCTCTGGATCGCCGGGGTCACCGTTTGATAGGGCAGGCATAAGGCCGCGGCCCAGTCCTTGGCCGACATGGGCGACTTGAAATAGAGGTGCTTCAGGAGTAAGTCGGCCAGCCGCGCCACTGGGAGTCCAGAATCTTCGGTCCGCGCCGGCGCGATGGGGAAGAATTCCGGGGTGGTGGCTTGTGGCGGTGGCTGAATGGCCATAAGGCAAGAAGACCGCCAGCTCAGGCGGCTCTCCAGAGCAACCTGTAGCCAATCGACTTTCTTGCGAGATCGAACTCAGGCTTCGAGGGCGGGCCGTGGTCCGAAATAGCGTTCCACGGTCAGGCCGTGGTGTTCCAGCTCGGCCCGCGCCAGCGGCTCGAACCGCCGTAGATACCAGTCCTCGGCCGGGTTGTGGGAGTAGGCGAGCAAGTGGTTGTAGGGAAGCGTATAGATGGCCCGGCCGGCCAGGATCTCCAGCATCTGGGTCGTCAGCTCCGGCTGGGCGAGTGCCCGCCGCAACGTCACGTGGATTCCACGCATGTCCGCGATCAGCCGCAGCCGGCGGGGCACGAAGATGGCCAACGCGAACACCAGGGGGACGGTCGTGACGATGATGGCCAGGATCAGCGCCAGCAGGTGGATCCCATGCGAGCCGGCCTGCCCCGCCGAGATTAACGAATCGCCGGAGTGCGTCTTGAGCGCGTCGGCCGTCCGGTGCAGGAAATCGGAGAGATACGGCACGCTGTTCGGGATCCCCTGCTCGAAGGACAGGATCCAGCTGTCGAAGGTCTTGCCCGCGTTGATCACGCCCTGGGCGAGCGCGTCGAGTTGCAGGACAAGGTTGTTGACCCATAGACCTGCCCGCACGCACAGGTAGATCCAGCCCACCATCACGAGGTCGGCGAGCATCCAGGCGAAGCGGCGACCGTAGACATCGGGGTAGAGGCGCATGGTTCACCCCTTGGGGTATGGAACTAGAACGTCGATTACGCGCCGAGTCTAGCGGGCTTTGACTAAAAGGCTTCCAGGTACTCGATCACCTGGCGGGTCAGCTGGGTGGGCGTCGAGGCACCGGAGGTGACCCCAACGCGTTGCTTTCCCTGCAGCCACTGTGGCTTGATGTCCTTGGCCGTATCCACCAGGTAGGCCGGCTTGTGCGCCAGCTCTTTGACGACCTGTACCAGGCGCTTGGAGTTCGAGCTGCGCTCGCTGCCGACGACGATCACGACGTCGCAGTCCTTCGCCGCCTCGACGGCAGCCTCCTGGCGGTCCTGGGTCGCGCGGCAGATTTCGTTGTAGGCCTCCGTCTGCGGGTACTTCTCGCGCACCCGCTTGATCATGGCCGCCGTGTCCCAGATGCTCAAGGTGGTCTGGCAGGTGACGGCGATCTTTTCGTTCTTGATGTCGAGCGCGTCGACGTCCTCCGGATCCTGCACCAGGTGGACTTTCCCTGGTGCTTCACCGACCACGCCTTCCGGCTCCGGGTGGCCGCGTCGGCCGATGTAGACCACGTCGTAGCCGCGCTCGACCAGGTCTTTGACGAGGTCGTGGGTCACGACGACGTCCGAGCAGGTCGCGTCCACCATGTTGAGGCCGCGCTCGGCAGCCTTTGCCTTTACGGCCGGCGAGACGCCATGCGCGGTGAAGATCACAGTGCCGCCCTCGATCGTGTCAAGGCCCGCGAGCCGGTTGTCGCTATCGACCAGCTCGATGCCGTTTTCCTGCAGCTCATCGGTCACGTGGGTGTTGTGGACGAGGTAGCCGAGCATCCGGATCTTCTCGCCTGGATGGGCCTTGGCAGTCTGCTTGGCGGCACGGATCGCCTCCACGACCCCGTGGCAATAGCCACGAGGGGTGATCTTGAGCACGTCCATCGATTCGAGTCTACCCGTGGGTCTGACGGGTGAAGCTATCGAATGGTTACGAGCACGTTACGTGTCGGTCGGCCGGCGCGTCCGATCGCGCCGGATCGGCTTGGGCACCGGTGGCGGCCGTTCCGGGGTCGGCGGCGGCGGTGGCGGTCTCGTCCCGGGAACCGGCTCGGGCTCACGCGGAGGCAGGGGTTGTCTAACCAATGACGATGGGGCCACCCGACACCGAGAGGATGTGGAGAAACGCCAGGATGCTGAGCGCGGCCAGCACCATCAGGAATCCGCCGACGACGTACGACGCAATCCGGTGCCGGGTGAAGACGGCGAGGCCCAGCAACAGCAGGATGATGGCCACCAGGATATTCGCGAAGTTAATGTCGACTTTCAATGCTCACCTCCTTATTGTTGAGCTTCACGCCTCGGCTAGTGCTCGGTCAAGGTCTGAGATCAGATCGGCCGCGTCCTCGATACCGACCGAGACGCGAACCAGGCCATCCGCCACCCCGTGTGCTCGCCGCGTTTCCGCCGGGATGGAGGCATGTGTCATCGCCGCCGGCAGCTCGATCAGCGACTCGACCCCGCCCAGGCTCTCCGCCAGGGTGAAGAGCTGGGTCCGCTCGACCACGCGACGCGCCGGCTCGAGCCCACCTTTGACCTCGAAGGAGATCATGCCGCCGAAGCCGGACATCTGACGCCGAGCCAGGTCCCGCTGCGGGTGGTTGGGCAACCCCGGATACAAGACACGCGCCACCCTGGGGTGGTCGATCAAAAAGGCCGCGACCTGCCGGGCATTGCTGTCATGCTCGCGCATCCGGATGGCGAGCGTCTTGAGACCGCGCAGCACCAGCCATGCGTCCATCGGTCCGGGCACACCCCCGACCGCGTTTTGCAAGAATGCCAACCGCTCGAACAGGTCGTCCCGGTTCACCACCAGCGTGCCGCCGATCACATCGCTGTGCCCACCAAGGTACTTGGTGGCGCTGTGCACCACGATGTCGGCACCCAGCGACAGGGGACGCTGAAAGTAGGGGCTCATGAAGGTGTTGTCGACCACCAGCAGCGCCTGTCGGGCGTGCGCCAGCTTGCTGACCGCCTCGATATCGACCAGCTTGAGGAGCGGGTTGGTCGGCGATTCCACCCAGACCATTCGCGTGCGGTCGGTCAGCGACTTCTCGACGGCGGTGAGATCGGAGCCGTCCACGAAGGAAAAGCTGAGCCCCATCGGCTCTAAAACCCGGCGGAACAGGCGGTAGCTGCCGCCGTAGAGGTCGTCGACGGCGACGGTGTGGTCGCCCGGCTTGAGCAGCTGCATCACCGCCGCCTCCGCCGCCATGCCGGAGGCGAAGGCGAGCCCATGGGCGCCGCCTTCCAGGGCGGCGATACAGGTCTCGAGAGCGGCACGCGTGGGATTCGCGGTGCGCGAGTACTCGTAGCCGCGATGCTTGCCGATGGCGTCCTGGGCGTAAGTCGAGGTCTGGTAGATCGGCACCACCACGGCGCCGGTCGCCGGGTCGGGCTCCTGCCCGGCGTGGATCGCCCGGGTGGAGAACCCGGGCGTGCCTTCGGCGCTCACCGGGACGCGCGGGTGTGAGCCATGAACTCGAGCAGATCGACGCGGGTGATGATCCCCACCGGCCGCTCGGCGTCCATCACCACGAGGGCGGTGGTGCCACCGAGCAGCGCATTGAAGGCCTCGTCGACGTGTGCCCCGGCGGCGATGGTCGGAAAGGGCCCGTCCATCGCGGCACCGACCGTGGTGTCGATCAAACCGGGATCACGGTAGACGCGATCGAGCAGGGTGCGCTCCTGGATGCTGCCCACCAGCGTCTTGCCGGGACCAGCGCCGTCTTCGGTGACCGGCATCTGCGAGATCCCATATTCCTGGAGAAGGTCGATGGCACGCCCCACCTTCTCCTTGGACGACACCGTGATCAATTCCGGGATCTCGCGCTCTCGGGTGGCGACCACGTCGTGGACGAGCTGGCGCGGGAAGCGCTCGAAGAAGCCGTTCTGGCGCATCCATTCGTCGTTGTAGATCTTGCTCAAATTGTTGCGACCGGTGTCGGGCAGGATGACGACCATGACCGTCTTCTCGTCAAGGTCGCGCGCCACCTCCATCGCCGCCTTCATGGCGGTGCCCGACGAGCCGCCCACCAGGATTCCCTCTTCGCGCGTGATTCGCCGGGCCGTCAGGAAGGAGTCACGATCGTTGACCTGGACGATCCGGTCAACCAGCTTCAGGTCGATGGTGCCGGGGATGAAGTCTTCGCCGATCCCCTCCACCTTGTAGGGCTTGATGGTGTTCCCGGAGTAGAGCGATCCCTCCGGGTCCGCGCCGACGATCATCACCGACGGTTTCTTTTCCTTGAGGAATCGGGCCACCCCCGTGATGGTCCCCCCGGTGCCCAGGCCGCCGACCACCACGTCGACCCTGCCGTCCGTCTGCTGCCAGATCTCCGGACCGGTCGTCTCGTAGTGAGACTGCGGGTTGGCCTGGTTGAAATACTGGTTGGGCTGAAAGGCGCCCGGAATCTCGTGGCTCAGCCGTTCGGCGACCGAGTAGTAGCTTTCGGGCGACTCGCGGGGAACGGCGGTCGGACAGACCACCACTTCCGCGCCGTAGGCGCGCAGCAATGCGATTTTCTCGGGCGACTGCTTGTCGGCCATCACGAAGATCATTCGATAACCCTTGAGGGCCGCCGCGATGGCCAGCGCGTGGCCGGTATTGCCGGAGGTCGGCTCGACGATGGTGCCACCCGGCTTCAGCAGGCCGCGCCGCTCGGCATCCTCGATCATGCGGAGCCCGATCCGGTCCTTCACGCTGCCGCCGGGGTTGAGCGTCTCCACCTTCGCCAGAATCGTCGGACGGAGCCCGGCAGTGATGCGCTGGAGCCGCACCAGCGGCGTGTGCCCGACGGCCTCCAGGATGCTGCCCAGGACCTGCACTGGGCCCCATTGTATGCGTAGAATCGGCCTCAGTTCCGACCAGGGAGGGAGCCGTGCCCGTATCGGTGGCCAATTCGCAGGTGGTCTACGACGCCGTGAAGGGCGTCGGCGTCACCCTTGTGAGCGCCCTCCCGGAGACCTGGCTGGTGCACCTGATCCGGATGGCCGATGAGGACCCAAAGATGACGTTGGTTCGGCTCGCCAAGGAGGAAGAGGGCGTCGGCGTCTCCGCCGGGGCGCATTTCGCTGGGGTCAGATCCGCGATGTTGCTGCAGAACCATGGCTTCCTGCAGGCGGTCAACGGCATCGTCGGGGTGTCGCTCCTCTACAAGATCCCGCTGCTGATGCTGATCACCGATCGTGGCAGCTTCGGCGAGAAGGATCCGTGGCAGACGGAGGGCGGCAAATACACACGTCCGGTCCTCGATGCGCTCCACATTGCGCACGACGACTTGGGCCGACCTGATGAGGTGCAGCCGAAGATCGCGCACGCGATGACGCTGGCGCAGAGCTCGCTTTCGCCGGTGGCACTGCTGCTCCAACGCGACCTGATGTGGGAGGAGCCGAAATGATGCGCCTTGATTGCCTGAAGGCCATCTACCCGAAGCTCGAGGACTGCGCCGTCGTCACCATCATGGGCGCGGTCGCGGCCGAGCTGTACTCACTCGGGCACCGTCCGAACTTCTTCTACCTCGAGCACGCCATGGGCCTCGCCTCCTCGATCGGACTCGGCATCGCGCTGTCGCAGCCGAAGCGCAAAGTGGTGGTGATCGACGGCGACGGCTCGGTCCTGATGAACCTCGGCGGGCTGACCACCATAGCGCGCTGCCGGCCGAACAACCTGGTGCACGTCATCTTCGACAACGAAACCCTCCTCTCGGTCGGCGGTGGCGCACCGGGGGGCCACAAATGGTTCACGACCGCGACCTCCACCGGCACCGACCTCGCCGCGGTCGCGAAGGCGGCCGGCTTCCCGCGAGCGCAGCTTGTCCGCGAGCTGCAGGACTTCGAGGAAGCCGCGCTCGACGCGATCAGCGGCGACCAGCTCAGCTGCATCGTCGCCAAGGTCGACGCCGAGATGCCAAAGAGCTTTTTGATGGATGTCCACATGCTCGAGAACCGCTTCGAGTTTCCACGCGCGTTGCAATCAAAGGGAGGAGGAGTGAATTGACTACGAGAGTCGATAGCCTGGCGTCCTTCGTCGAAGGCCTGATCTCCGGTTCGATCGATGTGATCGACCTGACCCAGCCGCTCTCGGAGCGGACGCCGATGATCCAGCTGCCGCCGCCGCTCGCCAACACGCCGAACTGGAAAACGCATGAAATCAGCCGCTATGACGAGAAGGGACCCGCCTGGTACTGGAACTGGTTCGAGGGCGGCGAGCACGCCGGCACGCATTTCGACGCACCGATCCACTGGGTCACCGGCAAGGACAAGGACGACGTCTCCCAGGTTCCGGTCAAACGGCTGATCGGCCCGGCCGTCGTGATCGACAAGTCGAAGGAGGCGCAGGCCAACCCCGACTACCTCTTGACGCTGAATGACATTCGGGCGGTCGAGCGAGAGCATGGCGCCCTTCCAAAAGACAGCTGGTTGCTCTATCGCACCGGCTGGGACGCTCGCGCCAATGACCAGAAAGCGTTCTTGAATGCCAACGAGACCGGGCCACACACGCCGGGGATCGACATCGAGCTGGCAAAGTGGCTGGCAACGGGTCCCTTTGTGGGCGTGGGCGTCGAGACCGTGGGAACGGATGCCGGAACCGCGCACTCGTTCAACCCGCCGTTCCCCTGTCATCAGTTCCTGCTGGGCGCTAACAAATACGGCCTGACGCAGCTGGCCAACCTGGCCAAGCTGCCGCCGACGGGCGCGGTCCTGATAGTGGCCCCGCTGAAACTGGTCAAAGGATCGGGAAGCCCCTGTCGAGCCCTGGCGCTGGTCCAGCGATAGGCGCGCCGGCAGGTCTCGAGCTCCGGCCGATCCGGCCGGAGGAGCAGCGCGCCTATATCACGCTGCTCCGTCGCGCCTTTGGGGGATCGCTCCCCACCGAAGAAGAGCTCGCGGTGGGAAAGGAGACGCTCGAGTTCGACCGGACGCTCGCGGTCTTCGACGGTCGCCAGGTTGTCGCCACCGCCGGGATCTTCTCGTACGAGATGACGGTGCCCGGTGGGTCACTGCCGTGCGGCGGCGTCACCCGGGTCGGAGTGGCCGCCACCCACCGGCGCAAAGGTCTGCTGACGGCGATGATGCGGCGCCAGCTGGACGATATGCATCAACGCGGCGAGCCGCTGGCCGCGCTCTATGCGTCTGAGGCGCCAATCTATGGGCGCTTCGGGTACGGCCTTGCCACCTACCAGGCGGAGATCGAGATCCAGCGGTCGCGCGGCGCCTTTGCGAAACCGCTCTCGGCCGGTGGCCGGGTGGTGATGGCAGACGTGCCCACCGCGGTCGAGGCGTTCACCCGGGTCTGGGCGGAGGTCCACCCGACCCAGCCCGGCATGGTCGCTCTCGACGCACGCTGGTGGCGCAATCAGCTGGCGGATCTCGAGATTTCTCGACAAGGCTTCAGCCCTCAGTACCGGGTGGTGTACGAGGCTGAGGGCAAGCCGGCTGGATTTGCCGTCTATCGGATCAAGATGGAGTGGGATCCGGCCGGTCCGAACGGCACGCTTCGGCTGGAGTCATTGATCGCGGCAACGGCGGAAGCCTACGCGGCGCTCTGGCGCCACGTGCTTGATGTGGACCTTATTGCGCGCATCTCGGCGGACATGCGACCCATCGATGAGCCGCTGCGCTTCCTGCTGGCCGACTCCCGCCAGCCGAAGATGCGTGTCGAGGATGGCATCTGGCTGCGGGTGGTCGACGTCGAGCGAGCGCTGGCGGGTCGCCGCTACGCCGTCGACGACCGGCTGGTGCTTCGCGTCCGCGACGCGTTCTGTCCCTGGAACGAAGGTCACTATGAATTGAATGGTGGGCCAACGAATGCGGCCTGCGAGCGCTGTGAGGGCAATCCCGACCTCGAGCTGAGTGCGGCCGACCTGGCCGCCGTCTACCTGGGCGGCAATCGCTTCCGCACCCTGCATAACGCAGGTCGCATTCAGGAGCTCCGTCGCGGAGCGCTGGCCCGGGCCGATGCGATGTTCGCCACCGATCGCGCACCCTGGTGTCCAAGCCACTTCTAGCAGCCGCGCAGGCGGGATAATCGCTCCGTGGACCGCCAGACCTGCCTGTCCTTCGATCGGCAGGACCCGCTCGCTTCCGTGCGCGACGAGTTCGCTGTCCCGGAGGGCGTGATCTACCTCGATGGGAACTCACTCGGCGCACTGCCGCGCCAGACGTTGCCCCGGCTGACGGAGGTTATCGCCGAGGAATGGGGTAGCGGGCTGATCCGCAGCTGGAATGACGCCCACTGGATCGATGCCCCGGCGCGCATCGGAGACAAGATCGCGCGATTGATCGGCGCCAAAGGGGGCGAGGTGATCGTCGCCGATAGCACGTCGGTCAACCTGTTCAAGCTGTTGGCCGGGGCGCTGCGCGTCCAGCCGGGACGGCATTTCATCCTGACGGAGGCTTCGAATTTCCCAACCGACCTCTATATCGCGCAGGGGTTGATCGAGCTCCTCGGTGGCAACCATGCACTGCGGGTGGTTGAGCGTACCGAGATCGAGCGCGCGCTCGACGGCAGCGTCGCGGTCCTGATGCTGACCCACGTCGATTACGCCAGCGGAGAGATTCACGACATGCGACGCGTCACTGAGACCGCCCAAAAGGTCGGCACGCTGATGCTCTGGGACCTCTCGCACAGCGCCGGCGCGGTGCCGGTCGATCTGAATGCCGCCCAGGTCGATCTCGCCGTAGGCTGCGGGTACAAATATTTGAACGGCGGACCGGGTGCGCCGGCCTATCTCTTCGTCGCCAAGGGCCTGCAGGAGGCGATGCAGTCACCGCTCTCCGGCTGGATGGGGCATGCCGCACCGTTTGCCTTCGAGCCGGAATACCACCCGGCTCCGGGGATCAACCGGCAGCTCGCCGGCACGCCGCCGATCCTCAGCATGCTGGCGTTGGAGGTCGCGATCGACCTCTGGCTGGGGGTTGACCAGCAGGAGGCCCGGCGCAAATCGATGGCGCTCGGCGACCTGTTCATCAAGCTGGTGGATGAAACCTGCCGCGACCTCGGCGTCGAGGTCGCGTCGCCACGCGAAGCCAAAATGCGTGGCTCGCA
>WNEY01001315.1_pt1 | contig 17362 bp, 20 predicted proteins | sample 5400531 | NCBI WGS metagenome assembly WNEY01 (sample SAMN13153338, study PRJNA577476) | soil metagenome | isolation source: 200 cm saprolite under Douglas fir tree site 1 | place: USA:California | collected 2015-04-18
GAGAAGTGGCCAGAAACCTGCAACGGTTTTACAACGGAATGCGGGCCAGCCTGAGCGAGGCCCAATTAAAGCAGTCGGCAAGAATTCTTGAACAGCAAATCGAACAGCTCGTTCTGGTTCGTGAAGCCTGGCTGGAAGTTGACCTCGCTACGGCGCAGATGGCGCAGCTACCCGTGGAGGCTACCCCACTGCGGCCTCCGATTTCATCCCAGGAAAGCTCCTCTTCCGACTGGAATGCATGATGCCATCACTGCTTGAGAACTTGCGTGAGACCAACCACCGGCTGCATGCCGGGATCGAGAGCGTGGTTGTCCCTCAATATGCTCAGCCAGCGGTACCAACACCGGAACAAATGGCGGCGTTGCTCTCAGAACTACAGCGTGCGGGCGCGGGTTTGCGGCAGGAACCTGTCTCCGTCGCGGGAGACGATCCGGCGTTGAATGCAGAACTCGAGAAATACCGTTGCAATGTGGAGCGCCTGCGCGACATTCTGCCTTCCATCCACGACCAGTTGCTGGCGGAACAAGCCCGCATTGAAGGACAACGGGCTCGAGTACAATCCGCGGCAGAGTGGGCTCGCGCCTCGCGCCAAACCCTCTGAGCACGCTTCCAAGATTTCCTTCTCGCTCCTATTTAATGAAATCGAATAGATTGGTGCGTGCCGTCTGACCCACTGCCGCGAGCGTTGCCTGCCGGGCGGTTTCTGCGTTGGTCAGGTTGCTTATCACGGAAGCCAGGTCCGCCCCTCCAATTTTGTTTTGCTGCTGCGCCAGTTGCGTAGTCTCGCTGCTGAGATAGGTCTGTTGCGCATTGAGCTGGTTCACGGCGTTCCCGTAAAAGACGCGCTTCGCACCAACGTAGCTGTAGGCGCTGCTGACTTCATTGACGGCTGTGCCGATGCCCGTGCCGTTTTGCAGGCCGGTAATGAGATCCTGAATGCTTTGAAACATGTCATTGCCGGGAGCGGAAAACAACTGCGAACCGGGCAGGTTGGTTTGAAGTTTGAAGTGATTGCCCAAGGTAACGCTGTTGACCCCCAAGTTTCCCTGGTAGGTCACGCCGGATGGAGAGCCGGGGGTGAGGACGTATGGCGTGGTCTGGGTCGCGGTTCCCGCGAAGACGTAGTTGCCCTGGTAGGTAAGGTTCGCCAGGCTGACTAATTGGGCCTGGATACCCTGTACTTCGGTGGCCAAGGCTGCGCGGTCGGAGCCGTTGAGGGTGCCATTGGCTCCTTCGACTCCCAGGCTGATGGCGCGTTGCAGCGAGGTGATGACCGAGCTCAGCGTGGAATCGGCATTCTGGATTTCACCCTGGACGCTTCCGGCACTGCGTAGAAACTGGTCGGCCTCGGCGGTCTGGCCCAAGTTCTGAATCAGTTCCGCGGCTGCCGCGGGATTGTCGGAAGGGACATTGACGCTCCTTCCGGAAGCGAGCTGCTGCAAGTCGGTATTGATCTGCTGCTGGGTCTGCGCCAGAGCGGCCAGCACGTCGGGGAGTGGATTGGGATTGACGCGCATAAGCGTTCTAAGTCTTCATATTGATGACGGTTTGCATCATGCTGTTGATGGTAGAGATCACTTGCGCAGAGGCGGAATAGGCCTGCTGGTATCGCACCATGTTGGCGGCCTCCTGGTCGAGGGAGACGCCGGAGACTGAAGATCGCTGGTCGTTCAATTGTTGCAATACCAAAGCGGAAGCACTTTCTTCCGCTGCCGCGTTCGCTGTGCCGTTGCCCACATTGAAAACTACGCCGGAATAATAGTCGGTTGGGCTCTGGCCAGCGACAACTGCCTGATTTCGTAAAGCGTACATCACTTCCGCATTTCCGTTGCTGCCTGCGCTGCCGTCGGAACTGGCCGCAATCAACGCGGGATCGGTGATAGCGACCGAAAGACTCGCCGCCGCGCCGACGCCCGCCGGAGGATTGAATAAGTTGGTTCCTTGGACACCGTTGAGATCGGATCCGCCCACTTGCACCGCGTTGACGGCATTGGCTAGGCCAGCGGCCAACGCGTCCAGCTGGGCCTGAATTCCCGGAATCCGCTGATCGCGCGCCTGCACTGTCCCGCCCAACTGGCCGGCCACGATCTTGCTGGTGATGTCCACTCCCTGCGCATAGATGTCATGCAATCCCAAAGAATCGGTCTGCGTCTGGAGTTGAAAGCTCTGTTGCCCCGCGACCAGGGAGGTGCCGTTGGCGGTGGTAAGCGTGATCGTGTTGTCGCTGGGGATGACGGAAACATCCACCAGCGACGAAAGCTGGTCGATCAACTGGGTACGCTGGTCAATAAACGTTCCGGCATTTTCTCCGACGTTCTGCAAGGTGGCGATCTGCCCATTGAGCTTCGCGATCTGCTGGGTGAAACGATTGATCTGGCCGACCGTCTGCACCACGCTCAGGTCGAGATTGCCGCGCTGTTGCGTCAGGTTATTGGCCGCGGTGTTAAAACTGGCGGCCAGGTTACCCGCAGCGGTAAGCACGCCCTGGCGTAGCGACAAGTCAGCCGGGTTGGTCGAGAGTTGGTTGATGCTGTCAAAGAAATTGGAAATAGCAGTTCCGATATCGCCGGTATTGCTGGTGAAGTTGACCTGAGTCTGCTGCAGAGCCGATGCCAAACTGCTAAACTGCCCCTGCGTCTGGGTTTCCTGTTGAATGCGGGATTCGAGGATTGTATCGCGAATGCTCTCGACACTCCGCAGGGTCACGCCCGTGCCAAAGGTGAGCGGATCGATTACGACCGGATCGCCTGACACCAGCACGGGCTGTTCGCGAGAGTAGCCCGGGGTGTTCACGTTCGCCACATTATTGGTGGTGGTCTCGAGGGCGCCTTGTTCTGCGATCAGGCCGCTCAGAGCGGTGGCTAGGCTGGCATTCAGGCTCGACATGAGTCAGAATCTCTCCCCGCACGTCCAATTCAAACGCGCCACTCCGCCATCCCGCGCCAGCAGCGGACCGTAGGGGACACCTGGGCCTGCCAGCATGTTGGCGAGGACACGGAGTTTGGCTCGCGCCCGCGTTAGCAAGGCAGCCTGCAAACGAAGGGCGTCGAATATTCGGTTCTGGCTCTGCTGAAGTTTCTCTTCCAGTTCGGCCGCATGAGTCCGCAATTCCGGCGCTCCCGGTTCCGCCGATCTTTCGGCCGCTAGTGACGCCCTACTTCGCTGCAGCAGCGCTTCCAGCTCTCGTATCAGGCCGATTTGATCGCGGGTTCCACATTCGATATCGGCAAGATCGAGTGCCAGCAAAGCCTTCCGGCTGGCTTGTAGACTGGCCTCCAGTTCGCACATTAGTGCCAGACGTGCCCGCAACAGACTCTCCTCTCCTTTCCGGGTGGCCGCGAAGCGGATGCACTCGGTAGAAATGGACTCAGATGTCATTATTATGTTTTCTCCGGCGGGCTATTCTCACGCCAAACTGTCAATTCGATGTTGCGGCCGATCTCCATCTTCCTGCTCTGGCTCCGCTGCCGGCTCCGGAGGCGGCGGACGGTGGCGCGGTTTGCCTTTTTCCTCTCCCGACGCAGACTGGCCCTGCACCGCTGGCGTCGCCGACACCGGCGCGGTTGGCTCTGAGTCCAAGCGGATAGACAGATCGGAACTTTCCATGGTGATGGTTCCGCTCTTTTCTACACAGATTTCCCAGTCAAGCTCTGCACAAAGTGCCAGCTCAAGCCGCTGGCATCACCACCATGTGGTCAAACAGCGCCCCTGCGACTTGCTCTGAGCTGCGCTGGTAGCTGCCGTCGAGTACCACCTGCCGCAAGGCGTTCACCTTCTCCCCGCGGATTTCCGGAAACTGAGCTGCCTGTGCCGCCAGCGCCTGAACCTGCACGTGAGCGCCTGACAACTGAGCCTGGTCTTCGCCCAATGGGTTACTCGCCGAAGCCCGATTGTCAGCACTCGCCGGACTCTTGGCCGGACTCTGATTACCGGTTCGGCCACTCTCTGGAAGCGGCTGGTCTTCCTGACTTGGATTGATTCTCATGTTTGTTCCCTCCTCCGAATTCCCTTGCAATTCAAGTATCGGCGGACGGTTAGAAAACTTTGATCTCAGTCGGAGGATTTTTCGCCGCCCGAACTCTTCGTGCCTTCATCTTGTTCTATCGGCAGAAGTTAGAGAAACTTTAGCGAGTCAGGGAGGGCTCTCAGTTTCCCCGGAACCCCTTTTCGCGCCACTACTTTCGTGCCTCCAAGTGCGGGGAAATCATGCGCGCAATTCCGAAACCACCTCCAGCGGACAGCGCTGACGCTAAGGCTTGGGTTCCAAGGTAGTTGTAATTGTCTTCTCCGGCCATAGCATGCTGGCCGGGAACGGCGGCGAAGGTTTTTTCAAGCGACTCCAGCACGGTGCCGATCAATTGCGCCTCAAATTCCCGCGCCGCCTTCTGGCCCTTGGCCAAAGCCGGCGTTGCCAGGGGCAGCACGGCGGCGGCAGAGGAGCCGGCGGAAGAAAGACCATAAATCACACTCATTAGATTATCTCCAGTTCAGCTTCCAGAGCGCCCGCCGCCTTGATGGCTTGCAGGATCGAAACCACATCGCGCGCGGTCGCACCAATCGCCTGCAGGCGCGTCACCAATTCCTCCACACTTGCACCTTCGTTCAATGCGACATTACGGGCAGGACTCTCGGTAGCCTTGAGCCTGGTTTCCGGCAATACCTCCGTCTGCCCACCGGCCAGCGCATTCGGCTGCGACGCCGAGTAGGTCGTCGTGACTTCGATCGAGAAACTGCCATGCAGGATCGATACCGCGCCCAAACGCACATCCTGGCCCAAAACCACCGTGCCTGTGCGCTCGTTAACCACAACCTTGGCTTTGCGGCGCACCCGGATTTCAAGGTTCTCAATTCGCGCCAGCAGTGCGGGGAGATCCCCACTGCCCGCCGCTGGAGTCTGGATTTCTACCCGCCGGCTGTCGATCACAGTCGCGGACGGCGATGCCAGTTCATGATTGATTACCGACGCAACCTCCTCGACCGTGGTAAAGCTGGCGTCGCTCAGTAGAAGCGAGAAGTGCCGGAGCTTGCTGAGATCGAGCGAGCTGTCCCGCTCGATCAATCCTCCGTTCGGAATGCGGCCGACCGTGGGATGATTGACCTGCTTGGAATTCGCTGAAGATCCCACCGCATAGCCACCCACCACCAGCGGGCCCTGCGCGGCCGCATAGACTTGGCCATCCGCGGCATAAAGCGGCGTCAACAGCAGCAGTCCGCCTTCCAGGCTGCGGGAATCTCCCGCCGAAGACACCATCACATCGAGCGGCATGCCGGGCCGCGCGAACGGAGGCAGATTCGCGGTGACGAATACGGCGGCCACGTTCTTGACTTGCACCGTGGTTTGCACGACTGAGGGAGGAATCTCGACGCCCATCCGTTGCAGGATGCTCGCCAGGGTTTGCATGGTGAAGTACGTCTGTTGTTTGTCGCCCGTGCCCTTCAGCCCAACCACCAGTCCATAGCCGATCAGCGAGTTGTTGCGGATCCCTTCCACGCTGGCCACGTCGCGAATCAGCACTTTGTGGTCCGTATTCTGGGCGTCCGCCGCAATCAGGGTGGATGCCGTCAGGCCGCAGAGTACGATTGCTCTTCGAAGATTGATCCGGCGCACGATGTTCTCCTAAAAGCCGACCACTCTCAAGATCCATTTGACGATTGGGTTCGGCGGACGCGTGCCTTCGCTGATGATGCCTTTGCCTTTCACCTCTACCTCCAGATTGCCCACGCTGTTCGAAGTTACCGTATTGGTGGAATCGAGGTCGCCAGGGCGGACCAACCCGCGAAGAATCACAGTCTCGCGCTGGTCGTTCATCATGATCTGGCGCTCCGCCTCGATCACCAGAGTCCCGCTCGGCAATAGAGCCGCCACGCGGCCCGTGAGTGTAGTGCTCAACGCGGTTGTCGAAGTAGCCTGCGCCTTCCCAGCCAGCGCTTGCGTGGAACTGGGCGAGAACAGACTGGTTACGCCGCTGGTCTTAATATGCCCACCCAGCGCGCTGATTCCCGAACTAGCCGAAAAGCTGCGATTCGTGGCCACATTCCCCGTATTGGTCGATGACAGATTCTGGGCAATGCTGATCGTCACCAGATCGCCAACCCGCGAAGCCTTATAATCGGCCACCATATTGGCCAGCCGGCCGTTGTCGATCCACAAACTTCCCAGCGTGGTCAAGGTTACGGTCGATGCCGCAGGCCCCGACATGCGCTGCACATACTCCGCCAGTGGATCTCGCTTCGGCGGCGCAGTTTTGTCCTTGGGCCGGGCTCCCGCTTCAGAAGCGAGCACTACGGCCATGGCGATGCCAGCAATAATTCTCGCCAGGGTCGTTCGCCTGGTTCTTGGCATACTGCTGCAACTTTCCGCTTTTATCTTTATTTCCTTCTCTATCTCTGTCTTTATCTCTATCATTCGCGGTTTGCTCACAGGCTCGCCCGCAATGTTCCATTGCCTACAACCTCGGCCCGCACAATCCGCGGCGTATTTTTGAACTGCACGCGCACCGACTGGCCCAATCCACCTCCCTCGAGACAGGTCACAGGCAGCACAATACGAATTCCTCCTTGATCCCACGTGAGCGTGGCCGTCTGACCGCGCTTTACCAGTCGTTCAGGACTATTGCCACTGATCTTCGACCCCATGGCAACCGTGATTCCGGTTGGTTTCCTGACAAGCGCGGCGCGCGACGTGTTTTCCTCGCGGAACCAAAGCAGAAAAGGAACACAGTCCTCAGGCCGCGCACAGCGCACGGCAAACTCCCAACGCTGCAATGACGCGCTCCAACTACTCTTGGTGAGTTCGAGCGGAGTAGCTTCGGGTATGTTCGGAGCGGCGGCACAATCCATTTTTTCCGGCCATCCGCTGGAGGATCCCGCAAGCTTCTCGATGGGTGCGGCGTTCGCCACGAATCCGGCAAACTCTCCGCAAGACTTGACTGCGCCCGCCGGGCGAACGGAGATGCGCTCGGGGACTTGCATCAAGACGGTTTTTTTCAGTTTCGAGCTTCCGCCGGAAAGCCTTTCCAGTCGTTCGCGAATCTGGCGGCCGTCGAACACGCGTACCGATCCGCTGCCCGGCGCCGTGCCCAGGTGCACTTGCGCAGCCGCCCGGCGCAACTGCTCACAAGAGCCAGGAACCAGCAAGTCTGCCAGAGTGAGTTCTCCGCGCTCGGTCGCGATCTTGGATGGCACCGCTACCCGGGGGCAATTCGTTTCGGCGTGTGCTCGCAGAGAAGCCGCTAGCCCTCCAAGCAGCAGAAGTATGGCAAGACGTTTCATAAGAGTTGCACCTCAGCTACTTGCCGAGGTTGTTGACGGTTTGCAGCATCTGGTTTGCCGCATCGACAACTCGGGAACTGGCTTCATAAGAGCGTTGCGCTACGATCATGTTCACGAACTCACTCACCACGCTCACGTTTGACTGCTCGAGCATGCCTTGGACCACGCTTCCCAGCCCTTCGCTGCCTCCGGGCGGCCCCACAATGGGATCTCCCGACGCAGTGGTCGCCAGCATCAAATTGCCCCCCGTGCTGTTCAGGCCGCCAGGATTGTTAAACAGCGCCAGTTGCAGCGTGCCTACTTGCTGCGCCGCAGTCTGCCCTGCCAGGGTTACGCTCACGGTGCCGTCGGAGCCGACAGTAACGGAAGTGGAGCCTGTGGGAATGCTGATGGAAGGCTGTACCGGATTGCCGTCCTGCGTCACCAGATTGCCTTGCCCGTCGAGATGAAAACTTCCCGCCCGCGTGTAGGCGGTCTGGCCGTCCGGCAAAAGTACCTGGAAAAATCCCTGGCCTTGAATCGTCAAGTCCAGAGCGTTGCCGGTTTGGCTGAAGTCGCCTTGCAACTGCAGCACTTCCGACGCGGCGGAACGCGTGCCCAGACCAACCTGCAATCCTGCTACTACCGTGGTCTGCTGCGTGGCCGCCGCCCCCGGCATGATCAAGTTCTGATAGATCAAATCCTCGAACTGCAATCGCCGGCTGCGAAAGCCAGCGGTGCTCGAGTTCGATAAGTTGTTGGCGATATTGTCCAGGTTGAGTTCCTGGGCAGTCATGCCGCTAGCCGCAGTATACAGAGCACGCATCATAATCTTCTCTCCTGGCTTTCCGCTCAGACTTTCGGCAGATCTTGGACGGCAATCTGATTGAGCTCGCCGTCAAGCGCGCTCAGAGCCCGCGAGAGCATCTCAGCGTTGCGCTGCACCGTAATCAACTGCACGACTGCCTCGGTCGGGCTCACATTGGAGCCTTCCAACATGCCCTGGCGAACCGATGACCCGGCCGCAACTACCGCGGAACCGTCAGGCGCGCTGTAGGTCGCATTACCCAGGGCGGTCAAATTCGTTTCCGGCGGAAATTCCGCCAGGCGCAATTTGTCCACCACATTCCCATCGACGGAGATCGTCCCATCAGAACTGATTGCCACATTCCCGTTTGGCATGATCACGGGCCCTTGCTCTCCGAGAACTGCATTGCCCTGGCTCGTCACCAACTGTCCCGTGGATGTCACGTGGAAGCTGCCATCGCGGGTATAGAAAATGCCTTGTGCTGACTGCACGGTAAAGAAACCGCTGCCGGCAACGGCCACGTCCAAGGGGTTCCCGGTGGAGACAGGACTGCCCGCTCTCAGATCGAGGCGGCTTCCGCTTAAAACCCCAAAGTTGTTAATGGCAACATTCAACGGATTCAGGCTGACCGCGCCGCTGCCAGTCAACAAAGAGCGGAATGTTGTTTGTTGTCCACGGTAGCCGGTCGTCCCCAGGTTCGCGAGATTATGCGCCACAAGTTCTAGAGATTGAGTCTGCGCCGCAAGTCCGGCGCACGCTGCGTAGTAGCCGCTGTCCATAATGTGCTCACTCCCAGCATGAGAGAAGCACGCAGCGTTCCATCGCTGGAATTCCGGCAGAAAGTCTAAGTGCCCGGAAATAATGAAGACTGCCCAGATGGAATCAAAGAGGATTCGAAGGCTGGAACGTTTGAGGAAAGTCTTGCCGGGTAGCTGGTTTGCTCCCCGGCAAAATCTTCCGGCCTGTGAGAAGTTTTGCGATTCGTGCTCGACTTAGAAGGTATCGGCGGATTGTGTTGGGACTTTAGACGAGGGCTGGGGACGCATCGTGAAAAACCGGGCGAATGGCTGAACTATCCGCAGACACACGCAACACCAGATTCACCGCTTCCCGCCGCAGTCGTTCCAGACGCACCCAAAGGTGTTCTCCACACTTGGCAAAACGGATTTCCGTCGCTTCTACCTTTGCGCTGTAATTACTAATAATTTGAGCGCATTCGCCCGCATCTTCCAACCGCTCGAAGACGATATCGGTTGATCCGCGATGTTGCGCCAGTGCCTGCAAACTTTTCTGCATGGTGCTGGGAGATACCAGGCATGCTTCGGTTCGTAATCCCAGCATCTGCTCAATGGCATACAACATGGTGTAATCGATGCCCTCGCTGAAGGCGATGAGAAGAGTTCTACTGGCCTCAACCATTTCGACCGGCATCATTTGAAAAGACTCGAGCAACAGGGAGGGGATCGCCGGAAAGCGGCTGGTACCAATCGCCATCGTCGCGGTTCGCAGCACCGGACAGGACCATTGTCGCGCCAGGGCAGCCGTGATCTGGCCTTCCGTGGCGAAGCCCAGTTCCTGCAACCATGCTCCGATCTTTTTTTGGTGCTGGCTCCGTGTCTGGTCGCGACCAGCCGCCCGTTGCGCTGCGAGCGCGGTGCGAAGTTGCGGACCAGTGAGTTGCTGCCGCGAGAGCAGAAGCAGCCCCAACGGAACGCGATGCACTGCCCTAGCCGCACGATGGAAAACGGGCCGGGCTCGCACCAGAATCTCAGTGAGCGCCAGTTCCAGGCATTCTGTCCGGCAATATCGCTCTCCCTGCATGCGCACGCCGCGCGACCGGCGACGCATTCGGCGCCACAGGCTTCCGGCAAGCAGGCATTCGCGGTAGCCACAGGGTGGCGCGAGCTTGCCCCAAAGATCGCGCCAGGCCGCGCTCCAGCACCGCGCGCTAATGTTCGCTGTACGCGTCATGCCGTCCCGGCAGGGTCGAGCGGAGAAACATCCGTCACCCGCAGACCGTAGTTTCCTTCGATCACGACAACTTCTCCCCGAGCTACCAGTCTGCCATCGAGCAGCAGGTCGACGGGTTCCTGTACTCCTCGGTCCAGCTCGATCACAATTCCCGGACTGAGGTCGAGCACTTCCCGCAGCAACATTCTCCTCGCCCCGAAACGCATCGTCATTGCCAGCTGGACATCCATCAGCAAATCCAGCGTGCCCGCGCTCTGTTGCGAATCGCTCATGGGTAAGGCGGCAGCGGAGTCCGTCATAGGTTTTGCGGTTTCGGCCTTGGCGGCAGCGGCTTTTTCGGTTCTTAATGCAGCCGCCAGCGCAGCGCTCAAACCGGCTTCGAGCACCATCGCGGTGGGACCTTCCTCTCCTGCCTGCACCCAGAAACTCCCCGCCGAAGGCCACGAAGGCGCCGCAGGCGCCGGTTCCACCAGTAACTGGATTTCGCCCCACCGCGCTTTGGCGATGGTGGTGACGATGCCGGAAACCTGGCGCAGAAGTTCGATTACGGCGTCGCGATGGTCGGCTGTCGGCTGCGCTTCGGGCGTGGCTGGCTCGCTCATGAAAATCTGCGCCATGCGGAGAACGGTCGCAGCCGCCAAACGCAAACTCATTTCTCCGCGCAACCCTCCCGAGGATGTGACCACGGCGCAAAGATCGCCCTCCACCGCAGGCTGGACGCTGGCGGGCGCTTCCGCCTGCAGCGTGCAGGGAACCGCCGAGCCTGTGATTTGTCCCATCACCTGGGAAAGGCTGGCGCTCCACATCTGGAGAAACGCGGAGAGTTCAGGCTGGGGCGCCGGAGCAGCCGCTTCTGTCATCACTTTTTTTGCTCCCTAACTTCCGAAGCGGCGATTTCCGAATCAGCCGCTTCTTCTGCGCGCGCCAGCACTTGGGCCGCCCGCGTGTCTCCGGAGCGGGCGGGCAAGGCGCGAAACATCTCGACCCCGGCCACCAGCAAGGAGGCGGGCTGGGCAGTGCTTCGGCGCAGAGAAAGCAACTGTCCGGGCGCCAGCCGTGACAACTCCCCGACATCCGCCTTTAACTCATTGACTCCCAGTTCCAGGGAGAAGGGACACTCCAGCAAACGGTGCTTAAGCTGTGCGCGCGACTCGCTTTGGCCCCGCGGGCGGCGAGCGCTCCACGCCGCCGAAATCTTGCGCAGCAGGGCGTGCGAGACCGAGACCGGAACAGCTAGATTCAGCCCTCCGCGCACTTCCAGCATGGTAATTTCAAAACTCAGGGAAAGTATTTTATCGCCGGGAGACAGCAGGCGATACGCCTCTCCCGGCTCTATTCGCTTGTCAAACCCCACCTCAAGATTCACCGCCTGCCAAGCCGTGCCCAGTTCCCGGCACACGATGCGGGCGACGCTTTCGACAATCTGTTCTTCGATCTCCGTGATCTCGCGGGTGGCCGCGAGGGTCTTGCCCTCGCCGCCGAGCAGGAGGTCGATGATGGGAAAAGCAACCTTCAGGTCCAGTTGCAGCGCGCCGGTCACTCCCATTGGTTCCATTTTGCAGGATGCAAGATAGGTGGTCTCCGGGATACGCTCTAGAAATTCGCGGTAGGTTAAATGCTCCGCGGAAACCAGAGCGACCGCAAAGACGACCCGTAAATAGGCTCCCAGGGAATGGGTCAGACTGCGGGCAAAGCCTTCATGAAGCTGGGTGATGGCTTTGAGTTGCTCCCGCCCGATCTGCCCTGCACGGCGCACGTCCCAAGGCTCAACTTTGGGCTCCTTCGCCTGCCCGGCATCGGCCCCGCCGCCGCGGGCTGCCCGTACCATGGCGTCGATTTGTTCCTGGTTCAGTTCGTTCTGCATGCTTTTCCCTTCATTGTCCGCCGGCTTGCGCCGCCCGGGCCGCCGGCTTTGCCGTGCTTGTCAGTTCCGCCATTCGCGCCCGCAAGCGCACCACCGCCAGCGAATGAATTTGCGACACGCGCGACTCCCCGATTCCCAGTACAGCGCCCACTTCCTTCATCGTGAGTTCCTCAAAATAATAAAGCGCCAACACCTGCTGCTCTTTCTCCGGCAGATCGGCCACCGCACGGGCCAGCAACTCCTTCATCTCGGAGCGCATACAACGGAAAAAAGGAGTGTCCTCGGGCGCGTTGGGCAGGTAATCGCACAAATCTTCATCCTTGCCATCCCAGGGAGACTCCAGGTGAAGACTGCCGACCTCCAAACCGTCCAATTCAGTGAGCAGGCGCTGGAATTCCCGCAGCTCCAGTTTCAGTTCCGCCGCCACTTCCACCTCCGTCGGAGCCCGGCTCAGTTCGAGACTCAGCTTACGCTGCGCCTCTTCGACCCCGCGCGCTTTGCGCCGCAACTCGCGCGGTCCCCAGTCCATCTCGCGCAGGCTGTCGAGAATCGCGCCCCGGATGCGGAACTTGGCATAGGAACCGAATTGCACGTGCTTGGAGCGGTCGAACTTGTTGAGCGCATCGATCAGTCCGATTACCCCGGCATGCACCAGATCTTCGAGCGGCACGTGACGGGGCAGGCGCTCGTGAATCCGGCGCGCCAGATAGCGCACCTGCGGCAACTGTTCGAGCAGGATGCGGTCGCGTTCCTCTTTCTCCTGCCAGCTGGTATAGGCTTGCGCCGTATTCTTGCTCATGGTGGGATTCTCACTTCCGTTTTTGTTCTTCGACTGTTTGCTTCCCGCTTCCTTTTTCTCTTCCGATTTCTTTTCCGACATTTTGGTTTTCCGCGCGGCTCATGCTTAGCGCAGCACCCCCAGGGACTGCACCTCGATCACCGGGGGCACCTCCAGCGGAGACAGCACCACCACTTTGGGCAGGAAAGGTTCGAGCAGCCGCTTCAGGTAGTAGCGCGCTGGAGTGGAACACAGCAGCACTGGACTGGCCACCGCCAACTGGTCTCCGGCAAGGCGGCGCAGGCCATCGAGAATGCGGCGGACAAATGGAGGTTGCAGAGCTGCCGTCCCCGCCGGAGTTGCGCCGCCGAAGGCGCGGCCCAGTTCCTCCTCGAGCGAGCGATCGAGCGTAACCACCCGCAACCCTCCGGTTTCTGAAAGCAACGATTGCACCAGGGCCCGGCCGAGAGTCTGGCGCGCGGCTTCCACCAAGGACACCGGATTTTTGTTGGTGGGTGCAAGATCGAGCAGGGTCTCTAGGATGGTGGACAGGTCGCGAATCGAAACCTGCTCGCGCAAAAGCTGCTGTAGAGTTTTCTGCACCTCGCCCAGACTCAAGATCTTGGGAACCAATTCTTCGACCAGCTTGGGATGGCTCTCGGCCAGGCGGTCGAGAAGGCGCTTGGTCTCCTGCCGGGTCAGCAACTCATGGGCGTGCTGCTTCACCACTTCGGCGAGGTGAGTGGCCAGCACGGAAGTCTGATCCACCACCGCATAGCCCGACGCCAACGCCTGATTCTGCAAGGCCGGGGGAATCCACACGGCGGCGACTCCGAAGGCGGGCTCCTTGGTCGCGACTCCCGCCAGTGGTCGCGGCGCGCCTTCCGAGCTGATCGCCAGCAGATGGTCCTGATACAACTCCCAGCGCGCGACTTCCACGCCGCGCAGCGCAATGTCGTATTCCTTCGGCTTCAGGCGTACGTTGTCGGTGATATGGATGGGCGGAACAATGAAGCCGAGTTGTTGCGCCAGGTTCTGACGAAGTGCGCGCACCCGGGCCAGAAGCTGGCCACCCTGATTCTTGTCGACCAGCGCGACCAAGCCGTAACCGACCTCCAGGCTGAGGTCGTCGAGCTTCAACATATCCTCGACGGACTCTTGTGCAGGTTTCTTTTCTGCGCCGGCGGCCGCAGCCGCGGCGGCAGGTTCCTCGGCGAGTTTCGGCGCGCGCCAGGCCAGAAAGCCAGTGCCCGCCGCCAGCAGAAAAAACGAAAATTTGGGGAGCCCGGGAATCGCCGCCAGGGCCAGCATTACGCCCGCGGCAATCAGTAATGGACGGCGCCGCGAGAGTATTTGCCGCCCGACATCTACCGACAGCGTGGCGTCGGAGGACGCGCGGGTCACCACTATGCCTCCGGCCATCGAAACCAGAAGCGAGGGGATCATCGTCACCAGCCCATCCCCGACGGTCAGCACCGTGTAAGTCTTCAGCGCCTCGCGAAAGGGGATGTCAAGCTGGAAGACCCCAATCAGGAATCCGGCGATGATATTAATCGCAGTAATAAGGATGGTCGCGATGGCGTCCCGCTGGTTGAAGCGGGCCGCGCCGTCCATCGCGCCATAGAATTCGGCGTCGTGCGCGATCTGTTCCCGCCGGGCGCGAGCCTGCGATTCGTTGATCAGTCCCGCGTTGAGGTCGGCGTCAATCGCCATCTGCTTGCCGGGCATGGCGTCGAGGGTGAAGCGCGCGGTCACTTCCGCGGTGCGCACCGCTCCATGCGCCACTACCAGATACTGGATCGCGATGAGAGCTACGAACAGCACAAATCCCACGACGTAGTTGCCGCCCACCACAAACTGCCCGAAGGCTTCGATGACATGTCCTGCAGCCGACGCCCCTTCGTTTCCGTGCAAGAGGATGCGGCGGCTGGAAGCCAGATTGAGCGACAGACGCAGCAGAGTCAGCAACAGCAACAGGCTGGGGAACACGGAGAACTGGGACGGCCGCAAGATCGTAATGGCGGACAACAGCACCAGCACGCTGACGGTCATGCTGGCCGCCAGGAATATGTCCAGTAGAACGCTGGGCAACGGCACCAGCATGATGAAGATCAGGCCGACGGCCGCGATCGGCATGATCCATTCCGCAACGGCGTTCTTCGACCGTGAGGGAGGGGCGGAAATCGTGATGGTGGGGTTCGAGGCCATAATCTACTTCTGCGCTGCCGCCGAGCCCGCGTTCTGGGTATGTGACGCACGCGTCTCCGCCCGCCAGATCGCCGCCAAAATCTCTGCCACCACGGCATAGAGTTTGGCCGGAATGGCCTGCCCCACTTCGACCGCTCGATACAACGCGTGGGCCAGGGGAGGATTCTCAACCGTGGGAATGCCCTTCCAGCGGGCGATTTCCTTGATTTGCGCGGCCAGCAGATTGCGCCCTTTAGCGACCACGACGGGCGCGTCCATTTCCATTCGGTATTCGAGAGCGATGGCGAACTCCGTGGGATTGGTGATTACTACCGCCGCGCGCTCCACGTCCTTCAGCATGCGGCGGCGCCGGGTCTGGCGCTGCAGGCGGCGAATGCGTTGCTTGATCGCGGGATGTCCTTCCATTTCCTTGAACTCATCCTTCTGGTCCTGGCGGCTCATCTTCAATTCGTTTTCATGGCGTTGCCGCTCCAGGAAATAGTCCGCACCGGCCCACACCAAAAGCACCAGTGACCCTTTCCACGCGACTTCATACATCCGTCCCACGGTGAATGCCACCAACCTTGTGCGACTCCCATGCAGCAGCGCGGGCAAGAACCGAAAGTCCCGCGCCAGCGCTGCGATGGCGAAGTAAACCACCACGGCTGTAGGCAACAGCGACTTCAGCAGGCGGCTCACCGCTGCCAGCGAAAATAACTGCTCAACGTGGCTCACTGGATCGAGGCGTTTCCAGTTGGGCGCCAGCGCCGAAGGAGCAAACACTAATCCACCTTGCGCCAGCCCGCCTGCGGTGCCCACCACCCAACTCATGCCGGCGGCCAGCGCCACGCCGCGAAACACCGGCCAGGCATTGCGCCAAACCGGGACAAGCTGGTCGGGATGGCTCGCGGCCAGTTCCAGTTGCTGGCGCAGCATGCCGCGCCAATCGCTGGCGAAGGCCGGCATCTGCGAGGCAAGAAACATCACGGCAGTCATCGCTCCCAGGCCGGCCGTCAGATCACGGCTGCGGGCGACCTGGCCTTGCTCTCGCGCCTTCTGGCGCCGGCGCGGCGATGCTTTCTCGGTTTTGCCCTGATCGGCCATGGATAGTCCAGCGTCTCCTTCTCAATCTCGACGGTTGCTTCTCTCGTTCTTTCTCTTCCCTCTTCTCTGTCTCTCTTCGTTATTCTTTACTCTCGATGGCGCGGCGCGCGCGGCCGGATCAGCTTGACCGCGCCAGGTGCAGCAACTGTTCCGCCATGCGAATCGCCTGCGCGAACTGCTGGTTGAACATTCGCGGCCAGTAGGCAATCGCCGCAATCAGTACGGCCAGACCCACCAGATTCTTCACCGCCAGGCCGATGAACAGCACCGGCAGCTGGGGAGAAGCTTTGCCCAGAAAACCCAGCGCCATGTCGGCGACCAGCGTGGCTACCAGCGAGGGCGCGGCAATCTGAACTCCGGCCAGAAAGATTCCTCCGGCGGCGTGGAGCAGGCCGCCCGCGACCGCCAGCGTGACCGACGCCGCACCGGCCGGGAGATATGCGAAGCTCCGCACCAGGGAGCGCAGCATCCAGTGGTGCACGTCGAGCTGCAGAAAAATCAGCAGCGCGGCCAGCCGATGAAACTCCGAAAGCACCGGAGTGTCGGCCTGGGTTTGCGGATCGAACACATTGGCCAGCGAGTAGCCGATCTGCACGCCCAGGATCTGCCCCGCCAGCAATGCCGATTCGAAAAGGAAATTGGTCACCAGTCCCAGAAGCAGCCCGACCGCGACTTCACCGAGCGCGACCCCGGCCCATTGCCACGACCCCACGGCGAGCGCCGGGGGCCCGTGCAACGGGTGCAGCAAGATCGTCAGCAGCAGGGTCAAGCCAGCCTTCAACGGAATCGGAATCGCATTGCTTCCAAGAAATGGACAGAACACCATCACTCCGGAAACGCGCGCCCCGGTGAACACCGCGCCCGCCAATAGCTCTTCGAGATGCAACCCTTCGGTCATTTATTCTTTTCTTTGTCTTCTTTTCTCTTGTATTCTTCAACGCACAAAGGGATGGAAGTCGGAAAACAGTTGCACGGTGAACGTCCCGATGCGGCGCACCATCCACGGCATCAACAGCAGGATCGCCGCCGCCACCGCCGCCAGACGCGGCACCGTGGAAACCGTCATGTCCTGCAGCGAGGTCAGGACTTGCACCACGTTGATCAGCAGCCCCACCGCCACCGCCGCGATCAATAACGGAGCCCCCATCCACAGAGCTGTCTCCATCGTGTGCCGCAGCAGCGCTACGACCTGGTCCGCTCCCATGACGCCCTCCTCAGGCAAAACTCTTCATCAACGACCCCACCAGAAGATTCCAGCCATCCACCATGACAAACAGCAGAATCTTCAGCGGAGTCGAAATGATCACGGGCGGCAGTTGCATCATGCCGATCGACGTGGTCACCGCCGCCACTACCAGATCGATCACCAGAAAAGGCAGAAACAGCGCCACCCCGATCT
>WNEY01001316.1_pt1 | contig 17359 bp, 19 predicted proteins | sample 5400531 | NCBI WGS metagenome assembly WNEY01 (sample SAMN13153338, study PRJNA577476) | soil metagenome | isolation source: 200 cm saprolite under Douglas fir tree site 1 | place: USA:California | collected 2015-04-18
CGCATCGGAACGGCGCTCGCCGACGTCGAGAAGATCAATGGCAAGCCGTTCAAGCTGTCGGGCTTCGACTGGGATTTGGGCGGCAGGGTCCTGGACTGGCAGGGCGGCGCGCTCGGCAAGCCGCAGCCGGGCGGCTGCATCATCGGCATCGACTTCGTCCACCCCGAGGATGCGCCGGAGGTCAACCTAAGCAAGGTCACCGGCGACAACGAGTTCCTCTCCGACAGCGCGGACATGCGCGCGGTCGCGCCCTACGTCGCGGCCGTGACCGTCTCCTACCCGCAGCGCTGAGCGCTCGCGAGCCTAGGCGCTGATGTCGAGATTGCCGCCGATGCCGGCGGCGAGGTTGGCGAGCTGGTTGATGTTCTGCTGGGCCGACTCGATCAGGTCGACCACAGCCCGGTCGTTGGCGGCGTTCATGCGCAGCATCTCGGTCGCGACCGCAAGCTGCGCGCTTCCGGTCTGGGCGCCGACGAGGGCTGCTGCGATTGAAGCCGGGTCCATGACGACGACCCTAGCAAGCCTGGGTTAACGGATCCTGATCGTTAACGAACGATGAATAAGCCGGGTCTGCAACGTTCGCACGGGCCCCATTGACAGCGGGCAACAGGACGCCTAGACACTTAACCGGATGGTTTACCTTCATACCGACCCGCTCGATCGGACCTTCGCCGCGCTCGCCGACCCGACGCGGCGGGCGCTGCTTGCGCGCCTGGAAGAGCAAGAAAGCGTGACGATCAGCGAGCTCGCGCGGCCGTTCCCGATGTCGCTGCCGGCAGTGATGAAGCACCTGGACGTCTTGTCCGACGCCGGGCTGATCGCGCGAGCGAAGACTGGCCGCACCGTCGCGTGCCGGCTGCGGGCGGAACCGATGGAGGAGGCGCGGCGCTGGCTCGACCGGTATCAGCGCTTCTGGTCCGAGCAACTCGATCGCCTTGCCCTGTTCCTGGAGGATGAGTCATGTCAGTCGCCGTCAAGCCCAGCGTCACCCTCAAGCGCCGCCTCAAGGCGCCGCCGGCCAAAGTCTTCAGCGCCTGGACGGACCCGAAAAAGCTAGGCCGCTGGTTCTGCCCGCCGCAAAGCGAGCCGCTGCTCGCCGAGAGCGACGCCCGGGTCGGCGGCCGCTATCACATCGTCGTACGCTCGCCCGACGGCGAGGAGCACGACGTGAGCGGCACGTTCCGCGAGGTCGTGCCCGACGAGAAGCTGGTCTTCACCTGGGCGTGGCGCACAACGCCGGAGCGGGAATCGCTGGTGACGGTCGAGCTCAAGGGCGACGGCGAGGGAACCTTGCTCACGCTCACGCACGAGCGGTTCTACGACGAGGCCGCGCGCGACCGCCACCAGGCTGGCTGGGGCATCATCCTCGACCGCCTGGCGCAGGAGCTGTCGGCGCTTTGACGCAATTGGAGTTTAAGCAGACGTCCGTAACCACCACGCAGAAAGGGAGACGATCATGAAGCTCTACGGATTTCCACCATCGCCGAACACCTGGAAGGTGCGCGCCCTCGCCGCCCAGCTCGGCATCCCGCTCGAGCTCGAGTTCATCGATCTGACCAAGCCGCGCACCGCGGACTATCTCGCGCTCAATCCCACGGGACGCACGCCGACGCTGGTCGACGGCGAATTCGTCCTCGGGGAATCGAATGCGATCATGCAATATCTCGCCGGCCGCTCGGCGAGCACGCTCTGGCCCAACGACGCGCGCATGCGCGCCGACATCGTGCGCTGGCAAAGCTGGCAGCTCGCGCATTGGAGCAAGGAGGGCTGCGAGCCGCTGATCTTCAATCGGCTGGTCAAGAAGCTCCTCAACCTCGGTCCGCCCGACGAGGCCGCCGTGGCGAAGGGCACCGAGGCCTTCAACCGCGAGGCACGCGTGCTCGATGCGCACCTGGCCAAGCATTCCTACCTGGTGGGCAACACGCTGACGCTCGCCGATTTCGCGGTGGCGGCGCCGCTGTTCTATGCCAAGGAGGGAGAGCTGCCCATTACGCCCTACGCGCATCTGCGCGACTGGTTCACTCGCGTTTCGGCGCTGCCGGCGTGGCGCGACACCGCCCCGCAGCGTCCCTCCGCGGCGGCCTGAGAAAGACGAACGAGCACGGACGACCGGCGGCGGTTGAGGCTCCCTCGGCCGCCGCCTGTCGTCCGTCTCGGACTTATCTGGTCGGGACCGGCTTTTCGCCGCGATAGTCGTAGAAGCCGCGCTGGGTCTTGCGACCGAGCCAGCCGGCCTCGACGTATTTCACCAGCAGCGGGCACGGGCGGTATTTGGAATCCGCCAGGCCCTCGTGCAGCACCTGCATGACCGACAGGCAGGTGTCGAGCCCGATGAAGTCGGCGAGCTCGAGCGGCCCCATCGGGTGGTGCGCGCCGAGCCGCATCGCGGTGTCGATCGCCTCGACGTTGCCGACGCCCTCGTAGAGCGTATAGATCGCCTCGTTGATCATCGGCAGCAGGATGCGGTTGACGATGACGGCGGGGAAATCCTCCGCCACCGCGATGGTCTTGCCGAGCTTCGCCACGAATTGCTTGGTGGTGTCGAAGGTGGTGTCGTCGGTGGCGATGCCGCGGATCAGCTCGACCAGCTCCATCAGCGGCACCGGATTCATGAAATGGATGCCGATGAAGCGCTCCGGCCGGTCGGTGGAGGACGCGAGCCGCGTGATCGAGATCGACGACGTGTTGCTGCCGACGATGGCCTCGGGCTTGAGCGCCGGGCAGACGCTGGCGAAGATCGTGCGCTTGACGTCTTCCTTCTCGGTCGCCGCCTCGATGACGAGGTCGCAGTCGCCGAAGGCTTCGAACGTCTCCGCCGGCGTGATGCGCTTGAGGGCGGCCTGCCGCTCCTCCTCGGTGATGCGCTTGCGGCTCACCTGCCGCGCCATGTTGCCGTTGATGGTCGCGATCCCGGCCTTGACCCGGTCGGCGGACAGGTCGTTGAGCTTGACGTCGAATCCGGCGAGCGCGCTGACATGGGCGATGCCGCTGCCCATCTGACCCGCGCCGATCACGCCGATTTTGCGAATAGGGAGCGCCATGCTGTCGGAACGGGCCTTCGGCCGCTCTTTGACCTCGATCATGTTCTTTCGCCTGTTTTACGCCGATCCCGAGCAGGACACCACGGGTCCGGGGCCGCACTTTCCGTGATGGTCAACGGCCGATCTTGCCGAGTTCCGCCGGCAATTCCGGCAGCGCCTGGTAGAGATCCGCGACCAGCCCGTAGTCGGCGACCTGGAAGATCGGCGCCTCTTCGTCCTTGTTGATGGCCACGATGACTTTCGAATCCTTCATGCCGGCGAGATGCTGGATGGCGCCGGAAATCCCGACCGCGATGTAGAGCTCGGGCGCCACCACCTTGCCGGTCTGGCCGACCTGCCAATCGTTCGGCGCGTAGCCGGCATCGACCGCCGCGCGCGACGCGCCGACCGCGGCGCCGAGCTTGTCGGCGACCGGCTCGATATATTTGGTGAAGTTCTCGCGGCTTTGCATCGCCCGGCCGCCGGAAATGATGATCCTGGCGGAGGTGAGCTCCGGGCGCTCCGATTTCGACAGCTCCTCGCCGACGAAGCTGGAAATGCCGGGATCGGCCGCGGCCGCCGCGTCCTCGATCGCAGCGGAACCGCCCTCGCCCGTGGCCTGGAAGGTCGAGGTGCGCACGGTGATCACCTTGGTCTTGTCCTTGGTGCGCACGGTCTGCACCGCGTTGCCGGCATAGATCAGCCGCTCGAAGGTATCGGGAGCGATCACCTTCACGATGTCGGAGACCTGCATGACGTCGAGGAGCGCCGCGACGCGCGGCATGACGTTCTTGCCCGTGGTCGTCGCCGGCGCCACGATCGCGTCGTAGGACGGCGCGAGCACGACCACGAGCGCCGCCACCGGCTCGGCCAGCATGTGCTCGTAGCCGGCACCGTCGGCGACGAGAACCTTGGCTACGCCGTCGAGCTTGGCGGCCGTTTCGGCGACCGCCCGACAGCCTTTGCCGGCGACGAGGACATGCACGGGTTGCCCGAGCGCCTTGGCCGCGGTGAGCGCCTTGTTGGTCGCGTCCTTGAGCGACTTGTTGTCGTGCTCGGCGATGAGAAGCGTGGTCATGCCAGCACTCCCGCCTCGTTCTTGAGCTTGTCGATGAGCTCGCCCACGGTTTTGACCTTGACGCCGGCCTTGCGGCCCGCGGGCTCGGTGGTCTTGAGCACTTCGAGCCGCGGCGCAACGTCGACGCCGTAGGCGTCCGGCGTCTTCTCATCGATCGGCTTCTTCTTCGCCTTCATGATGTTCGGCAGGCTCGCGTAGCGCGGCTCGTTGAGGCGCAGGTCGGTGGTCACGATCGCCGGCGCCTTGAGCTTCACGGTCTGCAGGCCGCCGTCGACCTCGCGGGTGACCAGAACGCTGTCGCCCTCGATTACGAGCTTGGACGCGAAGGTGCCCTGCGGCCAGCCGGTGAGCGCGGCCAGCATCTGGCCGGTCTGGTTGCAGTCGTCGTCGATCGCCTGCTTGCCCAGGATCACCAGGCCGGGCTTCTCCTCGGCGACGATGGCCTTGAGAATCTTGGCGACGGCGAGCGGCTCGAGCGGCTTGTCCGTCTTCACCAGGATGCCGCGGTCGGCGCCCATGGCGAGGGCGGTGCGGATGGTCTCGGCCGCCTGCGGCGCCCCGATCGAGACGCACACGATCTCGGTGGCCTGGCCCTTTTCCTTGAGCCGCAGCGCCTCCTCGACGGCGATCTCGTCGAACGGATTCATCGACATTTTCACGTTCGCGAGCTCGACGCCGCTGCCGTCGCTCTTGACGCGAATTTTCACGTTGTAGTCGACCACCCGCTTCACGGGCACCAGAATTTTCATTTTGGGTTTCGCTTTCGCGATTTCATGGAAGCTCGCTCTCGCGACGACAGGCCTTTCGGCGATCCCGGGCGCCGGACCAGATTAGAGAAACGCGCGTAAACACGCTTATGTGCGGCGCAACCTAATGGCCGCCGCCTTGCCGAGTCAACGGAGGCGATCGGGCCACGACCGTCCCGCGTCCCGGCCGGGGACGATCCGCACCACGGTATCGGGGACCGGCTGCATGCACTGAAACAGCTTGACCCCCGGCGGCTTCATGAGCGGAAACAGCGCGGCTCCCGCCAGCATGCCGCCGAAATGGCACCAGTAGGCGACCTCGCTCTTCGACGTCGCGCCGAGATTCCACAGCTGCAGCAGCACGAACAGGCCGATCACCCAATAGGCGCTGATCCGCAGCGGAATGATCCCGAGCAGCACGGTGATCTTGGCGCAGGGCCGCAGCATCACATAGGCGATGATGACGCCGGCGATCGCGCCGGACGCGCCGATCAGCTCGATCCTGGAATGCGGATCGTTGACCACGAAGACGAGCCCGCCGACGATGCCGCAAATGAGATAGAACGCCAGATACCGCTCGCGGCCGAGCGCCCGCTCGATGTCGTCGCCGAACACCCACAGGAACAGCATGTTGCCGAGGACGTGCCCGATGTCGGCGTGGAAGAACTGGTAGGTCACGAGCGTCGCCAAGGCCGGCAGGGCGCCGCGGGCTTCGATCTCGCCGATGAAGGCCGCGGGCGTGAGGCTGAACGTGTCGATGGTGCGTTCGAGCCCGACCTCGGAGGCGCCGAGCTCGTAGAGAAAGACCAGGAGGTTCGCGGCGATCAGGCACCACGTGACGACCGGCTTCACCGGCTGGGTAAACGGATTGTCGTCGTAGATCGGGATGACCATCGCGGACGTTCGCTATCTTGCGTCGGGCGATCGCTGGCAAATACCGCTCACCGGTGCTGTCCCGGCTGCCACAGCACGTCGGCCGCACCCTTGTCGTTGGCGTGCCGGCCCGCGACGAACAGAAAATCGGACAGCCGGTTGACGTATTTGAGCGCCGCCGCGGTCACCTCTTCGCCCGGCTTGTCCTTGAGCTCGACCATCAGCCGCTCCGCGCGCCGGCAGATCGTGCGCGCGAGATGAAGGTATGCCGCGGCCGCACGCCCGCCCGGCAGGATGAAGGACTTGAGCGGGGCCAAATCGGCGTTGAGTGCATCGATCTGCTGCTCCAGCCATGTCACTTGGGCGTCGGTGACGGTCATGCGTGCGCCGCCCGGCCCCTTCTCCGACAGGCAGAGATCGGCCTCGACGTCGAACAGGTCGTTCTGGATGCGCGCGAGCATGCCGTCGAGCGCGCCTTCGGTGTGGAGCCGCGCGATGCCGATGGCCGCGTTGGCCTCGTCCAAGGTCCCGTAGGCGGCGACACGCAGGTCGTACTTCTTGCGCCGCGCGCCCGAGCCGAGCGCCGTGGTCCCGTCATCGCCGGTACGGGTATAGATCCTGTTGAGAACGACCATCCGCTAGCCCCGCACCGCCCAGATCGTGATCATGATGACGATGATGGCGACGAATTGCAGCAACACGCGCAACCGCATCAGCTTCTGCGACCGCTGCGGCGAGCCCCCACGCGCCAGGTTGGAGAGCCCGAGCAGCAGCACCACCGCGACCGCCGCGACCGCGACCGGCACCAGCGCATAGACCAGGAACTCGCTCATCCGCGACCTCTTAGCACCCTCTAGATGGTGAGGCCATCGACTGGTTTTCAATCGTCGGGCACGCTATCTCCCGGCTCGAACCGCTCCAATCAAGCAATCTAAAGACCATGAGCTCGCACATCCTCATTCTCGGCGCCGCCGGACGCTTCGGCCATGCCGCGGCGCAGGCCTTCCGCGCCGCCGGCTGGACGGTCACCGGCCTGGTGCGGCCGGGCGCGGCCGCGCGCGCGCCGGAGCGCACCCAGGTGGTCGAGGTCGACGCGCTCGACCATGCCGCGGTCAGCGCGGCGGCGCGGGGCAACGACGTGGTTCTGCACGCGCTCGATCCGCAGTTTACCGATTGGACGCGGCACGCGTTGCCGCTCGCCTATTCCGCCATCACCGCGGCGGAAACGGCGGGCGCGACGCTGCTCTTTCCCGGTAATCTCTACAATTACGGCAAGGGATTGCCGCCGGTGATCGAGCGGACGACGCCGATGCGGCCGTCGTCGCGCAAGGGACAATTGCGCGTCGCGATCGAGGATCGCATGGCGGAAGCCGCCGAACGCGGCATGCGCGCCATCGTCCTGCGCGCCGGCGATTTCTACGGCGGCGAAGGCGGCTCGTGGCTCGACCTCGTGATCGCCAGGGAGATCGGTCGCAAGCGGCTGACCTATCCCGGTCCGCTCGACCTGGTGCACGAATGGGCTTATCTGCCCGACCTCGCCGCGGCGATGGTTCGCCTTGCCGCCGTGCGCGACAAGCTCGGCGCATTCGAGAGCTTCGGGTTTCCCGGCCACGCCGTCACCGGCCGCGAATTCACCACGGCGATCGCCCGGGCGGCGGGCGGCAAGCTCAAGGTCCAGCCAATGACCTGGTGGCTCGTCCACGCGTTGCGGCCGTTCCTGCCGCTCTGTCGTGAGTTGTCGGAGACCGCGTATCTCTGGAACGAGCCGCATCGGATCGAGGGCAGCAAGCTAACCGCGGCCATCGGCGAGGTGCCGCGCACGGCGCTTGACGTCGCGGTCGCGCGCGCCCTACGACATCTCGGCGCGATCGATTGATATCCAAGGACAAAAGGTCGGGAGAGGATAGGTTCGATGATCGTCGATTTCCAGCACCACTTCACGCCGCATGCGCTGATGCCGAAGGACCTCGGCCGCCGCAAGCTCGTGTCCTACGACGAGCACGGCGCGCCGAGCTTCATCATGCATTGGATGCTGTTCGACCTCGACGAGCATATCCGCATGATGGACGAGGCCGGCATCGACGTCGCGTTCCTCACCAGCGCCGCCGGCATGTGCGCCGACATCGACAAGTCGCGCCTGTGCAACGAGGCCGCCAAGAAGGCCGAGCGCGATTATCCCGGCCGCTTCATCGGCTCCGCCCACGCCAATCCGCTCGGCGGCGCCGAGGCCATTCGCGAGCTCAACCGCTGCAAGCACGAGCTCGGCTTCCCCGGCGTGGTGATCACCTCGGAGACCAACGACCTCTATCTCGATGCGCCGGAGCTCGAGGCGTTCTGGGCCGAATGCGCCAAGCTCGGACTGTTCGTGTTCGTGCACCCCGCGCTCAAGCTCAACCAGACCAAGCAGTTCGACGGTTACGACACGGCGCGCTCGGTCGGGCGCGAATTCTCGCTGGTGATGGCGACGATCCGGCTGATCAATTCCGGCGTGTTCGACCGCCACCCCAGCCTCACGGTGCACATGTCGCATCTCGGCGGCGGGCTCTCTGCGCTGCTCGGTCGCATTCGCTCCTACCAGGACAAGGACTTCTGGGGCACGCTCGGGAATGCGCGCCACGGCATGAAGCCGAAGCGGGATTTCGATTACTATCTGCGCAACAACATGGTGTTCGACACTGCCGGCTTCTGCGGCGCCATGGGTGCCGTGAAGGGTGCGCTGATCGAAATCCCGGCGTCGCGCATCGTCTTCGCCACCGACTACCCGCAGGAAATCCGCGAGCGCTCGGCGGTCGCCGATTTCGTCAAGGAGCTTTCCGCGCTCGGCGCCGACGGCGAGGCGATCCTTTCGGGCAATGTCGGCAAGCTCATCAAGCAGCCCGCGCGCGCGGCGTAGCGCGCGCGTTCGTCACCCCGCAAGGTGCTTCTCGATCTCGTGCACGGGCAGCTTGACGAAATCCTTGTCGATCTCGGCCCGCAGGGCGCTGCGCAAATTGTGCGAATAGGCCTGGCGCAGCACGCCGAGCGCGCGCGGCGGCGCGGCAAGGATCAACGATTTGACCTGGCCGGCGTTCACCGCGGCGTCGAGATGGCTGGCGAGCTTTTGCAGGAATCGCTCTTCCTCTTGCGCATGCCAATCGGTCTGCTCCACCGCGCTGCGTCCGCTTCCGACCGAGCTGAAGGACCGGCCCGGCGCATCGGTGCCGAGCTCGTGAGTCCTGAGGTCCGGATGCTCGAAGACTTCCCTGGTCTTGAGATTGAGGAATTTCTCGTCCCCGACATTCTCCAGCACCAGCGCCTTTTTCCCGTCGCAGACGACGACCCACTCACCCTGATGAATTTTCAGCTTTGACATGAACCTTGGCCTCCCTCTTCGCGGCGCAGCTTGACGCGAGGTTGTAGCCACGCCTTGACAAGGATCAAACGCCGAACCAACTGATTTGGTTGCTTTTGTCCGGCAGGGCGTTCTTTCGGAGCTATGACGGCTCGGGTACAATGGCGTGCGATGAACAGAGTCGAAACGATCAAACGTTTGCAAGAGCACGCCGATGCCATCAAGGCCATGGGCGCGACGTCGCTTTACGTCTTTGGATCGACCGTGCGAAACGAAGCGCGGCCGGACAGCGACCTCGACTTGTTCATCGACTATGACCGGCAGAGCCGATTCAATGCTTTCGACCTCGTCGGCATCAAGCAATTCCTGGAGCATGAGCTCGGGATGCATGTCGACGTCACGACGCGTGACGGGCTGCACCCGATCCTCCGCGCCGATATCGAACGGTCTGCCGTGCGCGTGATCTAGTTCGACGCGCTCAACAGCCGCCGCGCGATCACGTGCGCCTGGATCTCCGCGGCGCCCTCGAAAATGCTGAGGATGCGGGCGTCGCACAGGATGCGCGAGACCGGGAACTCGAGCGCAAAGCCGTTGCCGCCGTGGACCTGCACGGCGTTGTCGGCATTGGCCCAGGCGACGCGGGCGGCCAAGAGCTTCGCCATCCCCGCCTCCAGGTCGCAGCGCTTGCCGGAATCCTTCTGCCGAGCGGCGAAATAGCTCAGCTGCCGCGCGATCATGATCTCGACCGCCATCATCGCGATTTTGTCGGCGACGCGGGGGAAACTGATGATCGGGGCGCCGAACTGCTGGCGCTGCTCGGCATAGCCGAGCGCCTGCTCCATCGCCGCCTGCGCCACGCCGATGGCGCGCGCGGCGGTCTGGATGCGCGCGGATTCGAAGGTCTGCATGAGCTGGCGAAAGCCGAGCCCCTCGACGCCGCCGAGCAGATTCTCCGCCTTCACCTCGAAGCCGTCGAAGGCGATCTCGTATTCCTTCATGCCGCGATAGCCGAGCACCTCGATCTCGGTGCCGGTCATGCCGGCGACCGGGAACGGATCGGCATCGGTGCCGCGCGGCTTTTCGGCCAGCAGCATGGACAGCCCGCGATGGCCGGCCTCGTTGGGATTGGTGCGCACCAAAAGCGTCATCAGGTCGGCGCGCACCGGATGGGTGATCCAGGTCTTGTTGCCGTAGACCTTGTAGACGTCGCCGTGGCGCACCGCGCGGGTCTTGAGCGAGGCGAGATCGGAGCCGGTATTGGGCTCGGTGAACACCGCGGTCGGCAGCACCTCGCCGGAGGCGAGTTTCGGCAGCCATTTGCGCTTCTGCTCCTCGGTGCCGCCGCCGATGATCAGCTCGGCCGCGATCTCCGAGCGCGTGCCGAGCGAGCCCACGCCGATATAGCCGCGCGCGAGCTCCTCGGAGACGACGCACATCGATTCCTTGCCCAGCCCCAACCCGCCGTATTCCTCCGCGATGGTGAGGCCGAACACGCCGAGCTCGGACATCTGCGTGAGCACTTCGATCGGTATGTAGCTGTTGGTGCGATGCCAACCTTGCGCGTACGGCATGACCTCGCTGTCGGCGAACTTGCGCATCTCGTCGCGGATGGTGCCGAGCATCTCGTCGAGGCCGCAGTCGCCGACGGTGGCGTCGGGGTGCGCGCGCATCAGCTCGACCAGGCGGGCGCGGCGCTCGACATTGCCTTGGGCGCTGAACCCTTGCAGCGCGGAAGCCATGCGGGCGGCGACCGCCTCGGCGGTGAGGCCGACATCGGCGGGGCGCACGATCTCGCCCTGGCTCATGGGAATGCCGCCGGCGATCTGCGCCAGGTATTCGCCGATCCCGATCTGGACCAGCAGCTCCTCGATTTCGCCCAGGGCGCCGCCTTCGTGCATCCGTTCGGCATAGGCCGCGAGCTGGCGCACCGATTCGACGTAGGTCGCGAGCCAGGCAAGCCCATGGGTGGCGCGCTGCTCGCGGTCGAACAGCGCCTCGACCAGGTGATCTTCCACCATGACGCGCTGCCGCACCGCCGCCGTCGCCTCGGCCAGGAGAGCCTCGGCCGCCCGGGTTGCTTCGCGTGCAAGCGCAACCAGCTTGACGCCGGCGTCGCGGCGTTGAGCGTTGTCCAACATCGGCAATCTCCCAGGGGGGCAGCCAATCGCGGCCGCTCCAGACTACGCGTGCAGTGCACAAATGCAACGCTGGAAGGGGATATTCGAAGGTCGTGCCGGATTTTGCACCATTGTTAACCATTTCGCGGTTTCTTGGCCGGCATACTCCCGGCGCAACCACCGGGATCATTATTTTCCGTGTCACCCGCGATGCGAGCCATGCCGCTGTCAGTCGTGCGTGCCCTCTCGCCGAGGCGGCTGGTGCCCAGGCTTTCGGTGCGCGCTCGCATCGTCGCCATCACCCTCATCCCCGTCATCGGGTTCCTCGCCAACGGCGCCGCCTACCTCTCGGGCGAGCAGGCGGTGGACCGGGCGGTCGACAGCGTCGGGCGGGCGACCTCGCTCGCCGATGCGAGCCGTGATTTCAAGAGCGCAGTCGCCGTCATAAAGGGCGCGGCGCGCAGCTTCGCGGTGCAGCCGCGATCGAGCTATCTGCAGACTCTCGGCGAGGCCCAAACCGCGGCCAATGCCGATTTCGTCAACATTCAATGGCTGAGCGACGGCGCAGCGCAAGACAATCTCGCCGCCATCGAGCGGACGCTGGCGCGGGTGCAGGGAAACTTCGCCCAGCTGCAAAAAGAGTACGAGCGCCTCGGTGCCGAAAGCGACACCGGCGTCCGACCCAAGCTCGCCCAGGCAGCGGCCGAGGTCGAAGGAATGATCTATCTCGACATGTGGTCGCTCAAGGATTCCACCGCGCGCCAGCTGGTCGAGGGCCTCCTGTCGATGCGCCGCCTGGAAGCCGCCTACATGCTCGAGCGCAATCCCGACGACCGATCCCGCTTCAACGCCGAGCTCGAAAAATTCGAGAAGACTCTCGACGAGGACGCGGCGCCGGACGCCCCGAAAAATCGAATCCGACAAACCGTGCGCGATTATGCCGAGGCGTTCGAGACCTGGTTGACGTCGGACCGCGAAATCGCCAGTCGCGTCGCCGGCATCGAGTCGGACGCTGATTTTCTGATCCGCAGCGCCGACGCCAATGTCGAGCGCTCGAATGCCCAGCGCGATATCGCGAGCGCGGCGCTCAATCGGTCGCAAACGAAGACGCGCAACATCATGATTGGCGTCGGTCTCGCCGCCGTGCTGCTGGGCATCGCGTTCAGCTGGTGGATCGGGCTCACCATCACGCGGCCGCTCGAGGGCCTCGGCGGCGTCATGAAACGGCTCGCCGACGGCGACACGTCGGCGAAGATCCCGTCGATGCCGGCGAAGGACGAGCTCGATGCCATGGCGCGCGCGGTGGTCGTGTTCCGCGACAACATGATCGAGCGGGAGCGGCTGGCGGCGGCCCAGGCCGCGACCAACCGGGCGCGCGAGGATCGCGGCGAAGCGATCGCGGCGACCATCACCCGCTTCGAGATGTCGGTCGACCAGGCGCTGGCCAAGGTGCGCGAGACGGCGCAGCGGCTCGAAACCGCGTCCACCCAGCTCAACGGGGCCGCCGACCAGGTCTCCGCCGAGGCCCGCACCGCCGAGGACCGCGTCGGCATCGCCTCGAGCAACGTCACCTCGGCGGCGAGCTCGGTCGAGGAGCTCGCCGCGTCGATCGCCGGGATCGCCCAGCAAGCGAACCGTTCGAGCGAGGTCGCCGGCCGCGCGGTCGCCGAAGCGCGGCGCATGGTGCGCACCATGTCGGAGCTCGGCGATGCCGCGACCCATATCGGCGAGGTGGTCGGCCTCATCCGGGCGATCGCCGGACAGACCAACCTGCTCGCGCTCAACGCGACGATCGAAGCGGCGCGCGCCGGCGCGAGCGGCAAGGGGTTTGCCGTCGTCGCCTCGGAGGTGAAGTCGCTCGCCGGCCAGACGGCGCGGGCGACCGAGGAAATCGCGAGCCAGGTCGGCGAGATCCAGTCGGTCGTGGCCGACGCCGCGCAGGCGATCGAGCAGGTCAACGGCGTCATCGAGGAAATGCTGTCCATCGCCGCCACAGTCGCGAGCACGGTCGACGAGCAGAACCACGCGGTCGCCTCGATTGCCGAGGGCGTCGGCCTCGCCTCGGGCGAGGCGCGCTCGGGCGCCGAGGCCATGAACCGCGTCGCCGGCGCGTCGAGCGCCGCGCGCGCGACCGCGGTCGACGTCAAGGCGCTGGCCGACGCGCTGGCGGCCGAGGCCGAAGGCCTCGACGGCGAGGTGCGCCGCTTCCTCACCAACGTGCAGGCGGCCTAGCCAAGCTTCGGCAGCCTACCTTGAGCTAGTGCCTCGTACCCGAGAAATCGCGCGCGAGCCCGCATCTCGCAACGCGGACAGTCCGCGTCGTCGCCGGGGTGTTGCGGCTCCTGCCGACGAATCGGGGCTCGCCCGCCGTGATCACGGCGCCGACCGCGGCGATATCGCCGTTGCGGATTGCATCCAAAGCGTTGTCCTTCGTCCCGCCGTCCGGCGCATCGATGAGCACGATATCCGCCGCCTTGCCCACGGCGAGCAGCCCCGAATCCAGCCGATAGACGCGCGCGTTGCTGCCGGTCGCCGCGGCGATGCATAGTTCCGGCGCGATGCCGGCGAGGCTAGCGAGATGCGCGATGGTGTAGAGCATGCCGAGCGGCATGACGCCGCTGCCGGTCGGCGTATCGGTCGCCACGATCAGACGGTCGAACGCGTGGTGGCGTTGCGCCAGCGTCGCGCACAACAGCGCAGTGCGCAGGTTGCCGGCAGTGCAGACCTGCAGCGCCATGTCGCCTTCGACGATGATTCGCTCGAAATCCCTGTCGGGCATTGCCGTCGGCCCGCCGTTCACGTGGAACGACACGTGCGGCTTCATCGCCAACAGATGATCGCCGGTGATCGCGCCGGAGCCCGGGATGGACGAGCCGCCGGTGTGGCAGGTAGTGATCATGCCGTGCGCCCGCGCGGCGGCGACGAGCGGGACATATTCGTACGCGGTCTTGAAGGCGCCGAAGCCCGCCTTTGCGAGCCGCACGCCTTGCTTGGCGATCTCGCCAAGATCGTTGCCGTTGAGCGTCGGCTCGAGAATGACCGAGCCGGCATGGACCTTCATACCGCCCGGCCGGTAGTGCGCGAAGCACTTCTGCGCGGCGACCGCGAGCGCCTTCACCCCCTCGGCGTCGCGCGGCCGGCCGGGAACGTGCACCTCCGACGCGCTGATCGCGGTGGTCACGCCGCCGTGCAGGTAGCTTTCGAGGTAGCCGACGGTCTGCTGACGCGGGGTGTAATCGCCGAACGTGATGTGCACGTGGGAATCGATCAGCCCCGGAATCGCGGTGGTGCCCTCGGCGTCGATTACGACGTCGCAGCTCTCGACGTCTCTCGCCGACGCCGTGCCGACCGTGGCGATGCGATCACCGTCGGTGATGATCGTATCGCCATTGGCGAAGGGCTCGTCGAGATCGCCGGAGACGATCGTGCCGATATTGATGATGGCGACACGCATGATTTCTCCGCCGGCCAGCCGCCGCAGCCTAGCAAGTCACCGCCTCCGCGTCGCGAGCCACACGCCCGCCGCGGTCGCCGCCATGCCAACGAGCTGCACGGCGCCCAGGCGTTCGCCGAACAAGATGAAAGCCTCGAGCGCGGTCAGCGGCGGCACCAGATAGATCAGGGCCGCCACCCGCGACACCTCGCCGCGCCGGATCAGCAGGAGCAGCAGCGCGATTGCCGCCATCGACATCGCCAGCACCGACCAGGCGAGCGCAGCGAGCAGCGCGGCCGTCGGCTCGAAGCGCAGCGTCTCGGTCATGAGCGCGAACGGCGCGACCACCGCCAGCGCGCCTGCGAACTGCAGGCAGGTCCCGGTGCGCAGATCGGCCTTCGCGACGAAGCGCTTCTGGTAGAACGTGCCGAGCGTGACCGAGACCGTGGCACCGAAATTCACCAGCATCGGCAGGCCGAGATTGGCGGCGAGGTCGATCGCGTCGAGCCGGGGCGCGAGCACCAGCACGATGCCGATAAAGCCCACGACGATGCCGCACCATTGCGCCGGCGTGACCCGTTCGCGCAGGAGCGGCGCGGCGAGCAGCGCCGTGAGCAGCGGCTGCGCGGCCGTGATCAGGCCGGAGAGGCCGGCCGGCAGGCCCTGCGCCACCGCCCACCAGACACCCCCGACATAGCCGCCGTGGAGAAGGACGCCGGCCACCACGCTGTGGGCGGCCTCGCCGGCGCTCGCCGGCCACGGCGCGCGGCTCGCCAACGCGATCAGCGCGAGCAGGAGAATCGTCGTCCCGAAGCGGACGGTGAGAAATGTGAAGGGATCGGCGTCGGGCGCAGCGTATTTGGCCACGATGAAGCCGCTCGACCACAGCAGCGCGAAGGTGAGCGGCGCGGCGCGAATGAAGAATTGGGTCAATTGCGGGGACGGCATTGGGCAGCCACAATGTCCAATCCGTGTGCAAGACGCCAGACCGATCGACCGAGAACCGGCGACGGCCGATTGCAAGCCCGATCCGGTGACCGCGATGCGACGAGCCGTCCAAATCGTCATCGACGCCTACTGGCACTTCCAGGACGTCGACGGCTGGGCGATCGCCAGTCACATCGCGCTCTCCGCGCTGATGGCGCTGTTTCCGTTCTTCATCCTGCTGACCTCGCTCGCCGGCCTGCTGTTCGGCTCCAACGATCTCGCCGATGAGGTGGCGAGATTGATGCTCGCGACCTGGCCCGAGGAGGTGGCGCAGCCGATCACCCGGGAAATCCACAACGTGCTCACCATCACCCATACCGGGGCGCTCACGGTCGGCGCGGTGCTCGCGGTCTATTTCGCCTCGAGCGGGGTCGAGAGCCTGCGCATCGGACTCAACCGCGCTTACGGCGTGCTGGAAACGCGGCACTGGATCCTGCTGCGCCTCGAATCGATCGGCTACGTGCTGGTGGCGACGGCGGCATCGCTGGCGCTGGGCTTTCTCATCGTGCTGGGGCCGCTGTTGTTCCGCACGGCGCTGCGCTATGCCCCCTGGCTTGAGCCGCTGGAAGGCAAGTTCACGTTCTTCCGCTTCGCGATCGCGACCGTGGTGCTCACCGTCGCGCTGTTCGTGGCGCACAAATGGCTGCCTGCCGGCCGCCGGCGCGTGGTGGAGATCCTGCCCGGCATCGTCGCGACCTTGATCATGTGGCTCGCCGCCGGCATCGCCTTCGGCCGCTACCTCGCGGAATATTCCTTCACCTACGTGAATACCTATGCCGGCCTGGCCTCGGCCATGATCGCGCTGGTGTTCCTGTACTGGACCGCGTCGATCTTCATCTATGGCGGCGAGCTCAACTCGGCGATCTTACGGCTGCGCGCCGCGCCGAAAGAGAAGGCCGCGTGACACCAGCCGAAGGCGGGAGCACAGCCTGCGCGGTCACCGACCGCTTTGCCGATGACCGCGGGGACGTTGCCTGAAATGCGCCGACGTCAACCGACGTAAGCGACGCGCTCCTGCTCCTTCGCTTCGGACGCAGTCGTGGGCTGCGCCGGAAGTTGCAGCACCGTTGCCTCCTGCCCCTCGCACAGATCGGTCAGCAAGATGACTTGCCCATCGGGAAATTCGAGCGCGTCGTGATGCATTCGCGGCTCGTCCCGATTGATTTGCCGAAAGATCGCCGTCTGGTGGCCCATCGTCTTAGCTCCCCAGCCGAGGAAGCCGGAGACGGTACATGCCGCCGGCTGGGAAAACGCGAGCTCGGTTCCCGGCAGCACGCAGACTGCGGTGCCGGCCTCTTCCGGCGCGGCGAAACCTCGCGTGCCGGAACCGAAGTTGCGGGTGGTGAGCTTGTCGCCGACCTTTGCAGGGCGCGACTTGAGGTGTTGCAGACTGTAGTCGCACATGCGGAAAAGCTCCTTTCTGGGAGGGTACTGTCGCCCCTCTTGTGCCTTCCCAGGCAAGAAAGGTGCCACCCACACAATGGTGCCCGCGGATTCGCGCCGGCGGCTCTCCGCGCCGCCGCACGGCGACGGCAATATCGGGATTGTGCCGAGGGCTTAGGCAGGATCGCGCACGCGAACGGCAGACCGGACGGCCTTCAGCCGCCCGCCTCGACCACGTCGTCGAGCGTGCGCAGCCCGGTGCGCGGCGCGTTGACCAGCACCGCCATGTTGCCGGGCGGATGGCGGTTGGTGCGCATCAACTCGTGCGCGTAGGGAATCTTGCTCCAGGGAAACACTTCGCTCATGCAGGGATCGATGCGGCGGTCGAGCA
>WNEY01001317.1_pt1 | contig 17354 bp, 14 predicted proteins | sample 5400531 | NCBI WGS metagenome assembly WNEY01 (sample SAMN13153338, study PRJNA577476) | soil metagenome | isolation source: 200 cm saprolite under Douglas fir tree site 1 | place: USA:California | collected 2015-04-18
ACACGGTCCTCCAAATCCTTTCCAGAGCGTATGGATCGCGGCCGGACCGAACTGCAGTGTCCCCGTCGCCTTGTCATAAACGGCGATGGTGACGTTCACCATCTGCACGTACTGACTGACGCCCACCGCGCCGTTCGTATCGGGGGGTACGAAGGCAAACCCGAGGACATTGCGGTTGTCCTGCGCGCTCTGTCCATCGAAGCTCGCAACGGCGCTGACGCCCGTCAGGGCCGCCGCCGGTTCCGCAGCGACGGAATCCGGCTGGTTGCTGGTGAATCCCGCGCGCGTGCGCTGCGCGATCAGTGCCTGCTCACGGTGTCCCTCGGCATAGTCAGGCGCTGACGCGAGGTCCCGCAACGCCGGCGACGTATCGTGCCGTGCCGCGGTGGTCACAGTGGGGCCAGCCGCTTCCGCTGATGCGGCGAGCGTGATCGCTGAACACAAAACAAACGACGACATCCACAGCGTCGGATTCCTCATGTGCCCCTCCTTTGAGTCTCAGTGAGTGCATAAGAGCGCGCGAATGATACCGATTTGTATGGAGGCCGACAATCTGGCTGCCAGCGGTACCAGGTCCTATAAGCATCATCCGGCAGCCAACGCCAACCAGCGTCCCAACAAAGGCGGGCCTGAAATCATCCGATTTCAGGCCCGTTCTGTGATTCGTTGCGGCCTTAGCAAACCGCCACCTTCAGCCTCTGGACCACATCACCGCAGACGCGATGGCCGTGACTGCCGCGGCACAGGGGAGGACGACGAGCGCTCCGAGGATCACGGCAAGCCGCCAGTCGAAACGAACGAAGGGCGCTCGAGGTTCTGTCCGCTGATCCCGTCGCCTTAGGATTCTCAAGCGTCAGCGCCGGTTAGAAGCCGCTGAACGGAACGACTGCTGTCTGTCGGTGTCACCGCCAGTGTAACCGCGAGGTCAGAAAACGACATGCGGGACACGTCAGGACACAACGTCGCCGCGAGCACTAAGGCAGACCGATTCAAAGACTTGCGAGAAAAACAACGGAAAAGAAAAATGGCGGTGGTCGGTTTTCAAGACCACCGCCATCGACCACTCGGCCATCCCTCCACATGGCGATTGTATTCGGAAATCTGCGAGTCCTTGAGCGAACCGCGATGTTTTCCTGACCTTTGATGCAGACCAGCGCCTTCGACGAGTCGGATGCGGCGTTTTTGTTAGTGTTTCGTCCGAGAAGGAAGCGATTGGCCGCGAGCGAAGCGTCGTGGTGTCACCGAGAGTGTAACCATCACGGTCCCGAAGAACGCGATTACGGCGTCGGTTTCTGCTGCGGAATCAATGATTCATTGATCCACGGCTCGATCAAGGCTCGATCGTTGAACGCCCTCGGCTCCAACGCAAGGTTAGCCAGCCCCTGCGGCGAGACGAATGTCGCCTGTGGCGATTCCTGCAAGCGTTTCGACCACGAACTCTTTCTCTCGTGCCCGCACGCGGGCCTTGAGATCGTCGACGGAGTCATCCCGGAGGACCGGAACTTTGCACTGACGCACGATCGGGCCGGTGTCGTACTCGGGATCAACGAGATGAATCGAAACGCCAGATTCCGCCTCACCGGCCTCAAGCACCGCCTCGAACACACGATCCCCGTACATCCCACGCCCACCGAATCTCGGCAAGAGTGCCGGATGAGTGTTGAGAATTCTCCCCTGGAAAGTTCCGAGTACGAAGGGTCCCAGTTTCTTCATGTAACCGGCCAGAAAAACGACGTCGACTACAGCCGCAACCAGCACATCTCGAACCGCCGCGTCTAACGTGGCCGGATCCCGGTGTGTTCTCGAGGACAAATGAACTGCCTGAACGCCGGCTTCGCGAGCCTTGACCAACGCGCCAGAGTCGCCATTGTTGCTCACCACCACCGAAACCCGCCCCGGTATGCGCCCACCTGCGAACGCATCCAAAAGACTTTGAAGCGTCGTTCCCTCGTGCGAGGCGAGAACTCCAAGGTTCATGGTTTGTCCGCATCGTCCGAGAGCTGCGCCACGGCGACGAGGCGGTCGGTGGCACCGAGCTCGACGCCGTGATCGTACGCACCGGAGTACCGGATGTTGCCGAAGCCGTGTCACGCGAACAGTATACTGAGCTCTTCACGCTCCCAACAGCGCATGACGAACTGATAATCGCTGACGCGCTCATCACCCCGCCCGACAAGTTCGTAGCGCTCAGATATCAGCAGGAGTCGGTGTTCAGCATCGAGCTCGGTGACACTTGTGAAGGTCAGCTCCCCCCGATCAGTTGAGACCCGTTTTCTGAAGAGGGGCTCACGTGTCTTCCGCTCCGCAGAAGCGCCCCACTCTCGTACGTCCACAATCAGCGCGCCGTTTGGTCGAAGCGCCCGGGCAAATGCTGCGAAGACAACGTCGCGTCGGTCGTCGTCATTCAATGGTCATAAGGATGCCTCGGTTAACAGCGCGATGATGCCAGCAAGATTCGGAATCGTAAGATGGTCGTGCCGTGCCTTCGGCACAACCGACTCGAGAAGAACCGGACGGAGACCGGCGTTCTGAGCACCGACGATGTCCCATCGGTGGTCGTCGCCCACGAAGAGCGCATCTGCCGGCGCCATTTCAAGCAACGATAAAGCTCGATCAAACGGCGCGCGATGAGGTTTACGCCGCCCGACATCCATGCAAAACACCGTGGCATCGACCTTGTCGAGCAGCCCGTGGCGAGTCAGCTCCGCGCGCCACGCGCCGGCTGGACTGCCCCAGGGTGTGTTCGACACGATGGCGGTCTTGATGCCGCGGCCGCGCAGCGCTTCCAGAAGAGGAACGGCTTGCGGATCCAGCCTCGCCATGGCGAAGATTGGCTTCAGGAACGCTGTGCCGAGCGCCCACGCTGATGCCTCGTCGAGCGACTCGTACGCGCCGAACAATTCCTGAAGGCGGGCCGCCAGCGGCCGAACGGCGTAATCGGATTGCTCCCGATTGAGAAGGAGCGCACGCTCAAACAGGTCCTCGTCCCGAGCAGGATCCTCCGTTTGGCCCAGCGCGCATGCACACTCCCGTAAACATCGGCGCAGCACCAACGGAAACTCGCTCGACGTGTAATAGCCGACCAGCGTGTTTCCGAGATCGAAGAGAATCGCACGAATCGCCACGTTGCTGTCTCAGCTGCCTACTGGTAGTAGGCCGACCTGCTCATTTCGACACGTCGTGCGCGCATCGCAGCATAACGCAAGACATCCTGCCATCCATAAGGCCAACAGGTATAACGTCCGTTTCGCTGCATGCCACAACGAGGCTCAGGCGACTCCTGATGAGTCGCCAAGAGTCTACCGACGGCCGAGCGAGGCCCCTATCGGTCTCTAGGGTGGTGGGCGCACCTAGTGGGCGCACTTCGAGTTGATCCGCATAAACATTACGCCGACTATCGTCCGCAAGAAGATCGAGGATTTGCGCCAGCTGGATGCGTTCGACATTCCAAGTTGAATCCCCGGTCCGCGAACCACGCGTGAGAGGTTAGCTTGGCGCGGTCGAATTGTGGGCGTTGGTAACCCTACGCCGTTAAACAAGCGTGGCGGACCTCCACAGCTGCGGCGTGCTACATTCGCAGGAGATGTCCGCCAACGAGCTCGACGCCTGGCTTGCGGCCGTCGTCGATTCATCCGACGACGCGATCGTGACGAAGACGCTGGACGGCGTGATCCGATCCTGGAATCGCGGCGCCGAGCGCCTGTTCGGGTACACGGCCGGGGAGGCCGTTGGTCAACAGATTTTTGTGATCATTCCACCGGATCGCGTCGCCGAAGAACAGGACGTGCTCGCGCGCCTGCGCCGGGGCGAACGCATCGATCACTTCGAGACGATCCGGCAGACGAAGGACGGACGCAGAATCCCGATCTCGCTGACCGTCTCTCCAGTCAGAGACGATCGCGGCCACGTCATCGGCGCGTCGAAGGTCGCGCGCGACATCAGGCCGCGGCTGCAGCGCGACGAGCTTCGCGCGCGCCTCGCCGCGATCGTCCGGTCGTCCGACGACGCCATCATCGGCAAGACGCTCGACGGTGTGATTACCTCCTGGAATGAAGGCGCCGAGCGGCTGTTCGGCTACACCGCGGAGGAGGCCGTCGGGCAGCCGATCTTTCTCATTATTCCGGAGGACCGCAGGGCCGAAGAAGCGCACGTGCTGTCGCGGCTGCGGCGCGGCGAGCGCATCGATCACTTCGAAACAATCCGGCACACGAAGGATGGCCGGCGCGTGCCGATGTCGCTCAGCGTGTCTCCCATCCGCGACGATCAGGGACGCATCATAGGCGCGTCGAAGGTGGCGCGCGACATCAGCGACCGCGTGGAACGCGAGCGCGTTCACCTGTTGACGCGGCTCGTCGTCGCCCAGGAGGACGAACGTCGGCGGATGGCGCGCGAGCTGCACGACGAACTCGGCCAGCAGATGACCGCGCTGCGGTTGACGCTCGAAACGTTGAAAGCGGCCGCCATCGATCGGCGCGATCTCCAGACGCAAATCGAGATGCTGCAGGAATTGGCGCGGCAGCTTGACGAAGATGTCGCCTTCCGCGTGCGGGGACTCCGATCGACGATCCTCGAGACGCGTGGGCTCGCGGCGGCGCTCCGCGAGTACGTCGGCAACTGGTCGCAGCATTTCAGCCTGCCTCTGCGCCTGCACATCAACGTGTCGGGCGACGATCGGCTCCCGCCGGAAGTCGAAGGCACGATGTATCGCGTCGTGCAGGAGGCGCTCAACAACGTGCTCAAGCACGCGCGCGCCGCTCATGTCGACATCGCGCTCGAGCGCCACGCCGATCACGTGTCGCTGATCATCGAGGACGACGGCGTGGGATTCGATCCGTCGAACGCGCCGAACGGCACGCACGGCCTCGGCCTTGTGGGCATGCGGGAACGCGCTGCGCTCATCGGTGCGAATCTCCAGGTCGAATCGACGGCCGGCCGCGGTACGACGGTCTTTATCCGCGTGCCGCTCGCCGAAATCCCGCAGGCCTGATCATGGCAAGCCGACTCCGCATCCTGCTTGCAGACGACCACGCGATCGTCCGTCACGGCCTGAAGCTGTTGATCGACAGCCAGCCCGAAATGACCGTGATAGGCGAGGCCGCCGACGGCGACGCGGTCGTGGCCCAGGCGCAGGCGCTGCGGCCCGACATGGTCGTGATGGACATCTCGATGCCGGGCACGAACGGATTGACAGCGACGCGCACGTTGAAACAGCGGCAGCCGGGCCTCATCGTGCTCGTACTGACCCGGCACGAGGACGACACCTTCCCGCAAGAGCTGCTTCGCGCCGGCGCGTCTGGTTACGTGCTGAAGCAGAGTCCTCCGCCGCAGTTGCTGCAGGCGATTCGCGTCGTCGGATCCGGTGGCATCTACCTCGATCCCGCAATCACGGCTCGCGTCGCCGATGGATTGCTCGACGGAAGAGCGGACGGCAGCCGCGCGCCCGCCGCAGTCATCAGCGACCGCGAATCGGAAGTGCTCCGGCTGGTTGCCGTGGGACACAGCAATAAAGAGATCGCGGACCGTCTGAACATCAGCGTCAAGACCGTCGAGGTGCACAAGGCGAACGCCATGCGCAAACTCGGTCTGACCGGCCGCGTGGACGTCATCCGGTACGGCGTGCTTCAACGCTGGCTCTATGATACCTAAAGCGGTTTTTATAGCGTCGTAGTTACGCGGTAGCCGCAGTGCGGGACGAAGTTCAGGCATTCCCGGGGCGTGAAGAGCTGCAGCGCGATCGCGACGAGCTCGACGACCTGGTCGAAGCTGCGCGGTCGCGCGGCACGCAGAGACGCTGTCAGCTTCGCAAACCCGCGTTCGATCGGATGGAAATCAGGACTGTAGAGCGGCAAGAACCGCCCGCACGCGCCCACGCGTTCAAGCGCGGCCTGCCCCTCCGGCGGCTGGTGCATCGCGAGATGGTCGAGGACCACGACGTCGCCCGGGCGCAGCGTGGGCACCAGATTTGCTCGACGGACGCGAGAAAGGTCGGGTTATCGAGCGGGCCCTCGAAGACCGCCGGCGCGTGGAGGCCATCGACCCGCAAGGCGGCGACGCGGTGCGCGTCTGCCAGTGGCCACACGGCGTGTCGTCACGCAACCGCAGCCCCCGCGGACTGGGGGCATAGCCCGCAACAAATCGGTCGTGACGCCGGATTCGTCGAGGACGCCGTAGCCTTGGGCATCGTGGACCGGCAGGGTGTCTTGCCGCTGGCGCCGCGCGGCGGCGACATCAGCGCGGCGCTGGTCGTCGGCGAATCCCGTTTTTTGACGCGGAATCCCGGGCGGTCGATCTCGCGCCACCGTGTGCTCAACGCGGGGGTGGTGGGGCGCGCGTCCCGTAACTCGGCGAGCGTCGCATCCGGTCGGGCCGTCATCAACGCGACGAGGCGGTCTTCCCGGCCCTCGAACACGCGGGGCGAAACTTGGTCTGCTTGCGCGGCGTGGTCTCGCCGGTTTCTCGACGCCGCTGGTTCACCCGGTCGACCCACGCGCGACTCACCGAGTACTTCGCCGCCGCCTCTTTCGAGGGCATCCCCGCATCCGAGTCCCGCAACACGCGGGAACGCAGATCCATCGAGTACGGCGCCATGACACCTCCCGCGCGGAGAAGTACCACGGCCGAGGTACTACGCACAAGTGAAACCGCTCTAGCGCGACTGGGGAAATCCCGTACGCCCTTCCGCTTCTCCCGATTGCCGGCATGCATCGACACGGCCTACGCTCTCGTTACCATGCAGACCACGAAATCGACACGATCGACAGACACACACGGCTTCCACGGGGTCAGGTTCTACGAAAGCGAGAGGTCGCTGGCGAAGATCGTGGCGGAGTTTCTCATCGAAGGGTTCGCCGACTCCGATCCGGGGATCGTCGTCGCCACACCAGCCATGCGCGCCGCGCTCGTGCTCGAGCTCGCCCGCCGATCGGTGGACGTCGCCGAGTTGCTGCGCTCGGGACAGTTCCTGTTACTGGACGCCCACGAGCAGCTGGCGACTTTCATGACCGACGGACACCCGGATCCGGCGCGATTCAATACCATGGTCTGCCACGCGATCGAACGCGCCTGCCGCGGGCGGACGAACTGCAAGGTCCGCATCTTCGGTCAGATGGTGGACGTCCTCTGGCGTGACGGACAGCAGGACGCCGCGATTCAACTCGAGATGCTCTGGAATCAACTGGCGCACAAGCAGGCCTTTTCGCTGCTCTGCGGCTACGCGATGGGAAACTTCTACAAGAACTCGAACTTCGAAGACATCTGCGGCCAGCACTCGCACGTATCGTCCGACGGACGCGCGCATGCCCTCTTGGCGGACAAACGGCAGGAGGACGGGACGACCGGCCTACCGGGCGCGGCCTGATCAAGGCGCTTCTTCGCCATAGCACGTACGATCGACTTCAGCCTCCAACGCAGCCGGAATGTCCTCACTGTGGGAGCCCCAGTTGTGAGCGCTTGCCCGCGAGGGTGTTAGCCAGTACCGAGCAGTGGTTCGAGATCGACGGACGACTCGACCCGCCCGTCTTACCCGCCATTTGAATATCCGGCGCGGGTTTGCTGTTGAGCGTCAGGCGCAGAACCTTGCCGACCTCCGGATTCGGATCCTGCGCGGGCGTCGTGCGCCGCCGAATCGCGATCGACGAGGCGCTTCCCAGATAGATCCTGCCTAATCGCCTATTGCTTTACCAGCAGCTAGGCGCCGTCCAGATCCCCCCTAGATCCGGCTCAGTCGTGGGCGCACCTGGTGGCTTGCCGGCCGAAGCTCTCAGAGGTCCGCCTTCGCGCTACGCGCTTCGGTGGACAGCCTTCGCGTGTACACAGAGCGGAAGGCTGGGCGCACTTCGAGTTGACCCGCATAAACACGACGCCAACTATCCTCCGCAAGAAGATCGAGGATTTGCGAGAGGCGGGCGCTCCAAGCGAAGTTTCAGCGCTGAGGAAGTTCAGTCCGCGCGTAGCGCGATCAGCGGTTCGACCTTCGATGACCGCCGGGCCGGAAGATAAATCGCCAACGTCGACATCACGCCAAGCAAAGCCACGACCGAAGCATAGGTGATTCCGTCATTGGGCCTGATCTCGAACAGGAAGGTTGTCAGGAGTCGTGTCATGGCCGCTGCGCCGACGAGTCCGATGAGGAGCCCTGCCGCGACGATCTGGACCCCTCGCCTCAGCATCATCCACAGGACGTTTTGTGCGGTGGCTCCCAATGCCATTCGGAGGCCAATCTCACGAGATCGCTGGGCGACGGTGTACGCCATGACTCCGTAGATGCCAGCCAATGCGAGGCACAATGCGACCGCGCCAAACAACGCGACGAGGACGGCGCGGAACCGAGGCGCCGCGAAGTGCTCGCCAACCAAGACATCCATCGTCGTCGCCTTGACCGAGACGTCGGGTGAGCGCTCGTGGGCCTTTTCCCGCATGGTTTTAGCGAGAAGGCCCGGGTCGCCCGATGTCCGCACGACGATGCTCAACGTCGCATTGTTGAAGCCGTGCTGCAGGTATGGGAGATAGCATTCCGGTGAGGCTTCGCGCGCGGGACCGTACTGTCGCACATCGCCGACGACGCCCACGATCGTCATGGGCTCCAACGAATCGAACGCGCAGAAAATCACGTGCCCGAGCGGGTCGCCGTTACGAAACGCCTGTCGCGCCAATGACTCGTTGATGATGGCCGTGCGAGGGGCGTCGGCCGCGTCGCCTTCACGGAAGTCTCGGCCGCGCCGCAGCGGAATGCCGAGCGCGTTGAACGTACCGGGTGCCACGACCGACATGACCGTGGGAGGACGGGTCGCCAGGTTCAATTCCTTCGGAAGATGATCGATCCAATATGTGCTCGTTGAATCGACGTTCCCGGGAGGTGCGTTGATCGCGCCAACGGCGAGAACACCAGGCAGCACCGATACGTCGCTGAGGAGCCCCGTAAAGAACGCCTTGGCGCTCTGCCTGTTCTGCGGTGTCGCTTCCATCGCCAATACGTGCTCGGGTCGGAAACCGAGAGACACACGCTGGAGGGCAACAAGACTTCGGAGGAGCAGCCCACCGCCAGTAAGCAGGATCACGGTCAACGCGATCTCCGCGACGACGAACACGTCGCGCAGCTGCCTGCCACGACCTCCCACGACGGTTCGTCCAGCGGCCGCCTGCAGCGAGTCGTTCGCGTCGACCCGCGAGACGTGAAGGGCCGGGGGCAGTGCGAAGAGCAGACTGACCACAGTGCAGACGAGCAGCGTGAACGTGAGTACGGGCCCGTCGACTCCCGCTTGGGCGAGTCGCGGGACCTGCGTCGGAGCGATCGCGACGAGAGCCCTCGTCCCCCAGACGGCCGCCGCCGAGCCAATGACGCCGGCAACGATCGCGAGCAGAAAGCCTTCCACAAGCAACTGTCGGACGATGCGGGACCGGCTGGCACCGAGGGCCGCGCGGATGGCCATTTCGTGGGCGCGGCCGGTGGCCTTCGCCAGTAACAGCGTGGCGACGTTGGCACACGCGATGAGAAGGACGAGCCCTACTGCACCCAGCAGCAGATATAGCATCGCGCCCGCATCGCCTACGGCGTCGTCGAGCAGCGGAGTCAGGGCAACGCCCTTGCCGCTGTTCGATTGGGGATACGCTTGCTCCAGTCGTCTCGCGATTGACGTCATCTCTGCACTCGCTTCTGGCAGAGTGACATCGCGTTTCAGCCGTCCAATCGCGCGGTTGTTGTTGGCCGAGCGGTTCGTCACTGATGGGCTTGCGATGGCAGTCGCAGGGAACCAGATATCGGTGCCGTCGGGAAAGTCGAACGCCTGCGGTAGGACACCCACGATGGTCATAGGCCGGTCGAACACGCGAAGCACCCGACCAAGCGCCCGCGACGGCTCGGCGAAGTGCCGTCGTGCATAGACTGAACTGATGAGCACGGCGCCCGCGCCCACCTTTTCTTCGTCTGTTGTGAACGGGCGACCGGCGACTGGTTGGACATCAAAGACGCGGAAGAATTCCCGCGTCACCCTCGTCAGTCGCGCGTACTCGGCGCTCGTACCGACCGTGACCGACACCCGTGGCGTTCCGTAGTACGCCATCGCATCGAAGACGGTGCTCTGGTCGTGCCAGTCCTGAAAATCGGGCACGGAAATCTGTTTCGCGAGCGCATTGAAAACGGCGGGGGTCTTCACGACGTTCGACAAGGTGACGATGCGGCTTGGCTCGCGATATGGGAGTGGTTTCAGCAATACGGCGTTGACGACACTGAAGACGGCCGTGTTCGCGCCGATCCCGACCGCCATGATGCCGATACAGAGCAGGGCGAAGCCAGGGCTTCGGCGCAGTACTCGCAACGCGTAACGGAAATCCTGACGGAGGGCATCGATGAACGAGACGCCGCGCGCCTGCCGGCAGTCGTCTTTCGCACCGTCGATCGAACCGAACTCCATCCGGGCGCGCCGTTCCGCTTCGCTCCGCGGCGTGCCGGCGGTCACGAGATCCTCAACGCGCATGTCGAGGTGAGCGCGCATCTCGTCCGCCATCGCGTCCTCGAACCGATCTCGACGAAGCAAGGCGTTCGTGAAGGAACGAAACCGATGTAACACGTTCACACCTCGTCTGGCGTGGCATTGAGCGAGGAGGCGATGGCAGCGACGAGACGGTTCCAGCTCGCGGTTTCCTCCCGAAGGCGTTTTCGGCCGGCCGGCGTCAGCGTGTAGAACTTCGCGCGGCGTTTGTTCTCACTTTCGCCCCACTCCGCGTTGATGAGGCCATGGTGTTCGAGGCGGTACAGCGCCGGATACAGCGATCCTTGTGGAACGTCCAGGATATCGTTAGAAATCTGGGCGATGCGGAGCAGCACTCCGTAGCCGTGCAACGGCTTCAGCGAAACCGCCTTCAGAATCAGCATGTCGAGAGTGCCGGGGAGCAGGTCAGCGGATGTTTTAGCCATCTGAGGCATGTTCTCCTAGATACGCTAGGACGAGCCGTCTTGTTCCCCAAGTCTATCTAGGAGAGCCCGCTGAGGCGATGAGGGTACCGTTCCGCGAGATCGGCTCCCGTTTTCATGCTTGAGCTCGTTTCGAGACACGAGCCAACCCTGTCTGTTTACAGGCCCCGCCAAGTCACTCGGTGGTGGGCGCACCTGGTGGGCGCACTTCGAGTTCACCCGCATAAATACGACGCCAACTTTCCTTCGCAAGAAGATCGAGGATTCGCGCGCGGCGGGTGCGACATTGGTAAACGCTGCGGCGTTATGATGACTGATCTCAATCGCAATCATCAGCTGGAGCGGGTGGAGAAATCAGAATCCGGCAACAGCGCGAACGCCCGATTCGCGCAGGCTGGAAACACCAATTAATCATGAACTTGCCCCGCAGCCACAACTGGAATCAGTGCTTGAAGATCCAGTTCTTCAGTAAATCGAGAACAGCGGGCGAAAACTCCATTTCAGCGCAGTGTTGTCCCGGCCCCGAAGTCTTACTACAAACCCACATCCAGTGGTCGATACCCGGGACGGTCGAAACTGTGAAGTCTGCGTTTCTGGCTTCAGTGAGGAACCCCACGAGCGGCCGGAGGTTCCTTCCGGGTTCTAGATCGCGGTCGGCTGCGCCGTGAATGCCCAAGAATGGTTTTTTCAGCGATCGGAGCGCTTCGCCCGGATCGGTGCGGTCTTGTGACCGGTATAGCGGGGCCCACTTCACCAGCTGCCGGATAATCGCGGTCCTTGCCCCTTCGATTGACGCGCGATCTTGAACACTGAAGTTCGCAAGCGCCTGGGTAAACGCATCTTGGAGCCTGCCTTCCAGGACGGTCGCACTCACAGACGGCAGACTCTCAACCAGTACATTCCACGTTGCGATTGTCACGGCGCGAAATGCAAGCGGCAGACGCTCGAAATTAACGCGAGCGTCAGTGGTAAAACCGGCCAGTGTGATAACGAAGGCGACGTCGTTCGACCGCACAGACGCGATGGGCACGGTGAGGCCAGCGAAACTATGCCCGATGATTCCTATCCGTTTCGTGTCAACTTCACTTCGCGTCTTCAGGAAGTCAACCCCCGCGACGAGGTCCCCAGCGAGCTGTTGCACGGAAGACTGCTCTTTATGTCCTGACGATCTACCTGCACCTCGATCATCGGTCCGCAACACGACGATGCCATTTCGAGCCAGCGCATCGGCGATGGCGACGAATGATTTGAGCGCGGGAGCAGTTGGAACCGGATAGTCTCGGTCGTATGGCTCAGAACCGAGCCCTTGACTCAGCAGTACAGCAGGCGCTTGAACCGCGCCGTGCGGAACCGTCAGCGTGCCCGCAAGATGAACGCGCGCGATGTTCTCGAACGCGACATCAATGGCCTCGTACGGCGGCGGTCCCGAGCCGTAGCGGGAGCGGGGTGATTCCTTGATGGGTTCCTGAGGCGCGGCCAGCGCCGTCAGAGAGAGGCCAGAGACAAACGTCAACGCCACGCGCAGAGCACCCCGTTTCTTCATCGCCATTTCGACCCGAGAGCATTAGACACCAAGACCTGTCGTAAGGGGGAAGGCGCTGACGAGGGACCGAGAAGGAGCGTTATGGTAACGCGAGACGGCTCTAATGTCCTGTCGTCTGCACCTCAAACGGGACGACATCCCATGGAGCATATAGACGGCACCGATAGCAGGACACTTGAGTCCCCGAAAGTCGCCCAGTGTTTACCGGGCCGAGCACCGCCTGATTCCGGGCCCCAATGGTGGGCGCTGCTGGTGGGCGCACTTCGCGTTTACCCGCATAAACATTGCGCCAACTCTCCTCCGCAAAAAGATCGAGGATTTGCGCGAGGCGGGCGCGACCTTGCCAGCGCCGCGGCGTTTGGCACGACAACGGTGGCACACTCGCCCATCGCGCGCGTCGGATGCCATTATGTTTGTCCGCGAAGCGTCGCCGCGGGATCAAGTCGAGCCGCGCGGCGTGCCGGGATGTAACCGGCGACCAGAACAACTACCGCGAGCAGCGATGCGGCGACCGCAAACGTGGGCGGATCCGTGGCGGCGACGCCGTACAGCAGGCCGGACATGGTTCGTGTGAGCGCGAACGAGACCAAGAGCCCCACAACGACGCCGACGAAGGCGAGAGTCAGCGTTTCGCGAACAATCATCGCCAGCACGTCCTGCTGCTGCGCGCCCAGGGCCATTCGAATTCCAATCTCCTGCTCGCGTTGACTGACCGAGTACGAACTGACGCCGTACACTCCCACCGCGGCGAGGAACACCGCCATCAGCGCGAACAGCGCCAGCAGCTCCACGTTGAATCGCGGCACCGATGCGGCGACGGCGTCTTCCATCGTTCGGACGTCCGCGACCGGCTGATCCGGGTCAACACGGCGAATCTGATCCTGAATCGACGACGCCATCGTGAGTGGCGCGGCGACGGTTCGTACGACGAGAAACATGTATGAGAAGGGGAACTGGGTCGACGAAACGTACATCTGGGACTGATCGCGCTCGTTTGGGACGAGCCCTTTGATGTTGCGCACCACGCCGATGACGGTGAGCCACCGCGGCTCGGCGTCCAGTTCCCAGGGAACCGTGGTTCGATGATACGCGGGTCGAACGCGACGGCCGATAGCTGTTTCGTTCGGCCAGAAGCGCCGCGCCATCGCTTCGTTGACGATGACGACGCTGTCCGAGGTGTCTCGGTCGTGATCGTCGAAATCGCGTCCCTCGACGAGCGGCTGACCCATCACCCGAATGAAGCCGGGTGTGACGACGCGGTACTCCGACGACGGCTGGTCGCTTGACGATGACGGCGCACGCCCTTCGATCTCGACGCTCGTGCCCGTTCCCATGCTGAGAAACGGTCGATAGCTAATCGCCGCGGCGCCGCGCGCGCCAGGCAGCGCGCCGACGCGACGGATGACCTCGTCGAAGAACCCGCGCACGTCCGACGCGGCCGGATACCTCGTCTTCGGCAGCCACATCTGCATGGTCAATAAATGATCCGTGGGAAACCCGGGATCGACCTGTTGCAAATGCCAAAAGCTCTCGATCAGCAGCCCGGCTCCGCTCAGCAGCACGATCGCCAGGCTCAGCTCCAACACGAGCAGCACGCGGCCGGCACGCGGTCTCAGATGCGAAGATGTCCAGACGCGCAGCACGTCTGACCGCGTCGTCTGCAGCGCCGGAATCATGCCGAAAGTAATGCCGGTCATCACAGCGACCGCGATGCTGAACGCCAGCATGCGCGCGTCAAGCGTTGGCGAAATCGATCGGAACGCCGACAACGTCGTGTTCGTTCCGGCATGCGGCAGCAAAGGCACGAGAAGCGCAATGCCCCAGCGGGCGACGACGACCGCTGACACTCCGCCGATGGCCGCGATCACGATGCTCTCGGTGAGCATCTGACGAATAAGCCGGCCGCGGCTCGCGCCGATCGCCGCACGTACCGCGATCTCTTTGTGACGCGCGATGGCGCGGGCCAGCAACAGGTTCGCGACGTTCGCACAGGCGATCAACAGCACGAGACCGGCGGCGCCCATCAGGACGAGCAGCGCAGGCCGCAGCGCGTTCGCTTCTGGCGTCGGATAGAGCGGGGCGACAATGACACTCCAGCCGGCGTTGGTGTCCGGGTGCATCTCGCCGAGCGTTCGCGCGGTAGCGTCCATTTCCGCTTGCGCTCGAGGCAGCGAGGCGGCCGGTGCGAGGCGACCGATTACCATGACGGAGTGGCTGCGTCGGTCGTGAAGCGCCGCATCGACGGCGAGCGGCATCCAGATGTCGAGGTCCGGCAGGAAGAATTGATAACCGGGTGGGAGCACGCCGATGACGGTGAATGGCGACCCGTCAATGAGCACTGTCCGGCCGACCACCGTCGCGTCGCCGCCGAACCGTCGTCTCCAGAGGCCATCGGCGAGGATCACGACGTGGTCGTGTCCCGGCGTTTCTTCGTCGGCTATAAAGGCGCGGCCGAGCGCAGTCTCGACGCCAATCATCGAGAAGAAGTTCGGTGAAACCCTCACACCACGAACCGACTCCGGCGGAGCGACGCCGGCGATCGGTTCGGATACGGTGAAATACCAGTTGCGCCACGCGGCCATTTGATCGAGCGAACGGGTCTGCTCACGCCAATCGAGGAAGTTGCCCGGCGACGGTGTAACTAGAAAGGGGATCTTCTGCAGGTTGCGTTCGCTGAGCGACACGAGTCGATCGAGATGCGCGATGTCCGGCGCGCGGAGAAACAGCGTGTCAATGACGCTGAAGATCGCGGTGTTCGCGCCGATACCGAGCGCGAGCGTCAGCACCGCCACGGCTGCGAAACCGGGCTGACGGCGCAGACCCCGGAGAACATGCCACGCGTCGTTCCAAACGCCCTCCAGCCAGATCATCGGCAGAATGGTAGACGCTCCGGGCCGCTCTGCAAAGACCACCGCATCCCAGTGCCTTTTGTTCGCCCGTTTTCTAGGCTCCGGTCACGCGGGGGCTCCGGCGCAACGAAGTACGCGTCGTTGGCGGTTCAGTGGTGGGCGCGCCTGGTGGGCGCACTTCGAGTTCACCCGCATGAACACGACGCCAACTATCCTCCCCAAAAAGATCGAGGACCTGTGAATTCTGGGCGAATGTTGCGTCCGTCGGCGCCGTTCTCGTCTCTGGAAGTCGCTCTGAGGATCAGTCCGGTGGAAGGATTCCGGTCACGACGCCCGTCGATTAAACAAGGTCATCGGCGTGACGTATCCAAACCGACATCCTGAAGGTCGGCAAGATCGCCCAGGCGGAGTGACTGCGCGTCTCATCGCCGACGGAAACGGGCGTGGAGCGGGCCGAGCAACACGGCGAGCAACCCGAGATGCTTGACCACGGTGACGGATCGGCGGATTCAAAAGACGCGAACCCTGTTGCGCGAGGCGCTCGTGTCCTTGATTCGCGAAAAGAACTATGACTCCATCGCGGTGAAAGAGATTCTGGATCGCGCCAACGTTGGCCGATCGACTTTTTACATGCATTGCCGGGACAAGACGAACTGCTGGTCAGTGGCATCCTCGGATCTTCTTGTCCAATACGTAGCGTCGACATTCATCCTCGTACTGAATTGGTGGCTGGAGAGCCGAAGCCTGCTCGCTCCGAAGGAAGTCAATGATTTGTTCCGTTCCCTGATCCGGCCAGCGTTGCCTGCCGAATGACGGACGAGTCGGCGCGCGGTGCCGCGCGGATCCACAGAATCGCGCCCGACAACAGCATGAGCGCGATGGGTCCCGTCGGTGGACTGTGCAGAACGGTCACATGGGCGACCGCGGCACCGACCATCGTACAGGCGAGCAGGAGTGCGCCGAGTACGGCGAGCGGCGTGCACGAGAAGCAAGATCGCGCTGCCGACTTCGATGGCGCCGGTCACGTAGCGAAACCACTGACCCCAGCCGATTGCGTCATACATCTGGACGGCCTGCGCAGCGCCGGCCAACTTTGCGCCGCCCGCGAACAGGAACACCACTGCCATCCACACCTGCAGAATCCAGCCAGTCACGGTTGCTGCTTTCGACTGCGCTGCCATTTGTTCTCCCCAAGCACCAGAAATGCGAACCGCCCCCTATCCGCGATGTTGATAGAACAACGAGAATGCTCTCAAGGATGCCAGCCACGCCGCCAGAACAATCGCGTGGCGGAGATAATTGAGATTCCACCAGCGTGTCGCCACGGCAGCCGAGCTCGGCGAATCCGCGGCCCCCATCAGACCGACCATCGTCGGGATGAAATACGAAAAGGTGAGCGCTCGGTCCGCAAGGGCCGCCAACCCGGCAGCGAGCCACCACCACCGTACGGGGCTGGAACCCCGCCAGGCGACGAACAGATTTGCCAGCGTGAGCAAGGTGAGCGGCACCGTCGTGACAAACGCCCAGAACCTTCGGCCGGTGTCATCGCGGCGCGCGGCTTCGGCATGCCAGTGGGAGCCGGAGTCGTCTGAAGAATCGATCCAGTGAGACACGACGATTCGGTGTTCGTACAAGCCAGCCCCGAACGCGACACCAAGATTGATGACGAACAGCCACAACAGAATCGCCGATGTTGCTCCTGACATCGAGTGTTCCTCCTTCTTCAAGGGGCAGAATCTCACGCGCCAGCCCCGGTGGTCTTTCTTCCCTTTGCGGCATTTTGCTGAATCTTGCTGCAGAGTCCGATGAACGACTTGGCGTGGCGATGGGTATTTGAAATGATGTGTGAATGAGGCACCGGTCGACCGGCGCTCGGCGTATTCAACGACCTGACGCGGCGTCACGGCGCCAGATGATCCAATTGATGGGCGACCAGGTCGTGCGCTTTCAGGAGGAATCGGCCGCCTTCGATGAGGTCGCGGCGCAGATCCTCGCGCTGCACCGCAGTGACTTGGCGTGCATGACCATCCTGCTCTTCGGAGGAGCGGCGTCG